>ERZ802822.317-NODE-317-length-34796-cov-10.256747_pt1 | contig 34796 bp, 27 predicted proteins | sample MGYA00345649_ERZ802822 | MGnify/ENA primary metagenome ERZ802822 (study PRJEB30503, sample SAMEA104212359) | marine metagenome | biome: Westerlies Biome; feature: [SRF] surface water layer (ENVO:00010504) within the epipelagic zone...; material: water...
AACCCTCCAAACCTCCAAAACCTCCAAACCAATCTCCTAGGGGGAGGGTTTACCCTCCCCCTACCCCCTCCCAGACGGTCCGGCTCGGAAGATTGTTCGTTTTCTTAAAATACTTTTGGAATCTCAATATTGTGTTTTTCTGATTGGTTTCGGCAGTTATTTTGGCCGCCGCGGCACGGCGTTTGGTCCCTTTGACACGCGCAGCTTTCCCGCGCCCTTGCTGCCCTCTGCGCGTGGGGGTCTTGCCGAGGCTTTGCCACCGGGGGGTACAAACCGTTTTGAGGTATCATTGGCCGCCGCGCGATACCGTTTGGATGCATCGCCTCCACCGCTTGGTGCAGCGGCCGTGCCGCTGCGCTTGTTGGATTTGCCCGTTGCACCAGACGCCGAGCGCGGCTTTGAAAACCCGCCCTCTTTGCCCTTGGGCCGCGGTTCGGCCTTACCTTTCGGGCGATCCCCGCCTTTATCCTTATATCCACCCGGTTTTGGCCCGTCTTTCGGGGCCGCCTTGGGCTTGTCATTGGAATAGGCCGCTTTTTTATGTGCGGGTTGTGGTTTTGCGCCTGCGGATTTTTTGGGTTTACGCGGCTCGACCACGCCTTCGGGACGGGTCCGTTCTGGGCGTGGATCGGGTTTGCTGCGGTCTGTTTTCACATCGCGAGGCTTGCGGTTTTCGCTAAAGTCAGGACGCGCATCGCGGAGTTTTGACTCGGGTTTTGACCCGGATTTTGACCCGGGCTTTGGCCGAGATGAGGACTGTGGCCGTGAAGACGATTGCGGCCGTGGCGATGATGCAGAGCGCGGACCGGATGATGGCTTTTTGCCCTTATAATCGGCGCGCGGTTCGCGCGGCGACTGGCTCAGATCTGGTGCTTTGTCCAATTTGCGCAAGCGAATGTTGTCTTCAAGTTTTCCGCCCGGCCCCACTGCGGCTTCGAAGGCCGCAGCGCTCTCTTGGCGAATTTCGACAAAGCTTTCGCTCTGCTGGATGCGGATCGCCCCGATATCGTCTTTGGTAATATTTCCGGCATTGCACACCATTGGCAGCAGGCGCCTTGGCTCGGCACCGTCGGCGCGGCCTTGCGAGACGGCAAACCAGACCGACGCACCGAAGGCGGCACGTGGTTTGCGCGCCTCTTCCTGTGGGGCTGGATCCAGATCTTCGGGGGCAGACGTGCGCCCTGCATAAAGCCGCATATAGGCGGCAGCGATTTGATCGGCTGAATAAAGCTCGGTTAATTTTTGGACAAAATCACGTTCATTGTCTGCAACCGGTTCTTGCCATGTTGGGTCGTCCAGCAGGCGAACTTGATCGCGTTCTGTCACCTCATCTGCCGAAGGCGGCGCGGCCCATTCTGCCGTGACTTTTGCCATTTTCAACAGGCGCTGGGCCTTGTTGCGGCTTTTGGCGGGCACAATTAATGTGCTGACGCCTTTACGACCGGCACGGCCGGTGCGCCCTGAGCGGTGTAGCAGTGTTTCAAAATTTGTTGGCAATTCTGCATGGATCACCAATTCAAGATTGGGCAGGTCGATACCCCGTGCCGCGACATCTGTGGCCACACAGACCCGCGCCCGCCCGTCCCGCATGGATTGCAGCGCATGCGTGCGCTCGTTCTGGGTCAATTCTCCCGATAGCGCCACAACCGAAAAGCCGCGGTTTGAGAACCGTGTTGTCAGCCGGTTGACCATGGCTCTGGTGTTGCAAAACACGATGGCATTCGGAGCCTCGTAATAGCGCAAGACGTTGATGATGGCGTTTTCTGTGTCGCGCATGGCCACGCTCAACGCGCGATACTCGATATCGCTGTGCTGGCTGGTTTCGCTGGCGGTGGCGATCCGAACCGCCTGTTTTTGATAATGCTGGGCCAGAGTGGCGATTGCGCGCGGTACTGTGGCCGAAAACATCAAAGTGCGGCGGTTTTCGGGGGATTCGCCCAAAATAAACTCAAGATCCTCCCGAAAGCCAAGGTCGAGCATTTCGTCTGCTTCGTCCAGCACCACGGCCCGCAATGCGGTCATGTCAAGCGATCCGCGTTGAATATGGTCGCGCAGCCGCCCCGGTGTGGCGACAACGATATGCGCGCCTCGCGCCAGTGCGCGCCGTTCATCGCGCATATCCATTCCTCCCACGCAGGAGGCCAAAACCGCGCCGGCCTTGGCATAGAGCCAGGCCAATTCGCGTTTAACCTGCAATGCAAGTTCCCGTGTCGGGGCGATCACCAGCGCCAGCGGTGCACCTGCTGGGGTGAACTGTAGGCTGTCTGCCAAAAGATTGGGCGCGATGGCCAAGCCAAAACCGACGGTCTTGCCCGATCCGGTTTGCGCCGATACCAAAAGATCTGTGGTCTCAAGTGCAGGATCTGACACAGCCTCTTGCACGGGCGTAAGTGTGTCATAGCCCTGTTGAGCCAGGGCGTCTGATAAGGTTTGAATCAATTTATATGCTTTCGTCATTAGGGTATTAGTCGGCCGGGTCTGCTTTCCTCCCCAACTGGGGCGTCCGGTGCGCCGCTAAGATATCCCATAACAATCCGACGGCTGCCCGCTGGCCCTAAAGTCAAAAATGACCAATGTATAGCCATTTCTTTGCTGTGGGGGCTTGGGGGTCTTCCGGACCAAGCGATGCAAATCGCCTGAGTGCGTTATTTACCGGGGTGCAAGTCACTGTGCGTCGCGCGCCTGTGTCACCATGTCCTGGAGATCATCGGCCGATACCATTCCTGGCGCCAGCGCACTGCCAATAACATAGGCTGGAGTGCCTGAGAAATTAAGCGCTTGCGCAAGCTGCATCGAAGTTTCGATGTGTTGATCGATTTCAGGACCCTGCATATCGGCTTGCAGACGGGCTGTATCAAGACCGATTGCCTTTGCGATGGCCATGACATTTGCGGGCGCTAAGCGGCCTTTTGCCGCCATTAAAGCTTGATGAAATTTGGCATATTTATCTTGCTTGCGCGCTGCTAGAGACGCGCGTGTGGCATAGACCGAGGCCTCGCCCAGTATGGGCCATTCCCTCAATACAACCCGCACGTTGGCATCTTGTGCCAACAGGGTGTTGAGTTCAGCCGTGGCGCGTTTGCAATAGGGACAGTTGTAATCAAAAAATTCTACGATTGTGACGTCGCCGTCTAGATTGCCGAGCAGTGGGGCGTTGGGATCGCGTTCCAATCGGGCACGTTCGTTTTGCAGAAGCGCCTGCGATTTTACGGCGGCGGCGGCTTTGTCATTTTGCCGCAATAGATCGATGGCTTGCCGGATGATTTCGGGGTTTTCAAGGATCGCTTCCAACGCCAGTTGTTTGACCTCTGCGGTGCTGAGCTCTGCTGCACCGGGACGGGCGGTGCCAAATGTGCAGAGCAGGCTGAGGCAGGCTGTGAGTATCAGACGCATGGTCACGTATCCTTTTACGGTCATGGGGCAATTTCTTTTTACAACACACACAGATTACAACAAGCACAGAATATCGAGAAATTTCTGTACAGTTCTTTTGTTACATCGCTTATTTTCACCATACCGCGTGAGGGTCTATGCGTCGTGGTCGGGTGCAACCGCGCCGCGCCCGGCTTTGACCGCGCTCCGCACCTTTTTGGCTTTTAGACGCCGTTTCTGGCTGCCAAGGGTCGGGCGGGTTGCCACCCGGCGCTTTGGCGCCACCAGTGCCTTGCGGATCAATTCGGTTAGTCTTTGACGGATGATCTCGCGGTTGCGTACCTGCGAGCGGGTTTCATCGCATTGCAACACCAACGCGCCATCGACGGTCCAACGACGGCCGGCAAGACGTTTGAGCCTGGTTTTAACCGCTGGGGTCAGAGCCGGTGACCGCGCCGCCTCAAAGCGCAATTCCACCGCGGATGAGACCTTGTTTACGTTTTGCCCGCCCGGTCCGCTGGCGCGCATAAACTGTTCGCTCAACTCCCAATCGGCCAGCGTGATGTCATCGGTGATGCGCATAGGATCGTCAGCCTTGCTTGTTTGAGAATATTTTTTTAGCTCAGCCTGACCAAAAACCAAAGTCCTTAAGACTAAAAACTTAAGACTAAAAAAGGCCGCCCGCATGGCGGACGACCTTTCGAGAATTCCGGAGGTGGGGCCGGTTAGACCTGCACCAATACAGAATTTATCAACATCAAGGGCTGCCTTAACGCTGTGCCTCCTGTACTGTTCCGACACCGTTCTCCAATACCTCTTTAGACACTGGACCACCTCCTTTCAAAAATTTCTATCTGTCACAGGATGCCACAGTTGGCGGATTTGTCAAAACATTTTCGAGCCATTGGTGCCGGCATGCAAATTTTGCTCACGCCTGAGGGCTGATGCCCAAGTTATCACTTGGAATAATCAAATATTCAGGGCGCTTTGAGCACCGTCGCACACTGGCGGGGTAAATCTTTCAACATATATTCCCGACGCGGTTTTGGCTTGGGAGCATTGGGGTCCACGGGGCGGGGATTTAAAATGTCATTGACCCAAGCCTGCGCTCCTTCGCAGCCGTCCCCGGGTGGGGGAGCGGCTTGGTTTTGGCAACTCGCCATGTTTTTGGGGCAGCGCAAGCGCACGTGAAAATGTTCGTGATGCCCCCACCAAGGCCGTATTTTGCGCAGCCAGCTGCGGTTGCCGCGGGCGGTGTTGCACATTGCGACTTTGGCGCCGGGAAACACGAAAATCCGCGCCACCTTGGGGTCTTGCGCCGCTGCCTTGAGAATGTTGTGATGGGCCGTTGTCCAGTTTTTATTGATAAAGGCACCGTTTTTGCGGCGCATCGACACCGAGGAAATTGATTCACGGGCGTCTTTGCTCAAGGCGAGGTTATGGGCGCGGCGCATCCAGATATCAACGTCCAGACCCAGTTGATGGCTGCGGTGGCCGCTGATCATTGGCCCGCCGCGTGGTTGTGAGATGTCGCCGATGTATAGCCCGTTCCAGCCCGGTTCGCTCGCGGCTTTGCGCGCAAGGGTTTTGATGAAAGCTATTGCGTCAGGATGTCCCCAGTTGCGGTTGCGCGACAATCGCATTGCCTGCCAGTGTGGCCCAGTTTCCGGCAGGCGTACCGCACCGGCCAAACAGCCTTTTGCATAACTGCCATAGGCCGCCGCTGTGCGATTTTGTGTTGGCTTGGCTGTTGCCCCGAAAAGGTGACGGGCTTCTTTTGGTGCGGCCAAAGCGATCGATGGCGTCAGGATAGCCCCGAACAGTACAGTCCCGAACAGTACAGCCCCGAACAGCACCGTTTTTGCGAGGACAGTCCACGCCAGTACGGGCATGATATTCGCACAGATCAAAAGGCGGTGTCGGGATGTCGTCAGCATTATGCACATCCCTCTTGGTCGCCTTTGGGCTGCACCCATCTCAGCAGGAAAAGTCCAATCAAAAATAATAGAATTAAAGGCGAGACACCTATTCTGGCACTGCCTGACAGCGTTGTGACCAAGGCAATCAATGCGGGGGCCATAAAGGCGGTTGCGCGCCCTGACAAGCCAAATAAGCCAAAATTTTGGGTGGCGTTTTCGGCATCTGTGTGGCGCACCATCATTGTGCGGCTGGCTGATTGAAGGATGCCCCCCATGCCACCAATCATGATGCCACAGCACAAAAAGATAATGTCCGGCAGATTTGATCCCTCGGGCAGTGCGAAGCCGAATATCTGTTCCCTAGTCATGCAAACCACGGTGAGACATACTGCGATCAAACTCCAGATGGTGATGATAATCAGAGGTTTTGGGCCAGTATAGGCGTCAATCTTGCCACCGACCCAGCAAAATAGTGCGGCCGCGATAATGCTAATGATGCCAAAAACCCCAAGATAGGTGAGTTCCCAGTTCAGGACCAAGACCGCATAGGTGCCCCCAAAACCGTACAGACCGTTGAGCGCATCACGATAGAACATTGAAGATCCTAAATAGGCCGAGAGGCTGATTTTGTGACGCAAGCCTTTCAGGGTCTCAACCAGCGTACCTAAAGCCTGATAAACACGATCTGGGCTCGGGTCTTTTGGGGTGTCACGCACTGAACGGAAATATGGGATCATAAAAATTAAAAACCAAGCCGCAGTCAGAGGGCCGACAAAGCGCGTGCCTTCGCGTTGCGCTGCATCCAATCCAAATGCCGGATCGATGCCGAAAAGCGTTTTGCCTGAGGGTTGTTCTAGAAAGAAAAGCAACATGATGACCAAAGACACCAGACCGCCGATATAGCCAAAGGCGAAACCGGTACCGGAAATTTTTCCAATAAGCTTTGTGGGCCCAAGACTAGGTAATTGGGCGTTGGTAAAAATTAGTGCAAATTCGGCCCCGATAAAGCCGACCCCAAAAGCACAAAGCATCCACAGCATGTTTGATCCATCGGGTTGGGTCCACCAAAGTGACATGGATCCCGCGATGTAAAGGATGGAAAAGCCGACAATCCAGGGCAACCTGCGCCCGGTGACATCTGCCACGGCGCCCATAAATGGCGCGCCAAATCCGACGATCAGCCCGACTATTGTCAGGCACAGCGACCAAAGGCTTTGTGCTTTGGCGTCTGCGGCCTGCTCGGCCAAACCAGACCCCATGTAAACTTCTGAGGCAATGGTGGCGAAAAACGGACCAAACACGAATGTGAGCATGAGTGTTGAATAAGGCTGCGTCGCCCAGTCAAAAAAGTACCAGCCCCATAGTTTTTTCCGTGCAGCTTTCATGGCCAATCCGTTTTGCTTAAGTTTGGAAAAGATAGTGGTTTAAAGGGTAACACAAGCAAAATTTTTGCGCCCCTATGGAATATGGTTTCTACCCAAGTGGAATGTGAACTCAAACCAAGCGAAAGTGGGCCAAAGCCCAACCTAATGCCTAAAAGCCTTGAATGTTTGCCCAGAGGTCAGAATTACCACTGGCCGCGCCTGAGGGCCGCTACGATTTTTGATCAAATGTCCGCCATGGCAGCAGGCACGTACCTGTATTTTTTAAAATGCGCCAGCGGATGGAATGATGGGATATCTTTAGAGGGTATTTTTCACCTGTTTACTAAAATTACTGCGCCTCACTAGACGTGCTGTAAGGTCGCGGCTATGGCCCTGACATCCAGCTATTTTGCAAGAGTTGATCCGCCTCTTGATAGCTCTGCATAAATAAAAATTTGCGGTGAGTTGTCCCTTTTGGTTGTTGCCAAGATTGACCGAATGCACCGCCACCACAAGGCAGCCTTGCAGTTTTCATAGTTCCTTACTATTTGAGACGTAACACTTCACGAAAGGGCCGATAAATATGCTGTCGCTGATGCAAATCCTAATGGTGATTTTAGACGTGATGTGGTTTTTCGTCATCGCGCATGTGATTATGAGCTGGCTGATTAATTTCCAGGTCTTAAACCTACATCAACAGTTTGTCGCCCAAATCTGGTATGGCCTCAATCGTATTTTAGAGCCGGCCTACAGCCGTATTCGGGATTTTCTACCGCAGATGGGCGGACTGGACCTTGCGCCATTGGTGGCCTTGCTGGCGCTCTATGCGGCGCGGATTATCATCCAGAATAATATGGCGTCTTTCTATTAATTTGCTTGTTCCCCGATTCGGTCTGTGAGACACCTCTTCCAGCAGTAAAAATAAAGCCTGGAAAAGGTGTCTAATGTCAGGCGCAGCCGCCCTTTTAAACACGGTCTTCGGGTTCGACAGCTTTCGTCCCGGACAGGAAGAAATCGTTGATGCCGTGACCGACGGCCATAACGTGTTGGCAATTATGCCCACGGGGGGGGGGAAATCCTTATGCTTTCAATTGCCGGCGCTGGTGCGTGACGGGTTGACTGTGGTGATTTCGCCGTTGATTGCCCTGATGCGCGATCAGGTGCGCGGATTAAAAGAGGCGGGCGTCGCCGCCGGCGCGTTGACCTCTGGCAACACCCAAGACGAGACCGATGAAGTATTTGCAAGTCTTGATGCTGGGTCGCTGAAGTTACTTTATATGGCCCCCGAGCGATTGGCAGCCGGGGGGGTCATCAACCTGTTGCGCCGGGCAAACGTGCAGATGATCGCTGTTGACGAAGCCCATTGTGTTAGCCAGTGGGGGCATGATTTCCGCCCTGATTATTTGCGTATTGGTGAGTTGCGGCGCGCTTTGGATGTGCCGCTTGCGGCCTTTACCGCCACGGCGGATGCCGAGACACAACAAGAGATTGTCACCCGGCTGTTTGACGGGGCTCCGCCCGCGACCTTTTTGCGCGGCTTTGACCGCCCCAACATTCATCTTGCCTTTGTGGCCAAAGACGGTCCGAGGGGACAGATTTTAGATTTTGCAGCCACTCGCAAAGGTCAGTCTGGCATTGTTTATTGTGGTACGCGGGCCAAAACCGAAACGCTGTCACAGGCCTTGTTGGCGGCGGGGCATACCGCGTGTTTTTATCATGGTGGCATGGCCGCCGATGACCGTCGGCATATCGAGGGCCGCTTTGCGGTCGAGGACGGGTTGATCGTGGTGGCAACGGTTGCCTTTGGTATGGGCGTCGACAAACCTGATATTCGCTGGGTTGCCCACGCAGATTTGCCAAAATCGATCGAGGCTTATTATCAGGAGATCGGGCGCGCCGGTCGTGACGGTGGGCCTGCGGAAACGCTGACGCTATATGGCGCTGATGACATTCGCCTGCGCCGCACACAGATCGACGAAGGCTTGGCGCCACCTGAGCGACGGGCCGCTGATCACGGTCGCCTGAATGCATTGCTGGGTCTGGCCGAAGCGCTTGAGTGTCGGCGCAAAAACCTATTGGGATATTTTGGCGAAACCGAGGTGCGCTGCGGGTCATGTGATTTATGCGATACGCCCCCCGAGATTTTTGACGGCACCGAGGCGGTGCGCAAGGCGCTGTCGGCAATTTTGCGCACGGGCGAGTATTTCGGTGCCGGTCATCTTATTGATATCCTGACCGGTAATGCCACAGACAAAGTCCGCGCGCGCGGCCACGAGGGTCTGCCGACCTTCGGCGTGGGGCGGGATCTGGGTCGGTCGCAATGGCAGGCGGTGTTTCGACAAATGATGGGACATGACCTGATCCGTCCCGACCCCGAACGCCACGGTGCCTTGCGCATGACCGAAGCGGCCCGTCCGATTTTGCGCGATGAGGCCCGAATTTCCCTGCGTCGTGACAGCCTGCGCAAGGCGACCCGACGGCCTGCAGTGAAGGCGATGGTCAATGACGAGGATGCGCCGTTATTGTCAGCCCTCAAGGCCAAGCGGCGGGCGCTGGCCGAGGCCGCTCGGGTGCCCGCCTATATTATTTTCACCGATCGCACCTTGATTGAAATGGCCGAGACCCGACCCGAGAGCTTGGATCAAATGGCGGGCATTGGTGGTATCGGTGCAAAAAAACTAGAGAGTTACGGTGCCGCCTTTTTGCAGATTATTACAGGAGATGCCGCACAGATGCATCCCAAGAGGCGCAAACTGGCGGGAAGTGAAGCAGGTAACGTCTATGACCGCTTGATGCAGGCGCAGGCCAGATTGATGCAGGGGGCGTGTGGCACGGAAAAACCACTGAGTTGCTCGGCGGCCCTCGTGGCAAAAATTGCCGCGCTGCACGCGCCCGACCTGAGCAATGTGACGGCGATCTTGGGAGACCGGCGCGCGGAACGCTTTGGCGATGCGTTTCTGGACGTTTTGCAACAGGCGCGCTAAATACCATGCATTGATCAAGGAGATAGATATGCTGGTCGTTGTGTCACCTGCCAAAAAACTAAATATGGAACCCGCACAGGGTATAAGCGTGACCGAACCGGCCTTCGCGCGCCACGCCGAAGAATTGGCAGGGGTTGCGCGCGCGTTGAGCATTACCGATTTGCAAAAACTGATGGGGTTGAGCGTTAATTTGGCGCAGCTTAATGCCGAACGGTTTGCCGCCTTTGGATCACAGGAGACCAAAGCCGCTGCATTGGCGTTTGCCGGCGATACCTATCAGGGGCTTGAGGCGGGGTCATTGGATGCCGATGAAATGGCTTGGGCGCAGCAGCATCTGCGAATTCTTTCGGGTTTATACGGGGTTTTGCGTCCTCTGGATGCGATCGAACCCTACCGTCTGGAAATGGGCAGCCGGTTGAAAACTGGTAAAGGCGGGACGCTGTATGCCTATTGGGGCGATCAGCTGTCGCAGGCCCTGAATGCACAGGCTGCTGAAACCGGTACAGACGTTTTGGTCAATTGTGCGTCGCAAGAGTATTTCGGGGCGGTCGATCTGGCTGCCCTGTCACCGAAAGTCATCACGCCTGTGTTTAAGGAGCGCCGCGCCGGACAGGCAAAGATCGTCAGCTTTTATGCCAAAAAGGCCCGCGGGGCGATGGCGCGTTACATCGTCCAGCGCCGGTTGACCGATCCCGAAGGACTGAAAGATTTCGACAGCGGTGGGTACGCCTATGTGCCAGATCAGTCAGACGCGCAGAAGTGGGTGTTTTTGCGCGACTATCCCGAAGCCTAAAATCTCGAAACATTTTTGTCAGACGCGGTTGTGGCAAGGGGGGGTGTCAGCCGGCGGTCAACCAGTTTGAGTGGTGCCAAACGTGACGCGCATTCTGACGCCAAGCAGTTGACCCGAGTTGACCGGTTGTTTGCACAACAAATGCACTGCTACCGGATTGGGTGCACCCCGTGGGGGCGGATGCACCGGGGTTTCACAGCCGCTCCAATGCGATCGCGATGCCCTGACCGCCACCGATACACATGGTGACAAGCGCGGTTTTGCTGCCTGTCCGTTCCAGTTCATACAGCGCTTTAACCGCCAGAATACAACCCGTTGCCCCGACCGGATGGCCCAGCGCAATTGCGCCGCCGTTAGGGTTTACCTTTTCGGGGTCGAGACCAAGCGCTTTGTTGACGGCCAAGGCTTGAGCGGCAAAGGCTTCGTTTGATTCGATCACATCGAAATCAGCAATACTCAGGCCGGTGCGTTCCATAAGAATTTTAACAGCGGGGATCGGACCGATGCCCATCACCTCGGGCCGCACGCCGGCATGGGCATACCCAAGGATGCGGGCGCGCGGTTTCAGCCCGGCTTTTTCTGCGGCATCGGCCCGCGCAAGAACAATGGCTGCACCGCCATCGTTGATGCCCGAGGCATTGCCCGCCGTCACTGAACCATCCTTTTGAAACACCGCCCGCAGGCTGCCCAGAGCGTCGACTGAGGTCGCCTTGGGGTGTTCGTCGGTGTCAAACGCCACCATCTGCCGTTTGACCTTTACCTCGACCGGTACGATTTGTTCGGCAAAACGTCCCGCCTCGATCGCGGCGGCCGCGCGGGTCTGGCTGGCCATGGCAAAAGTGTCCTGCGCGGCGCGGCTGATGTCATTCTCTGCGGCCACATTCTCGGCTGTGACCCCCATATGGCCGGTGCCAAATGGACAGTTTAGCGCCCCGAGCATCATATCCAATGTGCGGATATCGCCCATTTTTGCGCCCCAGCGCTGATCTTGCACAACATAAGGCGAGAGGCTCATATTTTCTGCGCCTCCGGCAAGGCCGAAATCGGCGTCTCCCAGCATCAGCGACTGGACCACTGAAACAATCGCCTGTGCGCCTGAACCGCACAGGCGGTTGACGTTCATCGCGGGGGCTACATCCGGCACTCCGGCCTGCATGGCGGCAACCCGAGACAGATACATATCGCGCGGTTCGGTATTGATGACATGCCCAAAGGCCACATGGCCGATCTGTCCGCCCTCAACCCCTGCACGCGCGAGCGCGGCCTTGCTGGCAATGGTTCCCAGCTCAATCGGTGGTACGCCTGCCAGAGATCCGCCAAAAGTACCGATGGCGGTACGAGCGCCGCCCAGAATTACGATGTCTGTCATTGTCTGTCTCCTGAAATCTCTGCGTCACTATGCGCAAACTCATTGCTTTGTCAGTCGGAACGTTCCGTCACGTCGCCTTATCGATCATTCGCCATAGGGCACCCAGATGGTTTTCACTTCGGTAGCGGCCGCCAAGAAATGGCGTCCTTCGTTGGTGGGGTCAAACCAGTCGCAGGCCTGTCGGTTGTTGACCCAGGTGCGTTTCAGGTTTCCGGCACTGGCGGCTTCGATTTTTGCCGACAAGTCCGAGGAGGAAAAGCTCCAAACCGCATCCAGATTGAGATGGCCAGCGATCGGCCCGACCAGATCATTGTGTTGGCCGGTTAAGACATTCACCACCCCAGCGGGCAGATCCGACGTCTCTAGTATCTGGTAAAAATCGGTGGCAATCAGGGGAAACGGCTCTGAGGCGACAAGAACGCATCGGTTGCCCATCGCAATGGCCGGCGCCATAACTGAGATCAATCCCAGCAGTGGGCAGTCATCGGCGCAAAATGCGGCCAGTACGCCCACCGGTTCATGCAGTGCCAACGCCAGTCCCCGCATCGGTACACCCTTGGCCTGCCCGTCGTATTTATCGGCCCAGGCGGCATAGCTGAACAGACGGCTGAGGCTGGCCTCGACCTCTTGTTGGCCGGTGTTTCCGCCCGTCGTCCGATCGATATTAGCGGCAAACTCAGCGTGGCGTGCCGAGAGGTTTTCAGCGATGAAATACAAAATTTGGGCTCGGTTATGGCCGGTCGTTTTGGCCCAACCTGCGGCGGCCTGTGCCGCCTCAACAGCGTTGCGTATATCTTTGCGGTTTGCAATCGGGGCCTGCCCCAGCGATGCGCCATCGGCGTCGTACATGATGCGGCTATACCCGCCATCGGGACGCGACTGTTTGCCAGCGATATATAGTTTTGCGGTGCGATCCATCCCGACACCCATAGAAGTATCCGGTTTGGGAGACGGGTCAGTTTTCGCTAAAAATGCAGGAATTTTCTCAAGTGGTGAACTGGCACCAGCGGGTTTGGTATAAGCAGTCAAACCCTCCCAACCCCCTTCGCGACCAAATCCGCTTTCGCGGACCCCGCCAAAGCCTGCGGCGGCGTCAAACATGTTGGTGCCATTGATCCAGACCACGCCGGCCACGAGTTTGGGCGCGATATCCAAGGCCAGATTGATGTTTTCGCTCCACAGTGTTGCGGCCAGTCCATAGCGGGTGTTATTGGCCAGTTGCACGGCCTCGGCGGGGGTGCGGAAAGTGGTGCTCACCAGCACCGGGCCGAAAATCTCTTCCTGCATAAGTGTGGCTGAAGGTGACAGGCCGGTGATCAGGGTCGGGGGATAAAAACAACCTGTTGCGGGGATTTCGGCCGCGGTGACATAGGTCTCGCCATCTGTGTTGGCATTGACCATGCGGGTGATTGCGGCATGCTGGATTGGGTCGACAATCGCGCCGACATCGATTGATTTATCCATTGGGTCGCCGATCCTAAGCCTGTCCATCCGGGCTTTGACCTTGGTATGAAACGCTGCCGCGACCGGTTCATGCACCAGCAACCGCGATCCGGCGCAGCACACTTGTCCCTGATTGAGCCAGATCGCATCGACCAGCCCTTCCACGGCCGAATCCAGATCGGCGTCATCGAATACGATATAGGGCGATTTGCCGCCAAGTTCCAAGGTCAGGGCCTTGCCAGATCCGGCTGTGGCGTGGCGAATGTGGCGCCCCACCTCTGTCGATCCGGTAAAGGCAATTTTATCAACACCCGCGTGGGTGACGATCTTTTCGCCGACACCGCCATCGCCGGTGACAATATTCACCACGCCGTCCGGTACTGCGGCTTGGCGGCAGATATCGGCAAAAAGCAGAGCGGTTAGAGAGGTGTATTCGGCCGGTTTCAACACCACCGTATTGCCCATGGCGAGGGCTGGTGCGATTTTCCACGCCAGCATCAACAACGGGAAATTCCACGGGATAATCTGTCCACAGACCCCCAATGCGACCCGACCGGGACATTCGGACGCCATAAGCTGCGCCATGCCGGCATGGTAATAAAAATGGCGCTGCGCCAGCGCGGTGTCGATATCGCGGGATTCGCGGATCGGCTTGCCATTATCGAGCGTTTCTAACACGGCAAACAGGCGTGCGTGTTTTTGCAACAGTCGCGCCAGCCCATAGAGCACTTTGGCGCGGGCGTGTCCGCCCTGAGCTTCCCATTTTGGCTGGGCGCGGCGTGCGGCGTTGACGGCGCGGTCCACATCCGCCTGAGTGGCAGTGCTCAAACGGGCCAGAATCGCGCCGGATGCGGGATTGCGGCTGTCAAAATCTGGTGCTGGTTCGGTAAACGCCCCATCTATGAAATGGCCAAAACGCCCGTCTCTTTCGGCCAGCCACCCCAAAGCCTCGGCGGGAGATTCGGGGGCAGTGCCATACTCCATTGTTTCAAAGATCGTTTTTACAGTCATATTTTTATTCCCAAAGGGCACCTTTTTGATCAGCTGATGGCGGGTTGATCAGCCGAGGGCGTGGCGATATCCGGCTGAATAGTCTCCGGTGACGTGATGTTCTAATTGCCGCTCGATATCTAACAGCAGGGACGAGGCACCGATCCGGAACAGATCGGGCTGCAGCCAGCGCGGGCCGAGCTCTTCTTTCATCAATGACAAATAGACCAGTGCGTCTTTGGCCTTGGACAGGCCACCGGCGGGTTTATACCCAATGCGGTATCCGGTGCGCTCAAAATAGGTCCGGATGGCGCGCAGCATCACCAAAGAGACTGGCAATGTGGCGTTGACACTTTCCTTGCCAGTTGAGGTTTTGATAAAATCCGCTCCGGCCATCATGCACACCATCGAGGCGCGGGCAACGTTGCGCAACGTGCCCAATTCACCGGTGGCAAGAATGGTTTTGAGATGTGCGTGACCGGCGGCGGCGCGAAACGAACGCACCTCGTCATAAAGCGCATGCCAATCGCCGCTCAGTGCGTGGCGGCGCGAGATCACGATATCAATCTCGTCTGCCCCTGCGGCGACACTTTGTTCGATCTCGGCCACGCGCAAGTGAAACGGCGATAGTCCGGCGGGAAAGCCGGTCGAGACCGCGGCCACTGGAATGCCCGAACCAGACAGCGCGGCAACGGCGGGATTGATCATCTCGTGGTAGACGCAAATTGCCCCTGTGGTGATCTGAGGCATGTCAAGCGCGGTCAACAGATCGGCGCGCAGTGGTTGGCGGGCTTTGGCACAGAGCCGCTGCACCCGTTCGGCAGTATCATCCCCCGATAGTGTGGTTAGATCAATGCAGGTGATCGCCTTTAACAACCAAGCGGCTTGATGGTCTTTTTTCACCGAACGGCGCCCCGGCAGAGTTTTGGCGCGGCGTTCGATCGCCGAGGTATTGGCCTGCAGATTGCGCAGCCAGTCGGCGTTAAAATCCTGCCCTGGGTTGCGCGGCTCGACGGTCTGGGGCAACTGAAGGCTCACCGGGTCGATCACTGTTTGCATTGCCGCCTCATGTCTGGTTTCTGCGCCAAACTGCCATGGGCTTTGGTGGTTTACAAGTCGAGGTGTTCTGGGCCGTTCGGGGTTGTAGGGAACCCAGAACGTGCCTAGCGGCGCAACCGCTCGAGTAACTGCAGAGAGGCATACCCATCAGCGGGCAGGCCCACGCGGCGTTGAAACGCGCGCACTGCAGCGATGGTTAACGGCCCGATCTTGCCATCGATGCCCTGGGTATTGAAACCGGCTGACGTGAGACGGCGCTGCATTTCCTGTCGCTCGGCAAAGCTTAATGCCCGGTCTTCACGGGGCCATTTTGCCTTGATTTTTGAGCCGCCCACGATCCGGTCCGCCAAGTGGCCAACACCGATGACATAGGCGTCTGCGCTGTTGTAATTTTCTAAAACCTCAAAGTTCTTAAACACTAAAAATGCGGCTCCCTTGGCACCGGCCGGCAGCAAGACTGCCGCTCTGCCGTAATCGGGGATTGGCTTTCCAGTCACCGAGACCACCCCGGCGCGGGCCCAGTCCGAGGGGCGTTTTTTTATGCGCCGCTGCGCCAGCCCATAGTTAAAGTCTGCAGGCAGCCGAACCTCAACGCCCCAGGGCATGCCCTTAGTCCAGCCAAATTCAGCAAGATACGCGGCGGTTGAGGCCAACGCGTCACTTGGATTATCAGACCAGATATCGCGCTTGCCGTCGCCGGTAAAATCTACGGCATAGTCGCGATAAGAAGTTGGCATAAACTGGGTGTGGCCCATGGCGCCGGCCCAACTGCCGACCATGCCGGGCACGGTCGTATCACCGTTGTTTAAAATCTTCAGGGCTGTAATTAACTGTTCTTCGAAAAATGCGCCGCGACGCCCGTCATAGGCCAGTGTCGCGAGCGCGGAAATCACTGGGATATCGCCGCGTTTTTCGCCATAGGCGCTTTCCAATCCCCATATGGCGACAAGGATCGCTTTTTCCACCTGATAGCGGTCCTCGATTTTACGCAATGTCCTGTGCCATTTATGCAGGGCCGTTTTGCCGTTTGTGACGCGCTTTGTGGCCACTGCGATGTCGAGATAGTCCCAGATCGTTTTGGTGAATTCCGACTGATTGCGGTCCAGTTCAATGACTTTTTCCAAATATTGAACATCGCGCATTGCTGCTTCAAAGGTAATGGCAGGTATGCCCGAGGTCAGTGCTCTGTACCGAAAGCTGCGGACCCAGCGTGCTAGGCGTGCATCTTTGTGGTTGATGTTTTTTTCCGTCTTAGATGTGAACAGAGCCGGTTCTGATGGGCTTGAGGTCGCCAATTGTACAGGCGCGGCTTGTGACACCGGTGCAAGGGTCAAAGCTGCAATCAAAAAGGCGGATAAAACCCGGAATGACATTCTGCAAATCTCGTTTTTGAATACACGTTTGTTTCTTCTGTGCTTAGCGGATAATTCACGTCTCGCAAAGAGCGCAAATACGAGATTTGCGTTCAACAGGAATTTACTGCGGTTGCGCGGGGCGGTAAGGAGGTATTCAGGTCTGTTGTCCCGGCGCGATAGCCGCGTGGTGTGTCTGGGGTTCGGTGATGTGATGGAACCCGTGATACAAAAGAAAGAGTATGCTTATGAGCGAACTAAAACCTGTTGTGTTGTGCATCCTAGATGGTTGGGGCATGCGCTCGGACAGGGCTGGTAATGCCCCTGCATTGGCCAAGACGCCGAATTTTGATCGGCTAATGGCGCGATGTCCAAATGCGCAGCTGATCACCCATGGCCCACAGGTGGGTTTGCCCAGCGGTCAGATGGGCAATTCTGAAGTCGGCCATACCAATATTGGCGCCGGACGGGTTGTGTCGATGGATCTTGGACAAATTGATCTGGCGATAGAAGATGGATCTTTTTTTCAAAATCAGCCCCTGATGGCGTTCGCCGCTGAAGTGGGCGCGAACACCGGCACCGCCCATGTGTTCAGTCTTGTATCGGATGGCGGTGTTCATGGGCATATAACCCATCTAAAGGCGGCGGTTCAGGCGTTGGTGGCGAACGGCATTCAGGTGGTTGTGCATGCGATTACTGACGGGCGCGACGTGGCGCCGCGATCTGCGGATGGTTTCATCCAACACCTGTGCGACAGCCTGCCAGAGGGGGCACGTATCGGCACTGTAATCGGACGTTATTTTGCCATGGATCGCGACACCCGCTGGGAGCGGGTTCAATCAGCCTATGACGCGATTGTACACGCAAAATCGGACGTTTTCGCCGCCTCTGGCACTGCGGCAGTTGCGCAGGCTCATGCGCAGGATATCAGTGACGAGTTCATACCCGCAACGGTGATTGCGGGCTATGATGGGATTGCCAAGGGAGACGGTTTGTTTTGTTTGAACTTCCGCGCTGATCGGGCGCGGGAAATTCTCAGTGCGTTGGCTGACCCCGCGTTCAATGCATTTGATGTCGGTACGCGACCAAAGCTGTCGGGATGTCTTGGCATGGTCGGTTATTCCAGCCACCACGATAGTTTTATGACTGTCTGCTATCCCAAACAAAAAATTGTGAATACCTTGGGCGCTTGGGTGGCCCAGCACGGCAAACGGCAATTCCGTTTGGCCGAGACCGAAAAATATCCGCATGTGACCTTTTTCCTGAATGGTGGGGTCGAACTTGCCGAAGGGGGCGAGGACCGGCTCATGCCCGCTTCGCCAAAAGTTGCAACCTATGACCTGCAGCCCGAAATGTCCTCGGTTGAGGTGACAGATGCTTTGGTGGCGGCCATTGCAAAGGGCTATGATCTGATTGTGGCAAATTACGCCAATCCCGACATGGTGGGCCACACTGGCGATCTGGACGCCGCAATCAAGGCCTGTGAGGCCGTTGATCGGGGTTTGGGCCGTGTTGTCGAGGCGATTGAAAAGGGGCAAGGCAGCCTGATTGTGACCGCAGACCACGGCAATTGCGAGGTTATGGTGGATCCCCAAACTGGGGGTGCCCACACCGCTCATACGCTTAACCCTGTGCCGGTGATCTTGGTAGGAGGCCCGCAGGGCGCGACGCTGAATGATGGCTGTTTGGCCGATCTGGCACCCAGCCTGCTCGAGTTGATGGATTTGCCCAAACCACCCGAAATGACAGGAAAGACATTGATCGCGAGATGAAACCCTTATGCGCGCCCTGACTTTTATTGTGCTTTTGCTGCTTAGCCCGACGGCCCGCGCTGACACGGACCCTCGGCAAGCGGCTGCAGCCGCGGTGGCGGTGCTTGAGGATGCGGCGGTTGCGCTTGTCTATGCCGAGACTGCGCGCGACCGGGTCAAGGCGTTGAGCGCTGCGGTAAAAGGCTATGAGGCCGGTCTGGCTGCCATGCGGGTGGGATTGCGCCAAGTCGCGCTCCGTGAGGCGCGGATGACGCAGGAAATAAACCGTCGTGAGGATGGTATTTCTCGGTTGCTTGGCGTGTTGCAAACAATCGTGCGCTCGCCTGCACCGACGGTTTTGCTGCATCCTTCCGGTCCGGTTAAAACCGCCCGTTCGGCAATGTTGTTGGCGGATGTTACACCGGGCTTGCAGGCGCAGGCGCAGGCATTGCGCCGAGATCTGGACGAGGTAACTGCGTTGCGCCAGTTACAACAGCAGGCCTCAAACCATATGCAGAAAGGCTTGGTTGGTGCACAATTGGCACGGACCAAATTGAGCCAGGCGATGTCTGGACGCCGGGATTTGCCGCAGCGCTTTGTCGAGGATCCGCTGCAGACCGCTGTGTTGATTGCCGCGACCGAGACCTTGGCGGCCTTTGCCAACAGTGTCGGGTTGATTGCCACTGAGGAGATGACAACGGCGCTGCCGGATATTGCCGGACAAAAGGGTCGGCTTGCGATGCCGGTTCGGGGCCAGCTGTTGCGGCTCAAAGACGAGGCTGATGCCGCGGGCGTGGTGCGTCCGGGCATTGTTTTGGCAACCCGGCCCCGAGCGCTGGTTACCGCACCCACGGCAGCGACGATCCGCTATGGGGGGCCTTTGCTTGACTATGGACAAGTGCTTATTTTAGAACCACAGAAAGATACGCTGTTCGTTTTGGCTGGGCTGGCGCAGGTTTATGGCAAGATTGGACAGGTCGTGCCAGCGGGTAGCCCGTTGGGTTTGATGGGAGGGCAAACCCCACAATTAGATGCCATATTATCACAATCGCGCGATGGAACTGGAATTGATCGCACAGAAACACTCTATATAGAGGTACGGCAGGGGGATACTCCGGTGGACCCGCTAGACTGGTTCACATCACAGAAGGATTGAACATATGAACAAAATCGTCATGGCCATTGCTGGCGGTGTTTTGGCTGGAACGCTTGTTACAACGCAGGTCGCTGGGCCGCTTTTAGCCCAAGAAAATAGCCAGAAAGCCAATATCTATCAGCAACTGGACTTGTTTGGCGATATTTTTGAACGAATTCGGGGGCAATATGTCGAAGAGGTTGATGCTGCAGATCTGATTGAGGCGGCCATTGACGGTATGCTCAGTTCGCTTGATCCACATTCCAGTTATCTTTCACCAGAAGACGCCGCCGATATGCGGGTTCAGACCCGGGGCGAATTTGGTGGTCTTGGCATCGAAGTCACCCAAGAAGAGGGTTTTGTTAAAGTCGTCTCGCCGATCGATGACACTCCGGCTGATGAGGCCGGTATTGAGGCGGGGGATTTCATCACCCATGTTGACGGTGACAGCGTTCTGGGGCTCAGCCTTGATGAGGCGGTCGGCATGATGCGCGGTGTGGTTGGCTCTGAGATTGTCATCACCGTGGTACGGGAAGGCGAGGATGAGCCGTTTGATGTCACCATTATTCGCGACACCATCAAACTCACCGCTGTGCGCACCCGTGTCGAGGGTGAGAGCGTGGTCCTGCGCGTCACCACTTTTAACGACCAGACCTATAGCAACCTTGAAGCTGGTATCGAAAAGCAGATCGAGGCCGCCGGCGGCATTGATCTGGTCAATGGCTTTATTCTGGACCTGCGCAACAATCCCGGCGGGTTGCTGACACAGGCAATTCGGGTCTCGGACGCGTTTCTCGACAAGGGTGAAATCGTCAGCACCCGGGGTCGTGACCCCGAAAATGGCGACCGCCACAACGCCACGGTCGGTGATCTGGCCCAGCAAAAACCGTTGGTTGTGTTGATCAATGGGGGCTCGGCCTCAGCCTCTGAAATTGTCGCTGGGGCGCTGCAGGATCACCGCCGTGCCATCGTCGTGGGCACCAAGAGCTTTGGTAAGGGCTCGGTTCAGACGGTGATGCCGATGCGGGGCAGTGGTGCGATGAAGTTGACCACGGCGCGCTATTACACCCCGTCGGGCCGCTCGATTCAAGCGCTTGGCATCTCGCCTGATATTATTGTTGAACAGCCGCGACGGGTGGCTGAAGACGACGAAGAGGCGACAGACACCCCCCGTCGCAGCCGGTCTGAGGCTGATTTGCGTGGCAGTCTCAACAATGACAGTCTGACCGAGGATGAAATTCTGCAGATCGAGGCTGATCGCGAAAAGGCCGAAGCCGCCGCAAAACTGCGTAAGGATGATTATCAGTTGGCCTATGCGATTGATATTCTCAAAGGTCTGTCGGCCTTGGCGCCAAAATGACCGCAGGTGATTTGACCGCTAGCGGTCTGACAGCTGACGCTATCGCCGCATTGCCCTATCGTGAAAACGTTGGGGTGATGCTGCTTAATGCGGCAGGCAAAGTTTTTGTTGGCCAGCGTTTGGACAACCGCACACCGGCGTGGCAAATGCCACAGGGCGGCATTGACCCGGGCGAGGATCCGCGCACCGCGGCCTTGCGCGAGTTGGACGAAGAAACCGGCGTGCGTCCGGATCTGGTTGAGATCGTGGCGGTCTCCGACGATTGGATCACCTATGACCTGCCCGCCGATCTGGTGGCAAAACTATGGCAGGGGCGCTATCGTGGCCAGAGCCAGAAATGGTTTCTGATGCGGTTCAAAGGCACCGATAACGACGTTGATATTGCCACCGAACATCAAGAGTTTTCAAACTGGCAATGGCTGGCGGTGGATCAACTGGCCGACAATATCGTGCCGTTCAAACGGCCGGTGTATGAACAGGTGCTGGCGGTGTTTGCGGCGCATCTTTAGGGGTCTTGTGGCGGCACTGATGCGAACAGCTCGGTTAGGTTGCCTACTTCTACGGTTTCACCATGCACGATCATTGGGCTGTGATAGCAGCCCTTGACGCTTTCCTTGGCCAAAGTGACATCTGCCAGTTTCTGCACCTTAAAACTACTGTCGGTGATATTGAACAAATCCAAACCCGCTTTTGAGAGGATTAAAGTGTCAAAGCGCACTTTGTCGTTTGCATCGCCTTGTAAAACGAACCCAAGATTATTTTTGAGCCTGGTAAGGTTATTGCCGTCTTTATTAAAATTAAATGTGGTTGTGAAACCACTAGCTTGCGAGCAAAAGCCGCACCCCTCTGGAAAAGAACAAAACGTGAATATATAATGCCGACTCATGTATGCCGAATTGTCGATCACCTCTAACTTTACTTTTCTCACCGGGGCGTCGCACCCCGAGGAATATATCCGTCGTGCCGCTCTGGCGGGGCTGGCGGCCATCGCCATTGCCGATGATAACACCGTTGCCGGCATCGTTCGTGCTCATGCGGCAGCGCGTGAGGTCGCCCGTCTGGTCGCCGAGCGGCGCGCTTTTGACGCCGCACATGGCCTGATTGGGCCACCGGCTCCGCCCGATTTGTCTGTGCCCCCGTCGGCTGCGATCTATACGGTTCCGCGGCTGATCCCGGCGGCCCGCCTGCGGTTTTTAGACGCCCCCGATATCACCGTGTTGGCGGAAAACCGTGCTGGTTGGGCGCTGTTGTGCCGGTTGCTGTCGACAGGCCGCCAGCGCGCTGCCAAAGGTGTTTGTGATCTATGTCTTGAAGATCTGATCACCGCTGGGACCGAGGGGGTGCAGTTGTTGCTGCATCCACCTGCGGCGCTGACTTCGCTGCGCGGAGCCAAACAATGGCTGCGCCCAGTGCAACGTTTGACGCGCTGCTTTGGCCCAAGGATGCATCTGGTGATGGCACCGCGTTATGATGGTCAGGATCCGGCACGTTTTGCCGCCATCGCCGGTCTGGCCACCCGGCTTGGTCTGCCGACGCTTGCCAGCGCCACGCCGTTGATGCATCACGGCCGGCGGCGCAAACTGGCCGATGTTCTGGCCGCAATCCGTCTGGGCGTTCGGGTTGATACGCTGGGCCGCGCTGCGCTGGCCAATAGCGAACAACGCCTGCGCAGCGCCGCCGAAATGTGCCGACTTTACCAAGATCATCCGGCAACGCTGCAACGCGCCTATGCGCTTAGTCAAAAGATGACGTTCTCGCTCGACGCGCTGCGCTATGAATACCCGTCTGAGATTAGTGGCAATGAAACCCCGACAGAGCGGCTGGCGCGTCTGGCGCAGGCTGGGTTGAAATGGCGTTATCCTTACGGCAGCACTGACAAGGTGCGCGGCATGCTGGCGCATGAACTGGCCCTGATCGCCAAGCTGAAATACGAGCCGTATTTCTTGACTGTCAACGATATTGTACAGTTCGCTCGCGACCGCGGTATCTTGTGTCAGGGGCGCGGATCGGCGGCCAATTCGGTGGTGTGCTATTGTCTGGGTGTCACTTCGGTCAGCCCCGAAATCGGCACGATGGTGTTTGAGCGTTTCGTTTCTGAAGCGCGCAATGAGCCACCCGATATTGATGTCGATTTTGAACATGAGCGCCGCGAAGAGGTGATCCAGCATATCTATGACCGCTATGGCCGCCACCGGGCGGGTCTGTGCGCCACGGTGATCCATTACCGCGGCAAGCGTGCGGTGCGCGAGGTCGGCACCGCCATGGGGTTGACGCAGGATACCATCGCTGCATTGTCGTCGCAATTATGGGGATTTTTTACTGGTGACGGGTTGCAAGATGACCGCCTGCGGGAGGTCGGCCTCGATCCTGCCAATCGCCATCTGCAACGGACCATGGCGCTGATCGAAGACATTATCGGCTTTCCCCGTCATCTCAGCCAGCATGTTGGTGGCTTTATTATTACCGAGGGCCGGCTTGACGAACTGGTGCCGATCGAGAACGCCGCAATGGAGGATCGCACAGTCATTTGTTGGGACAAGGATGACATCGATACTTTGGGTATTCTCAAGGTCGATGTACTGAGCCTTGGCATGCTGAGTTGTATTCGTAAGGCATTTGATCTGGTGGCCCAGCATCACGGCACGCGCTATACGCTGGCGACGCTGCCGCAAGAGGATCCGAAAGTCTATGATATGCTGTGCCGCGCCGATAGTATCGGGGTGTTTCAGGTCGAGAGCCGGGCGCAGATGAATTTCTTGCCACGGATGAAGCCACGCACGTTTTATGATCTGGTCATCGAGGTGGCGATTGTGCGTCCCGGTCCGATCCAAGGTGATATGGTGCATCCCTATATCCGCCGCCGCAACAAACAAGAGGAGGTGTCGTTCCCCTCGGATGCGCTGGGTGCAGTGTTGGGCAAAACCCTTGGCGTGCCGCTGTTTCAAGAACAGGCGATGCAGATTGCCATTATCGGTGCGGGCTTTACCCCAGAAGAGGCTGACCGGTTGCGACGCGCGCTTGCGACGTTCAAAAAGCATGGCAATATCAGCGATTTTAAAAACCGGTTTCTGCGCGGCATGGCCAAGAATGGCTATGAAGCCGACTTTGCCGCGCGCTGCTTTTCCCAGATTGAGGGGTTTGGCAGTTATGGTTTTCCCGAAAGCCATGCCGCGTCGTTTGCGTTTCTGGTCTATGCCTCAGCGTGGTTGAAATGTCATCATCCGGGGGTGTTTGCCTGTGCGCTGCTCAATGCCCAACCGATGGGGTTTTACGCTCCGGCGCAGATTGTGCGCGATGCCCGTGCCCATGGGGTCACAGTGCTGCCGGTCTGTGTCAATGACAGCTATTTTGACAACAGCATGCAGCCTGACGGGCAGGGCGGTCTGGCGCTGCGGTTGGGGTTTCGCCAGATCAAAGGGTTGCGCGAGGAGGATGCGGTGTGGATTTCGGCGGCGCGCGGCAACGGCTATCGCTCGGTCGAGGATGTCTGGCGCCGTGCCGGTCTGGCGCCGGTGGTCTTGGCGCGACTGGCCGAGGCGGATGTGTTCGCCGCCTTGGGTCTGAACCGCCGCGCTGCATTATGGGAGGCCAAGGCGCTGCGCGCGCCCTTGCCCCTGCCGCTGTTTGGCGGTGATATCGAAGGCGAGGGCATTATCGAGCCGGCCGCGCATCTGCCGCAGATGGAACTGGGCGAACAGGTGGTTGAGGATTACGCGGCGATGCGGCTCAGCCTGCGGGCGCATCCGGTGGCGTTGATCCGCCACTTGCTGACGCCATCTGATACGCCGCCCGACACGCTGCCCGACACGCCGCCTGATACGGTTTCCAACGCGGGGCCTGCGTGGCGCTAAGCCTTGGGCGGCGCGGGTTTGGTTGCGCGGGTTTGATTGTGCAGGCTTGAATATGCCGGCTTGAATGTGCGGGGCGCGTCGGGCATATTAACTTGTATTCAATCAAAGAATTTCAACCAATAAGGGTGTACCTGTGGCGACTTCTCCAAAATCCGGTGAAAAAACCCCTGACCAACAACAATTACCGGCGCAAAAAGCACAAAGAGAACCGCAAGACGCCGCCTATGCGCGGGCGCAAGACGCCATTGCCACAGCGCGGACCAGCGACGCATCAGACCTTACGCTTTCCGGGGATGATTTTTCGGATTTAACCGAGCTGCCACCAGACATTGGCACCTTGACCGCTTTGACAGACCTTTCCCTGTCGGGCACACAGGTCAGCGACATCTCGGCTTTGTCTGGCTTGACCGCTTTGAGCGGCCTTTCGCTGTTGGGCACGCCGGTCAACGATTTATCGCCAATTTTGCCCCTGACGCAGCTTGTAGACGCGCCTAAATACGGTGGTCTTGCGTTTAGAAATACCGCGGCGGCACGGGCGGATAGGCGAATCGCCGAAATTGCCGGGATTCAGGATGATGCCAAGCGCGCCACCGATTTATGTGCGTATCTCAAGAATGTGACCCCGACTTAGACCGCGCAGTATCACACTCTGCTCAGCATGCGTTTGATGCGTGCCTCAATCGGTGATTTTCAACGTGACAGCCTCGCCCGTGTGATGCGGCGGCACAGGTTTGATTGCGCGGGCTGGTTTGTACGGGCTGGTTTGTACGGGCTGATTTGTACAGGCTTGATTATGTGGGGCGTGTCGGGCATGTTGACCTGTATTCAATCAAGACATTTCAACCAGTAAGGGTGTATCTGTGGCGACATCCCCATTACAAAGTGAAAAAAACTGCAAGACGCCGCTTATGCGCGGGCGCAAGACGCCATTGCCACAGCGCGGACCAGCGGCGCGTCAGACCTTACGCTTTCCGGGGATGATTTTTCGGATTTAGCCGTGCTGCCGCCAGACATTGGCAGCTTGACCGCTTTGAAAAACCTTACCCTGATGGGCACGCAGGTTAGCGATATCTCGGCTCTGTCGGGGCTGGAGGGTCTGAAATACCTTTATCTGTCGCGCACACAGGTCAAGGATTTATCGCCACTTTTGTCCCTGACGCAGTTTTTAGACGCGCGCCAATCCGCGGGTCTCGCGTTCAAAAACACTGCGGCGGATCCCCGGATCACCGAAATTGCCGAGATTGGGGACGCTGCCAAGCGCGTCACCGATTTGTTTGCCTATCTACGCGAAATTCCAAAAGGCGTAGCAAGGTCAATAGACAAACTTGATACGCGTGTCGGCACCACACAGCAGGATGTCACCGAACTTGAAACCCGCGTCAGCACGGCGATAGAGCGTCTTGACGGCTTTGACGCCGACTATGAAAGCAGGCTAGACGCCGCTGCCACCGCGTTCCGCGAAACCAACGCACTCAAGGCGCCGGTTGTCCTGTGGCAAGAAAAAGAAACAAAACACCAAGCTGAAAGCGCGACCGCCAGAACGTTTTTCATTTGGTCTCTCATCGTAACGGGCTTGCTTGTTATCGTTCTCGCGTCATTGTTAATTTTTTGTAAGGATGTTGCCTATGCACTCGTGGCCCCCATCGGCTGTGATCCTGCCAAGCCGGAAACCTGTTCGGGGTTTAGCGCCAGAGGGCTGTCGATTTTGACGCTTTTGGCCGCGTTTTCACCTGTTTGCTTTGGTATGTCCGTATGCAGATGAAACTGTTTTTGTCCGAACGGCATCTGGCGCTTGATGCACGGGAACGCACAGCGTTTGCGCAGACCTATATCGGGTTTTTGGCCGAAAAAGACAGCTCGGACGAGGCCGCAGGCCAGCGTGCTGCGGTATACGCCGCCTTGTTCCGGCCCAGCACCGATGGTATCGTAAAAGATGAGGGTGGGCTTGATCCGTCAATTGCCGCAGCACTGTCGAAATTTTTGACCAAATCCTCTTAGTCTTGCCCATCACCACAACAGGAGCCTCCAAATGTCCCACCACAGCGCCACCGTTATATGGAATCGGGGTGATGATGTTTTTACTGGTGGCAGATACAGCCGCGCGCATCTTTGGCAGTTTGACGGTGGGGTCAGCGTGACCGCCTCGGCCGCGCCCGATGTGGTGCCGCTGCCGTTTTCGCGCGCCGATGCGGTTGACCCAGAAGAGGCCTTTGTGGCTGCACTGGCGTCATGTCACATGCTGTTTTTTCTGGATCTGGCGCGGCAGGCGGGGTTTGTCGTCGACAGCTACCGCGATCAGGCAGTGGGCGAGATGGGTAAAACCGGTGACGCTGGCGATTGGATGCAGACTGTGCATTTGTATCCCAAAGCCGCATGGCAGGGTGCGGCGCCCGACAGCACCGCACTGTCAGATTTGCACCACCGCGCCCACAAGCTGTGCTTTATCGCCAATTCAGTCAAATCCGAGATTATCACGCATCTGGACTGAGGACTTGTGGGCTGAAGACCCGTGGGCTGGAAATTGGGGACTTGCCAGCTAGAGACTGGCCAACCCCGCGTCAAGCGATGCAAGCACGGTGTCAACCTCGGCCTCGGTGATGGTCAACGGCGGCGACATCAGGATGTTGTGCATCCCCAGCCGCACCATGGTTCCGGCCTCATAGACCGTCTGATGCAGCCGTTTCATTGTGGCGTTGTCCATCGGCGTTTTGGCAGCTTTGTCACTGACCAGTTCGATGCCGGTCATCAACCCGTGGCCACCGCGCACATCCCCGATGACATCATATTTTTCCGCCAGTTTAAGCGCGCCTTGATACAGCTGAGCACCCCGCGCCGCGGCGTTGGTTTTGGTATCCAAGCGCAGCGTTTCCGACAGGCAGGCCACCACGGCGGCCGCCCCCACGGGATGGGCCGAATAGGTATAGCCGTGAAAAATCGCCCCCTCGCCGGTGGTGTCGCTTTCAAATACTTCGGCGATCTTATCGCTCATTAACGCTGCACCAACCGGAAAATAGCCCGAGGTGATGCCTTTGGCGATACACATCATATCGGGTTTGACCCCCCAGTGGCGCGCGCCCGACCAGTCGCCGCTGCGGCCAAATCCGGTGATCACCTCGTCTGAAATCATTAAAATGCCGTGGCGGTCGCAGATGTCACGCAGCAGGGGCATCAGCGACGGATCCGGCACAATCACCCCGCCAGCACCTTGGATTGGCTCCATGATGAAGGCGGCAATCGTGTTGGCGCCCTGAAAGGCGATCTCATCCTCCATGGCGTTGGCAATCGACTGGGCCAATTTGGCCGGGTCGCTTTGATTAAACGGATTGCGATATGTATAGGGGCTCGGAAGGTGAAAACAGCCCGGCAATAGCGGCTCATAGGCGATGCGAAAGCGGTTGTTGCCATTGACCGAGGCACCGCCAAAATGGGTGCCGTGATAGCCTTTTTTCAGTGATAGAAACTTGCTGCGGGTCGGTTCGCCGCGCAGGCGATGATATTGCCGGGCCAGTCGCAGGCAGGTTTCCACTGAATCTGACCCGCCCGAGGTGAAAAACACCCGGCTCATGCCGTCATTGGCAAAAAAATCGCGCACCGCATAAGAGGCCTCGATTGCGGTGGGATTGCTGGTGCCGGCAAAGGCAGAATAATAAGGCAACTGATAGAGCTGACCCGCGATAGCGTCTTTTACGATATCGTTGGAATAGCCCAGATTGACACACCACAGCCCGCCGACCGCATCCACCACGCGGTGGTCATCGATATCGGTGATATGCGCGCCGTCGGCCCCCTTGATGATTTTCGGCGCATTGATCTGCGCATCACCGGGGTGCCCCATTGGATGCCACAGGTGGCGGGCGTTATTTTCTTTCAGAAAATTATCGTCTTTCATGGAGGTGCTTTCAGGTTAACAATGTGTCCATATTATGTCTGTGGAGAAGCCTGTCTAGGAAAATCGTTGCCGGTGCGGGTTTTGCTTGATGTCTTGCTCTGCTGTTGCTGGACAGTGTGGCGCTACGGGTGTAGGAAATCGCGATCATGGCACAGACAAAATCAGATCCGAATTACAAAATTATCGCCGAGAACCGCCGGGCGCGGTATGATTATGCCATCGAGGACGATCTAGAATGTGGTGTGTTGCTGCAGGGCTCAGAGGTGAAATCGCTGCGGGTCAACAGTGCCAATGTCGCCGAGAGCTATGCCGCAGTGGAAGACGCTGAACTATGGCTGGTCAATAGCTATATCGCCCCGTATGAGCAGGCCAAGACTTGGGGTCACGAAGAACGTCGGCGGCGCAAACTTTTGGTGAAACGCAAGGAACTGGCGCGTCTTTGGTCTGATACCCAGCGCAAGGGAATGACGTTGGTTCCTCTGGTGATGTATTTCAACCATCGCGGCAAGGTGAAGATGAAGATCGGTATTGCCAAGGGTAAAAAGAACTATGACAAACGCGCCGATAGCGCCAAGCGCGATTGGGGCCGGCAGAAACAGCGCCTGCTGCGCCACGGGGAATAATCCTTAGTCGACCGAAGCTTGTGCCACAGTGTCTTTAAGACTTTGATACTGGTATATGTGGGTGAACTTCGCCGTCATACGGCATAGGCCTTGCCAGTTTTGTTTTGCCGTCCTATGCACTTACTAAACACTTATAGGGGGTCAATATGAGCAATGATGATCCAAAAACACTGGTTTCGACCAGTTGGCTTATGGCGCATCTGAAAGATCCAGACCTGCGCCTGCTCGATGCATCGTGGTATCTGCCCGATATGGCACGCAACGGGCGCGAGGAATATAATAACGCACATATTCCTGGTGCGCGGTTTTTTGATATCGATGAGGTGAGCGACCATCGCTCGGAGTTGCCGCATATGGTGCCGCCAGTGGAAAAATTCATGTCACGGGTCCGTGCTATGGGCGTCGGAGATGGCCATCAGATTGTGGTTTATGACGGTGCGGGACTTTTCTCGGCTGCCCGGGTCTGGTGGCTGTTTCAACTGATGGGGCACAGTGACATCGCGGTGCTGGATGGTGGTTTGCCGAAATGGCAGGCCGAGGGGCACCCAACCGAAGATATGGCGCCGGTTATTCGCGACCGTCATATGACAGTGCGGCGACAAAACCAGATGGTGCGCGACGTGACACAAGTGTCGGCAGCGGCCAAACTTGGGGATTATGAAATCATTGATGCCCGTGCTGCGACGCGCTTTGCCGGAACAGCGCCCGAACCGCGGGCCGGGTTGCGCTCGGGACATATCCCGGGTTCGAAGAATGTCTGTTACCGCGATCTGTTACGATCCGACAACACGATGAAAGATCCCGATGTGTTGCGGCAGGTGTTTGTCGATGCCGGTGTTGATCTGGCAAAGCCGGCGATTACCAGCTGTGGCTCTGGCGTTACGGCGGCAATTCTCAATCTTGCGATGCAACGCATCGGCAAAACCAATCATTCACTATATGACGGTTCGTGGTCTGAATGGGGCATGTCCCCGACCTTGCCCGTCGCCACAGGAGACAATTGATGTTTGAGACTTTGAAACCACAACCTGCCGATAAAATTCTGGCTCTTGTGCAAAAGTTCAAAGAAGACCCAAGACCGCAAAAAATTGATCTTGGCGTCGGGGTGTATAAAAACGCCGAGGGTGTAACCCCAGTGATGCGCGCGGTAAAAGCCGCCGAACATCAGTTGTGGCAGGATGAGACCACAAAATCCTATGTTGGTTTGACCGGCGATCCGGCCTTTTCGGATAGTATGATCCAGATGGTACTGGGCGATGCGGTGCCGCGCGGCGCAGTCGCTGCCGCCGCCACCCCCGGCGGCACTGGTGCGGTGCGTCAGGCATTTGAGCTGGCCCGGCTGGCCAATCCCGATGTGCGGGTTTTTGTGTCGAATCCAACTTGGCCGAACCACGTGTCAATGTTGCGTTATCTCGGAATCGAAATGGTGCCCTACCGCTATTTTGACGAGGCGACTTGCGGTGTTGATTTTGAGGGTATGACTGCGGATTTGGCACAGGCCAAAGCCGGTGATGTGGTATTATTACATGGGTGCTGCCACAATCCAACCGGTGCAAATTTAAACACGGCGCAATGGCAGTCAGTGGTGGATTTACTGGCTAAATCCGGTGCAACACCGATGATTGATATTGCCTATCAAGGTTTTGGTGACGGGCTGGAAGAAGATGCCGCCGCCACCCGGCTGATTGCCGCATCCCTACCCGAGACGATTATCGCTGCCAGCTGTTCAAAGAACTTTGGGATTTACCGCGAACGGACGGGTTTGTTGATGGCCATCTCTCAGGATGTTTCAAAACAATTGGTGACCCAAGGCACATTGGCCTATCTCAACCGGCAGAATTTTTCTTTTCCACCGGATCATGGTGCGCGCCTAGTCACGATCGTTCTCAATGATCCGGCGCTTTGTGCAGATTGGAAAGCCGAACTGGAACAGGTGCGTCTGGGCATGCTGGATTTACGCCAGAACTTAGCAACCGAGCTGCAAAGCCGCGCCGGATCCGACCGGTTCGGCTTTTTGGCACAGCATCGCGGCATGTTCTCGCGGCTGGGCACCACACCCGATATGGTCGAGCGTCTGCGTGTGGAACATGCGATCTATATGGTGGGTGACAGCCGGATGAATATTGCCGGTCTCAACGCGACCTCTGTTCCTATTTTGGCACAAGCTATCGTCGACGTGGGGATCTAAACCCAAATGCCATAGTCTGTTTTGGCCCATCTGCTCTGGCTGTGGCGCAGATCGCCTCCGCAATGGTCATGGCGGGCATCGCTTTTACAGTCTGCGGGGGTGAGACGTTTGGATGCGCGCGCTTTTGCGATGACAGGTCAGGTGGCCGTTATAATGACAGGTAAAGTGGCCTTTTGATCTAAAGAGCGCTGTGCCTAAGGCGCTTTCGCCCGTGCGGGCCAAGACAAAATATCTGCTTTCTGTCGATCACCACTGGGGTCAGCGGTCGGCCATAGCCCGCGCCACCATCCAGGTTCAACCGGTTTGAATAAAGCTGTGGCGCCTCAAGTGCTGTGTGGCCGTGGATGATCATCTTTGCGTGCGGCGCGCTGTGGCTGAGAAACGGTTCGCGAATCCACAGCCGATCGCGTTCCGTCTGATCTGCCAACGCCACATCGGGGCGGATGCCTGCATGCACAAATATATAATCCTCGGTTTCATAGTGTAGAGGCAGACCGTTCAAAAACGCCAGATGTTCGGCCGGAACAGCAGCACGCGCGGCCGCATGCACCTGATAATAGCGGCTGGTTTCATCGATATTGACCCCATAAGAGGCCAAGGTTTTATCGCCACCCAGACGCGGGTTCAGCCAGTCCACCCCGACCGGCAATTCCATATCAAACTTCGGATGGTCTTGCAGAAACCAGCCAAACATCCGATCGTGATTGCCCTTGATGACTGTCCAGTTCTTGCCCTCTGCGATCTGGTTGATCAGATGTTCGATCACCTGACGGCTGTTGGGACCCCGGTCGGTCAAATCACCGATAAACACCACGGCGGCATCAGGGCCACCATCATGCTCGATGCGTGCCAATGCCTCTTGGAGCATATCAAACTGGCCGTGGATATCGCCAAGGGCATAGAGAGGCTGGGTCATTTTTGGAACTCTGGATTGCGGGGTTCGGGCGTGGCGTCACACGCCAAACATAGCTGGCGTATGACGGTGTTATGTCAGTGGATCAACCAATGTCAAACTGCAGTGGTTTGACCTGTTGAAACAATCCTGTCGCTTCAAGCTTGCCCAAAACCTCGGATGCCACAGGGTGGTCGACATACAAAAGGGCAATTGCCTCGCCACCCGCGGCGGCGCGCCCGAGGGTAAAGTTGGCGATATTGACGCCGTTTTCGCCCATGGTCTGACCCAATGTGCCGATGATGCCTGGCACGTCTTTATTGGTGGTATACAGCATATGTGCACCAATTTCGGCGTCAATATTGATGCCTTTGATTTGGATAAACCGCGGTTTGCCATCGCTGAACACCGTGCCAGCAACTGAGCGTTCACGATTGGCGGTGACCACGGTGACTTTAATATAGCCATCAAAAGTACCGGCCTTATCCTGACGTGTGGTGCTGATTTTAATGCCGCGATCTTTGGCAATTACCGGAGCGCTGACCATATTGACGTCAGGGTTCGCCCGTTTCATGATCCCGGCAACAGCGGCGCAATTCAGCGCCTCGAGGTTCATTTCAGACACCGTCCCGTCATACAGGATGTTGATTGCAGTCACTGGCTCGTCGGTCATCTGACCAACAAAACCGCCCAAGTGGGTCGCAAGCGTCACCCATGGGCCCATGACCTTGGCCTCTTCTGCGGTCACCGATGGCATGTTGAGCGCGTTCGTCACCGCGCCGGTTAGCAAATAATCCGACATCTGTTCGGCCACTTGCAGCGCAACATTTTCCTGCGCCTCGGTGGTGGCAGCGCCCAGATGCGGGGTGCAGACCACATTGGGCAGATCAAACAGCGGGTTCTCTATGGCTGGCTCTGTCTGGAAAACATCGAAAGCTGCCCCTGCGACATGGCCTGACACCAGCAATTCTGCTAGCGCGCGTTCATCGACCAAACCACCGCGGGCGCAGTTGATGATGCGCACGCCTTTTTTGGTTTTGGCCAGATTTTCCGCCGACAGGATGTTTTTGGTCTGTTCGGTCAGCGGCACATGCAAAGTGATAAAATCAGCCCGCGTCAACAGGGTCTCAAGTGTGACTTTTTCAACGCCCATCTTGTCGGCTTTTTCTTCAGACAGGAAGGGATCATAGGCGACAACTTTCATCTTCAGTCCACGGGCCCTGTCACAGACAATACCGCCAATATTGCCTGCCCCGATCACACCGAGGGTTTTCCCGGTCAGCTCAACCCCCATAAATTTGGATTTTTCCCATTTTCCGGCATGGGTCGATGCGCTGGCTTCGGGGATTTGGCGGGCGACAGCAAACATCATTGCAATCGCATGTTCGGCGGTGGTGATCATATTGCCAAAGGGCGTATTCATCACGATCACGCCCTTTTTCGAGGCGGCGTCACGGTCGACATTATCGACCCCGATACCGGCGCGACCGACGACTTTAAGGCGGTCGGCGGCGGCTAGAATCTTTTCGGTGACCTTGGTCGCAGAACGAATTGCAAGACCGTCATACTGGCCAATAACCTCGGCCAGTTGGGCCTTGTCTTTGCCCAGATCGGGCTCGAAATCCACCTCGATGCCACGATCGCGAAAAATCTGGACAGCAGTAGGGGACAGTTTGTCGGAAACAAGAACTTTGGGGGCCATGAGGGCTCTCCTGTAAATAGAAAATGATAGGATCAGGTGGCGGCTGCAAAAGGGCGGCGGCGGTTTATGCCGCGCTTAACGCCGCAATCTCAACGTTGAACGCCCAATCAAGCCAAGGCAGCATTGCCGCGATGTCGGCGGTCTCGACAGTGCCACCGCACCAGATACGCAGACCGGGCGGCGCGTCGCGATATGCGCCGATATCCAGCGCGACGTCTTGTGCTTCGAGCCGCTTTGCCACCGCTTTGGCAAAGGCTGCGCCGTCGGTGATCCGCGGGTCGGTGAATTTAACGCAGACCGAGGTGTTTGATCGTGTGGCTGGATCCTGCGCCAGATTGGCAATCCAGTTGCGCGTGTCGCAAAAGGCCCAGATCGCTTGCGCGTTTGCATCAGCGCGGGCAATCAACCCGGTCAACCCGCCAACTGAACGCGCCCAATCAAGCGCCAAAAGGTAATCTTCGACCGCCAGCATCGAGGGCGTGTTGATTGTGGCACCTTCGAAGATTCCCTCAATCAATTTGCCCGCTTTGGTTAGCCGGAAGATTTTTGGCAAGGGCCAAGGTGGGTTATAGCTTTCAAGCCGGGCTACAGCACGTGGGCTGAGAATGATCATGCCGTGCGCGGCCTCGCCGCCCAGCACTTTTTGCCAACTGAACGTGGTCACATCCAGTTTGTCCCACGGCAGATCCATCGCGAAGGCCGCCGAAGTGGCGTCGCAAATCGTCAGGCCGGCGCGCTTTGCCGGGATTGCGTCACCATC
>ERZ802822.318-NODE-318-length-34739-cov-8.623074_pt1 | contig 34739 bp, 38 predicted proteins | sample MGYA00345649_ERZ802822 | MGnify/ENA primary metagenome ERZ802822 (study PRJEB30503, sample SAMEA104212359) | marine metagenome | biome: Westerlies Biome; feature: [SRF] surface water layer (ENVO:00010504) within the epipelagic zone...; material: water...
TTGATGTTGTGTCTATAGATGGTAAGGGATGCCTGAGTTTTGCGTCAAAATCTTTAAACGAGGATTCAAGAACCACCTTGAGTTAATCATGGTGATTTGGAATAGATTCAACGAGGCAACAAGGCTAAAACTGTAATGCTCCTGATTGCTACAACGATCAGAAGTAAATAAAAAATTTTCATAGCATTAGGGAATCGGTGATTCATGGATTTTGCGAGTATTTTAGGGTTACTAATTTTCGGAATAGGAGCATATCTAGGGATTAGTGATAATCCAGATTGGACCGCGGCGTTCATTAACATCAATTCTATAAATATAGTAGTGGTTGGATCGTTTGGTATTATTCTATACCGCTCAACACTCACAGAATTCTTCTTGATGTTCCGAGTAGTGGGCAAGATGTTTCGGCACAAAATTGATAAGCCGGAAGATCTCATTGATCAGCTTGTTGAGCTGGCGGGCATTGCAAGAAAGGATGGGATGATTGCCTTGCAAAATGCCGAGATAGACAACCGACTATTATCTAAAGGTATCAACGCTTTAGTTGATGGCACTGATCCAATGATTATTCGAACGTCGCTCGAGAGGGATATGTACATTACGGCCAAACGTCATGAAAGTGCCAGAGGCACACTTAAGTTTGCAGGGGATGTATCCCCAGCAATGGGGATGATTGGCACACTCATTGGGCTTATTAATTTGTTGGGTAAGATGAACGAAGACCCTGAATCAATTGGGCCTAGTATGTCTATTGCACTACTAACAACGCTCTATGGTGCTGTTTTAGCTAATGCGCTTTTCCTGCCCGCAGCAGAAAAATTAGAGAATTTTGCTCACCAAGAGATGCGTAACAGCGAACTAATTATTGAAGGCATTATGTTTATTCAAACTGGAGGTAACCCCAGATTACTAGCAGATCTTTTGTCATCATATCTCAGCCCAAAGTCAGTTAAAAAACGTGAAGAAGCAGGCGCAACAGGGTAATGACTGACGCTGTTGAGGTGATTGACGGTGTAGAAGAAGAGTCAATCCTTCGTGCCCCTGAAAAGGCATTAGACTGCCCTAAGTGCAAAAAATTTGCGCCACCTTGGATGACAACTTTCGCCGACATGTCGACACTGCTGATGGCATTGTTCGCTATTCTTTATAGTTTTGCAGAACAGGATGAAAAATCAAAAGCCTTGCTCTTGGGATCTTTAAATGCACAGTTCGGTGCAGCCGTTATTGTTCCAAACTTGGATGTCCCAATTGCTCAAAGCATCATACTTTCAAACATAGAAAGCATTAGAAATAAGAACTTAAAAAAACTAAGCAGTGATGAGCAAGAGTCGATAGAGGTGGAACAGAGCTTTTCAACGATCAAACAAATATTAGCTGAAGAAATCGTCAACGGAGAGGTCGTTGTTAGAAAGGCGGAAAACAAAGTTGTCGTTGAGTTGCTATCTTTTTCGAGCCGGGACGAAATAACAGAGGATTTCTTTCTAACTCAGAGTGTTTTGGATGTTTCTCAGAAAGTACTTATTGCCCAGTCACAAACGACCACTGCAATAGAAGTTCGTAAGCAGGATCTTGCAGCTTTAGAGGCGATTAAACAGCGTCGTATAGAAAGTGCGAAGGAACAATATCAGAGCATCACATCAGACTTTTCTGATGAGATTCGAAGTGGAGCCCTTGAATTAGAGCTGAAAGATGAAAACCTCACTTTACGGTTACCTGGTAAGGGGTCTTTCGTTTCAGGTAGCGCATCTCTTCAACCGTCGTTTAGAGCCCTCTTAAATAAAATAGGAGACACCCTTAAATCATCAAAAGGAAGAATAAGAATTGAAGGGCATACAGATAACTTAAAAATTGGATTTAGTGACCGATTTAAATCTAACTGGGACCTTTCTTCTGCTCGCTCATCATCTGTGAGTGCAGTTTTTATTGAGGAGCACGGCATCGATATAGATCGCCTAGTCGTAGCTGGATTCGCTGACTCTCTTCCGCTTGAATCGAATGATACAGCTGATGGTCGTGCGCGGAATCGGCGAATAGAAATTATTGTTAGAGGCTTTTAGCCAAGAGGTAGAGTTAAATGTCTGAAGAATCAACGCTTAAAGAAGAATGCCGGCCCTGTCCCACAGGTGCAGCGATGTGGATGACGACGTTTTCTGACATGGCGACACTTCTCATGGCGTTATTTGCGATGTTAATTGCTTTTACCGAGATGCAGAAAAAAGAATCGATGATGGCGATGCAAGGCGATGGTAGATTAAACCGAGGCGTTCAAAATGAGATAGAGTCCAACGACATGCCCTCGGGCCGCGAACTAAACTCCGCCACGGGAAACTCTGATACTAATGAAGGCTATGACGTTGTTGTTGAGGCACTCTCTAAAGAGATAGAAGATGGTACTGTCAAAGTTGCGATAGAGAATGAGAGGATAGTCGTAAGTGTAGATAGTCCGGACTCACCCTCTTTGGATACATCGAAGGTTCAACAGGAGCAATTAGAAATCTATCTAAAAATCGCTCAGGCTCAAGATACCATTAATGTGGATGTGAAAGTTGAGCAAGAGTCTGATGGGGTGATTGCGGACAGTGAAGTATGGGAAGCTATGTTTTCTTCACAGTACAGAGAAATTAGAGAAAAATTAACGGGAGCCATTGAAAATAACTCTGCTGAGGTTGTTCGTGAAGGAGATAAAATAATCATACGTTTAGCCTCCGAGGGATCTTTTAAGAGCGGGGCTGCAGAGCTGCGTCAGGGATTCGAAGGCTTGTTGACTGAAGTGGGTGCGGCGATCCAGGATGTCGATGGATTGATTACTATTGAGGGACACACAGACAACTTACCCATCGGGTTCAGTATGCGATTTAAATCTAATTGGGATTTGTCTGCTGCTCGCTCAGGTGCAGTAGCGGACTATTTGATTGGGCAGTACTCTTTTGGTACTGGCTTGATGGTGAGCGGTCTGGCTGACACGAGGCCTCTGACAACTAATAATACGCCTGAGGGAAGAGCCAGAAACCGAAGAATTGAAGTCGTGATTGATGGCGCTTACTAGTTAAAAAGTATTTTCTTTAGAACATAAAAAAACGGCACCGAGATGCCGTTAATAGTCAATAGCTAAAAGAGCTGGTTGGGGGGGAGAAATAGTTTAAGAAACCATTGAGACTTTGACATCTTTATTAAGGATCTGAGGGAGCATTTCCCAAGCACCCTTAACCTCTTGAATCAAACTTCTAACTTCCTTGATGCCGTCAATGTCGTTTCGGATATTGGCCTTTAAAAGCCGGCGAACGCAGTAGTCGTAGAGATCTGAAAGATTGGTCGCTAGCTCCTTTCCTTCCTCAAAGTCTAGAGCGCTTTGCAGACCCACTAAAATCTTCGTCGCCTTTCCAATGCTTTCATGTTTTCCTTTAATGTCATTCCTCTCGAAGTGCCCCTCGGCATCTGCAAGACAAGTCATCAAGCCGTCGAATAACATTTGGATTAATTGCACGCTGTCCGCGTACGGAACTGCAGAGGCCACGCTAACATTGCGATAAGCATTGACGCCACGGTTGTTAAAAGCCATGTGTTACTCCTAGTTGTTTGATTTGCATTCCATAGTAGTTAAATCGGAGGCTTTAGTTAAAACTTTAGTGTAGACGTGCAATTTTTTTTGCGTTACAGACGCAATTATTCAGGGCACTTTTGATACTCACTGGCAAGACATTCAGCTGCGATTTTTTCGGCTGTCTCGATCTCAAGGTCGGATAAGGTCATACCAGATGGAATGGATACCTTGATAGAATTTTCGGCCCCATTTATTTCTGCAATCTTAGCCCAAACCATTGCTTTTGCTGGATCTGAAGGCGCCCCGAATCCGGCTTGAAGCATAAACGCATACATTAATTGGGCATTGGCATATCCCTGCTTAGCGGCAGTTAAGAACCAGTGTCGAGCCTGTTCGAAATTAATGGCAACGCCATGGCCTTCATGATATATCACACCCAACATATAGGCTCCCTCTATACTCTTTCCATCTGCAGCATCGCTAAACCATTCATAGGCTGCACGGTAGTCTTGATCAACACCGGTGCCATTGAAGTAAAAAAGGCCTGCATTATATTGCCCTTCAGGGGAATCCTGATCGCCTGCTTTTTGATACCAAGAAAGTGCGGACTGATAATCTTGCTTTACACCTAACCCTTGTTCATAGAGATTTCCTAAAATTACCTGTGCGTTAGCATCACCGTCATTGGCTAGAGGTAGCAATGCCCTTAGAGCTGTCCCATAATGCCCTCTCTCCAGAGCGAATAGTCCAGCCTCAAAGGAATTGGCATAGGAAAAATGAGGGACTGAACAACAGCACCAAAAGATAAAAAGCCTTATACATAATTTCATAAGAAGCTCTCTCCCTACGGTAAGAAATTTCTACATTAAATCTCTAGGGACCCACCAAAGTGAAATAATCCTAACACTAAGCCGAAGATTTTTAAATTGCTGGTGGCCAATTGCTATTTTTGGTCTTGAGATGGGTAAGAATAATCAAAGATAGATAATAGTCATTCGTTAATGTATATTCCAAACGTTGTTTTCGGGACAATTAGTTGTTTTTATGGTCTTTTTTCGCACCTATTAACTTTAATTTATAAGAGAGCCTTCGTTGTCAGCACTGAATTCGATTATTGGGAGTAGCCCTGAAGCTATCTCTTTACGGAATCTGATTAAAACCGTTGGGCCAAGTGATGCCACGACGCTGATAATGGGCGACAGTGGAACGGGTAAAGAATTAGTGGCCAAGGCCCTTCATGATTGCTCAGATCGAGTGGGCGGTCCTTTTATCCCAGTTAATTGTGGCGCCATACCAAAGGATCTTTTAGAGAGTGAATTATTTGGACATCGTAAGGGCTCGTTCACTGGAGCGCTTGCGGATCGGAAGGGAAGATTTCAATTAGCTGACGACGGAACTTTGTTTTTGGATGAAATTGGCGATATGTCAATGGATCTTCAAGTGAAACTGTTACGCGTTCTTCAGGAAAGGACAATAGACCCAGTTGGTTCCAGTATCACTATTCCTATTAATGTGCGCGTTGTAGCGGCAACGCATAAGAACCTTGAACAATTAATCTCAGAAGGAAAATTCAGGGAAGATTTATTTTATCGTTTAAATGTCATGCCCCTAGAGATTTCAACATTGTCGAACCGAAAACAAGACATTCCTGCCCTAGTTGAACACTTTGCTAAAGAGCATGCCGGATCAAAACATCTTCCAATAAGATTGAATGATGCAAGTATGAACTTGTTTAAGGACTACAGTTGGCCAGGAAATATTCGAGAACTTTCTAACCTTGTGTCGCGATATTCTGCTTTATTTCCTGGTACGGAGATTGATTTGAGAAGAGTCCCTGCAAGCATGGTTCCTACAGAAATTAGGGCCCACCTTGACCATGGTGCATCTGAGGCGCTGCTGGCAAGCAACAATTACTTTGAGCCTATTGACGGTCATGCTGGCAATACAGATATGGAGGCTTCAGATACTGCGAATGAAGTTGAGCGGGTGATCACTCTTGCTCAAGGTAGCGACAATTTTCCTGAGCAGGGGATGAAACTTAAAGAGCACTTGGTAGACATAGAAAAGCGAATCATTCAGCAAGCGCTCAATAAAGCAAACGGAAATGTTTCCCAAACAGCTAGACTACTCAGTTTACAACGAACGACATTAATCGAAAAAATCAATAAATATGGATTAAGCGAATCCGCTTAAAGCTAAAAGTCTAGACCTTCAGTATCAGAACTATTTAAACGCAACAATTTTCACGGCCCATGACTCTTTGCCACTGGCAAATTTCCGACACTTTCTTGCCACTATTACCGTAACTGACTGATATAAAGGGTAATAATAATTTGGCATGTGATTTGCTTTATCTTTATACGCGTCCACAAGCGGCAATTTAAAGGAATAGGAAATGGAAACAAGCAAGCCAGTAAAAATTTTATGGGTTGGCCCACTTTGTAGTGAGTCATCTTTAATGATTGAAGACCTAAAATCCCATGGAGTGATCATAGATCAGGCAGCCGCCACGGACGCCATAGGAGACAAATTGCCAATGGTTCAAGGCGTTATAATCGCCCTTGAGACAGATATTGAGCCCTTGCATAAAGTTAGATCTGAGCAGACTAAATCAAAATCCTCAATACCCATGATTGTAAGAGTCGATAGGGATAATTTTGAGCTAGGTATTTTGGCGATGAGACATGGTGCAACCACGGTTGTGCCCATGCAAAATCATAACTCAAAAGATTGGTTGGAAGTTTTTAATGTCACAAAAGTAACGGCGGCCGAAGAAACAGAAGGATTTATTTTTGCCGACCCGGTAAGCAGAAACTTATTGGCGTTAACTGAGCGAGTTGCAAAGGTTGATGTCACTGTGCTTTTAGAAGGTCCGACTGGGTCAGGAAAAGAGGTAATTTCAAGAATTCTTCACGAGGCATCTCCGAGGCATTCAGGTCCATTCATTGCGTTTAACTGTGCAGCAATGCCTGAAAATTTGATAGAGGATATGTTGTTTGGGCACGACAAGGGTTCATTTACAGGTGCATCTAATTGTCAGCCAGGCCTTTTTGAACAAGCCCAAGGTGGAACTATATTTCTTGATGAAATTGGAGAAATGCCTTTTCACTTGCAGGCGAAGTTGCTTAGAATTTTACAGGAGCGTTCGGTCACTCGTTTGGGAGGGCAAAAATCAATTGATCTCGATATCAGGGTAATTGCGGCTACAAATCGTACTTTAAAAAATGCGATTTATGAGCGAACTTTTAGGGAGGACTTATATTTCAGATTAAGCGCATTTAAGATTACGCTTCCCTCGTTATCTCAGAGGCCCCTAGATATATTACCGCTCGCTCAACAATTCATTAACCAGCAGGCCCCTATTGATGGTCAGATGACTCTGACAACAGATGCGGAAAGAAGCCTTATTTCATATCACTGGCCTGGCAATGTTCGAGAGCTGCAAAACGTGATTATCCGAGCAGTAGTTTTGGCTCAATCTGGTTGCATTGACCTTGAGCATCTTATTTTTGATGACATTGACGAGGCCCCAGTGGAACATTTGACTTCTCCTTTTTCCACATCAAGCGCCATGATTCCAAATCATTTCCAGCCACATAAGGGAAGTGATAATCAGCCAAAGCCACTTTCTAATGCAATTCAAGATAGTGAATATCAGACCATTATGACTGCGTTACAGCGGTCTCGAAATCGGGACCAGGCTGCAGAAGTTTTAGGCATTAGCACGAGAACTCTTCGACATAAGCTTCAAAGGTTGAGGGAGCAAGGTATGTCTGTCACTCGTGCATATGCGCGATAGAATTTAGGAGAAAAACTCGTGAATCCAACAAGTATGAACAATATTGAGTCTGTTCTCACTCAAATTAGAGCATATCAAGCAGAGGCGGCAGATGGGGCAAATCGAGCTGATATTGGACTGGTTGAAAATGATAAATCCACTAGTTTTACTGACAGCATAAAGGGCGCTTTAAGCGAGGTTAATGAGACACAGAGTGCATCGAAGGCTATCAGAAATGCCTATGAGCGAGGTGAAGACGTCCCATTGACTGACGTTGTTATGAGTCTACAAAAGTCCTCTTTAGCATTTGAAGCAACGCTACAAATTAGAAATAAAGTATTAAAGGCATATGAAGAAATAATGAACATGCCAGTGTGAAAATAACTAGAGATATTAGAAATGGCAACAACATTAGCAAATCCAGCGGACGTTAACGTACCTACAGCAGCTGACAATAGTCAGGCAGCACAAGCGTTAGAGTCTAGAGCAACAGATCAAAGCTCGGCGTTGAGGCAGTCGGGGGCACTAAGCCCTCAAGCTCAAGGGGCTACTTCGGGAATTACTAGCCTTCTAGTCCAGCCGGCAGTAAGGAAATCTATGCCCGCTATTATTGTGCTTATGGCTGTAGGTTTATTTTTACTCGCATATTCTTGGATTCAAGCTCCACCTTATAAGGCTGTTTATCCAGGTTTGGGCGAGTCGGACAGGCAGGCAGCTTATACAGCACTCATTGGATCGGACTTTAGCGCCAAGATAGATAATAAAAGCGGCGAGTTAATGGTGCCAGGTGATCGTTATCATGAGGCAAGAATATTTTTAGCGTCTCGCGGGTTGCCGCAAGGAGCCGCCGCTGGCGGAATGAGTGCTTTAAACGAAGATACTTCTATGACGACCAGCCAATTTATGGAGCAAGTGCGATATGTTTCCGCCATGGAGCAAGAGCTGGCGCAAAGCATTATTCAAATCGGATCCATAAAGTCTGCTAGGGTTCATCTAGCTTCACCGAAGCAGAGTGTTTTTGTCAGAAGCCGAACTCCAGCCAAGGCGTCAGTGGTGGTAACACCTTTCGGGGGAAGAGTGATCTCTTCGTCTCAGGTACAGGCTATTATCCACATGGTTGCGTCAAGCGTGCCCTATCTGTCAGCAGACAATGTTTCAGTCGTTGATCAACGTGGCAAGTTATTGACTGATGCTAACAACTTTGCATCTATGCAATTGAATTCAGAGCAAATGGCCCACAAACAGCGAATGGAAGAAACGTATCGTAACCGGATAGATGCTTTCTTAACCCCAGTTGTTGGTTTGGGAAATGTGCGCTCAGAAGTAGATATACAAATTGACTTCACAGAGATTGAATCGACCTTCGAAGAGTATGATGGAAATAATAATGGGCCTCTTGCTAGGTCTGAGATTGTAACTTTAGAGCAAGAACTTCTTGCCGATGCAGCTAAAGGAATTCCGGGAGCTGAATCAAATATTCCGGGCGGTCAGACACCAGCCACGAATCAATCTCTTGATGGAAAAGATGAGGGCATGAGTACGAGGTCTAGCCAAACCACGCGTAATTATGAAATGGACAAGGCAATTAGACATGTGAAGCGCCAAGGCGGAACGCTAGAGCGTATCTCTGTTGCTGTAGTTATTAATGAGGCGGGACGACCCCCAACAAGTTTAAATACCGAAGAAGCTGGTGCAGCTTCAAATCAGGTCGGATATTCGGATGAGGACATCCAGAGATTCACTAATTTAGTCAAAGGCGTAGTTGGATTTAAGGAGGATAGGGGAGATATTATCACTATTGTTTCAACTCCGTTCGAAGAGCCAACCTTCGTTGAGGAAGAGCTGGTTCCTTGGTATGAAAATAACCAAATTACCAGTATGTTAAAAAGTGCTGGCGCAGTCATAGCATTTATAGCGCTCATATTTTTTGTTATTAGGCCCGTGATGAAGCCATTTTTGGCCTCCAATTCCTCATCACTGGGAAAAGATGGAGAGTTGACTCAGGCTGAACTTAGCATGTTGGAAAGTGGCAACAATGCATCGCTGAAAGATTTAAAAGCAAAACTAAAGCCCAAAAAGGCAACTGTTTCAGCAGACATGCTAAATACAGCGAATACCTATGACGACAAGGTCGCTTTGGTAAGACTCCTGGTTGCTGATGATGCTGGTCGAGTGGCTAATGTACTAAAGAAAATGATTCGGCCTGCTTAAGGAAGAATTGGAGAACTAATAATGGCTAAAGACACGTCAAAAGATAAAAAGCAAAAAGCTAAGAAAGGCAAGGCTACCGTAGAAGAGAAGCCGGAGATTTCGCCGTTACAGGCAGAATTTAATAGAATGTCTGGAACAGATAGAGCAGCTGTAATTATGCTGCTTTTGGGAGAGCAGCAGGCGGCAGATGTCATTCGGTTTATGTCTCCTCGTGAAGTCAATGCTGTGGGAGCGGCTATGGTAGGGGTGGCTGATTTATCTCAAGATTTAGTCAACCTGGTATTAGATGATTTTGTAGCTACGATTAAAACACAGACTAATTTAGGTCTTGGCACTCCAGGGTATGTGGAAAACGTGTTTAAGCGCGCGTTGGGAGACGAAAAGGCGGCGACAGTTCTTGGAAAAATTATGCCTCCAGCGTCTAGCAAAGGCCTGGAAATCCTACACTGGATGGATGCCAAGTCCATTGGAGAGATGATTAATAAAGAGCATCCCCAAGTAATCGCGATAATTTTGTCAGTACTTGAGCATGATATTGCCGCCCAAGTTTTGGGCTATGTTCCGGAGGGGAAGAGAGCGGAAATCATCCAAAGAGTTGCTAGTTTAGATACAGTCCAGCCTTCTGCAATGGCGGAGCTCGAGGGGATCATGGCTGAGCAATTTACAACAAATTCTTCAGCCAAGGCGGCGAGTCTCGGTGGCATAGATACCGCGGCTCAGATCATGAACTTTGCCAACGTTGACATCGAATCTTCCATTATGTCGGGAGTAACAGATCTAGACCAAGAGCTAGCAACACTGATTCAAGACAAGATGCTAACCTTTGAAAATATGGCGGAGATCGATAATAGAAGTATGCAAACATTGCTGAGAAGTATCGAGCAAGATATGTTGATGTCGGCGTTAAGAGGAGCTGATGAAACGACTAAGGACAAGTTCTTATCGAACATGTCAGAGCGAGCACGAGACTTATTAGTTGACGATATGGAAGCTAAAGGACCGATAAGAGTAAGCGAGGTTGAGGCCGCTCAAAAAGGCATCATGCAAATAGCCAGAAAGCTGTCAGATGACGGAGAAATAATGTTGGCAGGAGCCGGAGAAGCCTTTGTCTAAACTTGACCCTAAAGTCCACTGGCGTCTGAATGATCTTTTGCGAGCAGGAAAAAAAGCAAAAGAATTTGCCGCAGTTTCATGGTCTGACCCTGCTGAACAACTCAATGAACAGTTTGTTCCATGGCATCCTGAGGATACCCAGAATCAAGAAGAACTTGATACAGATGAGGTATTAGAACTTCAAGATGACATATCACCACTAGAAACACTTTCTCCTAGTCAAATTGAGAACAATCCCTCAATTCAAGCGGCATTGGTTCAAGCAAGAGAGGACGCATTCAAAGAGGGGTTTCAACAAGGTAGTCAGCAGGCAGAGGACAAATACCATGATGCTCTAAAAACAGCACAGCGATTAGCTCAGAACCTGCAAACTAAGCAAGACAATATCGCCGAATTCTACGATCCTTTAAAGAAACTATCCCTCCATCTTGCTCAAGAATTGGTGAGAGGTGAATTAGCATTATCTCAACACTCGATTCAACGTTTAGTCAGTGAGGCCATAGATCTCATTGAAGAGCAAGGCGTGGGTAAAATTATTGTCACATTACATCCTGATGATGCAGAGGGGATGCTTAATATACCTGATGCTTCTATAGAAGACTTTGAACTTAGGACCGACACACATCTCTCACGAGGGAGTGTGAGAGTCACAATGGGAGATACTGTAATAGAAGACTTAATCGAGTCTCGTTTGCAGGAGATAGCGGATCAAATATATCACTCAAATACCTCTCAAGACAAAAATACTCAGATATCTAATGAAGAACTCAAGACTGATGAACGTTCAAATGAAGAGAGCTTTGATGAATCAGTGGGAAATACTGAAGAAACACGAGTTAGTGCGCTTCAACAGCATACTGTTGACCCTTTAGATGATAAAGATGAGACAGATGAATGATGCATAGTTTTTTACAACAGGTGGATAATCACATTCACTTTGTCCATGCCCCTGAGCAGACAGTAACAGGCCGTGTCGTCAGAGTTGTTGGATTAACGTTAGAGGCAAGAGGGATTACTGCTCCCTTAGGAGCGCACTGCCAGGTGGAGTCTTCAATACAAGGAGAATTCATTGATGCTGAGGTTGTGGGTTTCCAAGATGGGCTCCTTTACTTGATGCCTTATACTGAGCCTTCAGGAGTTGCTCCGGGTGCTCGTATTTATATTAGATCACGGCATTCTATGATTGAAGTGGGTGATGCGTTGTTAGGGAGGGTCATTGATGGTCTAGGATATCCTCTAGATGGAATGGGAAGAATTAACTATTCAGACTCACTGAGTATGGCTGGCCTTCCTATAAATCCGATGGAACGTGGACCCATTGAGAACATTTTAGATACTGGCATTAAGGCTATTAATACATGCCTGACATTAGGTCAGGGACAAAGAATAGGTTTGATGGCGGGTTCTGGAGTTGGTAAAAGCGTTTTGCTGGGCATGCTAACAAGATACACAGAGGCTGATGTTGTAGTTATCGGCCTTATTGGAGAACGAGGAAGAGAAGTACACGAATTTATACATAAGACATTGGGTGATGAAGGCATGGCTAAAGCAGTCGTAGTTGCATCGCCAGCTAACATTTCACCTGTAGTAAGGCTTAAAGCGACTAATAGAGCTCATGTTGTTGCTGAGTACTTTAGAGATAGGGGTAAAAACGTACTTCTGCTCATGGATAGTTTAACCAGAGTAGCTCATGCTCAGCGAGAGATCGGTTTAGCTATTGGTGAACCACCAACTGCAAAAGGATACCCGCCATCAGTCTTTGCGCTTTTACCCCGATTAATAGAGAGAGCAGGAGTGGGGAAAAATAGTTTTGGATCAATTACTGCGGTCTACACTGTTCTTGCAGAGGGTGATGATAGATCTGATCCAATTGTTGATATCGCCAGGGCATCATTGGATGGACAGGTTATGTTATCTCGAGATTTAGCCGATGCAGCACACTACCCGGCGATAGATCTATCGGGATCAATTTCAAGAGTTATGGATAACTTGCTTAGCCCAGAATTATTTCAAGCTGCCAACAGGCTTCGTCGCTTGTGGACCTTGTATCAACAGAATCAAGATTTAATACAAGTGGGTGCTTATGAGTTAGGTTCCAATCCGGATTTAGACGAAGCAATTCGTCTTCGCCCAGAAATGGAAAATCTATTGCAACAATTAAGTGAAGAGTCAGTGAGTCTAGGAAAAAGCCAAGATGAGCTAAAGAAAATTTTAGGTGATGGTTAATGAGCGGATCTATTAAACCGGTATGGAGTATTTTAACTGCAAAGGCTGAACGGGAGCTGCGCGGCATACAAAATAAGAGAGATAATGCACTCAACAAAAAAAATGCGGCCTCACAGAGGAAAGATAAGATAGATAAATTGTTAGTTGAGTACTCAAATCGCTTGAATAGAGTTCTTGAGAGGAACCATAGTCAGGATGAATCTACTCATTATCGTCAATTTATTATTCACCTACATAATCTTCGGGACCGAACTCTAGAGGAGCTCGAGAATCGTGAAGGTGCCTATAAAATTGCTCAGAAAGATGTTGTTGTTGCAGATGCGGAGCGATTAAAACTAAAGCGTTTGGGAGAAAGAGCTCAGAGCAAAGCGATAAAAGAACAGCAACGTAAAGAAAATAAGGAATTTGAATCTCAAGGTTTGACCCAATTTAACTTAAATTCCAGGCCATAGCTTAAGGGCTTTTCACGTTTGGCACGATCGTTGCAGTCTTTTAGAAGTATTCAATTTACTTCCTAAGAGATTTACAAAAATGACCGACCTTGAAAAAATATTCCTCTCAAAAGAATTTACAGATTTTGCAGCAAAAACAAGTGCTCCAGAGGAGCAATCCTTAGATAATACTACCAAGACTTCATTTGAAAATATTTTTCAGTCCCAATTTCATTTTAAGAATATGGCAAATCATGGCAAAGACTTGCCGATAGGTAATGCCGAATCTCACCCTATTCATCATCGGAAATTGCCTAGTGGCACAGGATTGTTTTTAGCTGGAAATGAACCTTCAGATTCTAGTCTTATGGATTATGCCAAGGCTCAAGGGATTGATCCTGAGGCGATGTCTCTACTCATGTCTAATATCGAGCAAGAAATAGAATTAGAAGAGGGATCGCCCAAAGAGCAAGTGCCAACATTATCGGATGATCAATTAGTTAAAAATACATTGATTATCCCTAATCAAAAAACAACAGGATTCATATCCAGTCAAGATACGGACTATTTATCCATAGGAAAAAGAGCAGGTGGACATATAACATTAGCTCAAACGTTGGCCATGTCTAAACAGACTCAAAACTCAGAAGTTCCAAAAGCCATACCAGTAATCGCTAAAACACAAAACATTATAAAATCCTTCAATCCAAATGCTGGGAAAAGCACCCTTAAATTGGAAGCGATCCAACTGGGTGAGCGAGTCGAGAGTATTCTGGAGTTAAAGGATGGCAGAACAAGTAGCCAGCTAGTTCAAAACCAGACGAGTCCTTTGCGACAAGATCTAGTTAATAACCCAGGACAAACGGGTGCTCAAGAGCTTCGGACAGAATTGTCTAATAAGCCAGTAACTCAAGGCCAATTTAGCGAACCTAACAACGATCTTAGTCGCCGTCATGAGCAGTACTTAGAGGTTTCTAAGCGTTTAACTCAGGCGGTCGGAGAGAGGCTTTCAGCTCAAATTTCTAAGGGTGCGTGGCGAGTAGAAATGGATTTGCATCCAAAGACGCTTGGGCGCATCGAAATCCAGTTAGAGATGAAGAACGGAGAGCTGGAGGCGCACTTTAATTCGTCTCAGACTATTACTAGGGACCTACTTCAAGAAAGTTTTTCAAAATTAAAGGACATTTTGTCAGAACATGGCATAGATTCTGCTTACATAGGGTTAGGAACGGGAGAAAATCGGCATTCTGACGGTAACTCGACAGATGAGCAAGACGCTCCCTTTGCGCAAAACAGCGAGACAGAAGAGATGCTTACTCGCAGTGAGGTTAGCTCTCAAAGTGAGGGCTTAGACGTGAAGGTCTAGCCTTGTAAAGCGTGGATAAATAACGAGGGCTATGATGGCTGACACTAAAAATTTATTATCGCCCGAAGAACTCGAAGCCCTCGCTGCAGGGATCGAAAATGGCTCCATTGAGTCAGATACGGGCATCAATAATGACCTTGCGGCAGTCAAACACGATTTAACGAGTGAAGATTCCTCGTTAGGTATGAACTTAGGCGTTCTGAATATTATTAATGAGCGCTTTATCCGTCATTTTAAAGCGGGCATCTTGGATGTTCTGCGATCAGATGCCAAAGTTTCTGCTGAAAAAGTCAGCGTCATGCCATACAGAGAATATATATCAAGTCTGAATTCTCCTTCAGCGCTTAATACTGTCACCCTAAGCCCTCTATCTGGAACCTCTCTAGCCGTTATCGAGCCGTCGGTAATTTTTGCGGCCCTTGATAACTTTTTTGGGGGTCCAGGAACTGATATGAAAGACCTGTTACCTAATCGAACTTTCACACCGACTGAGGTAACTATTAATAAGATAATAACAAACATCCTTTTTGGAGCCCTGCAAGAGGCGTGGGCGCCAGTGATGCCTATCAAGTGCATAAGCAATGATCTATTTGCAAGCCCTGCTGCTGTAAAAGTTGTTGATAATGATGAACTCGTTGTGCTGAATCGATTTACAACAGAAATTGGCCAACGAGCTAAAGGCAACATAGATATCGTTTACCCATATAGCACTTTGAAACCTATTCGCGACTCTCTTGAAAGCAGAGTGCAAGCAAGTGCTGAGGCACCCGGATCCAAAATCTCTTGGACTGCTGATTTGATGGCAGCTGCTATGGATGCGGAGGTTGAGATATCGGTATTTTTAGGCGATATCCAAACAACATTTAAAGAGTTTGAAGGCCTGCGTGAAGGGGATGTTTTGTATTTTAAAAAACCCGATCATGCTAGGGCGCATGCTAATGGAATAGCAGTTTTTCAGGGAGATATTGGAACAAAAGATGCACATATGGCGGTGCAGTTTGTCGAACCGTTGGTTCCATAAACATACATGCGCAGTTAAAAAATTACGTTTTAAATACATGAAATAGACAGAGAGAACAGAGATGGCAGAGACAGATAGTAAGACAGCACAGAAAACAGGTGATGATGCAAATCAGCAAAATAAGATTGATTCTGAGGTTTTGCAGAATATACCTGTCACCATTTCAGTAGAGGTAGGTAGAACCTCTTTAAAAATTCGAGACTTGATGCGCCTAGCTCAGGGAAGCGTCGTAGAGCTTGACCGCTTAGCTGGAGAGCCACTTGACTTGATGGTTAATAATACTCCAGTCGCACAGGGCGAAGTAGTGTTGGTAAATGATCGCTATGGGGTTAAGTTGACCAGCGTAATTCCAACGGTCGACCGTGTTAAGAACTTATAAAGTGAGATGGTGATGACATCTTTCGGGTGGACAGATTGGGTATCAATGATGGGATCATTTCTCGTGGTTCTTGGGCTTCTTATTTTTACTTTGCTTATGATTAAAAAAATGGGCCCTAAGATTGGTATTTCAGGTGGGAAAAATTTAAAGGTTCTAGAGGTGCAAAACCTAGGAGCTCGTCAGAAGTTGATGTTATTGAACGTAAATCAGCGCCAAATTCTGGTGGGTATTTCTGCTGGCGCAATGACAAAACTTGGAGAATTTCCTATGTCTCCTATTAGCTCAGAAGATATTAAAGATGAAGATACTGATTCATCGATTGATGAGCAGCAAAACCAAAATGACGGATTATTTTCCGGCGTTCTCTCTCGAGTATTAAAGAAATGATGCTTCTGTGTAAATCTCTAAAAGCACCGATTTTTCTGTGCTTTTGTGTCTTTGCCGGATCTGTTTCGGCCCAAACTGGTATGCCCATAGTTAATATGGTGGATACTGGTGATGGCAACACGCAATACAGTTTGACTTTGCAGTTACTTGCCTTGATGACGGCATTGACACTTTTACCGTCATTAGTGTTGATGATGACGTCCTTTGTTCGGATCATCATTGTGATGTCTTTACTACGCCAGGCTTTAGGAACTGCTCAGACTCCTCCTAATCAGGTCTTGTTGGGGTTAGCCTTATTCTTAACAATTTTTATTATGTCTCCCGTTATTACCGATGTTTATGAGCAGGCAATCCAGCCTTATTCAGCTGGCGCAATTGGTTTTGATGCAGCATTGACAGCTGCGGAGACGCCAGTGAGAAATTTTATGCTTAACCAAACGCGTGAAACAGATATTGCAATGTTTGCAGAGATAGCGAGAAATACCTCCCTTGTTGAGCCAGCAGACGTGCCTTTCACAACGTTAGTTCCTGCCTATATCACATCAGAATTGAAGAGTGCATTTACGATTGGTTTTTTAATTTATATCCCTTTTGTGGTCATTGATCTCGTCGTGGCTAGTGTACTTATGTCAATGGGGATGATGATGTTATCTCCAATGATGATATCTATGCCATTTAAACTCATGTTGTTTGTCTTAGTTGATGGATGGTCCTTAATCATGGGATCTCTCACATCAAGTTTTGTAATGACTTAGGAGGACCTATGGACGCATCACAAGTTATAGAACTAGGTAGGGAGTCATTATGGGTCGCTGTGATGGTGGCCTCGCCATTACTTGGTGTGGCATTAGCTACGGGGCTTATTATTGGCATATTTCAAGCGGCAACATCCATCCAAGAGATGACACTGAGTTTTATTCCCAAACTTGGAGTAATGGTGATTGCTTTGATGGCTTTTGGAAGCTGGCAGATAGGAATTATGATTGATTTCTTCCGACGCATATTCGAACGAATCCCTATGTTGTTTATGTGATGGATTTATTAATTGCAGATATAGTCGAGCGCTTCTATATGCTTTTATGGCCAATGATCCGTATCTCTGCATTCCTGCTCTCGGCTCCATTTTTTTCCATCAGAGCGGTATCGGTAAGGATTAGAGTTTTATTAGCAATACTTCTGACTTGGATGATTTATCCACTATCAGACTGGCCTGCTCTTGATCCATTAAGTGCCTCCGGGATAAGAGAAGTATTTTTACAAGTTTTTATTGGAGTGCTCATGGGGTTGCTACTCCAAGTTGTTAATGCGGCCTTAGTTATTGGAGGTCAAGCAATTTCTGCTTCAATGGGTTTGAGTATGGCCAATATGGTTGATCCTAATATAGGTAATGTACCGGTCTTAGCCCAATTTTTGATTATTTGCTCAACACTAATATTTTTAGGTTTGGGCGGCCATGTTTTGGTGATCTCACTGCTGCTGGAGAGTTTTCAGATACTACCCATTGGTGAAATGGTTGAAATCCAGGCTCTTGCGTCGTTGACTATTCAATGGAGTGGAATGATGTTTTTAGGGGCTATTTTAATTGGATTGCCATTAATGGTCTCTTTGCTTTTTATCAACATAGGCCTTGGCGTGATCACACGGGCAGCACCGGCACTAAATATTTTTGCCGTTGGGTTCCCCGCAATGATTCTGGCGGGGATGGTACTTCTGTCGCTATCAATGACCAGTATTGGATTTCGTATTCAGTGGTTATGGCAACAATCTTTTGATGTGATGGGACAGGCTTTGGGACTTCAGTAATGGCAGAACAAGAAACAACAGAAGAAAAAACCGAAGAGCCTACCGCAAAACGAATTCAAAAAGCGAGGGAGGATGGGCAGGTTGCGCGCTCGCAGGAGTTGTCGGTAGCAGCCATGATGATTGGAGTGGCAAGTTTCATGTATCTGTTCGGAGGAGCCCTCATTATAAATGTTGGAGATGTTTTTAAATCAGGATTTGTATTTGATAGGCGAGATGTATACTCAGAAGCACTGCTTCCTTCTGCGTTTGGCAGCCATGCCGTTAGCAGTTTTACGTCGATTCTACCTATATTTTTGTTGGCACTTATCATTGCGGTCCTGGCTGCAGGGATAATAGGCGGATACAACTTTTCGCTTAAGGCAATCGCGCCTAAATCCAGCAAGTTAAATCCTTTAAATGGTTTTAAGAGAATGTTTGGTACGCAGGCATTAGTCAATCTAGCTAAGGCATTGGCCAAGTTTGGTTTAGTAGGCGGGGTTTTGTATCTCGTTGTAAAAGACAGATTTAATGATCTTATAGCTCTTGGGTTTATGGATTTAAAGCCGGCGATGGCAGATGCTGGAGAATTGATTGGTCTTGGCGCTGTTTTAGTGACACTAACATTAATCATCGCAGCGGCTATAGATGTGCCGTATCAAATTTATGAGCACAATAAAAAACTGAAAATGTCTAAACAAGAAGTGAAGGATGAACTTAAAGATACCGAGGGCCGACCAGAAGTAAAAGCACAGATACGCCGCAAGCAACGCGAAATGGCTATGGGCCAAATGATGGAGGCTGTATCTGAGGCGGATGTTGTCATTGTGAACCCAGAACATTTCGCCGTTGCTTTGGCATATGACCCCTCTAGCTCTGGAGCGCCAGTAGTTGTTGCTAAAGGGATTGATTACTTAGCACAAGGTATTCGAGATAAAGCCACAGAGAGTGGTGTGCCGATATTTCATGCACCGCCGCTGGCAAGAGCGATCTACTTTACAACTGATTTAAACAAAAGCGTTCCCGAGAAACTCTATTACGCAGTTGCTCAGGTTATAGCTTATGTATTTAGCTTAAATAGTCTTAGTCATGGTGCGACGAAGGCGGAAAAACCAAATCCAGAAGTCCCGCTTGACATGCGATATGGCACTGATGGAAAAATTAAAGAATAAATTGATAAAGGTCCAAGGAGTTTTGAGTAATGGAAAATAACCAAGAGGTCGTCCAGACAGATATAGGTGAGTGGTTGGATAAGGACACTATTTTTTATCGGCCAGAGGATAAAACATGCTTTCTTGAAGCGATCAACGCAATACTTCACAAGAATCAAGGGGCTGTTATTTTATCTAAAAATGAGACGATTCTTGATTATTACTCGAGGTTAATGGTTGCCCGATTAAGGGAAATACAAAATTTTGATTTAGAAGTTCTACTTCCAAGCACGACTGAAAGCCTACTAAAGCGGTTTAATCGCATCATGTCGAAAATGTCATTAGATGACGCTCTAAGACCTGCTAAAGCGGATAGCTCTGTTACCCTGATGATTGTCAATGATGCTCATTTGATTGACCAGCAGCAATGGGCCTTAGTTTCACAACTAATAGGAGACTTTCCAGGAGTAAATGTCAGGCTTGTGGTATTTATAAATTCCAATGAGCATATCGAATATGATCAGACTTTAAACTTATTTCAGGAACACTTGTTTCGTTGGACTCTAGATCAGCCGTCATTGCAAGAAATCGATGCGCTAAAATTAGTGACCTCTAATACAAAATTCGCAGACACCGCTAATCGCCTGTTGAGTGAATTCTCATTTGAGGAGACAAACGGTGAATCTTATGAGCCAGCTGAAGGATTATCTTTAACAGATAGTGTTGAGGACGAATTTGTAGACAAAAATGTCGGTATAGAGGGCCTAGAAGATAACGTAGATTTGACCTCTACGATTTTAGAAGAACGATCCGCAGGAATGAGCAGCAGATTTTCGTTTCTAGCACCAGCATGCTTGCTTTTAATGGGAGCGGTTATTGTCTTTTTTGGATTAAATCCTGATCATGCGGAGTATCTTTTAGATCAAGCATCAAATTCTGACAGTATCAACCCTGAGGTAGAGGTAGAGGTTGGGGCTAAAACCGAACCAAACATATCTAATGCGCTTCAAGCCGCTCCCGCGAACAAAGTCACACCTGTTTTATCTGTTGTTGCCAGCAAGAATTTGAAGGTAAGAAAACCAGTGCCCTCCAAGATCATTACAAATGCTGACCCAGAATCTTACTTTATTCAATTTAATCTGTTCAAAGAAAGGATAACGGCAGAGGAGTATCGAGGAGAGAATGATGCTCTTGCAACAGCAATGCTAGTCGACATTAAGCGAGACAAAGAGCTGATATATGGAATTATTTCTGGCCCCTTTGATACTAAAGAGAAAGCTGAAAAATTTGTTTCGGTGCCAGGTATGCCAAAAAACTACTGGATAAGAACAGCCCAGACGTTGCAGGCAGTAATCACTAATGGTTGAGAACAAATCTGGCAACTGACTCTAACCTCAAGTTGTTGAGGGGACTGTCGATACCTAAAGGAACCCTACTAGGTATTCGAATTGGAAAAGACATTTTTATACTGAGTGAGCGATATGTTAAAAAAAGGAAAGAAAAAGAAAGAAGAAGCTGAAAAAAAGACTGCTTCTGATGCAGAACAGCAAGGAAAGGTATCCGAATCAGATAGCGCTGGTGCTGAGGCTAATCCCGGCGAGCTTATCTCATCGCTATCTGAAACGTTTGAGAAAAATAATAAATTCTCTAATCGATTGCTTATTGTTTGTTTTTCTTTTTTGGTTTTTCTAATGCTTGGCTATGGTTTCATGACCTTTCAATTATCCAGCAAAATTAATTTGCTAGATCAGGGCGCCCGCTCAACTGCACTGGCACTTGAAGAAGTCAACACAATCATAGAGACATTAGCTAGTGCACAAACTAATTTTGTTGATAAACAATCTGAACTAAGTTCTGTCGTTGAGAAAGCAGGGATTAATGTCACAGATTTGCAAAGAGATTTTCCTGATGCTGCTGCTAAGAGAATTAGTATAGAAACAGATAAAGTATCATCTGATGTGACTAATTTAGCGGAGCTAGTCCAACAGCAATCTATTGATTTGTCCGAAATCACCGCGGTAGTTAATCGTTTAAATGATCAGCTGGAAGAATTTCAAGGGGAGTTGGCTAACGCCAAGGATTTGAATGAAGACGTCGCAGCATTAGTCACATTAGAGCGAGAAAAGTATTTGGCTGTTTTGAAACGCCAAGCGGATTTGCAGGAAAAGCAGAAAGGCCCTGCCGCTATTCAAATTCCTCGTGATCCGAATCTTATTTATTACTCGATCCAGTCATCTAACGATTTAAGCGTAGAGGATTAAGATAGAAAGTGAGGATTTTTTTAGTCTTCAGCGAAGTTTTTTCTGAGCTGCTTAATAGTGGCAGATAGCACTTGGCTCACTCGAGACTCACTCACTTCCAGAACAGCGCCAATTTCTTTTAAATTCAATTCCTCTACATAGTAGAGCGAAATAATAGTTTTTTCGCGCTCTGGTAGCGATTCGATGGACTCAGTCAGTGCTTCCATCATTTGACTATCAGCTAAGGTTGTTTCGGGCTCATTGAATTCATTAGCAGGAAGATCAATTGATTCCGGAAGTTGTGATTCAAGAGAGACAGTTTGAAACCTATGGGCATGTGTGCGCTCTTTGTGAAAACTATCCAAGTCTTTACCCATAAAATCTGCTAACTCAGTCTGAGTTGGCTCTCTGCCTAACTCGCTGGATAAAACAGCGGTAGCTTCGTTATGATCGCGAATATTCACGATTGCAGAACGCGGCAGATATGAAAGCTTCCTGACTTGATCAAGGATAGCCCCGCGTATTCGAGTTCTTGCGAAGACTTCGAATTCAACGCCTTTTTGATCATCAAAAGATTTTGCGGCCTCAATAAGGCCTATTGTCCCTACTTGGATGAGCTCATCTAGTTCCATATAGTTTGGAAGTCGGCTCTTCAGGTGAATGGCCACACGCTTGACCAGACCAATATGCTCCATGAGGGAGTCATTTGACTTTCCGGATAGACGAATTTCGTCATATAACCCTATATTGGACATAATGCTCTGTTATCCTGAAGCGGTTTGGTTAGAGGCCATGCGCTCTACGAAGAATTGCAATCCGCCGGAAATAGTGTCATTCAATGGCAGCTCCTCAATCAGGTCTGCTACCGCTGAAAAGTCACGAGCGGCAGTACTTGCAGGTGCAAAAGAAATAACAGGTTTAGACGCTTTAACAGCCTGTAAAACCATTTCATCCTCTGAAATGGAATAAAGGTAATCAACAGAGCTTCCCAGAAAATTCCTAATTACGGAATTAATACTGCGGTAAAGATGTTGACCCTCAGCCTGTGATGGAACGCCATTAGGAACAAGATAAATATCATTCAGGTTATAGTCCTGAATCATAACTTTAATTGTTGCGTAGGCATCAGCTATGGAGGATGGCTCATTTTTCAGCACAATAAACCGATGCTGACAGGCGCTTAAGAAAGTCATTACTGAGTCTGAAAGACCCGCCGCTGAGTCAACAATAAAGTAATCCAACTCATCCTCAAATTCGGAAAATGAGTGAATAATGCCTGCAACTTCTGTTGAGCTTAAAGACGCCATGTGTTGAATCCCACTTGCTCCCGGCACAAGTTTTACACCCTTTGGCCCTTCAACAATGATTTCCTTGAGACTTTTCTCGCCAGTAAGAACATGACTAAAATTAAAAGGTGCCTTGCAGCCAAGAGCTAGCTGTGCATTGGCAAGGCCGAGATCGGCATCAAAGAGCATAACCCTTTTTCCACGTGCAGCGAGCGTAACAGCAAGATTGGCAGCAATGGTTGTTTTGCCTACTCCGCCTTTACCACTGGCAATTCCAATAATTTGTGTAGAATTGTTAGCCACAGTTCTGTAAGTCCTTGGAGTGAAACCGGCGTTTTACTAAGAAATCTTTTGACATTCTCGTTCATACCTCTGATGTAGTCAAACAAAACCCATGGGTAAGTCTCTGAGGCTCTGATCGATCAAAGAGATACCAGTTATTGCTTCTGCATTTTTTGTTAAGGATGGAGAGTTAGTAATTAAGGATACTGGTATATCTTGATCTACTAAGACGTTGATAATGGGCCATGGCTGAACGTCGCCATCAAGACGAGTGATTATAATAGATTCCCAAATATCCTGACTTGCACTTAGAGATGATCGAACGCCACCCTCTGATGAGTCTGCAGGGAGCACCAGATGATAGCTTGCCTCGGGTAGCTGATTAGAAAGTGATCTGATTGAAGATGCTGCATCGGACCCTGACGTGTCAATAATAACTAATCGGCGATCAGAGAGCTCCTCTAATATATTTTTAAGTTCGTCATTATTCTTTGCTCGAAACGTATCAACTCCGGCCTGTGAGCAAAGAATTTGTATTTGGCTCCAAGCGCCAAATCTAAAATCTTTTAAGCTTATGACGGCGACAGCATTTTCACCATATTCAAGGGCTTTTTGCCTCGCAAGTCTCGCACATGTGACAGTTTTGCCAGAACCAGATCTTCCGCTAAAAACGTGTACACCCTGCATATCATCAAGAATATTTATGTTGCTGATATTGTTTCCCAGGATAGTCGAAATTGTTCCAATTGCATCCTCTGTCTCTCTACTTTGATTAATGAGATCTGCCACCATTACTTGCAGAGATATCGATAATCCAGAGTGACTAAGGGCATTCGCAAAGGGCTGCATAGCTTCATTGGTTATCTTGCCACCTACAGAACTAAGACGGTCGGATAATGTAAGCTCTCTTCGCATCACAGCTAGCTCTTGCTTGACTAAATCGACAATCTCTCGAGCGTGCAATTGATCGCGTTTATCATCTGCCCTGTTATCATCCATGACATCACTACTAGAATCAGAAAGAAACGATGGTGGAGTATTCTCACTTGTGAAAAAGTCTGGCGATGTCTTGAAAATTTTAGATTCCATCACCTGATTGAATTCTTCACAGACTTCGGACATAGGTTCTTTTGTGTGCTCTCCCTCCAGCTGCATATCATCAAGAGCATGCTCAAGATCAGCTTTTAGATCTACCGCTACAATCAGTTCAGTTTTATTTCTTGCACGCTTATTTGATACGACAAGAGCATCTTTACCGAACGTGTTGTGAACTTGCTCCATCGCGCTTCTAGAGTCTTTGGCAAGTATTCTTTGTAATTCCATGTTTCTTTTCCTTAAGATTCAACGGTTGTATCAACGTCAATTGTGGCAACGACATTGACTGATTGATCATCGGGTATTTCGCTATAAGACAACACTGTAAGATCACTCAAGCGATGTCTTATAAGTTTTGACAGCCAGGGTCGAATGGCGGGAGATACAACAAGCACAGCAGCATAACCTTGATTCTCAACATCTTGAGCGTTCTGAGCCAACGCACTGAACATTCCCTCGGCGAGTTTCGGCTCCATTACAACACCTTGATTCGAGCCATTTTGTTGAAGAATGTTATGCAAAATTTGCTCTAAAGATGGATTTAAGGTCATCACTGGCAAACTATCGTTCACGTCCACAAGATTTTGAACAATCATTCTTCCAAGTCGAGGTCTAATGGCTGCGGTAAGTTCCTCAACATCCTGTGTTCTGCTACTTTCAGTTGCTAGCACTTCAATAATCGTTCGCATATCTCTAACTGAAATGGACTCATCCAGAATATTCTGCAGCACGCTTGTGATCGTCGCCAAGGGTAATTTCCCAGGAACTAAATCTTCTACTAACTTTGGAGAGCGTTCTGCAACTTTGTCCAATAGCTGTTGAGTTTCATCATGACTGAGTAGCTCCGCCGCATTATTGCGCAGAATGGTATTGAGATGGGTAGCGATAGCAGTTGCCGGGTCTACCACTGTGTATCCCAGTGTCCTAGCATAATCACGCTGTGCAGGGTCAATCCAAACAGCATCGAGCCCAAAAGCTGGCTCTTTGGTTGGAGTTCCCTCTAGCTGGCCATGAGCCTCACCGGGATTAATAGCCATTTCTTTGCCAACCCGAATTTCTCCTTTTCCTCTGACCACGCCATTGATCACAATATGATAAATGTCAGGCTCTATATCTAAATTATCTCGTATTCGAATAGGCTGAATAAGGAAGCCAAGTTCCGCGGATAGTTTCTTTCGCACACCTTTCACTCTTGGAAGAAGTTGTCCTCCAGTTTCTGGATTAACAAGCGGAATAAGGCCATAGCCTATGTCTAGCCCTACTAAATCAACCTGATCAACATCGTCCCAGTTGAGTTCTTCTTGCAGAGGATTGGCTGGGGCCTCTACCTCAGCTAAATCTGATGCCCCAAACTGCGATGCTGTATCAGGCCGTTTTGACAAGAAATATCCTGTGATTCCAGCGGTTAAACCAAGGCTAAGAAAGATCATTGAGGGCATGCCAGGTACAAGGCCAAGCAAAACTAAAATCCCACCTGCTACTATTAGTGCGGTGGGATTGCTCAGCTGTGACTTTGCTTGAATCGTCATAGATTCAGAGGTCGTTACACGGGTAACAACAATAGCGGTTGCTAAAGAGAGTAACAGAGACGGAATTTGCGCAACCAGACCATCACCTATTGTAAGCAGCACATAAATTTTTCCAGCCTCAGTAAAGCTTAAATCATGCTGAGATATACCAATCGTTAAACCACCAATGATATTGATAAGCAAAATGAGCATGCCAGCTATTGCATCACCACGAACAAATTTAGACGCACCGTCCATTGATCCAAAGAAATCAGATTCCTGTGAAATTTCTTCTCGGCGCTTTTTCGCAGTTTCTTGATCTATGACACCGGCATTCAAATCAGCGTCTATCGCCATTTGCTTGCCGGGCATCGCATCAAGAGTAAATCTCGCGATAACTTCTGATACCCTTCCTGCACCTTTTGTCACAACAATAAAGTTAATGATCATTAATATGGCAAATATGATGAATCCGACTAAATAGTTCCCTCCAATAACAAATTCACCAAATGCTTCAATCACTTTACCTGCAGCGTCAGGCCCTTCGTGACCTTTTACTAGAACCAAACGGGTGGAGGCTACATTAAGTCCAAGCCTGAGCATCGTTGCTAACAAAAGAATCGCGGGGAAAGCAGAGAAATCTAGGGGTTTTGAGCTATTGATAGCGATCATAATAATGATGACGCCCAATAGGATGTTAAATGTAAATAAGAAGTCGAGCAGAAATGATGGTAGAGGAAGAACCAGCATGGAAATAATAAGCAAAACGATCGCAGGAATACCCAGGCCTGAAAGTTCAATTTTCGACATGTCCTGACGTAGGTTTGACAGTGTTGCGTTTTCCATTCTCTTTAATTCCAGCAAAATCAATCGGTTAAGATAACCAAGAATAAGTTCAAAGGACTTATTCGCTTCTATGGATAGGAGGTGCAATTTATGTGCCAGATTAATCGTCAAAGTAATCACAGGGGTTGCTTCTTTTTCCTCAAGCATAGTTGATTGATGCCGATAATAAGAAATAGAGTAAGTAGGGGCATTTCATTCCTCTACCCCACAAAAACGAATTGAGGCAATGGTCCAAATGAGAAATTCCAAAGACTTTTTATTGAAACCCAAGGAGAAAAATTTCACTCAAAGGTCATTTAGGCTGGCATGGCTATGCCTAGCTCTTTCTTTTGGCTTGTCTAGCTGCGCGACGAACATGCAGGCATACAATGACGCGGTCGTCAAATCAGTAATTGATAAAAATCAGAACCTGCTTGCTACTGGCTATGCCGTGATTAGTGTTCAGAAAGCAGATACCCCAGCCCAGCAGAGACTGCTTTCAATCAGAGCATCTAAGCTAGATGCCTATCGATCTCTGATGGAACAGGTCTATGGCCAATACCTTGATGCAAATACAACGGTTGCACAAATGGTTGTTCAAAGCGATACGTTTAGAGCGAGAGTCCAGGGCGTGGTGTATGGAGCTAAGCTCATAAGCATAACGCCTGTAGGAGATGATACCTACGAGACTACCCTGTCACTTAGCAATAGCATTGTGAATGACCTCCGCAAGTTATATCTCGCGGCAATGGCAGGTCAACAGTCAGTGGGTTCCACAAGCTAACACCTATTTCCACCTATTGATGAGGGTGAAAATGGACAGAACAGTATCTTAAGGCTATAGATATGATGGCTATAATTGATCAAAAACTAACAAAAAAGTCTAAGTTTTGGTTACCGTGGATAAGGATGGCATCGGTCCTATGCGTTAGCTTTTTTTTGAGTTCTGCCTCTGCAGAGCAGATGACAGCAGAAGATAAGCTCGAATCTGTAAAACAGTCTTTGGTTGATCTTGCAATGAAGTCCAATCTTCAGTTGGGAAGTTCCGCATACATTGATAGTACGGGCGCACTCCATGAATCCTCGGTGATTTCAAGTGATGCTGACATTCGTGGAGTGAGGATTTTGTCATATCTTCAAGATGCAGGAGTTGAAGCGGTGAATGTTGAGGCTGAAGTCTTTTCAGCACCCTCCTGCCCTGGGTCTCGATCTAAAATTAGGCGCCAAGCCCTTGTGCGAGCCAGTAGCGACGTTACCAGTCTTCAAAAGGAAACTCGACACGGAGACCACTACCTAAGTGAGCTACTTGTTACATCCAAGTCAACCCTGCTTAAGGCGCTTCAAGGATCTAAGGAATGGCTGGTATCCTCAGAAACGGATTATCCAACGACGTACGACTTTTATATGTCAAGCCAAACACAAGACAGAGCACCCTATCGCTTTGATATTACTATTGGCGCTAGGGATATAGCTGGCGGCAGTTTAAAAGGTATGCTTGCAACAGGCTGGGAAACAACCTTTGACTTTTCGGCATGGGCAGTCGGTAAAGTACCAGAATTGAATTACAACAAGCCTTGGCCTAGCCATGAATTGCTCTACCAAGTTGCGCTAGTCAATCGCCAAGACAATACGACTTTATGGAGAGCAGCTTTCCCTGTTCAATACCCAAGAGTTGAGCGTGGGTATGGAAAGTCAATGCTCCCGCAGTCGGTGAAAGATAGTATCGTATTGATTAATTCCCAAATTATATCTAACGCGACATCAGCCATAGATTGCCATACTGATTCACATCGCTTAGCAGTAGTCCCTGGACGACTCGACAAGTTTAAGATAGCTGCAGGGTCCTCGGCTGGGGTAAAGGTTGGGGATCAGTTCTTGATTGGCGGTAGTGATAAGATATTAACTCAATCACTCAATATGGCTAGTTTGGCTGGGTTAGGATTGGCTGAGGTTGAGTCGGTAACAAATAGGACGGCTACGTTAAAGTACTTAGCAGGTCCTAAGCCCGAGGGTATGGGCGGTATTAGCAACAGTATGGCATTACATTTCTGATACCTTGAATTTGGTCAATTGGCGTGGTCGTTTTTATCAAAGGGATTGAGTAGTATGAAAAAATTTGAATTTGCTAAATTGATTTTAGTATTAGTCACTGGATTGAACTCGTTACCTTTGCAGGCCAATATCAGTGAGGCAGAGAAGGCGCTCAAAGAATTGTTATCAGATGTAAAGACGATGGAAGGAGAGATAAAACGATCCGTTAAAGAAGAGCAGCCAACGCATTACAAAACCAAGTATGGCGACACTCTGGATGATATTATTATTAATCACGTTGTTGAGATGCCAGTAAAGCGTAATATTATTAAGCGAGCAATTGTAAATGCTAACCCCAATGCATTTAAAAGCAATAATCCCAATTGGATGTATTCAGGGAGAACAATTAAATTACCAGATGCTAATGACATCAAAACTTTAATCTTTACCGATGAGGCGCTTGATAAATTGAGCCTTGGTAGAAATCGTGACGAATGGATTAGGTTTCCTTAAATTGAATAAACAGTTTTCCTAGGATCTAACATGCTTGGGCCTGAACAGATTAATTTTGCACCAAGGCCGGCCCCAATGATGCTTGATGCTGCCGCAACCATAAGGGTAACGGAGCAGGTGGCCAGAGGAATGGGCCTTAGAGATAATCAAATCATTAGAGGCGTGATTGAAGACCGTGGCGGTTTGCTGAAGTTAATATTGAACAATCGGGAGTTCAACTGGCCACCTATCAAAAAGTTTAAGCTTGGTGACCAAATTACGTTCAAGATATCTGGAGCTGCAGGCGGCAAAGTTCTTCAGCCTGTTGCCCCTGATAATCCTGTACCAGTGCCAGCTAGCCCTCAAATCGGTCAAGCCTTGGGAGACAAAGCACAAAGAATCATGGGGCTAATGTATCGGCCTGAGCAACCATCTTCACTCTCTCAATTATTTTCCTCTTTTGCATCAGATCCTTTTTTAACGAGCCATATGAGAAGTGCATCAGGTGCTAGACTCGACCAGTTGATCTACACCATGGCTAGAATTTCTCCAGATATCGTGCGTAGTGCTTTAATCAATTCAGGTTTGTTTGGCGAGCATCGGTTAGGACACAATCTTGCTCAACGTGAAGATATCAAGCAGCTGCTTCGTAATATTATTAGGAATCCAACAGCGCAAAATTCTGAAGGGGACCTACTTGATAAGGCGGTTGATGAAATTGAGAGTAGACAATTAGAGGCCCTAGTTGCTCAGCAGAATAGGGAAGTGTCCTACCATTTTGTTATACCTTTTTATGATTCCGAGCCTGTAGAGCTTCAATTCGAGCGTGGACCTGGTGACTTCACAAAGGGAGAGGCTGACTGGGTTATTAATCTCCACACCAAATCAGATTCTCTGGGCGAGGTTTGGGCAAAAACAACGATCAAGGCGAGCGCTGACATTGAAATGATTTTTTGGGCAGAGGCTCAAGAGTCAGCTGATATTGCAAAAAGGGGAAAAGACCAGTTATCTCTGATTTTAAATGAATTTGGCCTAAGCCTAGTGAAGTTTACTGTTCTTAACGCGCACCGACCGATTATAGACTCCACGTTGTCTGGCCCTGGGCAAGTGTTGGACGTGACCACATGAGACGCAAATCTCGAAAGGCCATTGCTCTGGAATATGGCGATAATCCGGTTCCAGTGCTCACAGCAAAGGGCGATGGCGAAATGGCTCAGGCTATTATAGAAGAGGCAGAGCGCTTGGGAATTCATATTGCAGAGGATACAAATTTAGTTGCTCTATTAAGCGAATTAGAGCTTGATGAAGAGATACCTGAAAGTCTGTATGTGGCTGTCTCTGTGATTTTGTCGTGGGTGTATTGGTTGAAAGGCATCAGCCCGAGCAGCTGATTTTCAATTACGTTAAACCTTTCCCATGTTCCCTCGATTTCGGTTTGGTCGGACCTTGCCCAAACGATCATATACTTCAACGGTATTTAAGGGATCTGGGGACTGAATAGTTTGAAGGGCGCCCTTTATCGACTCGAGCTTCCTTAACATGAAAATTTCATTTCGCTTATGTAAATCTCTGCACTCGGAAACTATTGTCATGACGTCGTCCCATAGTGAAATATGAACTGACATATTCTCGGAGCTATCACTATAGTTCTTGACTTGCTGAGAGAGATCATCGCTTGAGAGGAAGGACAATATATCGATTTTTAGCGGCTGAAGATTATCAAATGCAGCGAGGTCTTGAGTTTTTAATGCTGAAAATTCAAGCTCTAAAAGATCTTTGAGACGCGTTGCCTGGTCTAAGGCCAATGACAAGTGTTCCAGCTCTTTAGCAGTCATAGATAAACTCCTTCATACAGATAATGAAACCAAATAAAAAAGCCGCGGGCAACTAAATAACCAGCGGCTCTTCATATTTAATTGGCCCAAGATCTTAGCTTCCGCTGATCATTTTCTCCAGTGAGGCAAAACTCTCTGCAACTTTTTTGGCATCGATTGGGTAGTTACCTTCTTCAATTGCAGCTTTAATTTGAGCCACTTTAGCCGCATCGAACTCTGCATTCGCAAGGGCACTCTCCGCAGTCTTACTTAATACTAGCTCATCGCTTGCCCTGCTGGAGGAAACTTGGTCTCCAACTTGTTTCATAACATCGTTAGCTTTTTTAAGCTGGGCTCCGTCATTATTGGTTACTGACTGAGCGGCTGTTCTTCCAACGTTTGTGATTGGATCTGTCATTTTTATAACCTCAAGGGGCTACTTTAGCCCAAAATTTAGCTCTTCCTATAGTATATCGACAGTAATTTAATTTTCTATAGTAAAAAAATAAAAACATATGCCGCTTAGCGTAAGTTAGCACTAAAGACTCTCCGCCCGTCCCTGGCCACTTACTCTGGCACGGACCTTCTCATTTGACTCCAAGTTGATAAGATCGATCTGCTGATCAAGCTTACCATCCTCTAGCGCCACCATGGAGGATGTAATTGTTAATGCTCCGCTCACCACACTTAGTAAGACAGTATCACCTTCCTTTACCATCAGTGCAGGCTTTAGATCAGATGCCCTGATGGGTTGGCCCCCGCGTATAGTCCGAATAGCTTCCATCCATCGTCCCTCTTGATTAGTCTTAAGCGCATCTTCAGGGAGATTTCCATAAAAAGAAGTCACCTGGGTATTACTAGTGTTAATAAGCTGTCCTCTGAAAATCGGCTTTAGACTTATCAAAACATCCTGCCTGACATGTAAATCCTGGCGTGACAAGACTGATCCAGCGATTAGATCTCTTGACGCGGTGGCATTGGAAAGTAGTGTTTGCGGAAAGGATGATCCTTTGGAGGCTTTCTTTTTAATGACGGTTTTATAGCTTATATCAGCTGATGTAATTGGATTGCCTTTTAAAATATCACGTTTAAGTATCGCCACCTCAATTCCATCGCCAAAGTCGTGACTAAAAGCCACCTCTCCTTTACTAACCCTCCTTTTGAGTAGTTTACTACTGAGATCGTTGGGATTTTCTACCCTGTTTTTAGAGCCAGTGGATATTTTTACAGACACAAGATCTTTTGGAAATACCGCTTCCCCAGCGTCAAAATCGCGAGTGTATGTGAGGGCCAGGCTGTCATTTTGAAATCGTATTCCTACGTAGGCAAACCACTCAGGATTCTCACACCTAACCAAAACCGTTTGCTGACTTTTTTGGTAGGGAAAACTCACGTCAAATGTGGTGTCGCAAGGGGGAACTTTTAAGCGTCGATCAATTGCTAGAACTTCAATATTATCTTGGTTTTGGCCAGTCTGATCTGCTACCCACACCTGAATGTCCTCCATCATTTCAAGCTTGGATGGGCTGTAAATTTCGCTGTCCTGCGACATCAAAAATGGTGAAAAAAAGAGTAAAGAAAGAATTATCTGTTTATACATAGTTCGCAAAGTATGCGTTACAACTGGGAGTGACGCAATACTGACATAGCGGCAAGAGATAGCGGCAAACCATGGCCATCAAAGCGGAGGATGCCGATGTTCTCGAATTTGTACTGGTAGAGCTAGCTATTGATTTAACTAGGGAAAGCGCCCTAAAAGTGGCATGGACAGGTGACTTGGCATCTCTTTTGCATTAACAGACATGAAAAGCAAACTCAGCCGCTTCGAAGGAAGAATCGGCAGTATTTATGAAAACTTTAGCGAGTTAGTTATGAAGATTTTAGATTCAGCATTTGCCTTTACCGAACGCACGCTAGCGGTGCGAGGGCAGCGCATGGAGGTACTCTCCAAAAATATCGCCAATGCTGATACGCCTAACTACAAGGCGCAAGATGTTGATTTTAGGAGTGTCTTGAAGGGTACACAGTTGCCAACGGCAATGAACGCTACTCAGAAAGGGCACATCAGCGAGTCAAAAATGATTTCAGATGCGAACTTGTTTTATACGACTCCACTTAATTCATCTGTTGATGGCAATACCGTCGAGCTGTCGGTAGAGCAGGCCAAGTACGGTCGAGCGGCAGCCCAATATCAAGCGACTCTGAGATTCATCGAGAGTGATGTCAGTGGGATTCGTAAGGCCCTAAAAGGAGAGTAATAGACTATGTCAATTAACAATATATTTGGTATCGCTGGATCAGCTATGAATGCTCAGCTCGTTCGAATGAATGCTGGAGCTTCTAACATGGCTAACTCAAGCACTGTCGCAGGCAGTCCAGAGGATGCCTACAAGGCCAAGCGCCCAGTCTTTGAGGCATTATTAGCCGAGCAACAGACCAATGAGAGATCTCCCACAGTAGGAGGCGTCAAGATTTCAGAGGTGGCTTTAGATGCTACACCTCACGACACGATGTTTGATCCAGGCAACCCCAATGCGGATGAAAATGGAATGGTCTATCTATCTAACGTTAATGAAGTGACGGAGATGGTTGACATGTTGGCTGCGGCTAGAAGCTACCAAAACAATGTTGAAGTTATTAACACTGCTCGACAGTTGATGATGAAAACACTCGATATTACTAAGGCTTAAAGGATACAAACCATGGTAGGCACTTTAACTCCAACGGCTTTTATGACCTCAGATCGTTATTCGGCACTCCAAAATCCTGGGGCAGCATCCGAAGATGATCTTGGTCGCGATGCGTTTTTGACCTTACTAACAACTCAGCTTACTAATCAGAGCCCATTAGATCCAATGGACAATGAGGCCTTCGTGGCTCAGCTTGCCCAGTTCTCATCGGTCGAAGGTATTAAGGGAATGCAGTCTTCACTTGAAGATATGGTGTCTGGAATGCGACAGGATCAAATGATGTCTGGTGCAAATCTTGTGGGCAAAAAAGTATCGATTGAGGGGGGTTACTTTGCTGGAGGAAATGGCCAGCAGTCCCAGGGATCTATCAACCTTCCAAATGGTGCAGACTCAGTAGTTTTGAGTGTCTATGACTCAGTTACTGGAGATCTAATTTACCAAGAATCACAAGGGAGCAGAGGGCCTGGGCAGGCTTCGCTTGAGTGGAATGGACGCAATAGCGAGGGAGATCTAGTACCTAATGGAAGCTACATTATGACCGCTGGTGTGATGAAGGATGGACAGTCTCAGACGGCACTTGTAACCACTCTTGCAGAGGTGCGAAGTGTCAAATGGAATCCTCAAACACAGCAACTCTCTTTAGAAATCGCTGATGGTACTTATGTGCCGCTCTCCTCAGTTGAGAGCATTAGCGGATAACAACAAATTAATTACAAAGGAAATACTCATGTCTTTTTATACTTCACTTACAGGATTGAACGCAGCAGCTGCAGAGCTGGCTATAGCCTCCAACAATATTGCTAACTCAAGCACGACGAGTTTTAAGCGCTCCGATGCCAATTTTGGGGATATTTTTGCTATGTCTGCATCATCAAATATGGCAACAGCGATGGGCGGCGGTGTTCAACTTGTGGGTGTTGATCAACAGTTCTCTCAAGGAGGACTTGAGCTTACCGATAATGCATTAGATATAGCGATTTCTGGCGATGGGTTCTTCCCAATTAAGACCACAGATGGAACTGATTTATATACGCGAAACGGATCCTTCATGCTCAATGAGGATGACCTGGTGGTCAACAGCGCTGGAAACATC
>ERZ802822.319-NODE-319-length-34559-cov-14.284264_pt1 | contig 34559 bp, 29 predicted proteins | sample MGYA00345649_ERZ802822 | MGnify/ENA primary metagenome ERZ802822 (study PRJEB30503, sample SAMEA104212359) | marine metagenome | biome: Westerlies Biome; feature: [SRF] surface water layer (ENVO:00010504) within the epipelagic zone...; material: water...
GCCCTGCCCATTCTGCGTGCCATTGCCGCAAAACACGGCCCAGTCGCTGTGGTCCATGTGGATGCCCACACCGACACTAACGACCACATGTTTGGCGAACCTGTCGCCCACGGTACTATTTTTCGACGCGCCATTGAGGAAGATCTGATCGATCCCCATAAGATGGTGCAAATCGGTCAGCGGACCACAGGTTACAGCGCTGATGATTTTGAATGGGTCCGCCAACAAGGTGTGCGAGTAGTGAACGCAGAGGAGTGTTGGTATCAATCACTTGCGCCATTGATGGCCGAAGTCAGAGAGAAAATTGGCACCGAGACACCGGTGTACCTGAGTTTCGATATTGACGGCATCGATCCCGCCTTTGCGCCGGGCACTGGCACACCGGAGCCAGGGGGCCTCACTAGTACTCAGGCCATAGAAATCATTCGTGGCTGCTGGGGACTCAATCTGGTCGGCAGTGACCTAGTGGAGGTGTCGCCACAATATGACACCACCGGAAACACTGCATTGCTGGCTGCAAACCTGGTGTTTGAAATGCTCTGTAGCTTTCCCGGTTGCCTGCGGCGCGATTAATTGCATTGGCTTGGCGTCGCCATTCAACCCCAAAAAAACGTCGAGGCTCGCCACCCAATCCCTTTGCTTCGCCAATTACTCACCTGCGGTTTTCTTAACTGCGAGCAAGTCCTCGTATTCGGGTTGATCCCCTTTGGCCTGCGCCATAAAGGTTTGGCGAATCGCCTCACCATCTAACATCGAGGCGTTCCATGTCGCGATGTAGTCAAGACCGTCTGCTGTGCTGTGATCACGGGCATAGTTGACCATGCGCTTCGCACCGGTAACGGCGAGGGGGGAGTTCGCAGCAATCTGTTTGGCGATTCCCATGACCGCTTCAAGCATTTCCTCTGCCGAGTCATAGACCTCATTTACCAAGCCAATCGTCTGAGCTTTTTCCGCACTAATACGCTCAGCGGTGTAGGACATTTGCCGCGCCCAACCCTCAGAAATCAGCTTGACCAAGCGCGGGTATGTGCCGACATCTGCGGTCATTCCAATAGCGGTCTCGTGGATTGAGAAGAAGGCGTCCTTGGTGGCATAACGGCAATCACACGCCGTGATGAAATCCATGGCGCCACCGACCGCAGCCCCCTGAATAGCCACTAAAACGGGCATGCGTGCTTCCTCCAGACAAGTGAAGGCACTCTGGAGCGCCATGCAGTGATGGCGGAACGCCTCTGCTCCGATGCTGGGGTTCGTGCCCGCGGGGCCGTCTAATCCGCCGTCGGTGAATACCGAAATATCCATTCCCGAGGAGAAGTGCTTGCCCTCTGCAGAGATGATTAGCACGCGCGCAGAGGCATCTCTTGATAAGGTGTTTACGGCGGCTGGAAGCTCTGTCCAGAAGGACGGAATCATCGAGTTCGCTTTCTCGGGACGATTCAACCGGATGTGGGCGATGCCGTTGGCAACCTCTAGTTCGAAACATTCGTAGCTCATTGATTGTTGCTCCCTGTGATCTTTATATGATTCCCAGCCTCCTCAAAATAGAGCAGCGCTTTCCTCATTGACAGGCTTTGGTTGGTGGGCCCTGCCGGAGGTGATTGAACGAGAAATTTGCAGCCAAGCCTCTCTGCATCCTGCGAACCGAGACTAAAGTGACCGACCCCCGGTCTCCTCCAACTGAGACAAGGACCACAGGGTGAGGCTAGCAGCCAACAGAATGTAGAGCGACACGTAAAAGATACCCAGCTCGGTCCACAATAAGACAGCAAAAGTGGGCGCCAATGCACCGCCCAAAATCGCCCCAATCTGATACCCCAGCGAGGCACCCGAGTAGCGTACTTCTGTCGAAAAAAGCTCAGTGAAATAAGCGGCTTGCGGGCCATACTGCATGCCCAGAAAGATCATGCCGACCGTCACAGCCAGCGTGATCATAAAAGGACTACCGGTATCGATCAGCGGGAACAGCGCAAAACCCCAGACGCCCGTCAAAATGGCACCCCAGCGGTAAATCTGCTTCCGTCCCACCCGGTCTGACATACCCGAAAAATAAAACAGCGCGGGGATCATTGCCGCGGCGGCGATCAATACTGACGTCAACATTTCATCCCGGGTCAGTTCGACCGATGGCGAATTCAACCCATAGGCGATGACGAACGCGATCAGAATGTAAAAGGTGACCTGAACAGAGAGAAATGCACCGGCAGCGAGCATGATGCGCCGGGGATAGCGGCGTATGGCCTCGAGCACGGGCGATTTCTTCACGGCCGCCTGCTCGCCCGCCACTGCCTGCGCAGCTTTCAGCGCCTTGAACGCCTCGGTGTCCTCCATACGCAACTGCACATACAGCGAAATGCCGATCAGGACGATGCTGGCAATGAAGGGCAGTCGCCAGCCCCATTCAAGAAAAGCCTCGTCACTCATAGAAGTGCTCACCGCGAGAAAGGCGAGATTAGCCAGGATGACGCCTACCGCGGCGCCGGCCTGCGCATAGGCGCCGTACCATCCGCGCTTATTGGCTGGCGCACTCTCGGTGACCAAAAGCATGGCTCCACCCCACTGCCCGCCCACGGCAAGCCCCTGCACAAAACGCAACGCAACCAGCAATAACGGTGCCGCGATACCAATCGACTGATAGGTGGGCAACAGACCGATCAATGTGGTGGCCACCCCCATCATCATGAGCGCGATCACTAACGTGCGCTTCCTACCTACCTGATCACCAAAGTGGCCGAATACCACCCCACCCAGAGGCCGGGCAATGAAGCCCACCGCAAAGGTGCTGAAAGAAATAATCAGCAGCACCATGGGCGGTAAATCCTGCGGGAAAAACGCCTTGGGGAAGATCACGGCAGCCGCTGTGCCATATAGAAAAAAGTCGTACCACTCGATGCTGGTCCCGGCCAGCGAGGTCATCGCTACACGACGCATATTTTGCTGCTGGGTGGGCTCTACAGTCATCCCGATCGCTCGTTATTGTTATGCGAGATACAAAGCTAACATGATCCAAGACCCATCACTCGTAAACCTGTCGCTACAGGCAGAGCTGTGATGCAATGCGAGCCGCCGGACGTCATCTGAGCCGAACCCGAGAGCTGTGAATCCCCACCATGAATAGTCTTGAAACCTTTGCACAACAATTCGCCGATACCGTGTGGGGCACTCCGCTCGTCATATTGCTTCTTGGCGGCGGTTTGTTCTTCTTCTTCATCTCGCGCGCGACGCCCTATCGGCGATTCGGTCACGGCATCGCGGTGTTACTAGGGCGCTACGACACCCCGGATGCCGCGGGCGAGATCTCGCATAAACAGGCCTTGGCCGCGGCGCTCTCCAACACCATGGGGCTGGGTAATATCGCGGGCGTGGCGCTCGCCATTGTCGCCGGTGGCCCGGGGGCGGTGTTCTGGATGTGGATCTCCGCTATCGTCGGCATCGCGACGAAATTTTTTACCTGCTCACTGGGCGTCATGTACCGGGGCAAAGATTCTCTGGGCAATCTACAGGGCGGCCCGATGTATGTGATTAGGGAGGCGCTGCCCAAGCCCTTTTACCCGCTGGCCGTGTTATTCGCGCTGGCCGGTTTGATCGGCACCCTGCCGATGTTTCAGGCCAATCAGCTCACTGCGCTCATTCAGGACGCTGCTTTCAATAGCAACGCCCCGGCCTGGGCTCCGCTATTAATCGGCGTGTCGCTCGCTGGCGTCGTTGGTAGCGTGATCTTCGGCGGCCTACCGCGGGTGGCTAATGTGGCGATCGCGCTACTGCCCACCATGGTGATCGTTTACCTGCTCATGACGGGTTGGGTCGTCATCAATCATCTGAGGGCTGTACCCGGAATCTTGTTGAGCATTGTCAGCGAAGCTCTGTCACCGGCTGCAGTCGGCGGTGGCTTTTTGGGGATCATGCTCATCGGTATCAGTCGCGGGGCCTTCTCAAATGAAGCCGGGGTGGGTACCGAAGTCATGGCTCACGGTGCCGCCAAAACCAATGAGCCGATTCGCGAGGGCATGCTCGCCACGCTGGGTCCGGTGTTTGATACGTTGATCGTCTGCACCTGCACCGCCATCGTGATTTTACTCTCGGGAAATTGGCAGCAGCCAGGTGAACTCTCAGGCATCACGCTGACCGCGAGTGCCTTTCAGAACGAAATGGGCGGACTGGGCCTCGCGTTACTCGGGTTTGTCGCACTCGTTCTGAGCACCACAACCATGTTTACCGGCTGGTACTACGGTTCCAAATGTTTTGGATTTTTAGTCGGTGCGCAGTGGCAACCCTACTTTCGTTGGTTCTTTGTCCTAGCGGTCATATTTGGCGCGACGGTGAGTATTGATGTGGTCTTCAATCTGATCTCGGCGAGCTACGGGCTGATGGCGATCCCCACCATGATCAGCTCTATCGTGCTGGCCCCGAAAGTGGCCGCAGCGAGCCGGGACTATTTCGCCGCGCTATCCAGTAAGACCTGAGCAACGGACCCTGCCTTAACCTGCGGGTCGCTGGCTGGTAACTTGAGGACCAGTAACGCATTACCGGGCATCTTGCCGGCAAAGGCATAGCCCGAATTCAATATCAGTCGATCACCAACAATGAGCGGCGCCTGACCACCACCGATTGAACCGCCTTGCGCTATGCGACCATCGACTGCAGTGAATGCCTGGGTGGTGTCGAACTCCCACAGCACCTCTCCGCTGTCGATATCAAACGCCCTCAACCACCCTTCATTTGAGCCCGCCAGTACGTAATCGCTTGTTACCGAAATCGCGGCCGAATATCCGGGGTAGCAACCGGGCCTGCCCAGACACACGTCCTCGCCAGCCGGTGCCTGCCAAACATACTCACCGTTATCTACATCCAACGCATAAAGGCCGGGTCGCGCGGGCTCATCGTAATCACGGCCATCCGGCGCGTCACTGATCGGCACGAAAACCTTGCCATCGTGGGCCGCGAGACCAAAATTAACGCCGGCCACCACACCACCTCGTCCAACCTTGGTCTTCCAGAGCGATTCGCCGTTCTCAGCCAGCATCGCCGTGACAACCCCGCCTTTGTCTCCAGCAAGAATAATCCGTCTGCCCTGCGAATCCTCACTGATCACTGGCCCGGCACCGTAGTCATAGTCGGGGCCGTTATCCTCCGGGCAATTCACGGGATCAACGTTCTCGCAGGACCCATTCCAGACGTCACCAAAGCGCGCCTGGCGGACCCAGACCGTCCTGCCCGAGCTTTTATCTAATGCGATGATGGCGTCGCTGGTTTCCGACCCTTCTCCCGAATAGTCATCCCCGGTGGCGATGTACAGGTGGTCCGCATCCATTGCCATGCCGGCCCAGATCGGCACACCGCTGGGGCCGTACTGGGGCGTACCCGCCGCGTTGACGCCGTGCTGTTCCGCCGGGGGAATGAAATGCCGGCGCCACAACTCATCGCCAGACTTGGCATCGAGCGCCACGATCGATCCTCTAAAGGAACAACAAGGGTAGCCGGCGGCGATCGCCGCGCCCTCCTCTAGCGAGGAGACCGGCACGTAGAGCACGCCGTCAGATAATTCTGCGGCGGCCGTCAGCGTGGCGGCACTGTGATCCTCAATCCGCTTTTTCCATCGGAGCTCACCGGTGAGTGCTGAAATGGCGTATTGATTGCCCGTCAGATCGCCAAAGAAGAGCAGCGGATCAATGGGTTGTATAGCAGCGTCCCACGGCTCGAGCGTGAGTCCGTTGCGTACCTCGCTCGATGCCTGAAATTGCCAGCGGGTGCAGCCGGTCTCCATATCAAAGGCATACACCAAGCCGCTCTGACTGCCCACGAACATGGCGCCCGCACCGAATGCCGGTTGCGAGCGCGCCCGAGTCGCATCCGGGTAGGCAAAGGCCCAGTCCAACTCTAATGAAGCAATATTTTTTCCGGTGACGCGCGCCACCGAGGGAGGCATGAAATGGCTAGCCCCGGCGCCCAGTCCCCAATGCTGAAACACGGGCGTTTGAGACAGATCGAATTCACTGGCGGCAACCTCACAGGCAACGCCCGCCTCAGCGGTGTTCGTCTCGGTGATTTTGCGCTCGGCGATGTACTCAGCCACCGCGGTTTTCTGCTCAAGAGACAAGTCAGCCGCCACTTCGCGCATTGGGCCGTCAATCATTGCCGCGAGTAACGTACTGGGCGAGACGTTTTCCAGCACGTAACGCTGGGGTGCGCGCACCATATTGCCGTCGTGGCAGGCCGCGCAGTGTTGGGCATAGAGTGCACCACCCACCGCCCTTGTTTCGGGATCCAGCGGCACTGTGACCTCCTGATAGGCGGCCGAATTAGGGGCTTCAACATTGGCGTGCGCAGGAATCACCGGGCCGAGCGCCACTAGCGATATGGTCAGCCTGATCATCGATCTAAAGCCTGCCGATAACATTCGCCCTCTCTCTTTGTCTTTACAACTCATCGTAGTCACTACCGCAAGAATCGGAGAATCAGCCCGCCGTCTGCCAAAAGGCGTAAACCGGGTCGCCCTCGCCCCGCTCGCCTTTGACCATGTCCTCAAACATGCCTAACCCCATCAGGTCTTTTGAATCAGCAGAGGTTGTCCAGTCCATCACAAAGGTCCGGTGGCTGATCTTCCATTCACCACCTCGGCGCTCATAACGATCGATGTAACGCCCACCGGTCATCACATCCTGAGGCGAGTCACCTTTGGTGCCCTGAAAGGCCACCACGTAACTCTCTCCCACCGCATTGTCCCCATCAATGTCGATCCAGTGATTCGTCACCGTATGGGCAACACGTGCCGAGCTTTCATCGAGCAGCTCCCCAATCGCAGTCGCAAACTCCACAGCCGGACCATTGAAGGCACCGGTCACGATCGCGGCATCGTCATGAAAAGCAGAGCGGATGATCTCGGGATCACCCCGGTCAACGCCGCGTGCATACCGACAGCCCAACTGGGCAATCGCCTGCTGTGACATCACCTCCTCAAGCGCCTGGGTTTCGTTCATCGGAGCACTCTCCTTAGTAGATTGTTTTGAGCTTGCATGTGCTGCCATCAGCGCACCGCCCGCATCCCACGGGAAGTGCGCGCCCTGAGGACTAAATGACTGCGACGCGAAAGCCGGTCGAGCGACCGCCGGCTGCGGCGCGGGAAACTGGGTAATCCAGTCCAGCACATACTGGCGATGCTGCATACGCCAGTCACCGGACTTGTAGCTGTGCCGGTCGAGGTAACGCCCTCCTACCAGGTGCGGCTGTGGATCGCCATCGGTGGGCAAAGTTACCCAGGCCATCACATAGCTCTCGCTAATGGCACTATGCCCTTCAATCGCGATCCATAGGTTGCTGGTGCGGTGCGAGGACATGGGCGCGCCATCGTGCATCGCGGCAATCGCTGCCGCAAACTCAGCCGCTGACCCTTGTAGTGAACCGTAATCAACGGTGCCGTCCTCATGATAGGCCTCTCGCAGGAGCGCCTCATCTGCTCTATCGATACCCCGCGCGTGTTGCGCGAGGCGATTCTGTATCACGGTGCGAGACCACGCCTCCCATGCACTCGAATCAGGGCCCCAATCGGCAGCGTTACCCGCTTGATGACTCGTCATCTACCGCGACTCAACTGAAGACAGCAACAATGATGTAGGACGGAGACCGATGCGACATGGTCAATCAGACATCAAATCATTCAGGTGCTCGTGAAAGGCTTGCACGCGCCGTTCTTGATTCGGCATCCAGTACCCCTGATACCCGGCTGACGCCAGACCCTTTTGCTGCATCTCCGCGATGCTCAGGTCTTGGTCGGCCGTGGTGCCCAGCGTTTTTTCACCATACTGAATGTGCTCGTGGGGTGCGTCAGCCACAGGCAAATCTGGCCCACCCGCCGGTGACGGTGTCATCTCCTGTCCTTCGACACGATTCACCAACCACCAGTGGTCGAAGAGACACTGCGCGGGATCTGTCGGGTGCGGGCGCGGGCGTAACAACTGCACGCCATCCGGACCCACAGTAATCACGTTATTGGGGAACAGGTTGTAGATCACATAGTCGGTGAGCTGGTAATCCGCGCGATAGCTGTAGTGCACATAGCCCTGCGCCTCACCACGCTCGCGCTTGGCGGCCTGAATATCTACCCGCAGCTGCTGCCAGGTGTCGCGACCCACGTAATCGTCGCTGTTCACATCCCAGGCGGCAGCCATACTCTTCAGCGGCTCACCGATGACATCGCTGCCGTATTGAACGGAAGGCATAAACGAGGGGAACCAGCCTCGGTTATGGCCATGAGGGAAACAGTCGAACTGGCAGTCCTCATAGTCTGCCGCGACATAGGGAATGAGTTCCGGATGCAGCACTTTAACGTGATAGGCCTCGTTAAAGTTATCCGTGATGATTTTCCAATTACTGCGGGTCTCGGCGGTCATATCCAGCACCCGAAGCATGTCCTCGATCCGATGTGACTCAAGCTCACGACAAATCGTCTCGCCCAAGCTGGCATCCAACGTCAGCGCATCGGGGTCGAAGTTGTACCAGATCAATCCGAATCGCTCCTCGCAGCGCATCTCTTTGAGTCTGGCTTTACCGCAGGGGCTTTCTGCAAAATCCTCTTCATCAGGCACTGAGGTCACGACCCCTGCGCGGTCAAACCTCCAACCGTGATACGGGCACGAAAACTCCTGCACGTGCCCATCCTCCGCGTCGGTGATGCGGGTGCCACGATGCGGACAGGAGTTAAAAAAGGCTTTCACCGAACCGTCTTCCTGCCGAACCATGATGATGGAGTCGATCCCCAACTCGGTGGTCAGGTAATCGCCGGGCTCCGGCATTTGGTAAGCCACGCCGCCGATATTCCAGACGGTGTGCCACACATTTTGGTACTCGCGCTGCAAATAGTCTCCGCAGGTGTAGCGATCGCTGCCTACGGAGTCGCCGCGCAACTGCGGCTCGGCCTCTTTCGGCGGCCGGCTCAAAGCACGTTCAAGGATCACGGGGTTTGCTGCGTTCATTATTTCTCCAGCTAATGGGGTATCTGCTGTCCAGTACGCTTACGGCCGCTTATCAATGACCTCACCAGCTACCTTCTCGAGGCGCATGTCATAAATCTGCCAGCCAATGCCCGGGGTATAGCGGACTTTGCTGTAGTACGTGCCCAAATAGATGTCGATCACGCGATCATCATCTTGGTGCCACGCCTGCAGGAAGCTGCTCATCTTGCCCTCACCGCCTTTGCCGTCTGGGTCGGGCAGGCTGTCGAGCTCCACAATCTGGGTGCCCAGCAAGTGCTGCGTGGAATCGAATACCGAGAGCGCGCCATCCACCACTTTCACCCACTCATCGGGGCCGACCACTCGGAACTCCGCGCCGCTGGGGTCACTGGCGCGAATCGTGGCGTCCTGAGTGAAAATCCTGTGGTAGACCGCGCGACCGGCCTCGATGTTCTCTGGCTCATTCGTGCCGATTTGGTCCGTGGCACGGGCATAGAGTCTCTGAAGATACTCAATCTCGTGCTTGGCCAGCATTTCGGCCACGTCGTGATCATTCGCCTGCACAGACATCGTCCCTATCCAGCACCACACCAGCGTGGCCAACCATGCTGCTCGTTTCATTGCCGCCCCTACTCCTCATAATTTTCCAGCGCTCATCGAGACCTCCGGCCATCGCGGCTCTCACCAGGTGACTAGCAACCACCCCTATGGCGATAGCATCAACCTCAACGGTTATAAGACACCCTTGCGACCTGCCAGGTAATCGTTGAGCACTTCGTGAAAATAACGCACCCGCGACTCCTGATCAGCCAAATAGTAATCGTGGAAGCCTTTTGACTCCCAGCCATTCTGCTGCGCCTCTGCGAGCATCATGTCCTGCCATACGATCGAGTCGACGATTTCGGGGATGCCCTGCCCGCCATCGAAATCTCGTGTCTCTGATTCGCACTCGGTCACCGGGAACAGACCTTGCGTCATAATGCCGTGGGCCTCGGCCTGCCCCTCAACGGGGAAGGCCATGCACCATAGATCGAAGGTGCATTTGGTCGGATCTTTGGGGTCGGGCTCGGTGCGAAAAAAGATCAGGTTGTCGGGCAGAAACGAAATCGTTACGTTCGGAAAAATGACAGTGTGCGGACTGTCGGTCAGTTCCTCGTCGTTCATGTGCTCGTAGTGTCGGTATCCCTTCTCTTTCCAGTGCTTTCGCTTGGCAGCTTTGAGGTCCATCCAACCCTGAATCGCCTTGGTTTCAAAATCCGGGTAGCTATCGGGGTCGATGTCCCACATTCGCAGAATGTCATCGAAAGGATGCGGCTCGCCCGCGGGTAGCCGGTCGCGCAGGCTTGGGCGCATTGGCTGCACGGTGCGACCATGTCCATTAGGCCAAATTTCCGATCGTGCACTCCAGTAGTCCTGATCAATCCATGGTGGCACCTGCGGGTGTGCGGTGCGCGTATGGTAAGACTCACTGAAGTTGACCGACGCAAATTTCCAGTTGGTGTTGAGCCGAATCTTGCGCGCAAAGATCCGCACTGCCGTCTCCATCGGATAGTTTTTGTAGATCTCGGGCAATGGATGCAGGTAGTCCATCAGCCCTGGGCTGTCATCACTGAAGCTGTACCAGACAAAGCCGCCCCAGGTATCACATCGCACTTCTTTGAGTTTTAGTTTTCCGCAAGGATCGCCCTGCGAAAAGTTCTCGGGGTCATGCACAGATTTCAACACACCGTCGATGCCCCACACCCAACCGTGGTAACGACAATGGAAGTCTTTAACCGATGAGCTTTCCTCTACCAATCGGAGCGCGCGATGCTGACAAACATTGTAAAAAGCACGAATGGTCCCATCTTCTTGCTTTGCACAGATGACCGATTGCCCCATGAAGTCATGCACCAAAAAGTCACCGGGTGCCTCGAGCTCCACCAAGCGCCCGGCCACATGCCAGATTTTGGTCCACATGTGCTGCCACTCCGCGCTCGCAAACTCTGCCGAGTAGTAGCGATCGCCCGAAATAGCGTCGCCCCGCAGCAAGGAAGGATCTCGCCCGTCCATGGTTTCGGGGTGGACAGGGATATTCAGAACGGGAATTTCAAGCTGCGGTTTGTTCATGATGGCAACGCACTTTGTTATTAACGCACTTTGTTATTAAAGCGCCGAGATGACATCGCCCCGGCCAACCATGACAATATAACCCCTCTGCGCCGTTGTGCGAACTCCAGCCGAAGAACCACCCAAGGACAATAAAATGAGTAACCGTCAGGTCGTCTTAAAGCGCCACCCAAACGGCATCCCTGTGCCTGAGGATTTCGATTTGGTTGAGGGCAGCATCGCCGAACCAGCCGACGGACAAATGCTGGTGCGCAATCTGTTCTTCTCTTTGGAGGCTGCGATCCGGGGTTGGCTGGATGGCAAAGCGAACTACTTCGAGCCGATCCCGCTTGGTGGGGCCATCCGGGGGCCTTCGGTCGCCCGCGTAGTTAAATCGCACCTGGCGGGCTTTGAAGTGGGTGACCTGATCTTTGGGCTGCATCACTGGGAGGATTACTCTCTCAGTGACGCCAATACGATACTGCTCTCCAAGCTCTCGCCAGAGCCCGACATTCCGCTTTCCTACTACTCTGGCGGGCTCGGCGGCTCAGGCCATACGGCGTATGTGGGCCTCCATGAGATCGGCAAGATCCAGGCGGGAGAAACCGTGCTCATTAGTGCAGCGGCGGGCGCTACGGGCTCTATGGCCACCCAAATCGCCAAGCTCCGGGGCTGCAAGGTTGTCGGCATTGTCGGCAGTGACGAAAAGGCCGCACTGGTTACTGACACATTGGGCGCCGACGCGGCAGTGAATTACAAAACCTGTGGAGACCTCACAGCGGCGATTGCGCAAGCTTGCCCGGAAGGGGTGGACGTGTATTTCGACAATGTCGGGGGCGCCACGCTGAACGCCTCGCTTGCGTGCATGAATACCTTCGGCCGTGTAATTGGCTGCGGCATGATCAGTGACTACAACGATCAGGACAACCCCACCCCGATTTACAACATGTGGAAACTGGTAGAGAAGGAACTGACCATGAAGGGCTTCCTGCTCTATACCTACATGGATAAAGTACCGGCGGCGTCACAGCAACTTCACGAGTGGGTCCGGGCGGGTGAGATCACCATATTGGAAAACATTACCGAGGGCCTGCCCAAGGCCGGCTGGGCCTACAGCGAAATGATGCGGGGGGCGACGATTGGTAAAAATCTAGTCGCCATGGACCTTAGCGCTGACGAGTCTTAGCAGTGGCCATTAAACGACGCTGGGCACTGAAACAAGACTGCGCTCAACCAACGGAAACGAACACGGGGCATGACATTGATTAAGCGCGTTCTGAAAATTGTGATCGGTATAGAGTTGGTCTACTTACTGCTGGTCAACGGTGCACTGCAGTTGCAACTGACTCAGGATCTGGTCAATAAGATTCGTCCCGAGAAGTTCTATGTTACTTGGGAGCAGGCCTGGAGCTGGTATCCGTTTCGGGTCCACGCAGAGGGCATCTTCGCGAATGGGCAAGCGCGCACACAACAGTGGGAGGTCACAGCCACCTCAGCCTCTGGCTCTATTTCAGTATTACCGCTGATCCTGAAGCACGTTTACCTCTCCGATATTCAGGCGGAGGATATCGATTACCGGCAGCGCCCGCGTTTAAAGCCCGACATTGATTACAGCGCTATGCTGCCCTATTTCCCCGAGATTCAGGGCAGAGAAGTCGTCCCAGTTGAGACTGAAGAGCAGAAGAAAAAACGGCCCTGGAAAGTCCATGTGAATGGTGCGCAAGCCGAGGGCGAACATCGCTTTTGGATCTTCAACCTGCAGGGAACCGCCAGCGGCACTGCTACCGGCAATCTCTACACCGAATCACGCCGCGGCGCCTTTTGGCTCGACGTGGCACAGTTTGAACTCGACCTGGGTCCGGCTTTCTTGAATGGCAGCGCCGAGGCTTTTCATGGCGGCACCGCATCGGGATCACTGGGTTTTTCCCCGCTGGTGCGCGCGGAGCACCCCGGCCGCCGTATGTTGCGCTTCGCGTATCTCGATGCCGATCTGGATCTGGCTGTGGATAGCCTGGATTTTATTAATCTGTTTGCTGGCAACTATAACAATCTCACTATCACCGGTGCCGGAAGGGTTCAGGGGCACCTCTCGGTCAGCGACGGGTTTGTGCGGGCGGGAACACAACTCTCAGCGACCGCAGAAAACTTGAGTATCGATATGTACGACATCAATGTCACCGGCAAAGGCGTGGTGAACATCCACACCCCCAAGACGAAAGACATGCCGCTAGGGCTCGATGTGCAATACGACCAGCTCACCGCCACCCGAGAGGAGGAATCTGCACCGTTCCTGATCGGTGAAACGCTGCACCTCGAATATCGCGGCTCAAATTTCATTACGCCCGACCCTGAGCTTGGCCTGGCCGATTTGTGGGACGATGAAGAAGCGCGACAACGACGCGCCGATAACAGCCTGAGCCTCTTCGTTGACCGCGCAACGGTGCCCGACATGTCGGCGCTCAACTATCACTTGCCGCCCGAGACCGCGCTGCAATTCGCCGGCGGCACCACCCAATTGAACGCCGAGCTTTTCTTTGGTGAGGAGTCACTGGGCGGGACCATTCAGCTGGATTCTGTCTCGACACAGGTTCAGATTGACGAGCAGCGCCTCAAGGCGGATCTCGATATCGATATGAACCTCGCCGGCGGCAATCCAAGAACCTTCACTGCCGACTTCACTGGCTCCACACTCCGTTTGTTCAATGTGTTCGTTGAAGGCGAGAAAGAGAAGTTCGAGGGCGATTATTGGTCTACATCACTTGAAGTCACCTCGGGCGAAGGCGTCTTTACGCAGCCGATCGAACTGAGTGCGGAATCGCTGGTTGCCGTGAGCGACACGCGCCCGCTGGTAACCCTGTTTAAAAATCGCAGCCGGACACCCAAATGGCTGGGCAACATGATGTCGGTGAAAAACCTCGAGGGTGAGGCGGCGATGACATTGAGAAGCGGAAAATTCCGGGTCCCTCTCGCTTATGTTGACAGCGAGAAGGCAGAAGTCGGCATCAAGGCCACGTTCTTCGAGGGTGAGCGAGAAGGCATGGTGTACGCCCGATATAAAAAGCTGGACACCCTGGTGAAGCGGTTCAACGGTAAACGCGACGTGGACATCATCAAGTCGCGAAAAAAGTTCGAGGAGTATGTGCTGCCGTAATCGCCGCGGCTCGGCTCGAACTCGAGAGTTCGAACCTTCTAGATCACCCACACACAAAAACGCCCCCGGTAGGGGGCGCTTTCTTGTGTGGCCCGCCCGGAGAGATTCGAACTCCCGACACCCAGGTTCGAAGCCTGGTGCTCTATCCAGCTGAGCTACGGGCGGAGGCGCGAAGCTTAGGTTTCCCGCTGAAAAAGGTCAAGGAAATGTCCGAACCCGCTGGTAAAACAGGCCGTATCAACGTCTCGAGGCATCCCACAAAATACAAAAAAAATTACGCGGCATTCTTAAAGTAATCTCTCACCAAAAGTCATCAAAACGGTTTTGAAAAGCTTGCAGGGCCCGAAGTTGGCTGTGCTAGACTCGCGCCCGCTGTGATCCGAGCAGTCTGATTTTGGGGGCAAAGATGGCTGAGTTGAACACCGTGGTTAACACAACCTTGCTCGCGGATGATAACCAAGCATCCGTGAGCGCAATGCTCAACGCGATTCTCGAAAAACCGCTCACACCAATGGAAGCCAATCAGGCGAAAACCTACATGGAGCAGGTCGCAAGTCAGGCCGCTAATGAGGAAGGTGCTGAGGTGCAGTTGTTCCAGCTAATGGAAATGAAAAACCAGCACACTACTTACGTGATGCGGGTTGCCCTTTTTTCCAACAACAAGGCCATTGGCCTTGACGTCATGGACGCCGAGAACGGTCAGTTTTTCGTCCCCGAGAGTTGCCCCGTGGTGGAGCTTCAGGCTACGACACTGAATTGAGCCCCCCGTCGCGTTCCGGGGAGACCCTCACCTACATCACGCTGGTGAGCCTAGTGGCCTACGCCGCCATCGCCACCGATTTATATTTACCCGCCATCCCTTACATGATCGAAGATTTGGGCGGGACAACTTCCGATGGGCAGCTCACGCTCAGTGTCTTCATGGTGGGGCTGGCATTTGGGCAGCTGGTTTTCGGCCCCCTCTCCGACCGCTTTGGTCGCGTTCCCGTGGTGAGAGCTGGTACTGCCTTGTTCCTCGTGACCTCAGTACTTTGCGCCTTGGCGAAGGACATGGGCTTTATGTGGACCATGCGCGGCCTACAAGGCGCAGCCGCGGCAAGTGGTCCCGTAATCGCGCGCGCCATCGTGCGAGATCGATACGAGGGCAATCGTGCCGCACAGGTGATGTCGACGCTGTCCGCAGCAATGGCCATCATTCCCATGATCGCCCCCAGTATTGGCGCGCTAATACTGCAATTCGCTGACTGGCCCGCAGTATTCGTCGCGCTGGCAGTCTTTGCCGCTCTGGTCCTCGCCGCGCTGAGCCGACTACCAGAGACCACCTCCAACACAACCAGCGAGCGACTCACCTTGCTTAAGGTACTCAGTTCATTTTCCGAGATGCTACGCCGGCACAGCTTTCTCGGATATCAGATGGCAGGCTCCTTTTCCTTTGCTGCGCTGTTTGTATACCTATCGACGGTGGCGTTTTTTCTCCCCGATGTTTTCAACGTACCGACTTCCCTATTTGGCTATGCCTTTGCACTGACGGTCTTCGGGTTCATGACCGGCAGCCTGATCAATGCGCGCCTGGTGATGCGATTCGGCATGAATCAAACCCTTAAAGCAGGACTCTCGATCAGCCTGCTCTGCGCAGGAGTGATAGTGGTCCTCTCCGCCAATGCCAGCGATTACCTCTATGTCATGGCTGCACTGTCTTCGATTTTTTTCCTGGGCGTGGGACTCACCTCGTCAAACGCCTCCATGGGGGCCATTTCGCTCTACTCGCACAGAGCCGGTTCCGCGTCAGCCGTGTACGGATTCACCCATGCCCTCCTCGCCTCTGCAGTGGGCGCTGTGGCGGGGCTGCTTTATCAAGGCCGCCTTCTCGAGCCCGCCTTGATCATGCTGGGGTGCGCGATGCTAGCCTTTTCTGGGTTGTGGCTTATCCACCGGCAAAACCACAACCAGCGGGCGGATACTTAGCCCGCTAGAGCTACAACGTCGCCAAGATCAACGCTACAGTATTCGGTAAGCGCGGGTCCTCCTCTGGGCGGCGCTCGAGCCAGAGAATCGATAAAATGAACGCAACCCGCTGGGAACAACTACTGAGATATCGCTTTATCGAGATTATCGCCCTGTGGGAGGGCAGGCTGACTACCCGGCATCTCTGTGAGGTCTTTGGAATCGGCCGCCAGCAAGCCAGCAAAGATATCAACAACTACAAACGCTCAATCGGCCCAGGCAACCTCGAATATGACGGCACCGCAAAAGGCTACCGCCCCAGCGCTACATTTTCTCCATCGGTCACCCAGGGTAAAACTGAGGAGTATCTGGATATTTTGGCGGGGGGCAGCGAGATACAGCAAATTCTCGGGCAGCTACCCGACTCCCTGACTGCTACCGAAGTTCTCTCCGTACCAACGCGGCAAATTCCGCCGTCCATTCTGCGACCGCTCATTCTCGCGGCGAAGGATCATCTCCGGGTAGAGGTCGATTACGTCTCGCTGAATCAACCTGATCGCGAGGGGCGCATCATCGTGCCACATACACTGGTGTGGACGGGACTTCGCTGGCATGTCAGAGGCTGGTGCGAGAAAAATCAGGACTACCGCGATTTTGTCCTCAGCCGATTTCGGGGCGAACCGGAATTGCTGAATGCCTCTGACCAAACCGGCGGATCAGATGATGACTGGCATACGCTGGTGACTATACAAATTGCACCCGATCCCCGGCTGACTGCAGATCAGCAGGCGGTGGTGGCTCATGATTACGGTATGACCGATGGCAAATGGCAGTTGCCTGTCAGAGCAAAGCTTCTGCCCTACTTGTTGCAGCTACTGCGTCTCGACCCAACACAGGTGATGGAAGATCCCCGAGCGCAACAAATTGTGATCGTGAATCAGACTGACGTTGAAGCCTGGTTATTCCCGTCCGGCTGACCTAGCGCGACGGCGACGAGCGCCGACGCTTTGAGGCCTGCCGCATCAGTGAGCGAGGCATACGCGGTTTCTTCCCGCTGGAGAGGTATCGATGGATCGTTTCCTGCGCCTGCAACACGGGCGTGGTTTTTCCACGCTCACGTTTTGCATTAGCCTGTTCTTTATCAAGCACTCTAGCTTTGGTGTTGTCATACCACTGCTGGTCAAGAATATCTTGTAGCTGGGTTTGAATCGACGGATCCTTAATGGGGCACAGCACTTCAACGCGATAATCAATATTGCGTGTCATGAGATCCGCAGAGCCAAACAGATACTCAGGCTCCCCACGGTTGTGGAACACATAGACTCGAGGGTGCTCAAGGTATCGATCGATGATGCTGATGGCTTCGATGTTGTCCGACACGCCGCTAACCCCGGGAAGCAGCGAGCACATGCCTCTGACAATTAACCGGATCTTCACACCAGCCTGACTCGCCTCGTAAAGCTTCATGGTCAGCTGGCGATCCACCAGATTGTTGCACTTGAGCGTCATCATCGCGCGATAACCCTGCTTCGCATTGCGGATCTCACGATCAATCCTTGCCTCTAGCCCTGACCGGGAGCTGTGCGGCGACACCAACAGCATTTCATAGTTGGGTAATCGATAGTTAAATTTGAGGAACTCAAAAACTGCGGCCACATCCCGACCAACCGTCTGATCAGAAGTCAGCAATGAGAAATCCGTATAAAGGCGCGCCGTTTTCTCATTGAAATTGCCCGTGCCGATATGGCTGTAGTAGCGGATACCTTTCTCCTCCCGTCGCTCGATAGAGAAAAGTTTGCAATGTACTTTTAATCCCGGAATACCAAAGATCACTTCCACTCCGGCCTCAGTCAGCCGATGCGCCATTTCAATGTTGGCTTGCTCGTCGAATCGAGCAGCAAGCTCGACTACAGCGGTGACGCGCTTGCCATTGTGTAGCGCATTCAACAACGCCTCGACCACTCGCGAGTTGTTGGCCGTGCGATAAAGGCAGATCTTGATTGAGGTCACAGCGGGATCCAGCGCTGCGGTCTTGAGCACATCGACAATGTAACCAAACGAGTGATAAGGAAAGTACAGCAGCACGTCCCGCTCTCTAATGATCTCAAAGATACTGGCGGGGTCATCGAGGTCCGGCAAGTTAATGCGTGGGTGCGGCTTGAACTCTAGCGCCTTGCCCCCTGGGTTCGGGAACGACAGAAAGTCTTTGGAGTTATGGTATCGGCCACCGGGAATCATACTGTCGTAACGCCCAAAGCCGAAACTTTTGCGCAAGGCACCGAGAAGTGCGTCCGGCATGCTTTTATCATAAACAAACCGTACCGCATCGGCTCGGCGCCGCTGCTTGAGGCTAGAGGCCATCTTCTCGATCAGACTCTCACTGATGGAGGGGTCAAGTTCCAGTTCTGCATCTCTGGAAAATTTGAAGCAGTAGGCATCGACTGATTTCAGCTTAAAAACACCCCGGAACACCTGCGGCAAACAGGCTCGAATCACGTTATCCAGAGTGATGTAAACGGTTCCCCTGCGGCGACCTTTTTGGCGAGGAATCTCAATAAAGCGACCCAACTGCTCCGATGGCACCTCCAGCACCGCAAAACGCTCCCCCCCCTTTGCCGTTCGGATCATGACAGCAAGGTATAGCGACTCGTCTGCGAGATTGGGAATCGTCAGCATCTCCTCAAGCAGGATCGGCTCGAGCTCTGGCAGGACCGTATCTCTGAAATACTGCTGAACAAAGGCAGCCTGCCCGTCATCAAGCTGCCGTTCATTGATGAGATATATCTTCTGCTGATGCAGTTCCTTTATTAGAGCGGCGTAGATCGCATCAAATTCTTTTTGTAGAGACACCACCTCCTGCTGGATTGACTGCAACAGGTCTTTTGCACTCTGCCGCTGCGGTCCCGTGGAGACACTAATCAGTCGTCGCACTTCCGCAACGCGAACGCGAAAAAACTCGTCGAGGTTGTTGGAGAAAATACCCAAATAACGCACCCGTTCAATCAACGGGACCGCTGTATTCTGAGCCTCCTGCAGCACTCGGGCATTGAACGAGAGCCAGCTGAGCTCTCGAGGAAAGAAGAGCTGGCCGTCGAGATCAGCCCATCTGGTTGTGACGGGGTTATTACTCATTGCATCCATTTAACAGGTGGCGTATTTGCCTAAAGCCGAGGTCGCCACCTTACACACAACCCGATGTCATTCGCTACCGCACCATTGGGTAGCCACATCATATACGGACCACTCAGTGACGACGTATGAAGTCCGCCGTAGCTTTAGCGCAAGCCTCCGGCGACTCTAGCGGCAGCAGGTGCCCGCCCGCCAATGACTCGATGTCCACTGCCGGGTTGATTGCTTTTGCCCAGGAGAGCCTCTCGGCATTCAACACATCTGAGGATTCGCCCGCGACGATCAGCATTGGGCGCGCCACCGCTTTCAGCGCACCGGTCATCCTCGGGACCGACCGATAAATGCAGGCCTCCCAGGCACCGCTATGACGCAGTGTGACGCTGCCATCGGGCTGCTCAACGTGACCTGCCGCTACGTAGTCCCTCAGCACCGTGTCGCTGACCCCGGCAAACACTCTTTTGCCGCGATAGAAATCAAACGCCGCATCACTGTTCTCGAAAACATGCGGTCGCGCGAGTGCGCGTCTCACAATGGGGACCGCATCGGGCTTGAAAAAAGAGAACACCCTGGCCCAAAACCAGATGCGGGTCGGCACCAAAACCGGGTCTAGCGCGACGATGCCCACAAAAAGCTCAGGTCTGCGGGCGGCGGCCAGCACTGCCGAGGCCGCCCCCATCGAATGGCCGATTAGCCATACGGGACCCTGCTCATCGCCCTCTATCCGCTCAATCAGATCCGAGGCATAGGTTTGCCAAGTGAGAAATGTGGGGGCCGGCTCATCCGATACCAGAGGCCTGTGAGCATGCGTGCCGACCGGTACGCCGAGGTTCTCACTCAGGCTAGTCAGCAATACTCGATAGGAATCCGGTGGGTAACCGTTGGCATGGGAGAACAGCAATTGCATCCCGCCATTATGAGCGAATCTCAGAGCTTCGAGAATTCCCGATTCAAGTCGTACTGTCGGGAGGTGACATAGCGCTCCATGGCCTCAATGCGACTGGCAGCCTTGGCAACCCGCTCTTTCGCCTTGCGAACCCGCTTGGCGGGCGCATCGGTGTAGCGAAAAACGGTCTTGCGCCGGTAGGCATGGCGATCCTCGTCGTACTCCATGTCGATCTCCACCTCGTCCTCAGGAAGGTCAGACCATCGCGACGCCTTGGGCGCAATTGCTACCCAGGCAATCACGTAGAGCCAAAACGCAAGAGCACCTGTGAACATCAACAGTGCCAAGGCCGCGAGACGGACGACCCAGTTGGGCACATCCCAGTGTGCGGCCAGCCCTGCACAGACCCCACCGATCCATCCTTCGGAACGGTTTCGATATAGACCCATACCCCAACCGCGACGACGGCTCTCACCAAAACTGCGCTGACGATTCGACATCTTTACACCTCTTTCTTGTTCTGGCCGCCACGTTCCTGGCGCCAATTCGGATGATCAGCATCGAGTATGGATTCCAGTGACTCGATGCGATCCGCCATTTGATCCACTGCCACCAACATCTCTTCCAGCGCCTGCCGATCGTCTTCACTGAGCTGGCTATTGGACCGGTTCACGCTGCGGTAGTGCATGACGATCCATGTTGGCGCCACGATCACCATGAACAGCACCATGGGCACGAATAACATTTCAAACGGGTTCATTTCCTCTCCCTGTTGATCACTGCGCGCTCATTACGCTCAGCCCCTGTTCCTTTGGGTTAGATTATGACAGCTACGATCATGTCTTTTTGGACTCGGCATCGTCAGATGGCGCGGACTCGGCCTCTGCCATCGAGTCCTTGATGCGAAGGAGCTCTTCGTCCAGCCAGTCCTCTTCACCCAGCGCGTCGATCTCAGCGGCCAGGTTGGAAGCAGTATCGCGTCCCAGATCCATGGCCTGCAATTCCCCTTCGAGGTTGTCGACCTTGCGTTCGAATCGCTCAAACTTCGCGAAGGCATTATCCAACTCGTCGCGCTGAACCTGCTTTTTCACCTGCACTCGGGAACTGACCGTCTTGGCGCGCAGCAAAATGGTTTTTTGCTTGGCCTTGGCGTCGTCCAGTTTTTGCTGCAGTTGACCGATCTCTTCATTGAGCTGGCCAATATGTTCGCCGGAGGCCATCAACTCATCTTCGACCACTCTCAGCGTGTCTTCCACTGCGCGGCGTTCCTGTAGTGCTGCCTTGGCCAGATCGTCACGACCCTTTGAGACCGCCAACTTGGCTTTCTCCTCCCAGGCGGTCACCTCAGCGGCGATCCGATCGCGTCGGCGTGAGGCGGTTTTCTGCTCGGCGATGACCCGCGCTGACGCACTCCGCACCTCGACGAGCGTGTCCTCCATCTCCTGAATAATGAGCCGAATCATCTTTTCGGGGTCTTCAGCACTGTCACACAGCGCATTCAAGTTGGAATTCACGATATCCGATATTCTTGAAAAAATGCCCATGTCTCTCTCCTCTTATACGATTTCGGTACCTGCTCGCTCCGCCAACTCGGCGCAGTCGAGCGCTGCGAGCTCAGGCGTCACGCCCCCTGCCTCGCGCTTTTCAATACATAGGGCGTAGTCGCTGGGCGCCTCCTCGCTGACCACGGTCACCATGCCGCAGCCTGCCATCAGCATCACACCCGTCACCATCGCGCCAATCATTCCGGCTCTGGCCACGCCGGGGTTCCGTTCCATTACCTGCGCATCAACTCGCATAGCGCTGCTCCCCTTCCACACCTGATGCCGGCTGATTGGGGGTGACGTAGCGGCCCGCCAAACTCCGGCCCAACCAATAAGCGCCCTCCACTGACGCCGTGACTAAGCCAAAGGTCGCCGCTGCTCTGGCCGGCCCGGCGAATACCGCCACGGCACTGCAGACAAATAACACCGCCATGTAAACCAGCGCTCTCTCGTCGATAACATCCATTTCATCTCTCCGTTGTTTCATGATGACTTGCTTCCCTGTCTCGTCAGGCCGTTTGCACCTGCACATCACTGGTATAGCGACAGACGTGCCAGAAAGTTTTTTATGCTTAAAATCATAGGGTTACCTACAATTGGCGACGGCCAAAGATCATATATAGGGTATTTTAACCTTTATAAAATGGTGTAACGCACCTTTATAGGTATATATTTCACCCATGAACCCACAAGCCCCAAACATTATTGGCGAATCCCCCCAGCTCGCCGCTGCGTTGGACCACATCTCCAGGCTGGCGGCCATTGACCGCTCGGTGTTGATCATTGGTGAGCGCGGCACGGGCAAGGAATTGGCTGCGGAGCGCCTGCATTACCTATCACCCCGCTGGGACCAGACCTTTACCAAAATCAACTGCAGCGCCATTGCCGAGACCCTCCTTGAAAGCGAGCTTTTTGGCCACGAGGCGGGGGCGTTTACGGGGGCGACAAAGCAGCACATTGGGCGTTTCGAGCTCACCGATGGCGGCACACTTTTTCTAGATGAACTCGCCACCATGTCGCTGCGTCTGCAGGAAAAACTGTTGCGGGTGATTGAATACGGCGAGTTTGAGCGAGTTGGCGGCCAAAAGACTTTACAGGTGGATGTCAGGTTGGTGGCGGCCACCAACGCCGATCTGCCCTCCTTGGCCGACGAGGGGCTGTTTCGCTGGGACTTGCTCGATCGGCTCAGCTTCGACGTGGTCCATCTACCCCCGTTGAGAGAGCGCGACGACGATCTCTACGAATTAGCGCAGCATTTCAGCGTCCGGATGTGCCGCGAGCTCGGCTGGGATTACTTTCCGGGTTTTAGCGACGCTGCGATCCGGCAGCTCAGCGCCCATCACTGGCCGGGCAATATCCGCGAGCTCAAAAATGTGGTCGAGCGCTCACTGTTCAGGACGACCGACCCGGAGCGCCCGATCAAGACGATCGTGATTGATCCTTTTGCCTTGGCATCAGAGGCCACCGGGGAACACCTCAAGGACTCGGAGCAAAGAGAGGCAACCCGTTCGACCGAAGAAACCCCCGATTGGCCCATGTCTCTAAAGGATTTGCTCCGCAAAACGGAGCTCGATTGGCTTCAACGCGCGCTAGCAGCCTGCGACCAGCGTCAGAATGAAGCCGCCAAGCTGCTGGGGTTGTCTTACGACCAGATGCGCGCGCTGATGCGCAAGCATCATCAAACCACCCGGCCCGGCCGGCAAAAGAAAAAGCAGACATAGATCGAGGCGCTGGCCCCCACTGCCCCCAAGAGTAGCCGTTATTCTCCGGAGCGCGCAGCCATCACCGCGCGATACACATTCACATTGCCCTGTGCCATCGCAGAAATTGAGAACGAAGCGAGCATGCGCTCTCGCCCCTTAGCGCCAAAAGCTTCTGCTCGCTCCGGCTCTGACAGCAAGCGCTCGATGGCGGTGGTGAGCGCCCCGACATCACCCGGCGGCACCAGCAAGCCTGTCTGCTGATCAATCACCGCCTCTGGCATGCCGCCGGCGTCACAGGCGATCACCGCAATACCCGCAGAGGCGGCTTGCAATAACACCACACCGAGGCCTTCGGTTCGCGCCGGATGCACCAGAAAATCGAGACTCGGCAACACGTGCTCAAGATCCTCGACAAACCCTACAAGCTGAACATACCGATCCAGATCGAGGGTGCGAATTTGCTCCCTGATCGCCGACTCCGATGGCCCCTTGCCCATTACCAGCACCTGCAAAATAGGCCACCGCTGAACCAAATCAGACAGCGCCTCCAGCAAGACGTCGTGACCCTTGCGCGGAATCAGCTGGGCGGCGATACCGATCACCGTTGCGTCCTCAGGCAGATCAAAGCGTGCCGTCAGACCCGCTTTGTCTGCGGGCTGTTGAAACCGCTCCCAATCCACGGCGCTCCGAACGCAGGACACCTTGTGGGGCGCCAACCCGTCAGCAATCAGCACATCACGAATCCCTTCAGAAATCGCAATCACGTGATCGTAAAGCCGGTATTTGGCAGCGACTGCCCAAGCACGTTCGTGGTTATCGACACGCCGAGACAAGACACAGGGCAAACCCAGTTTGCACGCCGCCAGCCCTCCCCAGATATCTGCACCGCGCCGGGAATGCACGTGAACCAGATCAACCTGATGCCGGGTCAATATCTTTACGATGCGTTTTGTCGCGCGCCAGTCAAGATCGCCCCGATAGGGAATAGCCTCAACTTCGATGCCGGCTGCCCGCGCCGCCTCACCCACTGCTGAGGGCTCAGGGCAAATCAGCACCGAGCGGACTGCCGTCTTGGACAGTTCCTCCAGCAGATACAGCACTTGCTGGGCGCCGCCGTAAAGGTGTGCGCCCAACTCAATATGGGCGACGCAGAAAGCCTTCGTATCGCTCATACAGACAGAGGACGTGCGCTGATCAAGAGAGGCCTATGCCGATACCCGCCTCAAGCCAGCTTTTCAGCGGCCACCCAATCGAGGGTGAGATTGAGCGCGGCGCCAAATTTTTCGATCAACTCATCGACATGAGTGGTCTCAATGATAAGTGGCGGACACACTGCGACGCGATTGCCGCCTAGCGGCCGAATGACCAGACCGTTGTCCTCTGCGGCCTTGGCGCAGAATTGACCCACCTTCATGCCATCAAAGGGCTTTTTACTCTCCTTATCCGCTACCAGCTCCACCGCGCCGATCATGCCGACGCCAGAGACCTCGCCCACCAGTGGGTGATCCGCGAACTCCCTGAGCCTGGCTTGCAGGTAATCGCCAACGGTCGCCGCGTGGTCAAAAATCTTGTCGCGCACATAGATGTCGATCACTTTACTTGCCACCGCACAGCCTAGCGGGTGCCCGCTGTAGGTATAGCCATGGCCAAACACGCCGACTTCCGTCGCCGATGCGTTAATACAATCTGCGATGTCGCCCTGCACGATCGCGGCCGACACCGGCACGTAAGCCGATGACAGCGCTTTGGCGAGGGTCATCATTTGGGGCCGCATGCTCATTTTGTTTGCGCCAAAGTCAGTGCCTAGACGCCCAAAACCACAGATGACTTCATCATCCCAGAGCCAAATGCCGTAGCGGTCCAGTACAGCCTGAATCGCCTCGAAATACCCTTCCGGTGGCACGATCACCCCGCCTGCGCCACTAACCGGCTCTGCGATCATGGCGGCAATCGTTTCTGGCCCTTCGGCCAGAATCAGCGCCTCAAGCTCTTGAGCCCTCCGGGTAACAAACTCCGCCTCCGATTCGCCCTCACTCGCGCCCCGGTAGTAGTTCGCCGACCCGGTACGGAGCACGCCCAGCGCCTCAAAGGGCAATTGGAAGTGTGCGTGATTGGTGGGAATGGCAGTCAGTGCCGCCGAGGCCAAAGTCACGCCGTGGTAACCCTGCTCCCGGGCTATGACCTTAATGCGATTTGGCTGGCCGGAGGCCTCCGCGTGGTAGCGGATAAGCTTCAGAAGTGTGTCGTTGGCATCAGAACCCGAGTTGCCCAGAAAGACACGACCATCCTGCATCGGCACCATCGCCGCCAGCTTATCGGCGAGCTCAATGGCAGACGAGTGGGTCTTCCCGCCAAACATGTGGCTGAAGCTCAACTCTCGCATCTGGCGTTGCGCGGCCTCAATGATCTCCTCGTTGCCATAGCCCAGCGCCGTGCACCATAGCCCGGCCATCCCCTCGAGGTAGCGCTTGCCCTGCTTGTCATAAATGTAGGGGCCCTCGGCTCGGGCGACCACCATGGTCTCGGACATCGCCGGGTTGGTGGTGGGGTAAATCATTGACGTCATCGGGATCTCTCCTGCTGCCTCTCTCTGGGGCAATCTTCAGTGCTCAAAGTGTATCGACTCAAGCCAGCACCCACTACTCCCCACTGGTGGTAATACCCAAATCACCCGCTATCGCTGCGGCCGGACTGATAGGCGGGGCGGAACGCACAAGAGACTGGCTAGCGCCGCCAACCGCAGGCCCACCAGGTAGCGCGGCGCTCCCTCAGGTGGCTTTGGTTTTTTCCTTGCCGCAGCGCGCGCAGCGAAAACGGGTAATCAGTTCGCCACGATGAACGGCAAAGGGGTCGCTGTTGACCGGGCGCCACTTGTGGTGCCCGTTCCGACAGAGTGTCTGGCTTGGTTTTTGTGGCTTCTCAAAACGCAGGATATCTGCCATGAGGCTTCAGCCTGCTGTTTTCGCGCGGCTGACCGCTTTCTGCCAGGACGCCAACCTCCGGCGCCGCGGGCCCGTTCCCATTCGGGAGGGAAACCGCTGATCGGCTCGCCACACCTTGCCCAGCGCCTCGGTGTCCTTCCAAATCCCAACGCCCAGCCCAGCTAGGAAGCAAGCGCCTGCGACGGTGGTTTCAATCACTTTCGGACGAATGATTTCTCGTCCCAGATAATCTGCCTGTAATTGCATCAACAGATTATTGGCGGCGGCACCGCCGTCGACTTTCAAGTCGACCATTCTGCGACCCAGGTCGCGCTCCATGGCTCGGAGGATATCGACGTTCTGTAGCGCCATGGCTTCAAGTGTGGCACGCGCGATATGCGCCGCACCCGCACCTCTCGTCAGACCTGAGATGACGCCCCGCGCGTCGGGATCCCAATAAGGCGCGCCCAAACCGGTCAAAGCCGGCACAAACTCTACGCCGCCAGCGTCGGGCACCTGAGACGCGAGCTTCTCGATGTCGGGGGCGCGCTTGATAATGCCCAGCTCGTCGCGAAGCCACTGCACCGCCGCACCACAGACAAATGCGCCGCCTTCAAGCGCATAGACCGGCGTCTTTTGACCGGCCAGTTGCCATGCGACAGTGCTGAGCAAGCCAGCATCACTGTGCATAAGGTCCTGACCGGTATTCATCAAGATAAAAGAACCCGTGCCAAACGTGCACTTGGCGGCCCCCCGGTCAAAGCCCGCCTGTCCAAACAAGGCTGACTGTTGATCGCCGGCAATGCCCGCGATCGGCACACCATCGGGCAGCCCGGGTACCCCCTGCGTACGGCCCAGATCGCCACTCGAGGGGATGATTTCGGGCAGCAGCTTTTTCGGGACATTGAACAGCTTGAGCAGTTCCGGATCCCAATCCAGCGTCCGGAGATTCATCAGTGATGTGCGTGAGGCGTTAGAGACATCGGTGGCATGCACCGCGCCCCCTGTCAGGCGATAGAGTAAGTACGAATCGATCGTGCCGGCAGCGATATCGCCACGTCTTGCGCGACCTCTGGCACCCTCAATGTCATTAAGCAACCAGCGGAACTTGCTGGCCGAAAAATAAGGATCGAGCACGAGCCCCGTGCGATCGCGCACCATGGGCTCCAGCCCCTTTTTGCGGAGCCCCTCGCAGAAACTGGCTGTGCGGCGGCACTGCCAAACAATCGCATTCCCCAGCGACTTACCGCTTCGGCGCTCCCACAGTAGCGACGTTTCTCGTTGGTTGGTGATACCAATACTCGCAACGTCAGCGGGCTTACAAAGCCCCTTGCGAAAGACAGCTCGGATACCTTTGAGGACCGATGCCCAGATCGCCTCCGGGTCGTGCTCCACCCAGCCCGGCTTCGGATAGATCTGGGGGAACTCGTAGTTGACGCTCCCGAGTAGCACCCCACGGGTGTTCATCACAGCAACCGTAGTGCCGGTCGTACCCTGATCGATCGCCAGAATCGCCTTCACAGGTAGCCCCGGTTACAAATCGACGATTCAGGCAGCCTCGAACCCTGAGATCGCTTTGATCTCAAGGTAATCGGTGAAGCCATGCGCGCCCCACTCACGGCCGTTGCCCGACTGCTTGTAACCGCCGAAGGGCACGTCCATGCCAGGCGAAGCACCGTTAATGTGGACGTTGCCCGCGCGGATACGAGACGCTACCTGTCGCGCGTGGTCGAGATCCTCACTCTGCACGTAACCCGCCAGACCGTAAGGCGTGTCGTTGGCGATCTGGATCGCCTCTTCCTCACTGTCGTAGGGAATCATGACCAGCACGGGGCCAAAGATTTCCTGCTCCGCGATGCTCATGTCATTGCTCACCTCGGAGAATACCGTGGGTCGCACGTAATAGCCCCGGTCAATGCCATCAGGCAAGCCCGGTCCGCCGCAGACTACTTTTGCGCCCTCTGCGATGCCACCTTCAATAAGCGCCTGAATCTTGTCCCATTGAACCTTGGAAACGACAGGACCCATTGTTGTTGAGTCTTCAGTAGTTGGGCCAACCACCACGCTCTCGGTGACCTTGGCGGCGATGGCTTCGGCTTCGGACAACATCTCGCGGGGCACCAGCATGCGCGACGGCGCATTACAGGACTGCCCCGTGTTGTTGTACATATGCATCACACCGCGGGTGACAGCTGCCTCCAGATCGGCGTCCGCGAGGATGATATTGGGTGATTTACCACCCAGCTCCTGCGTCACACGCTTGACGGTGGGCGCGGCGTTTTGTGCGACCAGCGAGCCAGCCCGTGTTGAGCCGGTAAAAGACATCATGTCGACATCGGGATGGCGCGACAGGGCCTCACCGACAGTGGGTCCGTCGCCGTTGACCAGGTTGAATACGCCCGCGGGAATGCCCGCCTCATCCATAATCTCTGCGTAGAGATAAGCCGACAGCGGCGCGATTTCGCTGGGCTTAAGCACCATGGTGCAGCCCACCGCCAGCGCCGGCGCGACCTTACAGCTGACCTGATTGAGCGGCCAATTCCAGGGCGTAATCAAACCGCACACACCGATGGGCTCTTTCACCACCCGATGCGGGCCCAGATCCTCAGTGAAGGTGTAGCTCTTCAAAATCTTCGCGGCTTCGGTGATGTGGCCCAATCCGGCATAAGCCTGCGCGGTGCTCGCCAATTTGATAGGGGCACCCATTTCCAGTCGAATCGCCTCAGCAATCTCGCCAATGCGGCGCTGGAAAATCTCTGCCATCCGCTCGAGCATTCCAACACGCTCCTCGACGGAGGTCTGGCTAAAGGTTTCAAACGCGGCCTTGGCCGCGGCAACCGCCAAATCGACGTCGGCTTCTGAGCCTAGTGAGATCGTGGCGCAGGCCTCCTCAGTGGAGGGATCCAAAACCTCCAGAGTTTTAGGTGTGACCGGATCGACCCACTGGCCGTTGATGTAGAACTGTGTGTACTTGTGCATGTTGCCCTCAATTTATCCAGTTATCGAAAACGTGAAACAGCCAGGCCACTATGGCAGCACTCGCTGTGGATGCATCCCGTCAGAATACCCCATAAATGGCGGATGAATGGAGTACCCCAGCAATTCCCTGACCCGCTCTGGGAGCGCAGCGGCATGCTCCGGCGGGACCGACAACAGCATACTCTCCAGAGGTCGCAGCCACCCCGCACAGTATTGCGGCGTGATAAGACAGCGCGCGGTATCCGACCGATTCGCCCCACCCCGATGCCAGAGATCGCCCCGGGCGATCATCAAGGACCCTGCCGGCATGATGACTTTTACAGCGTCCGGGTGCGCCCCCAGGTCGTCTGTCACATCCGCTTCCGTCACAAAATCCTGGTCCTTTAGCACCCCCGGGAACTCGGTCTCTGACCAGCGGTGGCTGCCCGGCAGCACTTCGGTGGCCCCGTTCTCCACCGTCGTATCGTCGAGCGCCCAAAAGGTCGATACGCCCAGTAAGTCATGCGGCGGCGTCAGTGAGGTGTGGCCATCGTCCGTGTGCCAGGGCTGGGCAGACTCACCCGGCTGCAAATGGATAGCGAGGCAGGCGGATAGCAAACAACTCTTCTCCAAATAGTATTCCGCCCAGGCCAGCGAGACCGGATGGGCCACCAACTCTGCAAACACCGGGTCCTTGGCCAGCATCGCGTAAATGCGATGGGTGCGCGTCCCCTCAAACACATTCCGGCCCATGGGCCCGTCATCGATCCAGGGCGCCAGCGCCTCTCGCTGTCGCTCAAGCTGAGCCGCGTCGAGCAGCTCGGGGATGACGCAGAAACCCTGCGTATCAAACATCTCTACCAATCGCGTGACGTCTTGTCCGTGCAACAACGGCGTCAGACGCTGGACCAAACCCTCCTGCGTCGCAGCTTTGTCGTGGCTAGATTGGATTTTGGATGCCTGCAAAGCGCTTCTCCCTGCCTGCTTTGTGCTGTGCCGAGATCTTCTTCATACTTCCGCTTTAAAAAACGTTCAGGGCAGGAAGATGAATCAAGCCGTCGATTTGGATGAACTCACGCTGTTTCGGGATATGGCGCGCCGCGCGTTCGAGCAGGAGATTACACCCCACTATGAGGCGTGGGAAGAGGAACGGATGGTGCCGAGAGCGCTGTGGAACCGCCTCGGTGAAGCGGGGTTGCTCTGCCCAGATATGGAAGAGCAATACGGCGGGGCAGGCACTTCACCCCACGTCACGCTGGCAATGATCGAAGAGCTCTCGGAGATGGGCTTTGGCGGCTTTGCGTCCAGCTACGGTATTCACAACAACATCATCGCGCCCTACCTCAGCCGACATGGCACTGAGGAGCAAAAAATGCACTGGTTGCCGCGCATGGCCAAGGGCGAGGTCGTAGGGGCACTGGCGATGACCGAGCCGGGAGCGGGCTCTGATGTGCAGGGAATTCGCACCAATGCCGTACGCGACGGGGACGAGTGGATACTCAACGGATCAAAGATTTTCATCACCAACGGGATCCACGCCGATCTGGTCATCGTGGCTGCCATCACGGACCCAGGTAAAGGCGCCAAAGGTACGTCCCTGTTTTTGGTCGACGCGCACAGCCCGGGGTTTGAAAAATCCAAGAAGATCGACAAGATCGGTCAGCACACCTCTGATACCGCCCTGCTGTTCTTCAACGATGTGCGTTTGCCGGCCGAGGCGCTACTCGGGGAGGAAAACCGCGGTTTCGTCATCATGATGGAAGAGTTACCCAGAGAGCGACTCGGTATCGCCGCGCAAGCGGTGGCCGCCTCGGAGGGTGCGCTCAACATCACTGCTCAGTATGTGCAGGAGCGCGAGGCCTTCGGTCAAAAGATTGGTCAGTTCCAGAATACGCGTTTCAAACTCGCTGACGTGAAAACCGATATCGCCATTAACCGGGCGTTCTATGAGCAATGTGCGCGTGAATACGCCGAAGGCACGCTGACACCCGACACGGCTGCCATGCTCAAGCTGGCCAGCTGCGAGATGCAATGCCGTGTGGCGGATCAGTGCCTGCAACTGTTCGGTGGCTACGGCTACACCTCGGAGTATCCGATCTCCCGTTTTTATGTGGATGCGCGCATCCAGACCATCTACGGCGGTTCTTCGGAGATCATGCGGGAGCTGGTTGCGAGATCGATTCTCGGTCGATAACAACTGGGGCAAGCGGCGCTGTAACGTCTCGTCCCTTTGGCCCACAGCGCGAGTCCGTCCCTTGCAGGGACGGGCATTCACTCAACTCACAACCCACCCTTCCGAGGACTGCTATGAGCCATCCTTCCTCTCGACGCCCCTCGCTGTTCATCTCGGCCTGCATTTGGGTCACTGCCACCCTCCTCGGCCACACCGGTCCCGCCACCGCAACTGAGGCCGAGCTTACGAAGATTATTGATGATCACTGGCAGTGGACGCTGGCGCAGTATCCAGAGCGGCGACTCGAGTACGGCGATCGGTCGGGTAATGACCAGTGGACAGACATGAGTCTAGATGCGTTCCAGAAACGCTACGAGGATGAGGGGCGGTTCGTTCAGCGCCTCGAGCAAATTGAACCCGCCACTCTCTCTGCAGACGCTCAGGTCAATCGCGCCATGCTGCTCAGGCAATTGCGAGACAACCTCACCGAATATGAAGACGGCCTGTACATGATCGCCCTCGACATGCGGTCCGGCCCGCAGCATCGGCACAGCATGATTGACACCCTGCCCATGGAGAGCGCGCAGGATCACGAGGACTGGCTGAACCGGCTGCGCGGCTTGCCCGAGCAGTTGGCGCAATACCAAGCGCTATTGTCAGAGGGCATCAGCCGGGACCGAACACAGGCACAGATTGTAATGTCGCGCGTGCCGTCTCAAATCGCCAATCTCATCACCGATCAGGCGAACGAGAGCCCCTTTTATCGCGCCTTTGCAGCAATGCCGGAAGACATCGACCCCGACACCCGGGCATGGCTCCAGTCCGCTGCCGCGACGATTATTGAAGACCAAGTCAATCCCGCCCTGCAGGCACTGCTCGCATTTTTAGAAAGCGATTACTTACCGGCCGCCCGACCGCCGGGCATTGGCGCCCTGCCCGGTGGCAAACAGGTCTATAGTCGTCTCGCGCAGCATTTCACCACCACGGATCTGACCCCGGATGAGATTCACGAGATCGGCCTGAGAGAAGTCGCACGCATCCGCGGAGAAATGGAAACAGTCATCGGCACCGTGGGTTTTGAAGGTGACATCGCCGCCTTTAACGCATTTCTACGAACCGATCCGCAGTTTTATTACGAAACACCCGAGGCATTGCTAGAGGGTTATCAAGCGGTCTCAAAGCGCCTCGACCCGGGACTCGTAAATTTATTTGGCAAGTTGCCTCGCGCGCCCTATGGCGTGCGACCCATCCCCGACGAAGAAGCCCCCGACACCACCACCGCCTACTACATGCGGCCCGCGATCGATGGCTCCCGGCCGGGCTGGTATTACGTGAATCTCTACCAGCCTGAAGTCCGCCCCAAATTCGAAATGGAGGTCCTCAGCGTGCACGAGAGTGTGCCTGGTCATCACTTGCAGATTGCGCTGGCTCAGGAGCTGACGGGGTTACCCGAGTTCAGACGCAACGGTGGATTCACGGCCTTCATCGAAGGATGGGGCCTGTACTCCGAGCGACTCGGCTACGACATGGGCCTCTACGAGGACCCCTACTCGCGGTATGGGCAACTGGTTTACGACATGTGGCGTGCAGTGCGGCTCGTGGTCGACACGGGTATTCACTACTTTGGTTGGAGCCGGCAAAAAGCCATTGATTACTTCATTGTCAACGCCGCCAAAAGCGAAGCCGACATCATCAACGAGATCGACCGCTATATTGGCTGGCCCGGCCAGGCTCTGGCCTACAAGATCGGTCAGATGAAAATGCTCGAGCTGCGAGGTGAGGCCGAGACAGCGCTTGGCGAGGATTTTGATATCCGCAGTTTCCACGACCATATGCTCGGTGCGGGCGCATTACCGCTCGACATTCTGGAGCGCCGGATGGATGCCTGGCTCACCGCGCAAGTCGCAGCCAGACCGTGATCGTCATTTCCCGAAGGTTGCAGAGCCGTGGGGATCGCTCACGGGTCTAGGCCAGTTCGTCGAGTGAGTCAGCCAGTGCCTCAACCAGTGAGGTCATTTGCTCGCGCTGCATCACAAAATGGGGCGCCAGTTGAATCGTGTCGCCGCCGTAACGCACCAAGAAGCCTTTCTCCCACATACGCATAGCCACCTCATAGGGGCGACGCATCGGCTCACCGGGATAAGCCTCTAAAGTCAGCGCGCCGGCAAACCCGTAGTTGCGCACATCCGCGACGTGGGGCTTCTCCGCCACACCTTCATGGAGCAGCGCCTCCCAGAAGGGAGCCTCCTCAGCCACTCGCGCGGGCAACTGGTCGCGCACCAATACCTCCAGTGCCGCTAGCCCCGCCGCACAGGCTACGGGGTGCCCGGAATAGGTGTAGCCGTGGGCAAACTCCAGCGCATAGTCCGGGCCGCCGTGAGCCATGAAGGTATCGTAGATTTCCGGGGTCGCCATCACCGCGCCCATCGGCACCGCACCGTTGGTGATCTGCTTGGCAAGGTTCAGGATATCGGGGGTCACCCCAAAGGCCTCCGCGCCGGTGTAAGCGCCGCAGCGCCCCAAACCGGTAATCACCTCGTCAAAAATCAGCAGAATGTCGTTGGCATCGCAGAGCTCACGCAGCCGCTGCAAGTACCCGACGGGGGGTGGAATCACGCCAGCCGAACCCGCCATCGGCTCTACAATCACCGCGGCGATGGTGGACGCGTCATGTAGCGTGATGAGCTCCGCCAACTCCTCCGCAAGGTGAGCGCCCTGCTCGGGCATACCCCGACAGAAGGTATTCTCGGGCAGCATAGTATGGCGCAGATGATCCACTTCGAGCGACTGCCCGAAAGGTTTTCGGTTAGCGCCGATTCCCCCAACCGCAGTGCCACCATAGTTCACGCCGTGATATCCCTTCTGGCGTCCGATAAAACGGGTTTTCGCGGGCTGACCTTTCAATCTCCAGTAGGCACGCGCCATCTTGAGGGAAGTGTCCGCCGACTCTGAGCCCGAATTGGTAAAAAACGCGTAGTTGAGGTCACCCGGCATCAACTGCTTCAGCTTCTCCGCTAAGTGAAAGGCCGCGGGATGGCCAAACTGGAAGGGCGGCGCGAAATCGAGGGTCTCTATCTGCGCGGCGACCGCTTTGGATACCTCCGAATGGCCGTGGCCCAG
>ERZ802822.320-NODE-320-length-34504-cov-9.588492_pt1 | contig 34504 bp, 30 predicted proteins | sample MGYA00345649_ERZ802822 | MGnify/ENA primary metagenome ERZ802822 (study PRJEB30503, sample SAMEA104212359) | marine metagenome | biome: Westerlies Biome; feature: [SRF] surface water layer (ENVO:00010504) within the epipelagic zone...; material: water...
TTTTAACCAAGCTATGGCCGCCCCAGCAATACCTGTTCCAGCCAAACATCGGCCTCCTTCTGCAAACGGACTAAACAACCTCCGCATAAAGTGGCCTTTGAAATCCAACAAACACACCCTTTATTTCCGACACGCCTCCAAGCTTCTGCTGGGCCGCAGCGTAGTCTTCCCCGTCAAGCGGGCAACTCATCACTAGAGCTCTGATTGTTTTCTAGTTGCCGCCGGAATAAGCGCTATCTCCTCACCGCCCTGTTGAATCTTTAGGTTTCGAAAAAGCGCCTTACCTGGCTGTTTTGCGAATACGTTGTTCGCTATGAACCAGACTCCAACAATCTTCTTAGGCAGATCGCCGGGTACCGCCTCTGCATAGTCTGCGAGCACATTTCGCTCATGGGTTTGCCAAGAGCCTGACGGCACGGCAGCGTCTTCGATCACAAAGTGCGTTTCACGCTGATCCCACCATGGCAGCGGACACCGAAAGTGTTCTCCCGCCGTCAGAAATTCGCTTCTCATCCACGTCAGGTCTTGGCCGTTTGCAAATTCTAGCGCAACACTGAAGTAGTCATGGCCGGCAATGTTGGTTTCTGCCATTGCCGCCGGCATTGCTTGATAGTTCCACTCGAAGGAGAAAACGGTATCCGTTGAAATGGGTATGTCTACCTCGGCCTTGATAATACCGGTGTCATCTATCGGCTCCCCTTGCACCGTGTACTGGCCGTCGACCGTTTGATCTGACCAGGCTTGAGATTGACCCAGATTCGCTAAATAGGAAAAACCTCGCGGCGGCTGTTGCATGACTGGCACTGTTTGAGCATCTTGCATCACCCTAAGCGACAAGCCTGTATCGAATCCTGGCAAGGCGCTAAATTCGACCGGGTACGCACCTTGGGGGCTGTCCCAATAGATGCCCACAGGACGTACTGTTACGTATAAATCCCCTGCGTTGTCGCTGACGAAGGAAAATCGATTTGCTGCCAAGTTATAGGCTGTACCCCCATCGCCGACGCGATACCAGATGACATGGCGCGGCTGCGCCCTCAGCCCCTGAATTTCCCAGAGACCCTCTGCCTCGAGCAGAATCGTTTCGCCCGCATCGACTGCTATATGCGTATTGATCCAGCCTACGCTGGTATCGGTGAAGCGGATTACCGAGCGTTGATCGCTGTCGCTATTGGCTGATGGCTCAGCCGACGAGTAATAAGATGTTGCGTCTGGTTCGAGATCACTGGCGTGCGAACTCACAGCCAGAGTGGCTAAGATGAAAATACTGAGAACCCTCATGCTGGGTGACTCCTTTTTTTGTTTTTGCTTTTTTTTCCCTTCGCACATTACAGGTTGGGCGGTAACGGTAGCAGGAGGGATATTGGCCAATAGCTGGCCCTGAATGCGGCCAGTATATTACTTCGTCTGCGAGCGCTGGCCTTTTTGGCAAGCTCTCGCGTGCGCTACCGTTAGTACCTAAAAGGGGTTCGCCTGTCGGTTTGGTTGGTTGTTTGGCTGAAGAAACGACATCGTGCGCCGAACAACTTCTAACTTAAGAGGAAGAACACGATGTATGTAGACCACATTGTGATTTGGGTAACCAACGCCGAACGAGCCCTTGAATTCTATATGAACGTGCTTGGCTGTGACTCGGTGAGAGAAAGAGAGTACCTCGATGGTAAGGCGCGATTTCCGAGTTTGCGCCTTAACGAGAAAACCATTTTTGATCTAATGGAACCCGACAGCTTGCTTCCGTTGGTGCAGAACTTCACCGGGAGCGGTGCCGACGTAGGTGGCCTGCCGATCAATCATGTTTGCATGGCAGTGAGCGAAGAAGAGTACAACGCCATCATCACCCGCCTCGAAACACGTGGCGTAACGCTTACTCCTGGCGGTGAAGATGTCTTTGGGGCGCAGGGTCAGGCAGTGCGCTCAACATACTTCAACGACCCAGACGGTAACGTGCTTGAGATACGCTTTTATTCCCAATAGCCAACACTGCGCAGCGGCATGCGTGGCACAGCGATTACAGGGTTCCTTTGAACGCAGGAGATGTGTCAAATTACAGGTTAAACCGCCTCATGGCTGACGGCAGTCATGTCATGGGCGTTGGTTGCCGCAGAGATTCAATGGCGTCATGAAAGCCACAAACGTTAACTTAAACCTTTACCGATACGAGAGAGAATTTAGACAAAGAGACTGAAACTTTATGGATAAAAATTTTTTGCGTCGCCATTGTTTCCGCCACATGTTGCAACTCGTCATCCACAGCGTTTTTGGTCTCGCTCTTTTTGTGCCCTGCATCGCTCATAGCGCCTCCTCCAACGCCGCCCAGCAACCAGCCAGCCACTTCTATCGCCTGCCGAATCTTCTACAACCGCAGTTGTCTCCCTCAGGCAAATACTTGAGCGCACGTATTGCGGTAGATAATCAGCTTGGCCTGCTGATTAGTGATCTGGACGGTGCAGAAGATCCCATACTGTTGGGCGGAGGAAGGGGCTGGAAAGTAAACAAAACGTTATGGCTGAGTGATGAAAGTAAGCTGGTGAGTTTCGAGCAGCCCACCAATTTCGGCGGTACTCCAGTAGTTGTCACCCGGACGATGTTTGTAGACACAGGATCCCGTGAAACTAAGACCCTGTTCAAACGCGAGAAAGGCTCAGGATTTAGGCAAATACAGGATGACATCTTGGGCGGGGTTTTTGGCAAGCCCGGCACTTTTCTAATCTCCGGCAACCGCGAAACTAATCCAAAGGTTGCTTCTGTGTTCGCAGTTGATGGGCCACGGTCTCGATTGCCCAACAAAGCCATTCAGCGTCCGCGGAAAAATATCCTTTCGTGGCAGGCTGATCGACTTGGCGACGTGCGGGTTGGCTATGGCTTTACCAGCGATCAACAAACCGCCGTTTTGAATATGAAAGACGCGACAGGGGTTTGGCACGATGTTTCCGCGCTCGTTGAACGAGATGCGGAGGTGCTCGCACTACCAACCGAGAATCCCAATCTCTATTTCGTGCTGATGCTGCCCGCAGAGGCTGATCCCACGCTAGATAAGAACAGCTTAGGCATGCGCCATGTCTACGAGTTCGACGTGGCTAGTGGTTCAGAGCGGATACTGTTTGAGGCGACGCATACTGAAGTAGCAAGTATCACGCTGGATCCTAAAGGAGAGTCCATTGTGCTGGTTCGATATCAGGACGAAGCCACCGCACCACGAATTTACGATCCCAACATCGCTGAAATCTATGCCCTTCTTAGCGATAAGTACGCAGACGCGAATATCTATTTGGAATCCATTTCGCGGGATTCGTCCCGAGCGGTTTTCACCGTTACCTCACCAACGGTACCCGGCGATCTCTACCTATTCGATGCGAAAAAGCGCAGTTTGGCCGCCTTTGGCAAGAAATATCCGCAGATTGACGAAAGCAAACTCGCACAGGTATTTACCGTCAGCTATGAAAGTAGAGATGGTCTACCAATCCCCGCGTACCTGACCTTGCCCCATGGCCATTCACCCGACTCTGCTAAGGCTCTGCCCTTTGTCGTCCTTCCTCACGGCGGGCCACACGCGCGGGACTTTCGCAGGTTCGACTGGCTGGCCCAGATGCTTGCAGCAGCCGGATACGGCGTATTGCAAATGAACTTTCGCGGCTCCACCGGTTATGGCGTAGATTTCGAAAGAGCCGGTCAAGGCAACTGGGGCAAGGCCATGATTAACGATGTTACTGATGGCACAAACTGGTTGATCGCACAGGGCTTCGCTGACGCCAAACGCCTATGCATCGCTGGCGCCTCCTTTGGCGGCTACGCGGCAATGATTAGCGCTGTGCGCGAGCCGCGTCTTTATCAGTGCGCCGTATCGTTAAATGGGATCAGTGATTTGCGAGCCGTGCTTCGGCGCATGCAAAAGTACATTGGGGGCCGCTATTTGACTCGTCATATTGGCCGCCTCTGGAAAGACGACGAAAGCCTGCGCCGGGATTCGCCGATAAACCATATCGATAACATACGCTCGCCAATGTTAATCGTCGCGTCTGCAGATGACCGGGTTGTTAGCCCCCAAGAATCTCGCAGGATGTTTAAAGCCCTGCAGGGCAGTAGCAAGCCTTCGGAATTCATTGAGTTAGTAGAAGGCGACCACTTTTTGTCGAGGCAGGACAATCGCAGGATCTTTTCTGAGGCCATGCTGGAGTTTCTACATCGCCACATGAGGCAAAATACTGTGGACGTTGTTGGCGGCGATTAGGGGCAACGATCTCAACTGTACCGGCTGCATCCGCCGAGTGCCGCATGCGTCTTGATGCTGGACTCACATAATCGTCAGCATGTCTCACGCAACAGATAGCGCTCGCAAGACTAGCGCAGCAAATTTAGCGTCGATCTGAGAATCTCGTTGGTGTTGGTGAGCACAAAACCCGCAAGCTGTTTGATCATTTCTTCCTTGGCCAGCAGCGCACTTTCTAAGGCGAAGTCCGCATCGACGATTCGGCCCCTCGCGGTCTCCATTTGCAGCGACCGGTCGAGCAGGCGCTCCATGCGAAAGTCCACCGACTGGGACACCGCGCTCACATCCGCTTGCCGGTCAGCAGAGAACGCCAATGCCTGATCCAATATCGTCAGCGCTGAATTGGCGCCGGCATTGGTTCGTACATCAATAGAGTTAACGCTTTCCAACTCGGCGACGATGGGCTTTGAATCGATTTCAATGCGGTTTCCGATACGCTGGAGGTCATAAACTCGTCCGCCGTCTTCTTCGAAGCCGTACAGGCGATCAATAAGTTTGCTCAACTCCTGCTCATCGATGTTGGCTGTGTCCTTGGTGATGACCACTTCATCAATTCGCAGCGCGGCATCGGCCTGCACAATTTGCTCGCTCGAATCCACCACCACGTTATCTACGTATAGATTCGCTCCAGCGGCTCTTCCACCGCTGGCGTCCCAAGTACCGGCGACAAAGACAAATTTATAGCTGCCCTGTTTGCTGACGCTTTGCGTGACCGTGGCCCAATTCGTGCTCGCAGTCCTTGTTGCGCCGGTTTCATTCAGCAGTTCCTGCACTTCGCCGGTAGTTTCGTCTACCAAATAGCCGATGACGTCATAAGCATCCGAACCGCCGGTGGCCTGCCAATCAAAGCTCACGCTGTCACCCGGCTTGAGGCTCATCGCCTCATTACTGACCAAGTAAGGTCCATGCAAAATGCCATGGCCCTGCACGGTGACTCCCGTGGACTGCAGCTGCACGGAGAGGCCGTTGCCGTCAGAACTGTTACTGGAGAGCTGCGCTGTATAAGTCGCGCTTGACGGTGCAGCGCCGTCGTGGGGTGCAGCATCAATCACCGTTGCGGGAAAAACGGTATCGCCCGGCGTTGGCTGACCGGCTACGGTATCAAGCCCCCCAAGACGAACCTGTTGCGTATACGTCGTCCAGCCGGGAATCGATGTGTCACCGGCAGTACCGTTCTCGAACGTGCCGTTTTCAAAGGTTACTTCCTTGTCGCTGCGAACCCCCCCGACGAATACGACGCGGTAGTCGCCGTCTTTTTCGATGGTCTTGTTGACGGTCGCCCAGCTGCTGGAGGCGGTGCCTTGGCCAGTCGCATTCAAAAGTTCTTCAGTGTGGCCAGTTGATTCATCGACGATATAGGCCATGACATCGTAGTCACCAGCGCCAGCTACCCCGCGCCAATCAAATGACAGTACGTCGCCGGCTTCAAGGTTATAGGTTTGTGCGCTTTGTAGTGCAGGTCCATGCACGATGCCGACGTTGGGCATGCTGATTGGGCCGCTTTTTAGCTCCAACGAGTTGCCGTCATTACCGTCATCGTCGCTGACTTGCTGGAAAGAAAAAGCCACGTCGGCCTCGGGATAGGCAGCATCACCACTGGCCGGTAGCAGTCCGTTGGCAAAATTTGGTAGGGCTTGATCTTGCGGAACCGCGTGGTTGCCAATGCGCGAGGTGCCATCAAACACCACGCGCTGTTCAATTTTTTCCCAGCTGCGAAACGGATCGCTGCCGGTGACACCGGGCAGCGCATCGTCGATGCCAAAGGCAAACTTCAGGTCAAGGGACCCCGATGCGAGATTAGACGTACCTGTGTCGACAAGGGCGACTACTTCGGCGGTCTCGCCGTCGCCTCGGTACATTTTGCCATCCACCAGCGACAGTGCGCCGCGCCTAAAATCGATTTCGGTATCTTGTTGCAGGGCGCGTTGTTGGTTCGCTGAAAAGTGTCCGGTCGCGCCTTGGTTATAAACAGCAAATGCCTCACTCGACACCAGCTCTACAGAACCACTGATCAAGGTTGTGTCGTTGGCGCCGGCAACATCGAGGGATACCTGTGTACCCATGGCTGTGCCCGGGACACCATCTGCGGCGAGTTTCTGCACGCGCAGCGTGTTGTAGCTGGCCTCGCGCCGGGTGTTTTCGATCACCATGTCTGCGCCAGAGTTGTCGACCAAGATCAGCTCACCGGCAACTTCGGAGGCTTGCACCCCCGTCTCGCCGGAGATTTTGTTGATGGCGTCAATCGCAGCACCAAGATCGCTGGCGCTGATGTTGAAATTAGCCGTTTGTGTGCCGTTGATCTTGAGACTGTAGATCTGCGGACTATCGCTCACTGTTGATAAGCGTGCTCGCGTTTCTGACTTGGCCACCACACCCGTATCTGCTGTTGATGCATTGATTTGTGCAGCAATTGCATCGGCACTGGCGCTGGCAGACCACTGCAGAGCCACCAGGTCACCGGCATTACCCACCAATTTGATTTCGCTGGTGCCTGCCGTGCGCGTTACATCACTACTGCTCGGTGCAGGGCCAAATGCATTTTCGCCCTGACTGAGATAGGAGTACGCGCCAATTTCGTTGGGCCGAAATCCGGAGAAGCGATAGGAAACCATATCTCGAGCGTCGCCGCCCACATGAAACTGTCGGTGATCCTGCTCACCGTTAAGCAAACGCTGGCCGTTATAAACGGTGGTCTGCGTCAGTCGGTCGATTTCAGAAGTAAGCTGATCAACCTCGGCTTGCAGCAAATTGCGGTCCAATTCGGCCGTTGCATTGGCCGCCTGCATGGCCAGTACTCGTATGCGCTGCAGCATGGTTTTGACCTGCTCAATAGCGCCATCAGTGGCGTTCAGCAGCGAACTGGTGTCGGAGATATTTTTGGTCGCTTGAGCCTCCCAAGCGATGCGCGCACCCAGGGTTGACCCCGCGTAATAGGCGGAAGGATCGTCCTTGGCGCTGGCGACCGCCAAGCCCGTGCTTAGCCTTTCCATGCTCACAGCCGCGCGCTCGGTCCCCTTGTTCAAGGAAGCCTGTGCGAGCAGCGTCGAAGCGTTGAGAGAGCTGATATAGGACATTTGCCAAACCTCGTGTCGATGCACGTTTTTTTCTGGTTCAGCAATATTCGAGCCAAATATAACCTATTGTTTTAACTGGTTATTTTTTACTTTCTTCGATGTCGACATTTTGACAAGGGCCGCCGCAAGGCGGCTCGTTTGATGCTTCTTTGGTTCCTTTTTAGGTACTGCGGATTAGATCGATAATCACCTGCGCCACCTGATCCGGGGCATTTTCCTGCACAAAATGACCGCCGCCCTTGATGGTGGTATGAGGCAAACCTTGGGTGCCTGGCACCTTGGCTAGGAACTCATTTTCACCGCCTTGAGTGACTGGATCGTTGTCGGCAAAGGCACACAGAAACGGTTTGTCGAAGGCTTTGAAGAACTCCCACGCTTGGCGCTGATGCTCAAGCCATGGCGAGGTTGGCAGCATGGGCACCTGACTCGGCATAGCCCTGGGGCCCATTTTGAAGCTGGGGTTTGGAAACGGTGCCTCGTAAGCCTTTGCAATCGGCGTTGGCAGCGGTGATGTGACGCCCATCTTATTAAGTAGAAACTTGACCAGCTGCACCGGTCGTGGGGGCGGCTGCAACGTCATCGACATCATAAAACCGACGGGCAGATCCGCGGTTTCCCAGCACCACTTTTGCCAGTAAGCAAATTTGCTGGCCGGGTGTGCGCCTGAGCGCATTCCGCCAATGGCCCTTCGCATTTCTAATAGGCTTGGCGTTGGCATGTTGGCGCGAAAATCCTCCACCCGCTTTACTACCTCTGCCGGCACATCGGGGTTATAGGGCAGCCCGGTATTGGAGATGACTACGCGCGAAAACCGCTCAGCGTGATTTACCACAAGACGCAAACCAACAAGCCCGCCCCAGTCTTGACCAAAGAATGTGATGTCAGAAAAATCATTGGCCTCTAGCCAATCGCCCATCCACTCCACTTGACGCTGGTAGCTGTAATCTTCGCGGGCCGCAGGCTTATCTGACTTGCCATAACCCACCAAGTCCGGTGCGATCACGCGCATGCCCGCGTCGGTTAGGTAGGGAATGACATGGCGGTATAAATAACTCCAAACCGGCTGTCCGTGCATCAGCAACACGACGGGGCCGTCTTGGGGGCCTTCATCAAGATGATGGATGCGCAGGTCTGCGCCGTCGTGGGTTTTGATGGTGGTGTAACAAGGGGCAAACGGATAGTCCGCCAAGCCCACGAAACGCTCGTCCGGTGTTCTTAAGATCTGCATATTTATAGCTCTCCCTTTTCATAACTCTCCCTTTTTATAACTCTCCCTTTTTATGACTCTCCTTTGGCCCTGGACGACGCGGATCAGACCACCAAACCTGCGCAAACTTGAGTCATTAATGAAGATCATTACATTTGCGCCACACCCAACGCAAGATAGCGTGGAGGGTTGTTTGTCTTCCTAAAACCCGTACGCTAACTTTGCATCCAAACGTAAACCCCAAAAAAATTAACAACAACGCAAAGAACAAAAACGCAAAGAATAAAAAGGGACCTAACATGCAAAAACTCACGTCAATACTGGCTGCAGCTGTCTTAGCTACAGTGCTATCTGCATCTGCAAGCGCCGACGACCATATGCCCAGCGCACCGGTTATCGCAGAACTGTACGAATGCTCACTCAACGACGGCGTCTCGCCGGATCAAGTCGTCGCGCTCGGTCAAGGCGACTTCGCCCAATTCGTCGCCGACAACGACCTCACGATGAACACCTATTTATGGGAAGCGGTAGCCATTAACGCGCCCTATAACGAGCCTGACCTGCGTTGGGTGAACTATTTCCCAACATGGCAAGATCAATCTAAGGCCGACCGGCTCTGGCGCCAAAAAGCCGACAAACTGCAGGCAGAGATCTTTGAACTGATCACCTGCAAAAAGCCTTTCTTCTTCCCCATGATGAGCGTTGCACAGCCACCCCAAGCACAAGAAAAACCACTCATCACGCAGGTCTGTACCCTCAACGAAGGCAAGTCCCTTGGCGACGCCATGGCCTACCGCAAAGGTGTGGCCGCGACTGCCAACAAGCTGGCCGACACGAGCGTAGGCAGCGCTGTGTTCTTGCCGGGTCTTGGTCTTTCCACTGGCTGGGATTACGTGGCCATGGTGACCGGCACACCAGACGACATGGCAACCATGATGGATACGGTGCGCACTGGTGCGCTGACCGCTGCCCTTGGCAAAGCGGGGCTTGAAAGTCCATCGACCTGTGTGACCGATCTGCACCGATCACATCTCATGGTGCAGATGCAAAACTAGCTTGCGCTATCTGTCTTGAAGAGGCGGATACAAGCTTCGATCACGTCGTGATCAAAACGCGCTGGGGCAGTTTACGGATGCCTGCCTCGGCGCATTATGACTCGGTTTAACACAGGCCAACCGTCCTGCCCCGAACCTTAGCGGATGCATCTTTAGTCCACGCGGCACTCATGCTACTTTGACTGTCTTAGCTTGGATGTTGGGGAGGCATCGAGGTGACCACCGAAGTACTGTCAAAGAAAACACTGTATGCCCACGGCACCTTGGGCATGCCCTTGGCGGTTATTGGCTACCCGCTGTCCATTTGGATTCCCGCCCACTATTCCGGCGGATTGGGCATCAGCCTAGCTACCGTCGGCACGATTTTAATGTTGGCCCGTTTGACCGATGTGGTCACCGATCCACTGATTGGCGAACTCTCCGACCGCTGGCGCACACCCATCGGCCGACGTCGCCCATGGCTGCTGATTGGTCCACCGGTGATGATGATTGGTGTGTATAACTTGTTCATGCCAAGTGAGGGTGTCGGCACCATCTACTTCCTGTTCTGGCTGACGGTGTTCTTCGTCGGCAGCACCATGATCACCCTGCCGCACCGCGCTTGGGGAGCCGAACTGTCTCCCGACTACCACCAACGCAGCCGCGTTACCGCAACGCGCGAGTTTTATGTGCTCGCGGGGCTGATGATCGCAGCCTCTGTCCCCATGATCATCGAGATACAGGCCGATGGCGGTAACAGTGTTGGACAGGTATTCACGACCCTGTGGCAGGACGCCATCGGCGCCCTTGCCGGCGACTTCCGCGACAAAGAAGTTGTCGCGAGAGCCACCCTGACCGGTCCAGTGCTTACTGGCTTGGCTTGGGCCATCATCGCCGTGCTGCCCTTCTGTGCAGCCATTGTCCTAATCTTTGTTAAAGAACCACCGCCCATCGCTGGCGAAAAAAGACAGAGCATTCGCGAAGGTTTCCGTTTGGTTGCCAAGAACGGCCCCATGCTGCGCGTGCTGGCTATCGTGCTGCTGGTGCACTTCGGCGAGTCATTTCGCAATGCGGTTTCGCTATTTTTCATTCGCGACATCGTCGGCGTTCCGACCATTGGTGCGGCGTACTTTTTCTATTTCATCGCCGGCTTTGCCGCCATTCCGTTCTGGCTATGGCTTGGCCGCAAAATAGGCAAACATCGTGCATTCATGTGCACGCTCATTACGGTTGCCGCGGTCAGCGGGGCGAACCTTTTCCTCGACTATGGCGACTACTCGGTGTTCTTCCTGCTGTTCATCGTCAAAGGCTTTTGCTTTGGCGGCCTACAGTTTTTGCCCATTGCCATGCTCGCAGACGTGGTCGACGTTGATTCAGCGCGCAGCGGTTCTCAACGCGCCGGCACCTACTTCGCCTTTCTTGGATTTTCCGAAAAAATCGCCATCGCCTTTGGTACCGGTGTTTCTTTGAACATCGTCGGACTGCTTGGCTTCGACCCATCCGGCGGCGTTGCTGCGAGCACCGATGTGGGCGTCTGGGCGCTGCGCTTGGTCTATTGCATGGGGCCGATCGTTTTCTACGGACTGGCGCTGAAGCTGATTTGGAACTATCCGTTAACACCCGCGCGCCATAAGCGCCTGCAGGAACGGCTTGCCAGACGCGCACAGCGCCTCGCGGCGCAGCGTGCTCAGAGTTCTGGCGCAGGATAGCCAGCCGTTATTCGAGAAAGGGCAGGCAGCCTGTTGCCGAGAGCACCTCACGCAGACCCGGGGCCTGGCTGTTGGCTAACAAAGTTTTCAGCCTCGCGTAGCACTTTGCCTGGTATCTAAAGGTGGGCTGGGCATAGGGCCGACCCGCCAAAGACAAAGAGACTTGATCTTCTGCGTTGGCAAGCGCCGCTGCATTGGCCTGCAAAAAAGGCAGATAATAGGTAGCGCAAAACCCCAGCATGTCGTTTACGGCCTCTCGCATGTCGGCCAGACCATGCCATGCACCCTCAATACCGCTGCTGTCTTCCAGTCGCCTAACCCAGTCATATACGCTTGGCGCGGTGCTGCGCATGATCAGCATCGGGGTGTGATCGCTGGCGAGCGTTTTTAGCTGGCCGAAGAGGCCAAAATCCGCCAAGGATGGCCGAGTGCCGAACAGGTATTCATCGCGAGTGACAAAACGATCGAGTATGGCCAGCAGTTCATGAAAGCCCTGCTCCAAAATGGGTTTATTTTCAGGCGTGCAGCCAACCAAGGGCATCCGCGATACCTGACGATCACGAATGGCGCGCGCAGCTTTGCGCAGCGCCTCGCCTCGCAAACCAGGCGTGTTGTCGCTGATGATCTGACGACTGCTGTAGGCCTGATCAATTTCAAGATCCCACCGATAGTGAAACATCATCTTAGTTACCCACTCGTCGGCCATGTCCTCAATCAGCAAGGATAAATACGCCACGGCAGGGTCTGTTGGTAGAATCGAGCGCTCGCTGTGCCGTTCCTCCAGCAGCAGCGCCAAGGGCGTGGAGTCCACATGCAAACTGCCGTCTTCTGGTAACCGCAGAATCGGAATCACCGGTGGCCCGTCGTGCTGAATCTCGGCGCGTATCGCTGGCGTGATTTGAATCCAGTCAAATGGCAGCCGCCGGTAGTGCAAGATTCCTCGCATCTTTTGCGAATAGGGCGAGCCGCCCCCGCCATAGAGTTGATATCGCATGCGGTTCCTACTCCCGATCCTAGGGTGCGAGTACCTTAACCGACTATCCGCCAGACAAGCTCATCGCCCTAACGGTAGGGGAATCGGCCAAGCTGTCTGTCCAGGCAAAAATCAACCGATCATCGCTTTGCACCATGCGCGGAAAGCCTGCGTTGCGGTGCGATGCCATCGGGGCTACTAAATGAATCTTGCCCATTTCGCCAGAGGGTTGAACTCGTCGATAGACAAAGCCTTGCTGCGCCGGCGACAGCCAACTGACGATGGCATTGCCCGCAGCATCGACCACCAGATCCACCCGGCCAACGGGGCTGTCTGGGCTGACATCTACCGGCGCGGCAAAACTGCGCCCACCGTCAAATGAAAAGGCCACCCGTACAGAATTGACTGGCACGGCGGTGAACCAAGCCACGGCGACCACGTCATGCGCAGCGGCGATGGCCGGGCCATTGACTGGACAACCAGTGATGTACCAACCGTCTTCGGCCACAGGAGTACTCACCCACGCGCCATTTTCTTGTCGGGCGATGGAGATATCACGTATGTTGCTCTCACTGCGGTCGCGATACACCACCATGGGTGCGCCAGCCACCACGGCTACATCGGTTTGGCAGCAATCGCAGACCAAGGCATCAACAACATCCTCAGATTGCGGCCCCGTTGCGCCAATCACCTTATGCCGTAGCTCCATACCGTCTGGTGCGTCGTCTTGGGCATAACGCTGACCGTCTAGCCAAAATGCGCCAACGCCGGTTCCACCCGCGTAGAGACTGACAAATCCATGCTCGGTTGCCGAGGTATCGGCATGCAGGCGCTGCGGAGTAGACCATGTCCTCCCGTCATCAGTAGACGTGGCGGTATACACGTCGTAGGCGAAGCCCGGTGCTGGATTTCGAATCATCCATTGGGCGGTGAGTTGATTATCCGCGTCGATCAGGGTGGGAAAGTCCGCCCAATTGACCAACAGATCTTCGCCTTCGGCGATCCTTCTCGGCGCAGACCACTGATCCCCGCGCAGCTCACGCAAATATAGCGTTGCCATACCCTGTGCTTGCTGCAAATAAGTGAGCGTGACCGTGCCGTCATCTGCCACAGACAGACTCGGCTCGCCGGTGTTCGCCATCTGCGCAAGCGGTAGCTCTTTATATGCAGGTTGGCCACAACCCATGAACATAAAAGCCAGTGTGACGACGATCAGGTGTTTCAATCTGGATACCTTTTTCTCTTTTTTGTCTCGGTTGTCGAGCAGACAACGATTAGTCAACAGCGGAAGCTTGACAACGTTGCCACGACGCCGAGTATACCCCCCATGGGTATACGTTTTATTTGGTTAGTGCTGTGTTTGGTCTCGCCGATCCTTGCGGCTCGGCCGATCTCCTATTCAGGGGGCTCCACCCTAATGGCCTTCACGGAGCGAGCCAAGCATTCGGTGTACTACCACTATTCACCCACCTATCAATACTCGCTGGGTGTTGAGGGTGTCAGGAACCGCATCAGCGGTGATGAGCACAGTTACGTGCGATTGACCTACCTGCTAAACCGTAAAAATACCCAGCACTCACAGCGCAACCTATACCTACAGTCTGGTATTGATCCGGTTGATTTAGACCACCATTTCTATGGCGTGCACGGCGACTGGGAAACGCGGCGACTCTTCAGCGGCTTTGGTTACAAGTATGTCAACGATCAGGGCAGCGACTATGAGGAACAATTTGTGCAACTCGGTGTCGCCCCTTACTTGGGCAACTACGGCGACCTGCACACCTGGCTGATGCTCAAGAGCAAAAAAAATACGCTATTCGGCTCTTGGTCTACCTACCCGGTGATACGCCTGTTTAAGGGCAACGTTTTTGCCGAATTTGGTTATAGCGATCGATCCCAATGGGATGCCCATCTCATGTATCGGTTTTAAAGCTTCATCTATCACAACTCATATCTAAGGAAACAACATGACTCAATTGATGACCTTGATTCTGCTATTTGCCACCTCTTGTTTCGCCTTGGCAGACGAAAAGTCTGCCCACGCCATGCACGAGGCCGACGTCTTCGTCGATGGCAGCGCCATAGACATCGACTCCGACCAACTGGAGCGCTTTACCGCAGATTTACAGGGCGGTCAGGTGGCCGTTGTCAGTGTCATGGGCATGGTCTGCGACTTTTGCGCGCGAGGCATCGAAAAAACCTTCAAACGCGACAAATCGGTCATCAAGGTGGACGTAGACCTAGCCAAGGGCAAGGTACTCATCGCCTTCGCATCCACGGCGCCCATAGACCGCGAGGCTATCGACCGCAAAATTCTGGCCAATGGACAAAATGTAACCGCCGTGCAGATATTGAGCATTTGAGCGTCAAATGAACGATCGCGCCGCCAACTTCTTTTCGCTATTCGCGTCTTCCTCAACGCTGATCTGCTGTGCGCTGCCGTCGCTCTTTGTCGTGCTAGGCGCCGGCGCTAGCTTTGCCAGCCTGCTCACGATCTTTCCGTTTCTGATCGTGCTGTCCCAGTTTAAGGTGACCATCTCCCTCATCGCCTTGGCGACGATTGCGCTGGCGGGATTCGCTCACTATAAGACAGCCCGACTGCCTTGCCCGGCGGACCCCGAACTGGGGCGCGCCTGTCTGCAGTCGAGAAAGCGTGCACGCGTGCTTTACTATGTGAGCGTCAGCATTTTTGTCTTTGCGACGATTTTTACCTACCTAGTACCACGAGTGATCTTCTCATGAGCCATCCATGTCATACCCACTTGCTACCTAACCTGCGTCGTATCGAAGGGCAGATGCGCGGCATCGCCAAGATGGTGGAAGAGGAACAGTACTGTATCGACATACTGAATCAGATTAAGGCCGTGCGAAATTCCCTCGCCAACGTCGAAGGCAAGATTTTGCAGACGCATCTAAAGGCCTGCGTGCGCGACTCCCTCGAGGCCACAGAGGACTTCGATGCCAAGGTCGAAGAAGTCATCAAAGTACTGAAACGCTAATCGCCTTACTCTGCTGTAGCGTTCAAACCCTTGCTGCCAATACCTACCGGCGCGCTGACACCGCCAGCCCTCGCCTTACCGACAACGTCGCGCAACGTAAATGGTGCGTTTAGCATCTCGCCGTCGGCATCAGGTCGTAGCTCGCCCACGCGTTGATACGCGCCCTTATCCGCGGCTAGACGAAAATCCACCAGCGCGCCCGCAGCTTCGTCGAGTTTGCCCACGGCGCCAAAGCCATGACCTTCATTGGTTTGCGTGCCCGTGGTGGCTTGATAGCCCATACGGTGCAGCAACTTGGCGCTGGCCCGCTCCAAGACCTCTGGGCGCACTGACAACATCCAGTTTTCTTGCTGGCGCAGCCATGGCTTCTGCATACCGTTGAGCATAACGATACGTGGCTGATCCGTATGATTGATGCCGGTGCCGTGTAGTAGCCGACCGTCGGTGATCACCATGGTGCCTGCCTTGGCATCCATGTTGATTGCTGGCGGCAATTTACCCACGGGCTTGCCCGCACGAACCGCATCGGCAAGCACCGTATGACTGCCGGGAATGACCAGCGTGCCGCCGGTCTTTTCATCCACGTCGGTGATCGCGGTCAGAATGTTCACACTCATGGGACTACGTGAATCTAGGTTGTTATTTTGATCCTGATGCAAGGCCTGAGGCACACCGCCCTGCAACGAAATGGCGGCGATCAGCGATGTGCAAATCCAACCCGGCCCGAGAGCCTCGGTGACCAGTTGTTCTACCAAGGGGCCACCTTGGGCGATGCTTGGATGCTGTTCTATGAAGAGCTCAAAACACCGGCCCTTGTTCACGCAGCAGTTGATGTTTTGCCCGCTGGGGGTGCGCTGGGCAATACCGGCAAGCTGCTCGCCCTCGGCCTGTTCCAGCACGCGCTGGCGCAGGGTGGCTACCTGTTCTGCCGACAGTGCGTCTTCGACTTTGCAGTATCCCCAATTCAGCAGGTCTGCACGTAGTCGCCGAATATCCTTGCTCGGCTGGGGCAGGTCCTGCTCGCGCCAGAAAGGATGCTGCGAGCCAATGGTCGTGTCGTAGTAAGAGCCAGGCTTGAACTCCCACTTGCCCCAATCACTGCGTCGCTGAGGCGGCACGAAGTAAATCTCTGGGTTATTTGCCAACACCGAGGCCATGGGCTCCTTGGCGTTATTTTCCTCGCGGTAGATTTGTTGCGCAGATTCCGCGTGCGCGGCAATGCGTGCCGGATCGAATTCTTTTGGTATCTTCTTCATAGCTATCTTCGTCTTTCTAATCGTCGTCATCGGCGGCTGCGGTGTACTGCAGTCATCGATTGAACAAACCTAGCGACCTAATGTCGACAAAAATTCAACGGAGCACAACATGAAAATCGGTATCGCCATGATGAGTCACGAGACCAATACCTTCTCACCGGTCATCACAGATCTTGACCGGTTTTCGTCCGGCCACGGCGTGCCGCTGCGCGGGGAAGCTGCGCTCAACACCTATCGGGGCACCGCGTCCTGTCTGGGCGGCTACATCGCGGTCGCCGAGCAGCAAGCGGTTGAGATCGACATGGGTATCGCCGCCTCAGCACCACCCAGCGGCCCGGTGGAGAATGACGCCTACGCATACATGTGTGACGCCATCGTCGAACTGGCTGGCCGGGTCGATGCCCTACTCCTCGACCTGCACGGGGCGATGACCACGAAAACCTACGACGATGGCGAGGGCGAGTTGTTACGCAGGATTCGCGTAGACAATCCCGAACTGCCCATCGCCATTTCCCTGGACATGCATGCCAATATTACCGAGCTAATGGTCGGCAACTGTGATGTGCTCACCGGTTATCACACCTATCCCCATATCGACATGGACAGCACCGCAATGCGCGGCGCGACTGCTTTTTTTGCCATGCTACAGGGCAAGGCTAACCCGGTATTGCGCTGGGGCAACGCACCCATGCTGCCCCATGTTATGCGTCAGGGTACCGACGATGAACCCAATGCCTCGCTGCAGGCCCGGGCCATGGCCCTTGAGAGCGCGGGCAGCCTTGGTGTGAGCGTATTCACCGGATTTCCCCACGCAGACATTTACGATGCCGGCTTTAGCGTGGTGGCCATGACCGATGGCGACGCCGATACCGCCGAAGCGCAGGTCAACGAACTGCTGAGCAAGGCATGGGAGCAGCGTGAGGCCTTTGTGTATGACATCGAACCATTGCCACAGTCGATGCAGCGCGCGCGAGATGCTGCGACGGCGCAGGGTGACGGCCCGGTGATCGTGCTCGACCACTACGACAACACGGCTTCCGGCGGCACCATGGACACCACCGAGGTGCTACGTGCGGTATTGGACGCAGAACTCGAACGCGTCGCTGTGTTCGGCTTTTATGATCCCGACGTGGTGGAGCAAATGATTGCGGCCGGCGTAGGCGCAACCGTCACCGTCGAACTCGGCGGCAAGCTGCCCATGCCAGCGCTTGCCGAACAAAGCCAGCCGCTCACCGTGAGCGGCGAAGTGAAGCTGATTTCTAACGGTAAGTTTCAGGCCCAAGTGGCCATGGCGCGAGGGCTCACCATGAACATGGGCAAATCTGCAGTGTTGTCCGTTGGGCCGGTGGATATCGCCATTATCTCGCGGCATATCGAGCCTTACGATCCAGAGTGTTTTCGCAGCCTCGGCATGGAGCCCACGGCCTATGACTACGTGATGCTGAAAAGCCGCATTCACTATCGTGTTGGGTTTCGAGACATGGCCAAGCAGGTGATCGAGTGCGCGGGCCGCGGGGTGTGCACGTCTGACTACAGCCAACTGAGCTTCGAGCAGGTTCGTCGGCCTGTCTACCCGCTCGATCAGGATGGCGGCGGCGCCAACGAAAGCTGGCAGCTACCTTTCGCGCAGTAGGCTGCCCGACATCACGCTTGGCGCTGCAGCTCGTCTTTTACTCTGGGCATCACCTGAGTAAAGAGGCGCTCGAGGGACTGACTCATGTCGCTGGCGCGCATACCCGGCGGCACTGCCATAGAAACGATGTCGGTTATGCCAAAGCTGCGCACAAAGGCTTTGATTTCCTCAACGCAGTGATCGACATCGCCAACAATCCAGGTCTGCGGCACCTGCTCGCCATGACGACCAAAGCCCTCGCCGCTCTCCTCAAAAAAGCGTCGGTACAGCTGCATGCGATATCGTTCCGAAGCTCGCACGGGTTCCCAGTCGCTGGCCTTATCGTCGGTAACCAAAATACTGCGGATAATACCCACCCGATAATCCGCTGGATTGCGGCCATCACTTCGCAGTGCACCAACCCACGGATCGTAAGATTCAGCCTTCACCCCTTGGGGCAGAAAGTTCGTGTTGTAGCGCGCTGCCCGCAGCGCGCCAGCCTCGGACATGGCGGCGATCCACAGTGGTGGCCCGCCTTGCTGCACATAACCTGGGGTGATCTTCACGTCCTCAAACTGATAACGCTTACCGGCGTAGCTGAAGCGTTCGCCGGTAAAGCAGCGCTGTAGTACCTCAATGCCCTCGTTCATCAGCGACACACGACGCGCCACCGGCAGGCCAAAGCCCTTAAATTCATGGGGGGCGTAACCCATACCAATGCCAAGATCAACGCGCCCACCGGACAGGTTGTCGAGCACAGCCAAGTCCTCGGCGAGGCGAATGGGATGATTAAAGGGCATCAAGCAGATGTCGGTACCAAAGCGCACATGCTTGGTCACACTGGCCATGGCGGCCGCCACCGGCACCCAGCTAGGCAGGTAGCCATCGTCGACAAAGTGGTGCTCGGTAAACCACACCAGATCTGCGCCGATATCATCGAGCCATTTCACCTGTTCGAGTATTTCCGCGTAAAGATGCTGATCGCTGACACCCGAGTCTGGCGGGTTTCGAAAATCGTAGGACACCCCCGCGCGCAGCGATGGCTTCGACTCTGAGTTGGCCATGATTTCTCCCCTTCCTCTCGTCTTTGTCGTACCTCTTTCAGCGCTAGTGAACACCAAGCCGTCGAGGGTCGTAAAGAGCGCGCTGTGCTAGTCGCAGAGCGCTCTGTAAGCTCAAGGCCTCAGAAAACAAAAGCACAATAAGAAAAGATCTATGCGCACCTCAATTATCGCGACATTACTCACCGTGCTACTGACCACGGGCACGACAAGCTCAATAGCTGACGATGATATTGCGCATGCCGCCAAGGTCACCGTGCTGTCTTCGAATCTCGCCAACGGCGCAACCACTGGTGAGTGGGGCTTTTCAGCAATGGTGCAAACCGCCGATCACTGCACCCTGTTCGACGCAGGTCGTTTTACTGACACCGTTGTGAATAACGCGACTGCGCTGCAGGTTGATCTGGGCTGCGTACGCAACATTGTGCTCAGCCATTTTCATTTCGACCACACCAGTGGGCTGGCCAGCGTAGTGGCGAGAATCCGCGCCAGCGGTTATGCCGACAAGCTCGACGTCTACGTGGGTGAGGGATTTTTCATTCCTCGGATCATCGACATGAACCACCCAGCCGGTGCCATGGGCGTCAAAGTCTTTGGTGCGTCATCCGTCAATTTCATGCAAGAAAAGCGCGCCCAATTAGAAGCCCTAGGCCTAGTTTTTCACGAAATCAGCCAACCGACTCAGATCACGCAGGGCGTCTGGGCCACCGGGCCAGTACCGCGGGTATATCCTGAACAAAATCACCCAAGCTGGGTGCTGCTGCAAAAGCCGAATGGGGAGACCACACCGGATACCGTGCCGGAGAGCCAAGGGTTAGTCGTGCGAACCCAGCAAGGGCCCATCGTGCTGTTGGGCTGCGGTCACTCTGGGGCTGTGAACATGCTGTCCTTGGTGCGACAGAAAATTCAGGACAAAGACATTAATGCCCTCATGGGCGGCATGCATCTGTTCAATGCCGATCAACAAACCGTCCGCTGGACTGGCGTCAAACTCAAGGAATTGGGCCTGAAGCATTTGATGGCCGGTCACTGCACAGGGGTTGAACCCATGTTCCAGCTTCGCCAAGCACTTGGACTTAATCGCAGTCAGGCCGTAATGGGCGCGGTTGGGGCAAGCTTCTCGCTAGCCAAGGGTGTCATGGCGACAGATATCGCCAAGTAAGTGGGTTGGTCGCGGGCGCATTATCACGAGAGCGCTTTAGGGTTCGCGAAACGATTGCTGCGATCTTCACCACTGCGCGGTTCGAGGCATTCAAAGTCTTTTTCGATCAGCAGTTCCAGATTGCCCTCGGCGGTTGGCAAGGATTCGCGAATACCTACCTGATGCTCATCCGCCGCCCAGGCAAGTAAGGTGGCTTGGGCAATCCTCAGCACAATCGTTGAGCCGTCAAATACGGCGTCGCTAGCGTTTGCTGCGGCGGTCAGCTGATAGCCAAAAACCTGACCACCAGGAAAATGTGTCGACGCCGTCAACGCTTGCCCGGCGGCAATATCGTCTACCTCGGATCGATCCAAGCGCAAACGAATGGCGTTATCTAAAATCCTAATCTTCATGTCCTCACACCCTCTGCCCGCAGCCTGTGCTGCTATGTGTCTTGCGGCATCGCGCTGACGGTAGCGGCCTTACTGCGCATCTGCTTTTTGAACATGCGATTCGCCAGATGCGCAAATACATAGGCTTTGCACTCTAGATACCGATGTCGAAGGCTCGCTCGTTTGGTCATGACTCCGCGTGTGCCTCCACGGCCTGATCAGCCTGCCAGTGGGCAGCTGTGGTACGAGTCACCTGCTCTGGCTTGGTGGTTTTTTCCACCTTGCCCGGAAAGCCTTTGAAATGCGGCACGCCTTGCTCGTGATCGAGCCACTCATCCGAGTCGGCGCACAGCACCGCGTCCGACGAAATAAACGCGCCAGCCAAGGAAGCCTCGCCGCGCAGCTCTGGATACCACCAACCATGAGGCACACGAATATGCCCCGCCTTCATGGTTTCGTGCACGGCTATCTGAGCCACCACCACACCTTGCGGGGTTGAAAGCTTTGCCCAATCGCCATCGATCAGCCCTTCTCGTTCTGCATCGCTGGTATGCAGGTACAAACTCGGCGCCGGCATACGGCGACGCAGCGATTCAATGTTGCGCTGGCCGGTTTGAAAGAATGGATCCTCTCTGACGCCAGTGAACACCAAGTACGGGTATTCCTCGGACTGACCGGGCAACGCGCGGTAATAGGGCAGCGGATCGAACCCCAAGTCGCCGAGTACGCTGGAGGCAAGCTCTACCTTGCCAGATGGCGTGGCAAAGCCTGTGTCTCGGTATTTGCGGAATTTAGGCGGCGCCAGCTCCATGAAAGTTTCGCTGGCGAACTCGGCAAACGTGCGGCCACCTCGCGACAGCCGATAGTCGAGCATGTCCTCAAGGCTAGTCCACGGAAATTCGTCGCCCAAACCCATGCGATGCGCGAGATCCGTCCAGAACTGAAAGGTGCTGCTGGCTTCTGCTGGCGGCTCGACGACTTTCTGCGATAGCGCCAAACGAGTAGTCCAGCTCCAGCCGTCAGCGACATGATTGCGCTCGGTGAACACGTCGCCGGGCAGCACGTAGTCGGCCAACATGGCGGTTGGCGTCATGAAAATCTCATGGGCCACAATGAGTTCTTGATTGAGCATGGCCTGATGAATTTGATGCTGATTGGCGTAACTGAGCAGCGCGTTATTGCCCAAACAGAAAAACGCCTTAACGGGGTAAGGATCTTCGCTGACCATGGCCCGGAAAACGCTGGTGGGGTTGGCCATTTGGCAACCCATGACGATATCGGCATAGGGAAAACCCCAGACCTTCTCAGTGGGCTCTTTGAGCATTTCTGCAACGCGATAGGTAAAGGCAGGGTGGTCGTCATAACCCAGTTGCTTGGCTTTTTGCTGTGGTGACAAACGTTCATGCAGGCCGATTTCTGACTCGGGAATATAGGTTTGCGAAAAACCGCCCAGAGTTTCACCGCCGACCACATCTAAATTGCCGGTCACGGCGCGCAGAATCGAATGCAGGCGTATGGCCGACGTCGAAGACAGCTGTTGGTCGGTAATTGGCGTCCAGGGAATCACCGCGCCGTCGGCTTGAGCGTACATCCGCGCCGCGGTGGCAATATCCTCAGCGGGCACACCGGTAATTTGCGCCACTCGCTCCAGCGGATATTCATCCACCCGCTGCTTTAGCTCTGCAAAGCCAACACACCAATCTCTGACGAAAGCCTCGTCGTAGAGGCCTTCGTCGAAAATCACTTTGAGCCAGCCCAAACACATGGCGGCATCGGTACCGGCCTTTAAACGCAGGTGAAGGTCTGCGCCTTCCGCCTGATCCGAGACTCTCGGGTCCAGTACGATCACCTTGGCACCCCGCGCCTTGGCAGCACGAATGGCGTTGTAAATCGGTGTCCACGAATGCTTGCGCGGGTTATGGCCGAACAACACGATGCAGTTGGTGGAGCCCAAATCCCCCATGGGGAACCAGCCATAGGTGAGGCGGTTCACCGCGGCAGTATTGCCCGCACACAGGGCCACGCCACTGATCCAATTCGGCGATCCCAAGAGGTTCATGAAGCGTCGATCAAGACTGTGGGTGGTTTGGGTATTCCAGCCAGACGTGGAAACCGCAAAGGATTCCGGGCCGTACTTTTGCGTGATGGCGGCGAGCTTTGCGGCGATCTCGTCCATGGCCTGCTCGTAGGAAATTTCCTCCCAGCGATCCTCGCCCCGCTCGCCAACGCGTTTTAACGGCTTGGTCAGGCGATCCTTGTGGTTGTGAATCAGCGGCACTGCGGTGCCCTTGTAGCAAATGTTGGCCGCCAGCGCCGGGTTGTCGTGGGCGATGACTCGGGAGACTTTGCCGTCCTGCGCCTCACTGCGTAGCTGACAACCGATATCGCAAACGGTGCAAATCGAGTATTTGGTTTCTTTTGTTGCAGCCAATTTTCCTCTCCAAACCCGTGGTATTCGCCAATACTACTGACTTCTCGGTCGCTGTCGAAGACACGGCGCAATAAAGTCGGCACGAGCGCCCTCTGGCTTTTGTAGCATGTTTTTCGAGTAGAAAGCCCCAGTGAGACCACGTGAGAACCCCCGCCGCTACATTTCAAACCGACCAATATCCTGACTGGCTGATTGCCGACTTGCGATCCGATCATGCCGGTGAGCTTGGCGCGGTGATGATCTACACCGGTATCTTGGCGGTTTCGCGTAACCCCGCAGTCCGCACGTTTGCGCAAGAGCACTTGGTTACCGAGCAAACGCATCTGCAGCTGATGGAGTCCTTGCTGCCACGCCGACTGCGCTCCAAGGCCCAGTTACCCTGGCGCGCCGCTGGGTGGCTGATTGGCGCGCTGCCCGCTCTGATCGGTGAACAATGGGTCTTTGCCACCATTGAGGCGGTGGAAACCTTCGTTGATGAGCATTACGCCGAGCAAATTGAGCGCCTGAGATTACAAGAGTTTGAACAGTCCCTGCGCGAGACCCTCGAAGCTTGCCAAGCCGACGAGATCGCCCACAAGCATGACGCCGCGGCTAGGCGCAGCGGTTCGCCTTCGCTGGCGTTGTCGCTTTGGCTGCGCACCGTACGCTGGGGTTCTGAGGCCGCGGTAATGGTGGCGCGAGCGATCTGATGCCGACGACTCATGTTGTTTGGTTCAAACGTGATCTTCGCCTGCACGATCACGCGGTCTTGAACGCTGCCGCCGCTGGCGGGCCAGTGTTAGCACTCTACGTCATTGAACCCGAACTGTGGTCCCAGCCCAGTGCCTCGACCCGCCACTGGCAGGTCATTCAGGCGGCTCTTCTCGAGCGAGAGCAGGCCATTGCGCAACACGGTGGCCGTCTCTGCGTGCGCATCGGCACGATGGAGGAAGTGCTGGTTGAACTACAGCAGGCACTCGGCCACTTCGCCCTGCTGGCACACGAGGAGATTGGTGAAGACTGGTCTTTTAAGCGGGATAAAGCGGTTGCTGCATGGTGCGCTGGCGCGGGCATATCGTTTACCGAGCTGCCCCAGTTTGGCGTCTTTCGCGGCCAACATGACCGCGATGGCTGGGCGACTCGGTGGCGCCAATTTATGACCCAGCCGCAACAGCAGACGCCACAAACGATCCGGTGGACACACCACCCCAGCACTGCCAATTGGCAGGACTGGCAGCCCAAACCATCGCGACATGGCATTGCCAATTTCAATCTGCCGAGCGCACCAGCAGTGCTCGAAGGATTTTTGCAGCGCCGTGGCGAGCAGTACCACCTGAAAATGTCGAGTCCATTGAGTGCGCCAGAGGCTTGCTCACGACTTAGCGTGCAGCTTGCCAGTGGCCGACTGTCGATGCGCACAGTGGTGCAAGAGACTTGGCGTGCCCAGCGTGAGGTAAAAACGTGGCCGGCCGAGCAGCGCGGCACATGGCCCAAGGCGCTAGCGGCCTTTCAAAGCCGTTTGCACTGGCACTGCCACTTCATGCAAAAGTTTGAGAGCGAACCCGAGCTAGAGCATTGCAACATGGCGCGCAGCTGCGACGGTCTGCGTGAGAACGATTTCGACGAGGCCAAATTCCAGGCGTGGTGCACCGGACATACGGGTTATCCGTTTATCGATGCCTGCATGCGTTTCTTGCTGGCCAAGGGTTGGATCAACTTTCGCATGCGGGCCATGCTGGTGTCCTTCGCTGCCTACGACCTTTGGCTGCATTGGCAACGACCGGCTCACCATTTGGCCCAGCTCTTTATCGATTTCGAGCCGGGCATTCACTACCCACAGGTGCAGATGCAGTCGGGAACGACGGGCATTAATACACTGCGCATCTATAACCCCATCAAGCAGTCGATGGATCAAGACCCCAAGGGCGAGTTCATACGCCGCTGGGTGCCAGAATGCGCGGGCTTCGACCAGCTGCGTATTCATGCGCCTTGGGAAGCAACCGCCATGGAGCAACTCGCTGCTGGCTGTCAAATCGGTGAGCATTACCCAGAGCCCATCGTCGACCATATGAGCGCGGCGCGTTTTGCCAAGGCACAATTCGCCGGGGTTAGGCGCTCAGCAGCCGGGCAGGCCGACAAGCAGACCGTCATGCAGCGGCATGGTTCCCGAAAAACAAGCTCCAGAAAAACAGGTTCGCGAAAGACAGACGCGCAAAAAAAACCAGCCGCTAGCATCGAAAAACGAGCACCTGACAACGGTGCCGCGACTCAATAGCACGAAGGGCTTGGGCGCGAAAATGCCTGACACCACAGGCCTTGTGTCCACTTTTAAGTTAAATTTCCACTAAGTCTCCATATTTGAAATGCGCTTCTGTGGGCCGTTTCACACCCGACAAAAGGGCTGTGAGCGCCGGACTTAGAGCGTCGTAAAATTTAATTTTTAGCAATATCAATAACTTAAATAAAAACCATGCCAAAACTTTGCAACACGAGAGTCGATGCCCCGGTTTTGCCAATTCAATTTACGACAAATTCTCGACCATATACTTTCACGGCATATTCATTTGCCCATACCTAGGCTAAATCGGCTTGGAGCGCTCCATCTTCAACCTCGGTTTTAGATGTTTTGGCAGTGTCTCGACGGGTTCGACGAATCCATCAGCTCGGCGCTCACAGCAAGCACCAGTTTTCCCGCAGTCGAGTGGTCAAGATCGACATATTTGGATGGAGCAGTTGTGTGGTGTTCGCAAATGCCAGTGTCTCTCCCCTATGTAGCAGCCTCGAGGTGCTGTCAGGGATGTCAGAGAACATGGTCTTTGCGAGTGCGGGTGCGTCGGGCAGCTGATAACTTAACGTTAAGGAGAGAGGAATGGATCTGAAAGCAGATGATTACGTTGGAGTCTCATTCTGGATCATATCCGCGGCTATGGTTGCCGCTACCTACTTTTTCACTGTCGAACGCGATCGCGCTGAAGGCAAGTGGAAAACGTCATTGACGGTTGCCGCCATGGTGACCGGTATCGCAGCGATTCACTACTTCTACATGCGAGGAGTTTGGGTCAGCACGGGTGAAAGCCCACTGGTATTTCGTTACGTCGACTGGCTGCTAACGGTACCGCTGCAAATTATCGAGTTCTATCTGATTCTTGCGGCTATCGCTGTAGTTCGCGCGGCTTTGTTCTGGAAGCTCATGATCGCCTCCATCGTGATGCTGGTCTTCGGCTTCTTGGGCGAACTTGGCGCGATGAGCTACTGGCCTGCGTTCGCAATCGGGATGGCTGGCTGGTTGTACATCATCTACGAGATCTTCGCAGGTGAAGCAAGCCAGATCAGTGCTGCCAATGGTACGGCTGCAAGCCAAGCTGCGTTTAACGCATTGCGCTTGATTGTGACCGTAGGCTGGGCAATTTACCCAATCGGCTACATTCTCGGTGCTGCAGAAGGAGGCGCTGCGGGCCTCAACTTGATCTACAACCTTGCGGACTTTGTTAACAAAATCGCATTTGGTGTAGTGATCTGGGCTGCTGCTACGTCCTCTTCCGAGAGCGCGTAACAAGCCAAGGCGTGATGGGTGGGTCTTATGACCCATCCATCTCCCCTCACATGCTCCGAACCCTTTCTGCCAGAAACTTTCTGTCGGACCCTTTCATTAGACACTCTCTATGAGAACCCAGGTAACTCACTCAATCCGTTGGCAAGGGGAAGCTATGCAGGATTACCAACTCGCCCAAGCCCTAGAGAGCACAGTTAACCGCTATGGCCAACAGGCCGACGCACTCGCGCAGGCGTCGCAACACCACTTTTCCAGCAAGGGTAAGCGCACGCGCTCAAAGCTGATGTTCGCTGCAACTCCCCGCATAGAAAATTATCAGGCCCTCGTGCACGCAGCCGCAGCAATCGAGCTGATCCACGAAGCCTCCATCGTCCATGACGATATTCAAGACCAAACCACACGACGACGGGGCCTGCCCACGGTGTGGCGGAAATTCGGCGCCAATGCAGCGCTGTTGTTAGGCGATCATCTGGTCGCTGCTGCATTTCGATCCATCGCCGAAGCCCCGGCTATTGACGACATTAAAACAGCCCTGATTCTCGCGTTATCTGAATCAGTAAGCCGCGCAGCGTCAGGGCAGCACCTGCAGCTCACCAATGAAACCGGCAGCGATGTTGAAGCCTTCTATGTCAACGTCGCCATCAATAAAACCGGCGCGCTGCTGGCGCTACCGCTGCAATTTGCTTCGCTGTTCAATCGCAAAGTGGCATCTGATACCTTGGCGGCGCGTCGCTGTGGCGAACAGCTGGGGCTTGCTTATCAAATTCTTGATGATCTAAAACCCTACGCGAAACCCAGCAAACTGGCCTACGATGAAGACATGCAAAATCGCGTCATCACTGCGCCGGTCGCAGCCTGCAGTATGTTGTTTCCGCATTTAGATCCATTTCAAACGCTCATCAAACGAACGGAGTTGCGCGACAAAGCCATACGTGAGTGTCAGCGATGGCTGGATACCGCACTGGCCAATGCACGCTACGAGACCACCTTTCTCGATCAGGCGGTGGCCGCAGTAGTCGAGCAATTTATCGGTCAACGTTTGTCGCAAAAGCTTGCGCCACCAGTACAGATCACACCCAGCTACGCGACTTACACTGCGCAATCAGCAGCGCGAGTAGAGGCGGTATGAGTGAACATGTCATCGTCATTGGCAGCGGTTTTGGCGGACTCGCCAGCGCACTGCGTGCCCGCAAGATGGGCTTCGATGTCACCGTAATAGAGCGCTTGGATCAACTTGGCGGTCGCGCCCAAACTTTCGAGCGCGATGGCTTCGTCTTCGACGCCGGACCAACCGTGATTACTGCGCCCTTTCTCTTCAATGAGCTGTTTGAGCTTTTCGATCGCAAGATCGAGGACTACGTTGAGATCTTGCCAGTAACGCCTTGGTATCGATACGAGTTCAACGACGGCACGCACCTGAACTACGGCGGCAGCGTCGACGATACGCTGAAAGAGATCGAACGCATTAATCCTGCCGACGTCGACGGCTACAAAAAACTGCTCGCCCACTCGGAAAAGATTTTCGATGTTGGCTTTAGCCAGCTTGCCCACGTGCCCTTTAACAAGCTGTGGTTCATGCTCAAGCAAGTGCCAGACCTGATTCGCCTTGGCTGCTATCGCACGGTGTGGCAGTTCACCAAGCACTACCTCAAAGACGACCGACTGCGCAGGGCTTTCAGCATTCAGCCGCTGTTGGTGGGTGGCAATCCGTTTTCCACCACCAGCATCTACTCCTTGATCCATTACTTAGAGCGCCGCTGGGGCGTGCACTTTCCTCGCGGTGGTACCGGTGCGCTGGTCAAGGCGCTGGGCAAACTGATGGTCGAGCAAGGCATTGATATCAAACTGAATCAAAGCGTCGCACAGATACAAATTGAGCAAGGTCAGGCCACCGGCGTCGTGCTTGCCGACGGCTCTACCCTCAAAGCCGACAAGGTCATTTGTAACGGCGACCCGGCCTATACCTACAAAAACTTGATTGATTCCGCCCATCGCAAGACCTGGACGGATCGACGTATCGATGGCCTGAAGTATTCCATGGGTCTCTATGTGCTGTACTTTGGTACCGACCGCAAATATGACGATGTGGAACACCACACGATTATTTTTGGCGACACTTATCAAGAACTGCTGCAGCGTATCTTTGACGGCGGCGCAGTTGGCGACGATCTCAGCCTGTACCTGCATCGACCCACCGCCACTGACCCCGCACTGGCACCGCAGGGCAAGGACGCATTCTATGTGTTAGCGCCGGTACCGAATTTGAAGCGCGATGACTGGCATACTGTTAAAGCTCAGGTGAAAGAGCGGGTGCTGGATATATTGGAAGAACGTGTGCTGCCGGACCTGCGCGATCACCTAGAAGTCTGCTTCGACTTTGATCCCACGGATTTTGCCCAGCAGTATCAGTCGCAGTGGGGGGCAGGATTCTCCATCGCGCCGATTTTTACTCAGTCGGCCTTTTTCCGGTTCCACAATCGCGCCGAAGACTTCGACAATTTGTACTTTGTTGGCGCTGGCACCCATCCCGGAGCAGGCGTACCCGGTGTGCTAAGCTCCGCCAAGGTCATTGAAGAACTTCTGCATCAAGACTGCCCCGACCTCACACCGGCACTGTCATGACACAGCAACTCGAATACGCCAAAAGCACCTTTGCCGCTAACGCCAAAACCTTTGCCTTGGCGGCGCGCTTTCTGCCCAAGGCTCGCTATGAGGCGGTGGCGCGGCTGTATGCCTTTTGCCGCCAGCTAGATGATCTTGCCGACGCAGCGCCGGCTGGGGTCAACCACGACATGCTGGTCAGTATTCGACAGCAAATCTGCGACGGCGAAAGCACGGATCCGGTCATCGACGACATGCTGCAGCTTCAGCGCGACTTCGAGATTCCCACAGCCTTGCTGCTGGACTTCGTCGATACGCTCATCGAAGACCAATACCCACGAGCATTGGCTAACGTCGACCAGTTGGTGCGCTTCGCCTACGGGGTCGCCTCGACGGTAGGTCTCATGATGTGTCATGTCTTTGGCGTTCGAGACCAGCGTGCCTATCCTTTCGCGGTGGATCTTGGTGTGGCCATGCAAATCACGAATATTGCCCGAGACATTTTAGAAGACGCAGAACGTGATCGGCTTTATGTGCCGGGCACCTTGTTAGACGCGCCAGTGAGCTGCGAAGGCTTAGCGCAGGGCGATGCCGACCAGCGTGCCAATGCCTATCAAGGTGCGATGCGCATGCTCAGTATCGCAGACGAATACTATGCCAGCGCCGCCTTGGGTTACGGTTACCTGCCGCCCTCTGTGCGCCTGGCGATCAAGGTTGCCGCCCGCCTGTATCAGGCAATTGGCGAAAAGGTCGCACGCAACGAGACCGCCTACTGGCAGCGCCGTACCGTGGTTTCTACCGAACGTAAGTGCCTGCTGATCGCTGAACTGTTTATGCAACGCATGCGCGACGGCTCCAGCACACTCCAGGTAGGCAAGTTTCAACACGCAGAACACCTGCACGTAGCCTTAGATCAACGTCGCTTTACTGCCTGATTCATCCTCATGAACCAGTCGCCCGATTTCGATGTGGTCATTCTGGGTGGCGGGATGACCGGTCTGACGTTGGCTCATCACATTGCTCAGCACAATGCCGCGCAGCCCGCGCGAGGGCTCAAGACCCTTGTCTTAGAACCAAGAGAATCCTACCGGCGGGATAAAACCTGGTGCTATTGGCGCCAGGCCAGCACTCCTTTTGATGAAGCCATCACACACCAGTGGTCGCAGTGGTCTGTCTCGTTTAACGGCGAAACTCAGGTATGTCGTAGTGAACACATGCCCTACGTGCGCGTCGACAGTGGTCGTTTTTATGACATCGCCCAGCGAGAGATTGAGGTCAGCGACAGCGTCACCTTGCGCCTCGGCGAGGCAGCGACGGCTATGACTGCCCAGCACGCCGGGGTGGCGATCACCAGCGAAGGCGAGAGCTGCTGCGCGAAAAAAGTCTTTGATACCCGGCCCAAGCCGCTACCCAAGGACATACTACTGCAGCACTTTGTCGGCTGGGAGATCGAAACCGACAGCGACGTCTTTGACCCTAGCACGGTGATACTGATGGACTTTGTTAACACCGCGCAAGACATCCACTTTTTCTACGTACTGCCGTTCAGCCCCCGCCATGCATTGGTGGAGACCACGCATTTCTCTAAGGTCATACCGGCTGATGAGATCTATGCAGGCGAGCTTGAAACGTATTTAGCGAGCCGCTTCGGTTTGCGTGAGTGGCGCACCCTGCATCGCGAACAGGGGGTGATTCCCATGCCTCGCAAGGCCCCGGACCTAGCCGCCCGAGCGCACCGGCAGATTGTTCCACTGGGTCTGCACAGTGATACCGTGAAACCCTCAACAGGTTACTGCTACCCCCACGCACAGCAGCAGGCGCTGGCGCAGGTTCGGGCGCTTTTTGCCCGTCCAGATGCGAACCCAAATACCAACCCACAGGATCACGCCGTGGCTGCTCGCTCGCGGTTAAACCGTTGGCTCGATGCGGTATTTATTGGCTTTTTAGAGGAGCATCCTGAACGCGCTGGCGAAATTTTTTACCGCCTGTTCAGTCGGGTTCCCAGCAATGCCTTAGTGCGCTTTCTCAGCGATCAGGCCAGACCCACTGACGTGATCCGCGTGATGACCGCGCTGCCGATGGGGGCCTTTATTCGCCAAACTTTCCGCCATGTTGTCAGCGCTTAGACCCTTCGGTCTGTTCCTTGGCGGTGCGGTGCTGGCGTTAGTGCTCGGCTTTCTCGCTGGCAGCGCCGACCTCGAGTTTGTCGGGGTATTGAGTTTGCTGATTTTGCTTGCCGGCCTACCCCACGGCGCATTCGACTACTACCTGTTAGCCGCCCATTACCGAGGCGCCCAGCTTGCTGGCGCGCTGGCGGGCTATCTTGCCTTGATCGGCATCACAGCATTGATCTGGTGGCTGTTGCCGCTGGTGTTCTTGTTCAGCTTCCTGGCCTATTCCGCCTTTCACTTTGGCGATTCAGACTGGCCCGGTCAGACACCTATGCGCAAGTGGGCATGGGGACTGGCCGTCGTCGCGCTGCCCTGCTTGCTCGCTCCTGCCGGAGTCGCATCACTCTTTAGCGTCATCACCGGTGTGGCTGACCTAGCGCAATTAACATCATTATTTGGTTTGCTGGCGATTCCTGCGGTGATTTACTGCTGCTGGCCGCGCGATACGGTGTCGCCCAACCCCATGCCAGTCCTGCTTGGGAGTTACGCGCTAATAGGCCTCGCGGCAGGTCCACTGGCGGCCTTTGCCTGCTACTTCGCCTGCCTGCACAGCCCGTTTCATTTGCGCCGTTGGCGTCAGCGCACTGCCCATGGTTCTCTGCTAGCGGTCTATGCCCTGACCGCTGTGGCATTGGCCTGCGTGGGTGGGTTGATCTGGCTTTACCCAGTGGCTTGGCAGCACGCGTCGGCCGCCACCATCGATCCGTCAGCCGTGCGCTATACCTTTGTCGCCCTGGCCGCACTCACCGTCCCGCATATGACCCTGCTGTTCGCCCTGCAGCGCATGGACAGCGCGCAGGCCTAGCGAGCAATCAAGCGAAACACGCCAAACTGATCACCGGCTTCAGCCAGTGTTGGAAACCCAGCCACGATGTCTGGATAGTTCGGTCGGTATTTATCCTTATAGGCGTTAAACAGCCGTTCGAGATCTTCGGTGACCGGCACGGCATTTAACGCATAGGTGTTGCCGGAGAGCCGCATTTCAACTGCCGCGCCATCGCCAAGACGCTGCACCCAGCCGCTGGCGCTATTACCAACCACATAAAGCGCGCCGTCCACTTGAACCACCCAAATCACCACCACCCGAGGCAGTATGCCCGGCACCTTGAGCAGTATTTCATCGACCTTGGCGGTCTCTGGCCATGTTTGGGGCACTGGGGTCGGCTGGCCACCGATAAAGAATCCTGGCAGGGGCCCAATGGGTGTTACAAAAACCAATATTGCCAAGATGGCGGTAAGTAGGGCGATCAGGCCGCGGCGTTTTGTCATAGCTGTTCCCAAAAAAATTTCCTTCCATCGCAGGGTTACAAGGCAGGGAAGCCTTTGCCATGCGCATCCGACCAACGGTCAACACTGCACCCTCACGACCATGAGTCTTGACTCGCGTTACCGTCAAAGAGAACCTGCCGGCTCCCAGTCAATAAGCCTTAGCCATGACACAGACCGAGCAGACCGCGTACACCACCGCCAACTGGAATCAACCGCCCCACAATCGACACAGCTTTCAGCATATGTCAGCGCTGTTCCAGACCACGCAAATTCGTCGCTCGGGCGACCAAGCCTCGGCGCTTGAGTATGCGCTAGAAGACCTCAGCCAGTTGCCCTACCCGGTATCCAAGAGCGAAACCCAGCCACTACAGCATTTTCTCGACAGCACCTACACCGATGCATTCGTTGTACTGCAGGACGGCGTCGTCATTACCGAGCAGTACTTCAACAACATGAACGAACGGACACCGCATCTGTTGAACTCGGTGTCAAAATCCTTCGTCGGTATGTTGGCGGGTATCGCCATCGACGACGGTGCCTTGGTCGCCGATAGCTTAGTGAGCGATTACTTACCTAAGCTTGCCGACAGCGCATTTCGACACACGACCGTGCAAACCGCCTTAGATATGACCGCAGCGGTAGCGTACTCCGAGGACTACGATCAACGCGGCGATGATTTTTGGCATGAGGCCGCGGTAGTGGGCTGGCGTCCCGACCTACAAACCGACGCGTCGCCGCGCGCCTTGCTCGACTACTGCCAACAGCGCAGCCAAACCGAGCAAGACGAAGGCGCGCACTTTCACTACCGCACAGTACTCACCAACCTGTGCGCGGCGGTTATTGAGTCCGCTGTTGGTCAGCCTTTCGCTGACTATTTTTCGCAGCGGCTGTGGCAACCCCTTGGCTGCGAGCAAGACGCAAACGTGGTGGTCGATGCGACTGGCCTGCCGTACATGGGGGCAGGGATGAGTGCCTGCGCTCGAGACCTCGCACGCTTTGGTGAGCTACTGCGTAACGATGGCTTTTACAACGGCGCGCGGATCGTGCCTGCCAGTTGGGTGCGCGATACGCGCCTAGGTAATGATCAGGTGCGGCAGCTGTTCGCTGCCAGCGAGTATCGAGGCTTGTTGCCGAACGGCCACTATCGTAATCAGGTGTGGGCGGACCCAACTGCACAAGAGATCATGTGCATTGGTATTCACGGCCAGTCCATTTACGTCGACCGCGCCAAGGCGCTGGTTTGCGTCAAACTCTCCTCTCACCCGTACCCTGCTGATTTCCCCTTATACGGCACCACCTATCGAGCGCTTCGCGCCTTAGCAGCCGGGCGATGAGACGCAGCATGCTGCAAAGTCCAGGTAACGCCAATGCATGCCACTGAGATTGGATCTGCCAATGTCATCGTCATCGGTGGCGGCATCGTCGGCTGCTCGATCGCTTACCACCTGACCCAGCTCGGCGTCAACGATGTGGTATTGCTGGAGCGCAAAAAACTTACCAGCGGCACCACTTGGCATGCCGCCGGACTCGTCGGCCAGCTCCGAGGCACGAAGATCGAGACGCTCATATCCGCCGAGGCTGTCAAGGTGTACGGTCGTCTCGAAGAGGAGACGGGCCTCGCTACGGGCTTCAAGCAGTGCGGCAGCTTGACGACGGCGCAGACCGCCGACCGCTTCGAGGTGATGAAGCGCAACGCAGCGCGTGCGCGTTCGTACGGTCTCGAGGCGGAGCTCCTCACCCCGCGCGAATGCGGCGAGGTCATAGGTCGGCAGAGC
>ERZ802822.321-NODE-321-length-34384-cov-13.488297_pt1 | contig 34384 bp, 38 predicted proteins | sample MGYA00345649_ERZ802822 | MGnify/ENA primary metagenome ERZ802822 (study PRJEB30503, sample SAMEA104212359) | marine metagenome | biome: Westerlies Biome; feature: [SRF] surface water layer (ENVO:00010504) within the epipelagic zone...; material: water...
TAATCAATTGGTCGTTGGTTCGATCCCAACTTCGGGAGCCACTTAAGCTCTTATTGTACATTCATGATCATAAATTTTTTGATCAATTTATAAAGATTATCCCTTGTATTAGAAAAAGAAGTTTTTAACTGCTTTTCTGTATAGGTATCATTTGCAGGATCTTCATTCATCCAATGAAGGCTTTCAGCTTTGCTTGGCAATACAGGACAAACCTCTTCTGCACACAAAGTAATTGCAAAATCTAAATTATCTATAAAGTCTTTATCTAAATCATCTGTAGATTTTGAATGTTGATCGCGAATATCTATTCCAATATCATCCATAGCAATCACTGCATTTGGGTGAACTTCTCCCGAAGGTATTGAACCAGCGCTTTGTATATTGTGTTCTTTACCAAACATGGATTTAGCAAGACCTTCTGCCATCTGGCTTCTTGCTGAATTTGCAACGCATAAAAAAAGTATATTCATAATCTTAATTGAGGAATAATTTAATAGAGAGTATCTTATAGTTAATAGGAGTAATCAATATTGTGAGAAAACAATTCGATGTTAATTCGATGCTTAAGGGTCTTCATGGCAAATTAGGTGATGAGGATTATATTGAGCCATTAGAAATTCTCATTAATTCTCTTAATAAACACAATAAATTTAATCGATTTGGAAAAATAGCTTTCAACCATCAATTAAAAAATAGATTGAAAATGAGAAAGATGCTCAATGAGCTTCATTTGAATAATAATTTTGATGAGCCCGCTGATCCTGTTTTTGTAATAGGCTTGCCAAGGTCTGGAACATCATTACTTTTTAATCTCTTATCCTTAGATGTAGCTCATAGATCGCCAATGTATTGGGAAATTATGCATCTTATGCCACTTACCAAAACTAAAGCAGCCAGACAAAGAAGAGAATTTAAAACGAATACTGAGCTGAAGTTAGCAAAGACTATAATTCCAAAATTAAGAGCAATTCATACTATAAGAGCAACAACACCCGAAGAGTGCCAGCAAATTGCAACTATGAATATAAGAAGCTTTGTATACATGTGTATGGCAGATGTACCAGAATATATTGAATATCTAAAAAATACTTCTTTTGATTCTGTCTTTAAATGGCACAAAAAGTTTTATCAAGCGCTTGAGCTAAGCGGAAAGCCTCAAAGGTGGTTATTAAAAGACCCAAGTCATATTGGCCATTTACCGGAAATTTTAAAAACTTATCCAAATGCCAAATTTATTCATATACACAGAGATCCTATTGAATCAGTTGGATCCTTTTGTAGTTTAACAAAAAATGTGAGATTGGCTTTCTCAAAAAAAATTAGTACTCATGGTATTGGTGAAACAGTAATAGACTTTTGGAATCATAATTTAGAGAAAGGTATGTCAGATAGAAAATCTCTGTCTAATAATCAAATAGTTGATATTCAATATTCTGAATTTATAAAAAATCCACTAGACCATATTAAAAATACTTATATGCAATTAAATTTTGATATGAATATAGCTACTGAAAATAAAATTCAAAACTACCTCATTAAAGACAAGCAAATTTCAAAACCTTCTCATAATTATTCTCTTGATGAATATGGATTAAATGAAAAAATTATTAAAAGCGAATTTAGGGACTACATGCTCAACTATGATTTTTAATGATAAAATCAACTTTTTTAATTTAAAGCTAAATCTGTGAAAAATTACAATATATTAAAAATAGCTATATGTTCTCTAGCAATAGTATTTGTTCTTAATTCTTGTTCTAAAAAAAATGATGAAGCTGAAATGCCACTTATTGAGGAGACGAGCATGACACAAGTTACTATAAAAACTTCCGTTGGAGATATTCAATTAGAATTAGATGGTGAAAAAGCACCTATTACTGTTGAAAACTTTGTATCAATAGCTAATTCAGGCTATTACGCAGGCACTATATTTCATAGAGTAATTAATGGCTTTATGGTTCAAGGTGGTGGTTTAAACGCAGATATGAGCAATAAATCTAGTGATACAGCTCCTATTCAAAATGAAGCTAACAATGGTCTAGCAAATGATCGTGGAACGATTGCCATGGCAAGAACTATGGAACCGCATTCTGCAACAGGTCAATTTTTTATTAACCACAAAGATAATAGTTTTTTAAACCATACTGGTGAAAATCCTCAAGGTTGGGGTTATGCAGTTTTTGGCAAAGTTACAGAAGGTATGGATGTTGTAGATGCTATTGCTGATGTTGCAACTGGTTCTTCAGGCGGACATCAAGATGTGCCTTTAGAGGTTATTACTATTGAGTCGGTAACTGTTGCTGAATGAAGCCTCGCTTTATCTCAGATTTACACTTAAGCGATAAACACCCAGAACTAACTCAAGCCTTTTTTAAATTCTTAAATGAATCAAAAGAGGCTTGTACTCATCTTTTTATTTTAGGCGATCTTTTTGAAACCTGGATTGGTGATGACGATGATCTTCCACTTCATCTTGAAATAAAACAAGCCCTTCTATCTTTTACAACCAATGGCCCAGAAACATTCTTTATGCATGGTAATAGAGACTTTTTAGTTGGTGAATCATTTGCAAAAGAAACAGGAATAACCATTCTTCCTGATCCTTATACACTAGATATTAATGGTCAAAACGTAATTCTTAGTCATGGTGATTTTTTATGTACTGATGACCAAGACTATATTGATTTTAGAAACCAAGTTAGAGAAGAAGATTGGCAAACTAACTTTTTAAATAAGACTCTTGATGAGCGAAAACAGATAGCAGCAACTTTAAGAGAAGACAGTAAAGAAGCAACTTCTAAAAAATCAGATGCTATAACCGATGTTAATAATCAGTCAGTTGAAGATTTTATTAACAAACATCAACCTCACCTTTTCATTCACGGTCATACACATAGACCGAATATTCATGATGTTGGATCCTCTAAAAGAATTGTTCTTGGAGATTGGGGAGATTACGGATGGCTTCTCACTATTAATGAGCAAGAATTTAATTTAGAAAAACTTTCTATCGCCTAGTTACAGGTCTTAATAACAAACCAAGAATTAAAAAAATAAAACCAAGCAACAGTCTTGGATCTCCTAAGTAAAGTTGAGTCTCTACAGGAAAAGCTATCGTTTTTTCTAATGCAGCAATCTTATATTTATGTTTGCTGTTCATATCTGGATGGGTAACTATCTCTAAAAAGGCTCGTCTGCTTTTATATCTAAATAATGCAGCTGTCTCCCAAACTTCTGCATTTTCTATGCCGACTAAATCCATAGAATCATTGACTGCTGAACCCATAAATACTGGATGCGATGCTCTTTTTAGAATCTCGCCATACATATGCTCCATATATTCATTCATAAGATTATCTGCCGATTCCTCTGATACTGTCCCATCTGGGAAAGTAGGATTTTCAGACATATCGATTACATTAACCATAAGAAATTGCTTGCCTGAATCTTCTTCCATAAATTTTTGAAGTAATTTCATTATTCGAGGCTCTAGAACACGGCCGTCTTTTAAAGCATTGCTTTCAAATTTACTGTAATAAGATTTAATTTCATCATTACTTAGCTTGCCGCCAAAGTCGGTATACCAAGTAAAAAATAATCCATAGATAATAGCTAAAGCAATCCAAACTCTCATAATTAGCTTTCTCTCTTGTTAGCCACTGAAATTAAAAATATAACTACTGCTATTGCAAATGGAAGCGGAGCTAAATCAACTCCTGGAGTGATATCTTTTGTATATTCACCGATAGAAGTTATATCTTCTCTAATCAATGGATATAAAAATAATCTTTGACCCCAATCTAAAACCCAGAATACGCTCATCAGAGGTATTAAAGATTTATATTTAAAAATTACTACCCAACAAACAAGACAAAATATAAGTTGAGCATTGCCCCACAATGAAAAGAATCTATAAATAACCGGCATAGGATCTGGGTCGCCTGTTAAAACAATAAAGTTTGCAATTCCATGAAAGCCATAGGATTCAAAAAACATATGTATTATTGAGCGCCAAGTCATCAGAGCGGTAAATAAAATAAATCCCCATATAGCAATCTTTGGGCTATTAAGCTCATTGGTAACCGTTACAGGTAGTATTTTAGAGAAATCAAACATATTCCTATTCTACATAAATCTTAAATATAAGGTGTGGATAGTTTTGCACATCACCTGATAAAGAAAAATATTGTCCTAATTAAATTTATACTGTATATTTATACAGTATTTAAAAATCCTTATGAAAGTTAACTATATCGGAAAAATTTCTGAAGAAAATCTGCCGGCAATATTTGTCCCTTATTTTCTTGAGTCTGTGCATGCAGGGTTCCCCAGCCCTGCAAGCGACTATATTGAAAGTCCAATAGACTTAAATAAACATCTTATAAAAAATGGAGCAGCTACTTTTTTAGTAAGAGCCCAAGGTCAATCTATGGTTGGCTCTGGAATAACTGATCAAGCCGTCTTAGTTGTTGATCGAAGTGTTAAGCCAGTGCATAACAGTATTGTTGTCGCATCTATTGATGGGGAATTTGTGTGTAAACGATTAAAGCTCAAGCCTAAGATGTGTTTAATGCCAGATAACCCAGACTACCCTCCTATCTTTATTAATCATGGTCAAGAACTAGAAATAGTAGGAACCGTTACAGCAGCTATTAATAAATTCTAATGGCGCTTGCTTTGGTAGATTGCGAAAGCTTTTATGCTTCGTGCGAAAGAATCTTTCGCCCTGATCTAAAAAATATTCCCATAGTAGTTCTCTCTAATAATGATGGTTGTGTTATTGCTAGGAGCACTGAGGCAAAGAAGATGGGTATTGGCATGGGAGTTCCATGGTTCAAAGTAAAAGATTCTTTTCTCTCTCAAGGCGGGCAAGTCTTTTCATCAAACTTTACTTTTTACGGAGATATGTCAGCTAGAGTTATGAATATTCTAGAAGGCTTTGTTCCAGAAGTTGAAATTTACAGTATTGATGAAGCTTTTCTAGGATTAGATTCTCTAGAAGAACATTACAACTTATATGACTTTGGATGCCATATAAGAAGTTTAGTTAAACAATGGACAGGAGTCCCAGTTAGGATAGGAATAGCGCCAACGAAGACACTTACTAAGATAGCTTTAAACGAAGCTAAAAGACTAAACGTACCAACCAAGGTTTATCAAATATCTACCACAAAAGAAATCAGAGAAGCCCTCGTCAATACTCCAGTCAATGACGTCTGGGGTGTTGGCAGAAGACTCACAGAACATCTTAATAAAGCCAAGATAACTAATGCATTGCAGTTAGCAGAGCTAGATCCTAATTACATCAAAAGAAAATTCAGTAGAGTTCTGGAGAGAACAGTTAGAGAACTTAGGGGTCAAAGGTGCCTTAATATAGAAGAAAGTATTTCAGCAAAAAAACAAATCGTTGTCAGCAGAAGTTTTGGTACAAGAGTCACAGACCTAAAAACTCTAAGGCCAATAGTTAGTAATTTTGCCGTAAGAGCTTCTGAAAAATTAAGACATGAAAAACAGAAATGTTCTCAAGTTTCAGTTTTTGTTAGGACAAGCCCTTTTAGTGATAACAAGCCTCAGCATACTGGATATAAAACCATAGAACTTTTTACTCCAACCAATGACACCAGAGATATTTTAGTAGCAGCTAAAAAAGCTCTCTTACCTATTTTTAGACCTGGTTACGATTATGCGAAAGCAGGAATTCTTTTGAGTAGATTTAGTAATGAGACTACAAAGCAATATTCTCTTTTTAAAGATCCAAACGAACCTAAAGAAAATTCAAAATTTATGGAGTATATAGATCAACTCAATACCTATGAAACTCAAATTTATTTTGCTTCACAAAACACAAAAAAATGGTCACCTATGAAGCAAAACATGACCTCACCCAAATACACAACTAGTTGGTATGAATTGCCAATAGCAAATTAAAAAATAATTAATTCCCTACAAAGCCTTCTATTACAACAAATAAATTGGCATCAATATTGCATTGTTAAAGGTATTTAGGAGGTATTTTATGATTGATTATTGTTTAAGAGTCTATGAATTTTGCAGGCAGGAGCCTCTTTGGGCTGTAGCATTTTTCTTTTGTGGTTTTGTTATAGGTGATACTTACTTCACTTTATAAAAAAGTTAATTCATATCGATAGCGAATTCTTTTAGTATTTCAATATCGACTATAGAAGTAGTTTTTTTATTTGTTTTCTTTAAATATATTTTAGGAGCATGTCCGTGCTCATATGCTTCTTTCCATCTCTCTGCACAAACACACCAGGAATCTCCTGCCTTTAATCCTGGGAAATCAAATTCTGGTCTTGGAGTTGAAAGATCGTTGCCTCTAGATTTTGAGAAATCTAAAAATTCTTCAGTCATCAATGAGCAGACAATATGAAGACCTCTGTCCATTTGATCTGTATGACAAAAGCCATCTCTAAAAAATCCAGTAATTGGATTTGAACAACACTCCTCTATTGGCTCATCAAAAATATTTACTTGCTGCATTTCCATAGTAACAAATCTTATTCTTTAAAAAGAAAGATATCCAGCATCAATATTGATAAACTATTTTTATGAGTGATAACGGCAAAGTTCTTTTTAACGAAAAATGTTCTATCTGTAATTTTGAGATTAAGCATTATAAAAAAAGATCACAATTAACTTTCAATGACTGCAGTCATATGGAAGATAAATATCTAAAAAAACTGCATGTTGTTTTTGATGATGATAAAGAATTAGTTGGTGTAGATGCATTTATTTATATCTGGAAAAGAACAGATGGGTATGCCTGGTTGGGTAAATTTGTTGGGCTTCCTGTGATTAAGCAATGCGCTGTTTTTGCTTATTCTATATTAGCTTTTTTACTATTTTGGCGTTTTAAAATTTTCAATAAATCTTAAAAATTTCTATATCTAGATGCGAATGATTATCAGAATGATTTGCATTAAAAAAATACCTTATATCAGTAGTTTACAATATATAAGGATTGATTTATAGTTATCTAGAATTAACCAATTATTATAGCTAAAGGAGCATTAACATGGGAATGAAACCACTTGATACAAAAGAAGCTTGCAGAATTTTAAATGAAATCATGGAATACGAATTAGCTGGTGTAGTTCGTTACACTCATTCGGCAATGATGATAACTGGACCCTATAGAATTCCTATTGTTGCTTTCTTAAAAGAACAAGCAGCTGAATCACTTCTTCACGCTCAAGGAGCTGGTGAATTAATAGCAGGACTTGATGGTCACCCTAGTCAAAAAATTGCAAAAATTGAAGAGACAGGACAGCATTCTATAAAAGATATTTTAGAAGAAAGTTTAGGCCATGAGTTGCATGCTGTTGGTTTATACAAAAAACTTTTAGAAGAGGTTGAAGATAAATCAATCTATTTAGAGGAATACGCTAGAGGTATGATTGGAGAAGAAGAACAACATTCTTTAGAACTTAAAAGAATGTTAAAAGATTACGGATAAGAATTAGTTAAGCTTTTTGAAAATATCTTTGATGATGAGCTTCTGATAAATCTAAGAGTTCTTTATTTACTTCATCTCTTATTTTCATTGGGTCATAATTTTTAAGACTAGAAATACCAAATTGTTCTAAGTCTAAATTTTGCGACCCTGCTGCTCTGAGTAAATCAAAAATCCAGGTTAGCGGATCCATTGAATTATTATAGTTAATAGCATTCTCTTTTAACTTAATTGCAAATAGATCAACATCATGAACTTTAAATCTTTCTTGCAATATCAGAATCTTAAATTTCTCTAATCGATCATTAACAAGCGCCCTCTCATCTTGAGAATATTTTGGCCAACTAATGATCTCATGTACAAATCGTTTACAACCTTTACAGACATCATCTCCATAAGTTGTGGAGCAAATACCTAAGCATGGAGTTGTAGATCTGTTTTTTTGCATAATTAAGCGAAATAATAACTCATTTTTAAATAAAATCTGTGATTTAGTAGAAGCCTTTTGCCTATAAGAGTAAAATGAGCCATCGTAAACAAGGAAAAACCATATGTTAAACGAATACAAAGCACACGTAGACGAAAGACAAGCACAAAACATCCCTCCTTTGCCATTGGATGCAGATCAAACCTCTCAATTAGTAGATTTATTAAAATCTGATCATGAAGAGTCTGAATTACTTCTTCATCTTTTAAAAGAAAGAGTGCCTGCAGGCGTGGATCAATCTGCCTATGTCAAAGCTGCTTTTCTGGCAGATATAACAACAGGTGAAGCATCAAGCCCATATGTAACTAAGTCCGATGCCGTTCAAATACTAGGAACTATGTTGGGTGGCTACAACATTCAACCATTAATTGAGTGTTTAAAAATTGATGGATTAGGTGATGAAGCTGCAGAGGCTTTAGGTAAAACATTATTAATTTTTGACGCCTTTAATGAAATTTTTGATCTTGCGAAAACCAATGAATATGCAAATCAGGTTGTTAATGATTGGGCTGAGGGTAAATGGTTTACTGAAAAATCTAAACTACCTGAGCAAATTAAACTAACTGTTTATAAAGTTCCTGGTGAAATTAATACCGATGATTTATCACCAGCAACAGATGCTTGGTCTAGACCTGATATTCCACTGCATGCTTTAGCGATGTTTAAAATGCCAAGAGAAGGCCTTGAAAGACCTTTAGAGACAATTGAAGAATTAAAAGAAAAAGGTAATCCATTAGTCTTTGTTGGTGATGTTGTCGGTACAGGCTCATCAAGAAAGTCTGCAACTAATTCAGTGCTATGGCATATGGGCGATGAAATACCTTCTATACCGAATAAAAAAGAAGGTGGATTCTGTTTTGGTGGGAAAATTGCTCCTATCTTTTTTAATACATTAGAAGATTCAGGTGCCTTCCCTATAGAGTTGGATGTTTCAAATATGGAAATGGGACAAGAAATTATTCTTGAGCCATTCAATGGCAAAGTTTTAGATGCTAACTCAAACGAGGTCATTTCAACATTTGAATTAAAAACTCCTGTACTTCTTGACGAAGTAAGAGCAAATGGAAGAATCCCATTAATTATTGGTAGACAATTAACTGATAAAACTAGAGATGCTTTAGATTTAGAGCCAACAGATATCTTTACAAGACCTGATTCAGAAGATGCTTCAGATAAAGGATATACGTTAGCTCAAAAAATGGTTGGTAAAGCATGTGGAGTTGAAGGCATTAGACCTGGAACTTATTGTGAGCCAAGAATGACAACTGTGGGTTCTCAAGATACAACGGGTCCCATGACAAGAGATGAATTAAAAGAATTAGCTTGTCTAGGCTTCTCCGCAGATCTTGTTATGCAATCTTTCTGTCATACCGCTGCTTACCCAAAGCCTGTAGATATTGAAACTCAACATAATCTTCCAGATTTTATTATGAATCGTGGTGGTGTTTCTTTAAGACCGGGTGATGGGATTATTCATTCATGGTTAAACAGAATGTTGTTGCCTGATGGTGTTGGTACTGGTGGTGATAGCCACACAAGATTCCCAATAGGAATAAGTTTTCCAGCTGGATCTGGTCTTGTAGCTTTTGCTGCAACGCTTGGTGTAATGCCATTAGATATGCCTGAATCAGTGTTAGTAAGATTTAAAGGTGAAATGCAACCAGGAATCACATTAAGAGATTTGGTGAATGCTATTCCTTACGCGGCAATTCAAAAAGGATTACTTACCGTTGCAAAAGAAGGTAAGAAAAATGTTTTCTCTGGGAGATGTCTTGAAATTGAAGGCCTTCCTGACATGAAGGTTGAGCAAGCATTTGAATTATCAGACGCTTCAGCTGAGCGTTCTGCTTCAGGTTGTACTGTAAGACTTAATAAAGAACCTATCATTGAATATCTACAATCTAATATTGTTATGCTCAGATGGATGATAGCAAGTGGTTATGGTGATGCTAAAACATTAGAAAGAAGAGCTCAGGCTATGGAAGAATGGATTGAGAATCCTGAACTACTTCAACCAGATGAAAATGCTGAATATGCAGAGATTATTGAGATAGATCTTAATGAAATTACTGAACCGCTATTAGCATGTCCTAATGACCCTGATGATATTAAGCCTTTATCTGAAGTTGCTAATACTGAAATCCAAGAAGTGTTTATTGGTTCTTGTATGACTAATATTGGTCATTTCAGAGCAGCTGGAACCTTGTTACAAAAATACAATGGAACAAAAGCTAGGCTATGGGTTGTCCCTCCAACGAAGATGGATGAAAAGCAACTTATGGAAGAAGGTATTTATAATGTCTTCGGAGTCTCAGGAGCAAGAACTGAATTACCAGGATGCTCTTTATGCATGGGTAACCAAGCAAGGGTATTAGCTAACTCTACTGTAGTTTCTACTTCGACAAGAAACTTCCCAAATAGACTTGGTGATGGTGCGGATGTATTTTTAGCATCTGCTGAGTTATCAGCTATAGCATCTGTAATAGGAAGGCTTCCAACAGTTGAGGAATACCATAAGTATATGGATGATATTAATCCTCTATCTGATGAGATATATAGATACCTTAACTTTAATGAGATTGAAACTTATGTTGAGAGTGCAAATTCAGCAAATATACCTGCTGTAAATATTGTGAATCCTAGCTAAGCTTTAGCTTTCTCTCTTTGTGCTTTGACTTCGTCTTGTCTGGAAACTTCTAGGTCTTCAAGATAATTCTCTCCAAGAGGAGTTATATATTTGCCTGTAAAAATTGAAGTTTCAAACTCTTTAATATTAGGATTACCAAACTGACAAGTATCGATTAGGTCTTCTAAGGTCTGGTAGACAAGCCAATCAGCACCAATTTCTTTTGAGACCTCTTCTTCTGTTCTGTTCGATGCTATCAATTCACTTGTTGCTGGCATATCTATGCCATATAAATTTTGATATTTAATAGCTGGTGCAGCAGAGGCAAAATATACTTTCTTTGCACCAGCCTCTTTAGCCATTTCAATAATTTTTTTGCTGGTGGTTCCTCTTACAATTGAGTCATCAACTAACAGAACATTCTTACCCTCAAATTCAAGATCAAGAATATTGAGTTTCCTTCTTACCGATTTTCTTCGCTCTTCTTGGTACGGCATGATAAATGTTCTTCCAATGTATCTATTTTTAACAAAGCCTTCTCTGTAAGGAACATTTAAGTCCACGGCTAGCTGAAGAGCAGCAGTCGTTGAGCTGTCAGGAATTGGAATTACAACATCAATGTCGTGGTCAGGATTTTTCTTTTTAATAAGCTCGGCTAATTTTGAGCCCATCCTCATTCTGGCTTTGTAAACAGATATTTCATCTATATTTGAATCAGGTCTTGAAAAATATACATATTCAAAAATACATGGCCTTTTTTGGGGTTCATCTGCACATTGTTGAGAAAAGAGATTACCCTTTTTGTCTATATAAACTGCCTCTCCAGGCTCTACATCTCGTAATTTTTTAAAGCCCTGAGATTCAAATAATGCATCTTCAGATGCGATAATATATTCATCACGGGTCTCGCCTTTTCTAATTCCAATACTTAAAGGTCTTATGCCATTGTTATCTCTAAAGGCTAATATGCCGTGACCTGTTATTAAAGCTAATACTGCATAGGCTCCATCACATCTTCTGTGTGTCTTTGATACTGCTTTAAAAATATGTTCTGCGGATGGGTAGATTTCTCTTTGCTTGCCGAGCTCGTGAGCAAAAATATTTAATAGAACTTCAGAATCTGAATCAGTATTTAGATGTCTCATTTCTGCATGAAATAACTGCACACCAAGCTCTTTTGAGTTCGTTAGATTGCCATTATGAACCATGCTTATTCCATAAGGTGAATTCACATACATAGGTTGAGCGAATTCTTTACCTGTTCCGCCAGCAGTTGGATATCGAACATGGCCTACTCCATAACTACCAATGAGCTTGTTCATATGACGCTGTTGAAATACGTCTCTAACATAACCCATAGATTTTCTGCTATTTAGTTTATCTTGAGAGTCGCAAACTACCATGCCAGCAGCGTCCTGGCCTCTGTGCTGAAGCATTAAAAGTGAGTCATATATTTCTGCAGCTACGTTAGTTTCAGCAGAAATTCCAACTATTCCACACATTAAGATTCCTCTTGAGTAGGATTAACGTCTTCTGAATCTGGAGCCAATTCCTCTTTAATTGGTTCAATGACATCCATGGCTTCTTCGACTAAGTTTCTATTATCTATTAAATCTCTAAAATAAGCTTCAATTTGTGGAGCATATTTTTCAATTATGGGTGTTATTTTAGATTGATTAATTAGATCAGTTGATTTTACGCTTGATGGTAATAAGAGGAATATAACAAAAAGAACTATTAGTCCTCTTGTAAGACCAAATAACACTCCAAGAAATCTATCAAAGCCTGATGCTCCTGACCATTTAATTAAAGTGCCTATAAATTTAATAACCATTCCACCAAGAATGATGCAAACCATAAAGACAACGATATAAGAAAGAATTTTAGATACCTCTTCGTTGCCAATAAATTCGTTAATCTTTGGGGTGGCTAAGTATTCAAGACTAACTGCAGCAATGAAAGCTACGACCCAGAGAAATAATGATAAGAATTCTTTAGTAAAACCTCTAGCTAATGATATTAAGCCAGATGCAGTTAAAACAACTAAAATAAACCAGTCAGTGATATTTAAACCTAGAGCTTCCATCTAGATATCTCTCCGTTTTTTGATTCAGAAACTTGTTGAATTAAATCCATATTTAATTCTATATCATCTTTTTCTATAAAAGGTCCTACATATACTGCATGAAGATTTTGTTTGGCTCCAAAAAGTTCTGTGAAAGCAGGAAAACCCCCTTCATTAATTTGAGTGACTATTTTTTTTGCATTATCTTCTGAAGATAAGACATGAACCCTAAGTACAAAAAGATCAAAATCAGATTTTTTAATGTTAGCTACATCTGATTCAAAGATAGGATTTTCTTTTAAAATCTCAGTTTCTTTTTCTTCCACTTCAACGACTTCTTCTTCCTCAGCAGTTATTTCATTAATTACTGGATCGGAAATGGTAAATTCTTGTTGGTACTCTATCTGAGGTGTGAGAACAACGAATAGCAATACTAGCAAAAGGCTAATGCTAAAAACTAGACCTACAATTCTCTCAATATTCATTAAGGTTTATATATTTTTTTAAGTAGTCCGTGAACTTTGCTTCTAATATTTTTTCTATGAACAATCATATCAATTGCACCATTTTTTAACAAAAACTCTGATTTCTGAAAATCTTCTGGCAAATCTACCCTAACTGTTTGTTCAATAACTCTTCTGCCAGCAAAACCTACAAGCGCATCAGGCTCAGCTATATTTATATCTCCAAGCATCGCTAGGCTAGCTGAAACACCTCCATAAATAGGATCTACCATTACAGAAATATAAGGTAGTTTTTCTGCTTTAAGTTTCTGAAGAGCTGCTGAGGTCTTTGCCATCTGCATTAAAGAAACCATTGATTCTTGCATTCTTGCTCCGCCACTTGTTGAAAAACATATAAAAGGACATCTAGATTTAATAGCTTGATTAACCCCTTGAACAAATTTTTCTCCAACCACACCTCCCATAGAGCCACCCATAAATCTAAACTCAAAGGCTGCAACAACGACATCCATAGAGTCTAATGCACCTTTGCCAATTATAATGGCTTCATTTTCTCCAGTAGAAGAGACAGCATCTTTGATTCTAGATGTGTAATGCTTGGTGTCTTTGAACTTAAGAGAATCTTTGGTTTTTATATCTTTTGCAATTTCGTCAAAGTAACCATTGTCTAAAAAAATCTCTAATCTCTTTCTGGCTCCAATTCTCAAGTGATGATCGCATTTTGAACAAACAAATAATGACTTTTCTAGATCAGGAGCATAAAGAACAGATTCGCATGAAGGGCATGAGGTCCAAAGTCCATCAGGCACCTTACTTTTAGACTTGGATGTCATTATTGAAGGTATGAGCCTTGTTAGCCAGTTCATGATATAGCTGCTTTCATCTCCTTAAGATATTTACCTATTCTATCAAATTCTTTTGTTGAAGACTTTTCGGCTATCATTTCAACTATAGAGGAACCTATAACAATGCCATCAGAGCATGAAGCTAAGGCCTTAGCATCTTCGGCTGATTTAATGCCAAATCCTGCCATAGTTGGAAGATCTGAGTATTGCTGAATCCTTGCAATATTTTTTTGTATTTCATCTATATCTAAATTAGAAGAACCAGTTACACCTCTAAGATTAACGTAATAAATAAACCCAGTACTGTTTTTAGCAATGGACTCAACTCTGTCCTCTTTTGTGGTTGGGGAGATAAGCGAAATTGTATTTATATTCGGATTGGAAATTCCGTATGTTTCTAAATTGAGTTCTCCAGGTACATCAACAACTAAAATAGAATCAACACTATTGTCATCGGTAGACTTAACCATATCGATATGAGAAATAAAGGTATTCAAATATCCCATTAATACAATTGGTGTTTCTTTATTTAAACTTCTGAATTTTTCAACTAAATCTATGATCATTTTTAATGATATGTCATTTTTTAAAGCTCTATCATGAGCTTTTTGAATAGTTGGACCTTCTGCTATTGGATCTGTGAATGGAACACCTATTTCGATAACATCTACTCCAGACTCAACAAATAAGTGCATTAGTTCAAGGGTTGTATCAAGGTCAGGATCGCCTGCAACTAAATAGGCAACCAAGGCTTTTTTATTATTTTGTTTAAGCTCGATTAATTTTGAAGACAGTCTATTCAAAACTTGATTCCATCAATTTCAGCAACTGTATTTATATCTTTATCGCCTCTTCCAGATACATTAACTACAACATTGGCCGAAGAGTCTAGCTCTTTCATTAAAGGCTCAAGGTAAGCAAAAGCATGAGCTGTTTCTAATGCAGGCATAATTCCTTCAAGCTCAGTAACTTCATGGAATGCTTTTAGTGCATCATCATCACTAACTGCAACATACTCGGCTCTACCGACATCTTTTAACCATGAATGTTCTGGTCCAACACCAGGATAATCTAGCCCTGCTGACACTGATTTTGTATCTTTAACCTGTCCAGCTTCGTCTTGCATTAAATAACTTCGTGCCCCGTGAAGAACTCCTGGAGTCCCATCATTAAGAGGTGCAGCATGTTCGCCAGTTGAAACACCTTTACCACCAGCTTCAACTCCAATAAGTCTTGTCTCTTTTATATCAATAAAAGGATAAAAAATACCCATGGCATTTGATCCGCCTCCAACGCATGCCACAATTGCTTCAGGCATTTTTCCAAACAATTCATCTGATTGTTGAATAACTTCTTTTCCAACAACAGAATTAAAGTCTCTAACTATCATGGGATATGGATGAGGGCCAGTAACACTTCCAATAATATAATAAGTATCATCGACGTTAGTGACCCAATCTCTAAGCGCTTCGTTTAAAGCATCTTTTAAAGTTGCTGAACCAGAATCAACGGGATGAACATGGGCGCCTAGTAGTTTAATTCTGTAAACATTTAATGACTGCCTTCTTACATCTTCAGCACCCATATAAATATGGCATTCTAAACCTAGTCTTGCAGCAACTGTTGCTGTTGCAACACCATGTTGACCAGCTCCAGTCTCAGCGATGATTCTTTTTTTGCCCATGTGCTTAGCAAGCAATATTTGACCAACAGTATTATTAATTTTATGAGCACCTGTATGATTGAGATCTTCTCTCTTTAACCAAATTGAACCAGAGCCATAATGATCTGTAAGTCTTTGAGCAAAATATAATGGTGATGGCCTTCCAACAAAAGCCGATAAGTCTTTATAAAATTCATCAATGAATTCTTTATTGTCTTTTAGTTGGTTGTATGTATTTTCAAGCTCTTCCAAAGCATACATAAGTGTCTCTGGAACAAACTTTCCACCATATTCGCCAAAAAATCCTTCTTTATCAGGAAAACTAAAATTATCAGATGCCATAAGTTTCTATTGTTTTTAAAATATCTTTTACCAATTCGATGTTTTTGATGCCCTCTTGAGATTCAACTCCAGAGTTTAGATCCAGGCACCAAGAATTTGTCTTTAATGCATTATCGACATTTTGAGAATTAATTCCACCAGAAAGAACAAAATTTTGATCATCATTTTCAATATCTTTTAATATTGTCCAATTGAAGGATTCTCCTGTGCCGCCATAGGAACCTTCTTTATGATTTTCAAGAAGGATTGCTTGAGCAGAGTTATAAAGAGAGATGGTTTCTAGATCTTCTTTATCCTTCACTCTGATAGCCTTCCAGTAATCAAGGCCAAATGATTCACAAAAATTATTTTCTTCATCACCATGAAACTGCAGAATTGGATTATTAAAATATGAAGACGTCTCATAAATGTAATCCTCTTCAGCATTAACATAAACACAAACAGGTCTTGAGTCTTTAAAATCTATATCTTCAATCGATTGAAGAAATTTAGTATCTACATATCTTGGGCTTTTTGAATAAAAAATAAATCCAATGAAATCTAGATCTAAACTAATTAAAGTTTTTAAGATTTCAATGTTAGAAATACCACAGATCTTTACTTTTGGTGAATTCATATTTTAAATCGATCCATTAAATGATTGGTTGGACTAGCAATATTAAATTCTGAATTATATTTAGGTCCAAGAAAAAATAAACCTTTAGCTGAAAGAGTTTTTCCTGCAAAACTTCTATCTTTTTTTGTAAGGATTTCTTCAATACTGTAATCAATCTCCCCTTTTGCAATATCTAATAAAGTCCCAACCATAATTCTTACCATATTATGTAAAAAAGCATTAGCTTTGATCGTAATAAATATGAATCTATCATGGCTTTCAACATCTATCATATTAACTTTTTTTACTGGGTTTTTTGAGTTACAGCTTGAGCTTCTAAAAGAAGAAAAATCATGTGACCCTAGAAACATTTGTGATTGTTGTTTAAGCACATCCAAATCAATTTTATTGTTATCCCAATGAGATATATTTCCAAAGAACAATGGTTTACTCCTTGAGTTATAGATTACATAAGTATAACTTCTTTCGATAGCTGAAAACCGTGAGTGGAAATCATTTGGAACCCTTGAAATGCTTGAAACTGCGATGGAATCAACTAGATTTGAATTTATTCCATCAATCCAATTTTTATCTGGTCTTTCAAGATCAGTTTCAAAGTCAAAAACTTGTGACAAGGCATGAACTCCAGAATCGGTTCTACCAGCATAATTTATAACAACTTTATTCTGAGTGATTTTCTCTAATGCTTCTTCTATGTTTTGTTGGACTGAGTCAGCATTTTTTTGTCTTTGAAAACCTGAAAATGCAGAGCCATCATACTCGGTTGTAAAAGCTAATTTCACTGTTCACTAATTGTATCTAAAAGATTTTGAGCATTAATTTTTAATGCTTCATTATCAGTTGATTTGATAAGATTTTCTAAGATAGTTTTTGCATTTTTAAAGTCACCCATTTCGTTATAGGTTATAGCTAAATCAAGCTGTTGCTCATCTTGATTGTTTTGAATACTTAAACCTTTTGGCAACCCTTCTATTGAGGATGGAGAATCTGAAGCCTCTTCAAAATCATAATCAATTTTTTTTGGTTGTCTTGATTTCAATTGAATATAAATAAGAGCTATCAATACTCCAGAAAGGATTGATACAAATGCTACAAAAAGTAGATCCATTAAACCAAAACCTTGAGAAGTTTCACTTTCTAGGATTTCAGTTTCTTTAATTAGTTCCTCAGCAACTTTACTTTCTATTGCCATTTCTAATGTTGTTGTATTATTTTCAATTAGACTTTTTGGATCATTCAGATTTTCATTATTAATATCAACTGGTTTAGATGTATCTTCTTCAATAACCTCTTTAATTTTTGGCGTTGGTGCCTCTTTAATTTTTGGTGCAGTTAAAACTAATAATGATTTCATTGCAGGAACAAGTGATAAAGAATAAGACTCATTCATTGCTAAAATTGAACTTCTTGCCTCGCTATCAGAGATACTAGACATAGATGAAAAAGATGGAATGATTAAATCTTTATCATTTCTTACAAGATTTATATTTCCATCTATAAAGGCATCTTTGTTGCCAAGATAGATTGACCACATGATTTGGTAAATAGATGTATTAGTTGTGTCTTGCTTAATATTTGAAGCCATACTCCACATGGTACTAATATCACTCGCCTTAATTATCCTTTGTTGCTCTTGAACTGACTGATCAATAGTTTTTTTAGGCTCAAGTATTTCAATAGGAATCTCGATTTCATCAGGTATAGGCTTATAAATTTTTTGTTGAGGCTTTTTCTTAGGTGAAATATTTATTTTTGATGGTAAAAAAATAAATATATCCTTAGCTAGCTCATTTTTAATAACAAGCTTGAAATTAAAATAGTTTCCTTCATATTCATCTTTTAAAACAATCGAAAATGACTTGTAGTTCGAATAGTCTTCTAGGAGTGTGTACGAAATATTTTCTTGGGTTAATAATTCTTCTGATTTGTATTCTTTAAGAATAATATCTTGGTCAGATATTCTTGGACTCTGAATTTTAAACTCAATAACCCTTTCACCTTGAGCATTGAGACTTAACTTTGGCGATGACAACAAAGCATCAGCAATTAGATTAATTGGAAGTAAAAAGAAAGAAATTAAAAATATTCTTAACACAGCTTATTATTAACAATTAATTTTTGAAGTATTTGAACTGCATTCAATGCAGCGCCCTTTCCATAAACATTATCTGCAACAATCCATAGAGAAATCCATGTGCCTCCTTGGATATCTTGTGATCTTATTCTTCCAACATAAACATCCTCAGAATCATTCGCCTGTTCATAAGGAGTTGGGTACTCTAGAGAGTCAGGGTTATCCATAACAGAGACCCCTTCGGTTCCTTGAACTGCCTCAATAATATCTTCTCTTGAAGCCTTATTAGAAATTTTTAAAAATACTGCCTCAGAATGTCCATTAAAGACAGGAACTCTTGCGCAAGTTGCTTGAACATCGATTTTTGGATCTAAAATCTTTTTGGTTTCCCATACTAATTTCATTTCTTCTTTGGTAAAAGCATTATCTAAAAAGATATCACATTGAGGTATTACATTGAAGGCAATTGGTTTTGGATACACTTTTGATTCGATTGAATCATTATCGTATGTTTGAGACCTTAACTCTTCGACTGCCTCTTTCCCTGTTCCTGATACTGCTTGATAGGTAGCTATATTTAAGAACTCAATACCATATCTCTCATGAATAGGCTTTAAGACCATTAATAGTTGAGATGTTGAGCAGTTTGGATTAGCAATCAATGTAGGCTCTTTAAGATTTTCAAGAATATCTCCATTTATTTCTGGAATGATTAAAGGAATATCATCTTCGTATCTAAACTCAGAAGATAGATCTATGACATAACTACCAGATTCTACAAATTTCTTTGCATGCTTTTTTGCAACAGAGCCTCCTGCAGAAAAAATTGTAATATTTGCCTCTTTTGGATCAAATGAATCCAAATCACCAATAATATAATCTTTATTTTGGAAGCTAATAGTCTGTCCAACAGTAGATTTACCAAGTGGGAATAAGTTATCTATTTTGATATCTTTTTTTTGTAGTAACTGAAGTATCTTTTGTCCAACAACACCAGAAGCACCAACCAGTGCCATGTTTAACGGCTTATCCATTTTTTAAAATTCCTATTAATATTGAAGCTACTTCAGAGGTTTTAACATATTCCTCAGTAGTACTAATGTCCTTCGTTCTATAGCCTTGCGATATAAATTCTTTAATAGCATCATCAATCCTGTTAGCTAAATCTTTTTGATCTAAAGAATACTTAAGAGCCATTCCAAGAGATGCGATCATTGCTATTGGGTTTGCAATATTCATGCCAGCAATATCTGGAGCACTGCCATGGCATGGTTCATACATACCTTGTGATGAACTATTTATGGATGCAGAAGGAAGCATTCCAATTGAACCTGATAATGTAGCGGCAATATCAGACAAGATATCACCAAACAAATTGCTAGAAACAATTACATCAAACTGATTAGGGTTAAGAACAAGTTGCATTGCTGTGTTATCAGCTAATTGATGAGATAACTCTACATCAGGAAAATCCTTTGCCATATCGCTAACAATTGATCTCCAAAACTTTGAAACCTCTAAGACGTTAGCTTTTTCCACCGAGCATAACTTGCCTCCTCTTTTTTGAGCTGCTTCAAATGCTACTTTTGCTATACGTTTAATTTCATCCTCGTTATAAATCATAGTATTAAATGCATATGGAGGAGTTTCATCTTCTACAATTGCTCTTGGCTCACCAAAATATATACCTCCGGTAAGCTCTCTTACTATCAGAATATCTAAGTTCTCAATAATATGATTTTTAATAGGAGATGCGGATGCTAGTTCATTAAATAAAAATGCAGGTCTGAGATTTGCAAATAATTCTAATTCCTTTCTTAAGGATAACAATGCCTGTTCTGGTCTAACATCCCAGCCTAAGTTATCCCATTTAGGTCCACCTACTGCTCCAAATAAAATGGCATCAGATTTTTTTGCTTGTGCCAAAACATCATCTGGAAGAGGAGACCCATGCTTATCATAGGCAGTTCCACCTGCATCCATTTCAGTAATATTAAATTCTAAGTTATGTGCGCCTATTAAATAATCTAAAACTTCTTTTGCAGAACTAGTAACCTCTTGCCCTATACCATCGCCTGGTAAAATTAATATTTCTTTAGTCATTTGAAAATATCCATGGTTTTTCTTGTTTTCTTTCTTGTTCAAAGCTTGCTATTTTATCTTTAAATTTAAGAGTCATATCAACATCATCTAAACCATAGATGATTCTTTCAAGAAGGTTTTCTTCAACATCGAATGCATATAACTCTTTTTCATTTTGAGATATTTTTTTTGAATCTAGGCTTATTGATAATTCACCAGAGACATCCTTAAGGCTCTTAAATAAATTATCTATTTGATCTTTGTTGAGTTTTATTGGAAGAACACCATTTTTAAAACAATTGTTATAAAAGATATCCCCAAAAGATGAAGCTATAACTGTTTTAATTCCAAAATCTCTTAAAGCCCAAACTGCATGTTCTCTCGATGAGCCACACCCAAAATTATCTCTAGTTAATAAGATTGACGCCTTGTTGAAAGGTTCTTTGTTGAGAATAAAATCAGGATTTTGCTTTCTTTCATCTTTTGAAATGCCTAATTTTCCCTCATCAAGATATCTCCAGCCATCAAATAAATAATCTTCGAATCCATACTTTTTTATAGACTTTAGATACTCGGTTGGAATAATTTGATCGGTATCAATATTATCTCTATCGATAGATGCAACCACTCCATTTATTATTAATTCGTTACCTTGCAATTTCATGATGGATCTACCACTTTGCCATTAACAGCGGTTAATGCTGCCATCAAAGGACTCATAAGATGTGTTCTTCCAAGATTACCTTGCCTACCTTCAAAATTTCGATTTGAAGTTGATGCGCATCTTTCATATGGCTCTAATTGATCTGGGTTCATACCCAAACACATAGAACAACCAGGATCTCTCCAAACAAAACCTGCTTTTTCAAAAATAATATCAAGTCCTTCGGATTCTGCCTGCTCTTTAACTAATCCAGAGCCAGGTACAACTATTGCTTCAACAATGTTATCCGAAACATTTTTTCCATCGACAGCTTTAGCAGCTTCTCTTAAATCTTCAATTCTAGAGTTCGTACAGGACCCTATAAACACTTTATCGAATTTTAGATCAGTTAATTTCTGATTTTCTTCAATTCCCATATATTGTTTTGCTAGTTCAGTATTTTTCTTATCTCCATCTTCTACCGTGCTGATATTGGGTATATCTTGATCAAAATCTACTACCATTTCTGGTGAGGTACCCCAGGTGATCTGAGGTTTAATTTTAGATACATCAATCTCTATCTCTTTATCAAAAAGAGCGTCCGTATCTGATACCAGAGTGTTCCAATGAAGAGAAGCAGATTTAAATTCTTCTTCAGATAATTGGCTGTGATTTTTTACATATTCGATGGTGGTTGAGTCTGGTGCTATTAATCCAACTTTAGCACCTGCTTCAATAGACATATTACATATAGTCATTCTAGCTTCCATAGAAATACTATTTATATAAGAACCGGAGAACTCTATCGCATGTCCATTTCCACCAGCTGTACCAATTTTTCTAATAAGATATAGCACGATATCTTTAGATGTAACTCCTGACTGAGGACACCCATTAAATCTAACATTCATATTTTTTAATTTTGAAACTTTTAATGTTTGTGTAGCCAATACATGCTCTACTTCAGATGTGCCTATGCCCATTGCAAGACAACCAAAAGCTCCATGAGTTGAAGTATGGGAGTCACCACATACAATTGTCATCCCAGGCAAGGTATAACCTAACTCTGGTCCGATTACATGAACAATTCCTTGATTAATTGATGTTATATCAAATTGTTTGATTCCGAATTTATTACAATTTTTATCTAGCTCTACGACTTGGATTTTAGATATTTCATCTTGAATATTTTCTGTTCTAAATGAGTCGCCTCTTTCGGTGGGAACATTATGATCAGGAGTTGCAATATTCGCATTTAATCTCCATGGTCTTAAATCTTTTTTTGTAAGTCCTTCAAATGCTTGAGGTGAAGTGACTTCATGTAGATATTGTCTATCAATATATATAAGAGATTCTGAGGAATCTAAGGTTACTATATGGTGCTCATCCCAAAGCTTGTCGTATAAAGTCTTTGGCATGTTACTTGGTGAATGGTAATTTTTGTTCGACCTCACCGCACTGAGCACGGTTTCTTAAAAGATGGTCCATGATAACTAGGTTGACCATTGCTTCTGCTATAGGTACTGCGCGAATGCCAACACAAGGATCGTGTCGACCAACAACTTCTATATCAACTTCTTTACCTTCTTTATCTACAGTCTTGCCTTTCTTTTTAATACTTGAAGTTGGTTTAATTAAAAAATCTAGCTCTATATTATCGCCGTTAGAAATACCACCTAAAATTCCTCCAGCATTGTTTGATGCAAAACCATCTGACCTTATTTCATCACGTATTTCTGAACCCTTAAGATTTAATATATTTTCTGCATTACCAATAGAAACTGATTTAACTGCGTTGATGCTCATAATTGCTTTTGCAAGATCTGCGTTGAGCTTATCGAATACAGGCTCCCCAAGACCTACTGGACAATTTTCAACACACACTCCTAGCTTAGCCCCAACTGAGTTACCTTCAGCTATTAACTCTTCAAACATATTGTTTAAATCATCGATTTTTGACATATCACCAAAAAAATATTTGTTTTTATTTGCGGACTCTGGAGTAATTGAGTCTGCAGCAATACTGCCAATTTGAGATACATATCCTGTGGTTTTAACTCCATGTTGTGCAAGATATTTCTTTGCTAATGCTCCAGCAGCAACTCTCATAGCAGTTTCTCTGGCACTTGATCGACCCCCACCCCTGTAATCTCTATGTCCGTACTTTGCTTGATAGGTTATATCTGCATGATTTGGTCTAAAGGAGTCTTTAATATTTGAATAGTCTTTTGATTGCTGATCTTTGTTGAAGATTAATAAACTAATAGGCGTGCCTAATGTTTTTCCTTCAAAAACACCGGATAAAATTTGCACTGTATCATCTTCTTTGCGTTGAGTTGTAACGTCTGATTGGCCAGGCTTTCTTCTATCTAATTCAATTTGAATATCTGATTCATCTATCTCTAAATTTGGCGGACAGCCATCAATTATGCAGCCCAAAGCATGACCATGACTCTCACCAAAGGTCGTAACTTTAAAAATATTTCCAAACGTATTGCCTGACATGGCAGTGATTATAGTCCAAAATTGATAAAACGCCTTATTTTAGGGATTATTTAGGCTATTTTCAAATAATTAGAAATTATTGCTTTCTACCGTTAGTAGTTCTTGGAAGTCTATTACAGAGGTATTCTCTAGTTCTTGCTGATTCGTACAAAGTGAATAGATTTCTGAACACTTTTCTTTCGAATATGTAATTTCTAAATTTCTCAAAAATTTCTTTTCAAGAACTGGGATACCTTCCTCCCTTCTTCTTTTATGTCCAATAGGATACTCAACTTCGATTTCATCGGTAAAACTTCCATCATTAAAATGAATTTGAATTTTATTAGCTATAGATCTCTTATCTGCTTCATGATATTCAGTAGAGTATCTTTTATCCTCACTAATTATCATTTTTTGTCTTAAAGCGTCGATTCTAGGATCTGCGGCTACATCATCTTCGTAGTCTTCAGCAACTAAGTCTCCCTTTATAAGACCTATGGCAACCATATATTGAAGACAATGATCTCTATCTGCGGGATTGTTGAGCTCACCTACTTTGGAAATAATTCTTATAGCAGATTCATGAGTGGTAATTTCAACAGATTTAATTTCATCTAATCTATCTTTTATTTGAGGATGCAGAGTGACTGCTGCCTCTACTGCAGTTTGAGCATGAAACTCAGCAGGGAAACTAATTTTAAATAGAATATTTTCCATTACATAGGAGTTAAATGCTTGAGGAAGAGAAAGCTGTTCTCCTTTAAATAAGACATCTTCAAAACCCCATACAGGCGCTGATAGAACTCCTGGATAGCCCATTTCACCTGAGAGAGTAATCATTGCTAGTCTGACAGCTCTGCTAGTAGCATCTCCTGCGGCCCAACTTTTTCTAGAACCTGCATTTGGTGCGTGTCTATATGTTCTTAGACTTTGGCCATCAACCCAAGCCTGACTTACTGCATCTTTAATTTGATCAGAGTTGCCGCCCATTAGCTTAGTTACAAGTGCTGTTGATGCAACTTTAACTAAAACAACATGATCCAGTCCAACTTTGTTAAAGCTGTTTTTAAGTGCTAAAACTCCTTGGATTTCATGAGCCATTATCATGGACTCCAAGACTTGCTTCATTTTTATGGGCTCTTTTCCCTCAGAAACATTCTTTTGAGAAATAAAATCAGCAACTGCTAATATTCCACCCAAATTATCAGATGGGTGACCCCATTCAGCCGCAAGCCATGTGTCGTTATAGTCCAGCCATCTAATAATACAGCCGATATCAAACGCGCCTTTAATAGGATCTAATTTAAAATTTGTTCCAGGAACTCTTACTCCATAAGGAACCGAAGTTCCTTCAACTACTGGTCCAAGCATTTTTGTGCAGGCTGGAAATTTTAATGCCAGTAAACCACAACCAATGGTATCAATAAGACAATTTCTTGCAGTGTCTAATGCAAGCTCGGATTGAATTTGAAAATTTGAAACATAATCTGCGATTTCAGAAATTACAGAGTCATAGCCAGGTCTGATATTTAAATCAACATTTGAGGACATATCTTAGTCCCTATCTTCTATATCAACCCACTCAGAGCTTTCTACACCAATATAATCTGCGCTTGGTCTAATAATTCTATTATTTGCTCTTTGTTCCATACAGTGAGCAGTCCATCCAGAAACTCTAGACATTACAAAAATTGGGGTAAATAATTTTGTTGGAATACCCATATAAAAATAAGCAGGAGCATGAAAGAAATCTGCATTAGCAAACATTTTCTTTTCATCTGCCATTACTTTTTCAACTTCTTCAGCAACTTGATATAAATCATCATTCTCATGAAGTTTTGATAGTTCTTTTGCATATTCCTTGATTACTGCATTTCTAGGATCACGTATTGAATATACCGCATGACCAAAACCCATTATTTTTTCTTTATTGGCAAGCATTGATAATATTTTATCTTTTGCTTCCTCTCTTGAAGTCCAGTTTTCAATTAATTCCATAGCCTTTTCATTTGCTCCGCCATGCAATGGCCCTCTTAATGAACCAATAGCCGCAACAACGCACGAATGAATATCTGACATAGTTGAGGCGCAAACTCTTCCTGTGAAAGTGGAGGCATTAAATTCATGCTCGGCATATAAAACTAGAGAAACATCCATAACTTTTCTATGAAGATCGCTTGGAGTTTTTCCATGAAGAATATGAAGAAAATGTCCAGCCATTGAGTCTTCATCATTAACTAGATTTATATCTTCCCCATCATGAGAAAATTTATACCAGTAGGTAACAATTGAAGGCATGGTAGCTATCATTCTATTTATAGAATTTAGCTGGTTGCTAAAATCACCTTCGGGCTCTAAATTACCTAACATCGAAGTGCCAGTTCTCATAACATCCATGGGATGAGCTGAAGCTGGTATTTTTTGAAGAACTTCTTTTAATGATTGTGGAAGATCTCTTTGGCTTTTTAATAGAGCTTTGTATTCATTCAGCTCAGATGAGTTTGGTAATTTGTCATATAAGAGCAAGTAGGCAACTTCTTCAAATGAAGCTTTTTCAGCTAGGGTTTCTATCTTATGGCCTCTGTAAGCTAAGCCTTCTATTTGACCGACCGTTGATAAAGATGTTTCCCCTGCTACCTGTCCTCTTAGTCCAGCACCTTCTAACTTTTTAACCATATTATCCTCTTATTCTAATTCTTATTTTTTATATAAGTCATCTAGTTTTTGTTCGAAACTATGATAGTTTAATCGTTCATATAATTCTTCACGGGTCTGCATTATATCCAAGAGACCCTCTTGTGTCCCCTCTTTAGCGAGTGAAATGTAAACTTTTTCCGCTACTTGGCTCATAGCTCTAAAAGCAGTTAATGGATAAAGCACCATATCAACACCAGCACTAGCCAGTTCATCTTTATTGAATAAAGGCGTTTTTCCAAATTCTGTAATATTTGCAAGAATTGGAACTTCAATTTTATCTTTAACTGCTGAATATTCTTCTAAACTAGTTGCTGCTTCAAGAAAGATACCATCTGCACCATCTTCGATATACGCTGAAATTCTATCAATAGCGCCTTTAATTCCCTCAGATGCAACTGCATCTGTTCTGGCCATTATAAAAAAAGATTCATCGTGTCTGCCATCAACAGCAGCCTTTATTCTGTCTTGCATTTCTTCTTTAGTAACTAATGATTTGTTTGGCCTGTGACCACATCTTTTTTGAGAAACTTGATCTTCTATATGAACAGCACCACAGCCTGCATCAATCATACTTTTAATTGTTTTTGATATATTAAAAGCTCCTCCCCAACCAGTATCAATATCAACAAGCAATGGAAGAGATGAAGCATTAGTTATCCTCTTAACATCTGTTAAAACATCCTCTAGTGAAGTAATACCAAGGTCTGGTATGCCATATGAGGCAGCTGCAACGCCTCCACCTGAAAGATATATAGCTTGATGACCAGATTTTTCTGCCAATATTGCAGAATAGGCATTAATAGTGCCTGGAATAATAAGAGGCTTATTACTTTTTAATGCGTTTCTGAATTTTTTGCCTGCTGACATGGTTGAAGAATTATAATGCACACGAGGCTAGTTTCCCAAATGCTAAATTATCCGTAGAATTTTACACCCCGAATAATTCTTTCTTTGTTATTTTTTCTTCTCCACCTATTAGTATCTCTTAAGCTATATACGCATCCACAATACTCTTGTTGATAAAATTCTTCTCTCTTAGATATCTCAATCATTCTTGAAGAGCCACCTTGTTTTCTCCAATTGAAATCCCAGTAAGTAATATCTTCATATCTTTCTGCAGCTTTGTGGCCAGAAGTATTAATTTGATTCATATCCTTCCATCTAGATATACCAAGTGTTGTTGCATAAACACTAAAATTATTTTCTTTTGCAAATAAAGCTGATCTCTCAAACCTCATATCAAAACATTGGGTGCAACGTTTTCCTCTTTCAGGCTCATCCTCAAGACCCTTAACTCTTTCAAACCAATTATCTTTATCATAGTCAGCATCTATACATTCAAAACCAAGTTTCTCACAAAATCTTCTATTTTCGTTTTTTCGTATTTCATATTCTTCCGTAGGATGAATATTTGGATTATAGAAAAATACAGTGGTTTTTATATCTGATGCAGCCAGCGCTTCCATAATTTCACCAGCACAAGGGGCGCAACAACTATGCAATAACAAATCAGTGCCCTCATCAGGCATTTGAAGTTTAGGCCTTTCGTAGTTATCTAATTTTAATTTGTCATTCATTAATAAAATGTGAGCTTAGTTTAATAGCATTTTCTAAATCTTTGTAATTATGGAAAGAAGGTATGTCTGGGTAGCTTGATGAGATTTTATCAGGCGCATTCATAAAAAATCCTTTTTCAGCGACCTCAAACATTTGTATATCGTTGTATGAATCTCCTGCTGCAAGACATCTATAACCAATTGATTGAAAAGCTGTTATAGCTTGTTTTTTTGCTTGTTTATGACGCAGTTTATAGGAAATAACTTCATCATTTTCCACTTCTAAGTTATGGCATAAAAGTAATGGATGTCCCATTTTATCCATTAAAGGTTTTGCAATTTCGTGAAAAGTGTCAGAAAGAATAACAACTTGAAAATTTTGTCTAATATCGTTTAAAAATTCTTCAGCTCCATCCAAAAGATCTAATTCACTGGCGGCCTTCTGTATATCTGATAATTTAAGATTGTGTTGTTTCATCACATTCAATCTAAAATCCATCAAGTCTGAATAATCAGGGATATCTCTAGTAGTTTTATTAAAATCTTCTATGCCGGTATTTAAAGCAATCTGCTCCCAAATTTCGGGAGTAAGCGTTCCTTCCATGTCAAAGCATACTATTTCCATGATAAGTCCTTTTATTTATTTTTTATTCCATAGGGAACGTGTCCCGATGCAGTTGTTTTTATGGCGTCCATGATATGTTTTTTTTGATCATCAAAAAAGATGTCAGCCTCAAAAGATTTAAGAAAATGTTGTTTAGACATACCGCCTAAAAATAAAGATTCATCAATTCTCACACCCCATTCTCTCAAGGTCTTAATAACTCTTTTGTCAGATGGTGCAGATCTAGCTGTTACAAGTGCTGTTCTAATTGGGCATTCGTTTGCATCAAAATCATTTTGTATCTTGTTAAGTTCAACTAAAAAAGATTTAAAAGGTCCTTCTTTTAATGGCGAGGTAGCCATAACTTCATTTTCAATAAATGCATCCAAACCCTCTTCATGAAAAACTTTTTCAGAATCATCAGAAAAAATAACAGCGTCGCCATCAAAAGCTATCTTAAGCTGATCATCATTAGACTGTGTATTGTTTTTGCCGTCTCTTGAAATAATAGTTGCTGCAGCAACATTACTTTCGATTGCCAACTTAACATCTTCAAAACTACTTGATAAAAAAAGATGAACTCCAAAATCTTTTACGTATCTGTGAGGACTTTCACCACCACAAAAAGCAGCTCTACTAATATTTAAACCATGGGCTTCGATAGAGTTTCTTATTCTTAGACCAGTGTCAGATGTATTTCTAGATAAAAGGATAACTTCTATCCTTTCTTTATCTTTGTAAAAAGAATTAATACTTAGTATTTTTTTAACGAGACTAAAAGCTTCACCAGGGTCAAGTGTTTTATCTTCATTTGCAATTTGATAATCTCTATATGAATCTAAACCTTCTTTTTCATATATCTCGTGACTTTCATCTAGATTAAATAAAGCCCTAGAAGATATTCCTATAATTAATTTAGACTGATCATTCATTATTTATCTTGATTTAATTTATATTTTGACATTATACTGTATAAATATATAGTATAATTTTAAAAGCATGAAAGATATAACACCTCAACAACAAAAAGTACTTGATTGTATTCAAGTTTACCTAAATAAAACAGGTTTTCCTCCAACAAGAGCTGATATTTGCAGAGAATTGGGTTTTAAATCACCTAATTCAGCAGAAACCCACCTGCGTGCTCTAGAAAAAAAAGGTTTTATTACAATTGAGAGTGGTACATCTAGAGGAATTTCCATTACGAACCCAGAAATTATTCATGAAGATAATGAGTATCCAATTGTTGGGTTAGTTGCTGCTGGCTCACCAACACTAGCTAGTGAAAATGTTGAAAAAGTTTTAAATTGCCCTAAGGGATTTTTTGGATCTGATTTTGATTACTTTTTAAGAGTTAGAGGGTTGAGTATGAAAGATGCTGGAATAATGGAGGATGATTTGATCGCCGTTAAAAAGACACAAGAAATAAGAAATGGAGATATTGTTATCGCTCGTATTGAAGATGAGGTGACCGTTAAATATTTTCAAAGAAGTGCTCCAAATATTGTTCATTTAAAGCCTGCGAACAATGACTTCAACGATATAGAAATTAATCTAGAAGAAACAGAATTATATATAGAAGGTAAAAGCGTAGGATTAATTAGAGAAAATTAATGCAGAATTACTGTCTTCTTTGAAAGTCTTTCTTTTTGGCTGTCGAAGAATTCATCAAAGTCACTCACACTTCCACTTACACTTTCAATTCCAGCTCTAATCATTTCTTTAGCAACAGCTAATTCTTGACCTTGAAGAAATTCTTTAGATTCTGATGAAAAGTCTATTTTTACAATAGGATTATCATGATCATCTGATCTTCTTAAAACAATGCTTCCATCAGGTAATTGAGCTAATTCTAAATAGTTTGACATTTTTTCTCCGTATTACTAAAGCTTAACACTCCTCTAGAGTTTTGCGAAGCAACAGCATAAACCTTTTATATTTATCTAATATCAAATTAATTTTTTTCAAGTTAATTGTGTCATTTGAGGCAATAATTGTTGAATCAATTGGATTAAATAGCTTATCTTTAGTAGAACTAATTAATAAAAATATTCCATCAGACTTATTAAACTCATTATTAATAATATTTTTGATTGCAGGCTCATCGGCAAGAATATTCCACTTGGCTATATGATTTAATTTGGTAAATGTATTGCTATCTAAATTTAATATTGAACTCACATCTGTTGCTAAAAAATCTAGACTTTGCTCAAGCGATGACAAAAAAAGGTATAAATTATTTTTATCTTTATTTGATCCATCAAAAACAAGATTGATTAGGATGTCTTCACAAATATCTAAATATAAATTAATTAGCTCTTTAGAATTCACTAACTTTTTAAATTTTGGACCCATTCGCCATTATCATAAACAGCTGTCCATTTGGTTTTTTTACCATCCTTCTCCGATGCCAGGTAGTGAACGTCATCAGTTTTGTTATATCTAATTACATATGGATTTCCATCCCTATCCTTCTCAGGAGCACTCATTAAATATGAATGCTTATCTATCTTTGGTAAAAATCTGCAAGCCTCAGATATTTCTGAAGAGAGATTATTTATCTCTGAAACTTTAGGAGCTCGAGTTTCCCTATTCTTTGGATACTTGCTAGCTGCTAAAAATAAACCCTTCATACTATCTCTTAAAAGATAATGATCTTCACATTTGAGACAGGCTAAATCAGGAATGGATATTGGTTCCATCATTATTGGTTTTGGCTCACCATTTCTTTGTAATGCTCTTGTTGCACCACAATTATCATTAAGACAGCCAAAATATTTTCCAAATCTTCCTGTCTTTAATTGCATTTCCGAGCCACATTTATGACATTCCAACGTAGGACCATCATAGCCTTTTATCTTGAATTGACCTTCTTCTATAAAATATCCATCACAGTCAGGATTCTTTCCACAAACATGAAGTTTACGCCCTTCATCGATAAGGTAATTATCCATACTAGTGCCGCATTTATCACACCTTCTCTTGATCATTAAGTTTGTGGCCTCTTCTGTATCATCAATACTAATAGCCTCATCACCTGAAACTAAATTCAAAGTTTCTTTACACTTATCATCTCCCAAGTTTTGATATCCAGAGCATCCCAGGAAAACTCCATTAGATGAATTCCTAATAACCATATTAGTCTTTCCACAAGGACAGGTAATATTTGTAGAAGTTGGCTGATTGCCTCTCATACCATCTTCATATGATGCAGAAACTAGATCTTTTTGAAAGGCACCATAAAAATCATCTAATACATTTTTCCAATCAAGCTCACCTCTTGCAACGCTATCAAGATTATTTTCTAAATTTGCAGTAAATTCATAATCCATGATGTCATCAAAACTCTCTAACAATCTCTCAGTAACTATGTGACCAATTTTTTTAACAAAGAATCTTCTATTTTGAATCTCAACATAACCTCTATCTTGAATGGTAGAAATTATATTTGCATAAGTAGAGGGTCTGCCGATGCCTTTCTTCTCTAATTCTTTTACAAGAGCTGCCTCAGAAAATCTTGCTGGAGGTTTTGTAAATTTTTGTTCGAGTTTTATTTCATTTAAGTCAAGAGCATCTCCCTCAGAAAGTGGAGGTAAAATATCATCGCCATCCGATTTCATTGGTTGAGAAATTTTAGTAAAGCCATCAAAAATTACTTCTCTACCTCTTGCAGAGAAAGTATATTCACCAATATTAATTTTTGCTGAGGTTGATAAATACTCAGCATCAGGCATTTGAGATGCAATATATTGCTGCCAAATTAACTGATAAAGTCTTTTTTCTTCTTCGGTTTGATTCATTAAATCATCGACTGTCATATAAGCATTAGTAGGTCTTATCGCTTCATGCGCCTCCTGAGCATTTTCAGTACTTGAATAAATTCTTGGAGCATTTGTAAGGTATTTTTCACCAACTCTTTCACCAATATAATTTCTAGCATCTTGTATTGATTCTTTGCTTAAGCTAGGTGCATCAGTTCTCATATAAGTAATATGGCCTGCTTCATAGAGCTTTTGTGCAACACGCATAGTTCTTTTAACACCAAAGCTAAGCTTTGTACTTGCAGCCTGTTGCAGAGTTGAAGTTATGAAAGGAGCTCTTGGTTTTGCTTTAACTGGTTTTTTTACAATTTCATTTATTAAAAGATCTGAGTTACGAATACTGTTTTCAATATTTCTTGCTTCCTCCTCTTCTAATAATAGATCTGATTTTTTTCTATTTAAACTAAATGGAATGATTAAGTCGTCTTTCTGGATGTCCATAGAGACTTCCCAAAATTCTTCAGGATTAAATTCTTGAATTAATCTTTCTCTTTCATCTAATACTCTCAAGGCAACTGATTGCACTCTTCCAGCTGATAGTCCTCTTGCAATCTTTTTCCACAATAGTGGAGATAGTTCAAATCCGATTACTTTATCTAAAAATCTTCTAGCTCTGTAAGCTTTAACTAGATCTAAATCTATTTCTTTAGGATCAGCAAATGAATCAATAATTGCTGTTTTTGTAATTTGATTGAACCTAACTCTTGAATAATCGTATTTCTCAGGACCTAAAGCTTCTTTTAAATGCCAAGCTATTGCTTCACCTTCTCTATCTAAGTCAGTTGCAAGGTAAATATGATCGACTCCTTTTGCTGCTTTGCGAAGAGATTTAATTACTTTTTCTTTTTCGGGAATTATTTGCCAATCCGCAGTCCATCCATTATCTGGATCAATGCCCATTCTTCTTATCAATCTATTTCTATCATTAATAGCTTTAAGTCTAGCCTTCTCTTCAGGTGAAACATCTTTTGGAATAGAGGATCTTTTAGAATTTGGTGAAGCTTTTTTTGGTAAATCTCTTATATGACCAACACTAGATTCAACAATATATTCTTTACCTAAATACTTAGAAATTGTTTTAGCTTTTGCAGGTGATTCAACGATTACTAGTGATTTTGCCATAATAAAAAATTTGTTCCTTTTTAAGAAATAACATTAATGACGTTAGTTTGACAAGACTTTTTTAAAAATTTTTAAGCAAGTTATTAATTTTTATTAGCTCGTCGAGCCCTTCATTTTCTTTCCATATAAATGAGATAGATGAATTTGAAAAAATTATCTCCAATACAAATGGTGATAAGTTTTGCAACCCATTTTGTATCTCATTATAGTCATCTGAGTACTTCAACTTGAGTGGAGAATACAAAATTAATTCGTCTTTGTCTCTAAGAAAATGAGCTTCTTTTAAATTTGATGTATTTTTGATTTTATAAATCATGTTATTTAATTCTTTGTTTTTGAATAAATTTTTTCCAATTGACGATGAGGAAATCTTGAATCCAAGCTTCGATGCTTCTATTCTTAATGTTGAAATCTTTCGTGATGATTTGGAAGGTAAAGCAAAGCTTATAGTCCCAATCAGAAATGCCATAACTGTAATTACTACTATAATTTCCATGCCTATTTGCCTAAAATTTCTTTAATAATTAGTGGTCCACGTATAGTGAAACCTGTATAAATCTGAACTAAAGATGCCCCTGATAAAATCTTTGTATCAAAGTCAGATTTTGACATTACACCACCAACTCCAATAATGGGTAGCAGTGGAAATTTCTTTTTAATGCTCTTAAGACGCTTTGTAGATTCCTCCATTAACGGCATTCCTGAAAGACCTCCCTCAA
>ERZ802822.323-NODE-323-length-34314-cov-5.798055_pt1 | contig 34314 bp, 35 predicted proteins | sample MGYA00345649_ERZ802822 | MGnify/ENA primary metagenome ERZ802822 (study PRJEB30503, sample SAMEA104212359) | marine metagenome | biome: Westerlies Biome; feature: [SRF] surface water layer (ENVO:00010504) within the epipelagic zone...; material: water...
CTCGCAATAAGGAGCTTTCGACACCGATAAAGAATAAACCGTGTTGAACTACTCCAAATATCACAGCACCAAGTGCGGCTCCAATAACTGATCCATATCCTCCAGTTAGCAAAGCCCCCCCAATAACTACTGAAATAATTGCTTCAAACTCTTTGAGGACTCCTCTATCTGCAGAAGCTGAGCCGAATTCGATAACCTGTGTAGTAGCGAAAACGGTTGCACAAAAAGCTGTAAATACAAACATTAGTATCTTAACTCTGTTCACTGGAACTCCAATGTGTTTTGCTGCTTGTGCGTCTCCACCAGAAGCATAAATCCAATTTCCAAAACGAGTTTTTGTTAATAGAAAATGAGCAAAAACAATTAATCCTAAAGCCCACACCATCATCATTGGTATTCCAGAAACAACAGGCTGTCCAGCTTTTGTTCCTGCAACAAATGTTTGAATCATGCCTTGTTCAGCAAGCCATTGAAATACGCCAGTGAATATCTCTCCACCAAAAATTGGCGCCAACCAATCATCCTGAGCTACCTCAGTTACACCACCTATGATTGTTTTTTTTGTACTTATTATTGCAATAAAAATAGTAAGTCCTCTCAAGATATACAGAAAGGCTAAACTCACAATAAAAGAAGGTAGATTTGTACTAATAGTAATGTAGCCTATCAATGCTCCTATAGCCATTGATATGGCAAATGCTGAAATTATGCTAAGCCAAACAGGCCAACCCCACACTACTGAGGTAACAGCAATAACTATCCCAGCAAAACCGATCATAGATCCAACAGATAGATCAAATTCTCCTGCAATCATCAATAGACAGGCGCCTACTGCAATGATTATAAATTGAGACGAGACTATTCCCCAGTTCATTGAGCCCTCTAAGGAAAACATTCCTGTGTCGCGAGCCACTAAAAAAAAGAAAAGGAATACTAATATAACTCCAACTATTGCACCAAGATCTGGCCTTAACATAACAGTTCTAAAATTAGTTCGGAGATTTGAATTATTCTTTACATCATCTGACATGATTTAATCCACTGAATTTATATCTAATTTAAAAAAAATGCTACTCACTTATTGTTTCTAAAGTGAGTAGCATTATTGAGATCAACTAACTTTTAACGGTAAACGCCTGCATATTGCTCAACTAAGCTAATATTACTCTTAGTGATAAATCCAGGGCCAGAGTTAATTGCGCCAGAAGGCCATACACCATATCTTGACATGTTAGTCAAGAAAACGACCGGCAAGTAGCCTTGAAGGTACGGTTGCTGATCAATTGCAAATGAAATTACACCTGACTTTACAGCAGCAGCAATTTCACCTGAAAGGTCAAAAGTTCCAAAGTACATATCTCCTGAGCGTCCCATATCATCAAGAGCTGATAGAGTTGGGTGGGCAGAAGTTGGACCTAAAGTAAGAATGGCGTCTGTATCAGGATGTGACCTAAGGTGAGCCATAACTTTATTTTTAATTTCAGTTGGATCTTGACCTGAGTCAATCATTTGATCACCTAAATCAACACCAAGTGCGTCTGCATATCCTTGGCAACGATCAACTGAAACTGGATTGGTAAAAAAGTGATTAACACATAAAAACTTTGTTGCTCCAGCAGCTTTTGCTCTCTTACCAGCTCCAAAGCCAGCATCGTACTCAGGCTGACCAATGTGTGCTAATGCTCCTAGCATTTCAGACTGCTCACGCGTACCTGAGTTAATTGTTACAACTGGAATTCCTTTGGCAATAGCTGAAGTAATTGGACCTTTTAGGACATCATAATCAGCAATCGTTACAATAATTCCGTCTGGATTACTTGCAGCAGCTTGCTCAACAATGCGAGCCATATCAGCAAGGTCTCCTGTAGTTGGGTTACGATAATCTACATCGACTCCCATTTGCTCACCTGCAATTCCTATTGCATTTTTAATTGTATTCCACCATGAATCAGAGTCTGGCGCATGGCTGATTAGTACAAATTTCTCTCCAGATGCAACTGCGGCAGAACTGCCAAACATTGTTGCTCCAAAAAGAACAGACACTGCTAGAAAAACTTTTGCAGTGTTTTTGTAGATATTAAACATAATGTTTTTCTCCTATTTATATATATAAATGAATATCAAAATTGACATCAATCTTGAAGCATGATTTGCTCCAAGAAATTTAGTATACATCAATTTATATATATGAATTTGTATTTTTCTATTTTTTCAAAAATAGAACATATGTTATAATTTTTCTATCAAAATATTCTTGCACTTCTCACAATTTTGAAGGATAAAAAGATAATTAATTTTTATCTAATTTCTCTCTAAATTTCATTATAGATTTTCTCTAAAATTTAGCTATAAAAAAATAGTTGACAGTACTTAAAATTCGTATCAAAATGTTGTCATTGCACAAACTGAATCTACGATCATGACTAGACGAAAATCAGGCGGCAGAGAGGCTCGAATTGCTCTAAGAAATGCACCACTAAAAGAAGAAGAAAAGCCTGTCAATGCTGGCGAGACAGGAGGCAGATATAAGCCCCTAAGTGATAAACAGGTTTGTGACATTGAAGCTAATATTTATAGGATTCTTGAGGAGGTTGGATTTGGTGATGCGACACCTCATTGCATAGAAACCTGTGTCGCTTTTGGAGCGACTCTTGGAGATGATGGAAGGCTGAGAATGTCTAAAGAAATTGTTGATAAGGCAATTAATCTTTCTCAAAGAAATCTAACGCTTTTTGGCCAATCACCAAAACATGATTTAGATCTCAGTGGTTCAAGGGTCCACTTTTCAACTGCTGGTGCTGCAGTACTTATTGCAGATCCTGAAAATAACGAATATAGAGAGTCAGAGAGTCAGGACTTATACGACATGGCAAGAATAGCTGACAAGTGCGAGCATATTCATATGTTTCAGCGCACGTGTGTTCTTAGAGATATTGCCAGTCCACGTGAGATGGACCAAAACTCAGTGTATTGTGTTGCAATGGGAACTGAAAAGCATGCTGGTGTTAGCTTTACAGAGTCTAAACATGTAACTGATGCTCTTGAAATGCTTCATATTATTGCTGGTAGTGAGGAAAAGTGGAGAGAAAGGCCTTTTATCAGTATGAGCAATTGTCATGTAGTCCCACCAATGAAATTTGCAGAAGAGTCATTGGAGTGTGTTCGTGTCGGGGTTGAAGGTGGTATGCCTATATTACTATTATCTGCTGGCCAGGCAGGTGCTACAGCTCCACCATTACTTCCAGGAGTAGTGTCTCAAGCTTGGGCTGAGTGTCTTGGTGGGTTAGTTTATGTAAATGCTATTAAACCAGGCGCTCCAGCTATTCTTGGTACATGGCCATTTGTATCAGATCTAAGAACTGGTGCCATGTGTGGGGGCTCTCCTGAGCAAGGATTGATTTCAGCTGCTTGTGCTCAAATGGGAAACCACTTTAATCTACCTACTGGAACACCAGCTGGAATGACTGACTCAAAATTCCCTGACTTTCAAGCTGGATCTGAAAGAGCTTCAACTCATGCTGTCACTGCTATTGCTGGAGCTAATATCGTTTATGAATCTGCCGGCATGTATGCAAGTCTTCTTGGAACTTGTCCAGAAAGCTTACTATTAGATAATGATTTACTTGGAGCCTCAATGAGAATGACTAAAGGTTTTAGTGATGACAGTGAAGAGTCTCTTTGTTTTGAAACTATTAAAGATGTTTGCCTAAATGACAAAGCTCATTATCTCGGTTCAGAACAAACAATTGATGTAATGCAAAGTGAGTACATCTATCCCGAGTTGAGTGATAGAGATAGTCCAAATGATTGGGCTGATATGGGTAAGCCTGTTATTTTAGAAAAAGCAATCCAACAAAAGAATGAAATTTTATCTGAATATTTTCCAAGTCATATCAGTGATGATGTTGATCAAAAAATACGTAAGAAATTCAATATTAAATTAAGTAGAAGCAACATTGGTCGTAAGCCACTTTAGACAAGGATAGTATTATGAAATCACATGCTCAAGTAGTCATAATTGGTGGAGGTTCATTAGGTGTAAATCTAATGTATCATCTTGGACTTGAAGGCTGGACTGACGTTGTTCTAATCGAAAAGGGTGAGCTCACTAGTGGCTCAACATGGCATGCAGCTGGGCTTTGTCCTAACTTTAATGGCAATCATACATTATCAAACATTCATGAGTACACAATCAAACTGTATGACGAAATCCTCCCTGAAAAGACAGGTCTTCCTTCATCTTTTCATAAGACCGGCTCCCTAAGGGTTGGCTACACTGAAGTTGAAGAGCAGTGGTTTACTAATATCTTAAGTCGAGCAAATCATGTAGGCTGTGAAATGCATTTTGTTTCAAAAGAAGAAGCTTCAGTCATCAATCCAATGATGGATTTTACGAAGGCAAGAAACATTTTATATACGCCCAATGATGGTCATGTTGATCCAACAACTGTCGTTACACAACTAGCTCAGCTTGCTAAGAAAGCTGGCGCAGAAGTGAGTAACTTCAACCGAGTAACTGATATTAATATTCTTCCATCAGGTGAATATGAGGTGATAACTGAACAAGGCAGCATTATTGCTCAGCATGTAGTTAATGCTGGCGGTTGTTTTTCTCCTCAAGTGGGAGCAATGGTTGGATCATATGTGCCTTTAGTCAACCTTCAGCATCAGTATTTGATTACCGACAGCCATCCAGAAATTGCAGCACTCTCCAAAGAACTCCCGGTGACTCGAGACTCAATTGCCGCCTCGTATATTAGGCAAGAAGGAAGTGGCTTCTTAATTGGACCTTACGAAACTAGAGGCTCTAAGCCTTGGGCTCTAGATGGTGTTGACTGGTCATTTGATCGTGAACTCTTTGAGGGAGACCTTGAGAGACTGATGCCTTGGCTGGAAAGATGTATGGATATTTTTCCTCTCTTTAAGGAGGTTGGTATTAGCACAGTAATTAATGGTCTCATTACACACACACCTGATGACAACCTTCTTGTTGGGCCCGCAAAAGGTCTTAAGAACTTTTGGAATCTTTGCGGTGCAAGTATTGGTATTGCTCAAGGCGGGATAGGAAAATATTTAGCGCAGTGGATGGTACATGGTCAAACTGAGCTCAATATGGCCTCGCTTGATAGTCGTCGATTCGACACATGGGCTGACAGAAAATATTGCACAACACGCGCAATTGAGTCTTATGAACGTATGTATGCCTATGCAGCGCCCAATGAAAATCGCCCACATGGAAGGCCGATAAGAGTAAGCCCTCTGCACACTGTATTGGCTCAAAAAGGAGCAGTTCATACAGTCAACACTGGCTTTGAAAAACCATCTTGGTATACAACAGATGAGATCAGAGGTGAGACATTATCTTGGGCACATACAGAAGCGCATGAAGCCATCAAAGAGGAATGCAAGGCAGTTCAAGAGTCTTGTGGTGTTACCGACATCAGTGGCACAGCAAAATTTAAAATCACTGGTAAAGATGCCTTTGATTTTCTTGACAAATTATCTTGTAATAAACTTCCCACGAAAGATGGAAGAATTGGCTTAACCCTTTTTCATGCTCCGAAAGGAGGCATCATGGCAGAGCAAACTATAAGTCGTATTAGCAAAGAAGAATTTCTATTAATGGGCGCCATTGGATCTGAAGTCAAAGACTATCAATGGCTTGAATGGCACGTTGGTGAACTTGATGTAACGATTGAAAACTTAACTGAGGAATGGGGTGGGCTTTTATTAACTGGACCTGATGCGAGAAATATTTTAAGCCAATGCACCCAAGAAGATCTCAGCAATACTGGGTTTTCCTGGCTAAGCTGTAAAACCATTAAAATCGACTCGGCAGACGTTTTTGCAATGCGCGTTTCTTATGCTGGAGAGTTAGGTTGGGAGCTCCATATGCCAAGCTGGCAGTTAATCTCAATCTATGAATCTTTATGTGAAATGGGATCTCCCTTTGGCTTAAGAGATTTTGGTGGTCAAGCTTTTAACAGCATGAGACTTGAGAAAATGTACAGAGCATATGGCGCTGAGTTTACTGAAGAGATTTCGGCTCTAGAAGCAGGTATGGATAGGTTCTTAGACCTAAGTCGTAATTTTATTGGCTCTGATAATATCAAAGAACGCCAATCAAAAGGGGTTGAAACTCAGCTAGCCTATCTGATCTTTGATGATGAGATTCCAGCGGAGTGTTTTGGAAATGAGGCAGTCTTTGATGGTGAAGAGCTATCCGGGATCATTACCAGTGGCGCTTATGGCTATAGAGTTGGACATAGTGTCGCTTTTGCCTATCTCAATCCGAGTCACTGCAATGAAGGAAAGGCGCTCAGAGTTGAAACATCTCTCGGAAGTCGAAAATGTCACGTCTCTATGAATGCTGCATACGACAACGACAATGAAAAACTTCGCTCGTAAATGATAACTGAACTAAAATGCTTTTCAAAAAAATAAGTTATGAGTGAACAAGCTAGACTAAAACAAATCAAAAGCCCTTGTGTTAGTATTTGTAAATACAATAAAAACAACTTCTGTGTTGGTTGCAAACGTCACATGAATGAAATTTTTGATTGGTTTGATTATTCTGATGAAATGAGAACTGCAATTATGACTGATTTATTATCTCGCGATATAGAAACGGATAGTCAATAAGTAATAACCTAGAAGTAAAAAAGACTAAACCCAACACCAATCATTATTACTCCAAAAATCCTGTTTACTCTCAAGGCCATTTTTTCACTACTTATTAGTTGCCTTAATTTTTTTCCAAGAATACCAATAAATAATAAACCAAACAATAGTGAAATAGCAACAGTAGCTATGATCTTTAGTCCATAAGATAAACTGACCTGATTGAGATCAATCAGTGATGGAAGGACTGATAAGTAGAAAATCATTACCTTTGGATTAGTTCCAGCTAAAAGGAAACCCATCAGTAGTTCTTTCAAATGAGATTGGGCAGAAATGTCATTGTCCATACTGAATTTTCCAGCTCTCCACTGAGAGTAACCTAAATAAAATAGATAGCATGCACCAAAATATTGGACCGCATTTGTAACGGGTGTAATCAAATCAGCAAGCGCATTTAAAGAAAAAATGACAATAGTTAAATAAGATAAATCACCAAGCGTCATTCCGAGCGAAAAGAATATAGCTGAGGCTAGGCCTCTTGAAGTAGAAATAGAGAGAAGTGCTAAAGTCCCAGGACCTGGGGTCACTGCAAAAATGAAAAGAGTAAAGCCAAGGACTAAAAAGACATTTATTTCCATAATTTATTGCTTCTCATAATTATCGAAAAGGAATCATATTTTTTATCTTCAAGTCGTTAAGGACAGCGAGAGCCGAAACGGCCATTAAAATCCCAATAGCATTTTTTAGAGTAATCATTTCTTCAAAGAAAATTGCACCCAATGCGATTGCAAAGAATGGAGTTAATATACTAAAAGCTGAGCTCTTTTTAGAACCAATAATCCTTAAACCCGTATAGTAAAGCGCTGTGATTGCGGTACCTGCAATTACTGAAACAAAAAGAATATTTATCCAAAAGATATAATCCATCCCTCCCAATTTATATAGATAATTACTATCAAAAGCTATATTCCAATCTATAATAAAACCTAAAAGACAGACATAGAAGTTGATAGTCAAAACATGAATATTTCTCATGTAAGAGGCGGCTACAGTGAACATAGCATAAGTAAGAGCAGCCAATACAAAATAAACATTACCTCCACTTACAAGCTTATCAAGATTCATTTGTTCCAGATTAAGCATTAAAGCGACACCTATTGCTCCAATTGTCAGTGCGACCCAATCCTTCAAAATAGGTTTTGATTTTTTGGAAAAAATCATCATGACATAAACAAAAATTGGAATTAAAACGGTTACTAGTGCCGCTCCTAAACCGACCGCACCCCTCTGCATTCCCATGAAATAGGTTCTGTAGTTTCCGATTAGAAAAAAAGCCAAAAGAATGCAAATAACGAAGTTTTTTAAACTAATTTTTATAGGAATTTTCATCCATAAAAGTAAGGGGAAGGTTGAAAGCGCTGATAGAAAAAATCTATATACGACGACCTCGTCCTCACTGATATAGAAAGATAGGTATTTTGCTGAAACTCCTGACAATGCCCATACCAATGGAACAAGGAGCATAATCAGCGTCATTGATTTTTCAGATTGGAACATCTACATCCTTTTTTATTTAATAAAGTGCGACAAAAACACCAACAAGAATCATAGTTACGCCAGTCACTTGATTTATCCTCCTGATGCTATCTGGATTTTCAATATAGCTTCTAAGTCTAACACCTAAAATATTTGCCAAACTTAAAACAAAAAAAACAGTTAGGCCAATTGCTACTATCACTTGAACTTCAGTATTTAGAGTCAGATTATTTAAGTCTATAAAAATTGGAAGGAAGGATAGGTAGAAGATAATTGTTTTTGGATTAGTCACTCCAACAACAAACCCAGCTATTAAAAGCTTTATGACTGAACTCTTTTTACTGGAAGGTTCAAAGCTAATTCCTTTTGAGCGAAATTGTTGATACCCAATAAATATTAAATAGGATGCCCCAAGGATCTTAACATAGAGCATACTCTCATTAATCAAATCAGCCAATGCATTGAGAGCTAGCATTGCAAGAGCTACATAGATAATATCACCAACTGTGTGGCCTATGGAAACCCAAATTGCAGGGATTGGTCCAAATCGAGTAGAAATCGCCAACACTGCAAATAAACCAGGGCCAGGTGAAATTGCATAAACGAAAGTAGCAATCATTAGAGAAAGTAGGGTAAGCAAATCCATTGCAAGATTATAAACATTGCATCTGCTATAATTATCATTAAATTTCTTACCGCTATTAGTGCATTAAATGAACTTAAACTACTTAGACTTTGAACAACCAATTGCAGAACTTGAAGAAAAAATTGATGCCCTTGAAAGTATCAAAGATGACGCAGATATTGCAAAAGAGATGGAGTCTCTGAAAACTAAAAGCGAGCTCTTAACAAAGAAAATTTTTTCATCACTTACGGATTGGCAAATCTCGCAATTAGCTAGGCACCCACAAAGATTATATACCTTAGACTATATTGAGAACATTTTTGATGAGTTTACTGAGCTGTGTGGAGACCGAGCCTATGCAAATGACCACTCATTAATAGGCGGAATTGCAAAAATAGACGATCTAACATTTATGTTTCTTGGCCAACAAAAAGGTCGATCCACAAAAGAAAAAATCTATCATAATTTTGGAATGACTAGACCCGAGGGCTATCGAAAAGCTCTAAGGCTAATGAAAATGGCAGAAAAATTTGGCTTACCTGTCATTACCTTTATTGATACTCCCGGTGCTTATCCTGGAATTGGTGCAGAGGAGCGTGGGCAGAGTGAGGCAATCGCAAAAAACCTTTTTGAAATGTCAACTTTAAAAACTCCAATTCTGTCGGTTGTGATTGGTGAAGGTGGCTCGGGCGGGGCACTTGCTATTGGACTGTGTGATACGATGATGATGTTTGAATACAGCATTTATTCTGTCATTTCACCCGAAGGCTGTGCTTCAATTCTTTATAAAGATGCCTCAAAGGCGCCAATTGCTGCTGAGTCACTTAAGTTAACAAGTAAACATCTAAAGAAAAATAAACTTATTGAAAAAGTTATTCCCGAACCCCTGGGTGGAATCCATAGAGATCCAGAAAAAGCCTCTAAATTTCTTAAGAAAGCACTTGTTAAGGAACTAAAAAACTTATCAGAACTGCCGATTGAGAAGCTTTTAGAGGATAGGCATGAAAAATTATTAAGCTTTGGAAGATTTAGCGAATAAAGACCCCTACCTAGTAGGCAAGAAAATTGTTATTGCCTTAAGCGGGGGAATTGATTCTATTGTTCTCTTTCATTACCTATGCTCAAACTACTCCGGAAATGTAAGAGCTATCCACATCAACCATCACCTTTCTAAATTCTCTGACGACTGGTCCAAATTCTGTTTTGAGCTCTGTAAGAAAAATAATATTGACTTCAAGAGTATCGATATTAATATTGAAAAATCATCAAATATCGAGGAAAATGCTAGGATAAGTCGCTATAATTCACTAAAATCCAATTTATCAAAGAATGAAGTACTTTGTACTGCACATCATCAAGATGATCAGGCTGAAACATTACTGCTACAGTTATTTAGAGGCAGTGGAGTTGCTGGACTTGCCTCAATGCCAAAATTAAAAAACTTTGGTCATGCGTATTTATATCGACCCCTGTTAAATATCGGCAAACAACAAATATCTGAATACGCGGCATCTCATCATTTGCAATGGGTTGAAGATGACAGTAATGACAACACTCAATTCAAAAGAAACTTATTAAGAGTTGAGCTGATTCCTAAATTGAAAATAAGCTTTGAGAGTATGATCAAAAATATTTCGAGAAGTGCTGCTCATCAGGCTGAAGCTTTAACCCTTTTGCATGATTTAGCAGAGATTGATATCGCAAAATTTAATCTCATAGTTGATAATAAAATTCAAATCAATCATTTGATTAAACTTTCATCTGAGAGAATTACAAATGTCCTTAGATTTTATATCAATCAAAGAGGTTTTTTGATGCCCTCTAATAAAGTACTTGATGAGTTACACTCAGTGATGAGCGCTAAAAGTGATGCGCAAGTCCTTTTAAAATGGCACTGTTATGAAGTAAAGCGCTATAACGATGAATTGTATTTCTTTGATACTGAGCATGAAGGGGTCAAATTAGAATGCCCATATTATAAAAAGCTACAGCACTTATCAAATCTTGAAGTTCGCTATAGAAAAGATGGGCAGCGGGTAAAACTCAAAGGCAAAAATCACTCGAGCCCGCTTAAAAAAGTTCTTCAGGAGTCAAACATTCCGCCCTGGGAAAGAGATAAATTACGAATGTATTATGTCGATGGTCATCTCAAAGCCATGGAATCTATAGGCGAAATGTCTGAAGTTTGGACTAATAATTAGCTGTTAAAATCTTCGCTTAATGCTTCTTGGGATTGTGAGTCTAATGAAGTTTCATAATCGTAGTTAGGATGTGCGGAACCAACCTTTACATCAGAACCAGAAACAAAATCAGCAATCATATTTTGATCAAATTCAAATCTCATAAAGTGCACTGCTGAGGTTTTTACATCAGTTTCTCTTTCTAGATCTTCATTGCAAATTGGAAAGACTTTGTCGTGACCATCTACCTGAAAATAAATGCTTTTTTCAACACCGATAAGTCTTGATAAAGCTTCAACTCTCTCTGCAACATCCGGGTATTCAATCATCATTGTGGCCTTTAGATTAGAGCCATTAGGTACGAGCGCATTGTATACATCGAGCTCGTCTTGAATCTCGCTTGATTCAAAAATTTTCTCGATTCGAAGCATCTCTTGAATTTGATATTGAACGGTTTGTTTGTTTTCAAATATCATCCTGATGTGACTTCCCAGATGAACTTCTCTAAGCTTTTTAACTTGAATTGTTTCCTGACGGATAGATGAGCGCTTTTCTGCATACTCTTCAAGAGTTAATAGATCTTGTCTTTCTAGCATTATTATTTCCTCAGATTTTATTTATAAACCATAAGCCAACTTCACCAAGCTAATTGGATGAATTGACTCTATATCTTGTGAAGCAATGTGAGCAACATGGTTACCTGCCATGACGCAGTCACTGACAACAAGTTCGGTAGTATCAGTTATTTTTTTTGCAACTGGCATTCCAATTTTTACCGAGTAAGTATGTGTTTCCTTTCTAACACCATAGGTGCCATCATGGCCTGAGCATCTTTCAGCAATATTGACATCTAAATCAGGAATTAATCCCAAGATTTTTTTTGTGTGCGCTCCAATGTTTTGAACTCTTTGATGGCATGCCACTTGATAAAGAATCTCTTTATCAATTGCTTTAAATTTATCATCGAACTGATTACTTTCAATCAGTAAAGATAGATACTCAAAAGGATCAAAGAATGCTTCAGAGATGGCTTTGATATCTTCATTTTTATTCAATATCATTGGCAGTTCATTCTTAAACATTAAGACGCAAGATGGTATAGGTGCAATAAGTTTATAGCCATCTTTGACTAGCTCGATTAATGGCTCAATATTTTCATTGGCATATTTAACAACTGAGTCAAGATCCCCTAGCTCCATTTTGGGCATTCCGCAACACTGAGTCTTTTTAATCAGCTTCACTTCAACATTGTTGTGTCTCAATACATCGACTAAATCAATAACAGTTTTTGGATCATTATATTCTCCATAACAGGTTCCAAATATTGCTACCTTAAATTGACTATCAGAGCTCTCTTCAACAAAGATCTTTGATAACCTTTTTGAGTGGTAAGTTGGCACAACCGCATTTTCATGAACGCCAAGTACCTTTTGAGTAACCTTTCTGAGTGTTTTATTGTTATTTGACCAGTTCACTACAGGAGAGATAACTGGCATTGATGCAATGGAGCCAACCTTTTGCGGTGAGGTTAAAACTTTATGGGATAACTTCGTTTCACCCTTTTTAAATTGAATGGCCTTCGCTCTGAGCATTAGATGCGGAAAATCAACATTAAAGTCATGTGGCGGAACATATGGGCACTTAGCAATGTAGCATAGATCACACAAATAACATTGGTCAACTACTTTCTTATAGTCAGCCTTATCGACACCATCGACCTCAAAAGTTTCAGACTCATCAATCAAGTCAAATAGTGTTGGAAAAGACTTGCATAAACTTACGCATCGTCTGCAGCCATGACAAATATCAAACACCCTCTCAAGCTCATTATTGAGAGAATCTTCATTATAAAAATCTTTATCTTTCCAATTTAGAGGGTGGCGAGTTGGAGCCTCCAAATTGCCTTCTTTGAATTTAGACATATTTATTTAGTTTTAAGGTTTATTGCTACCACAGAATGAATCTATGGTAGCAGTGACTTTACATGCTATCTAAAGCTTTTTGATAACGGTTAGCATGAGAACGCTCAGCTTTCGCTAAAGTTTCAAACCAGTCCGCAATTTCATCAAATCCTTCTTCTCTAGCAGTTTTAGCCATACCTGGGTACATGTCAGTGTACTCGTGAGTTTCACCATGAACCGCACTTGCAAGCATGTCTTTGACTTCCTTGGCTGGCATATCAGTACCTGGATCGCCCACTCCACCTTCAATTAGGTGTTCCATGTGACCGTGTGCATGTCCTGTCTCACCTTCTGCAGTTGACCTGAAAAGAGCTGCCATATCTGGCTCTCCTAAAACGTCGCATTGATTTGCAAAATATAAATAGCGTCTATTTGCTTGAGATTCTCCAGCAAATGCATCCTTTAATGATTGTTCAGTCTTACTTCCACTTAAATTCATTTTTACCTCCGATATTTTAAATGAGCCACAATCATACCATTCATTTATATAAAGTTAAATTGAATAATAATGTATATAATATTCGTTAAAACAGAATATTAAAATGATACCTTCAATTAAAAATTTACAGTACCTCGTTGCACTAAAAAAAACGAATCACTTCTCTAATGCTGCAAAGGAATGCTTTGTAAGTGCTTCAACTTTTAGTGCAGGGATTTCAAAACTCGAAAACGATCTTCAAGTCAAGTTAGTTGAGCGGGACAACAAAAATGTTCGCTTTACAACAGCCGGAAATCGTATCACTCAGCAAGCGGAGTTAGTTTTGGCAGAGATGAATGTATTGGTAAGCACAGCAAATCTAGATTTTTTTGAGTCTGAGATTACTATCGGTGTTATTCCAACAATCTCTACTTACATTCTCCCAAACTTTCTATCCAATATCACTCAATCGTATCCAAAACTTAAAGTTTCATTCAAAGAGGATACTAGTGAAAACTTACTAAAACAGCTTGATCAAGCTCAAATTGATTTTGCAATCTTTGCTTTTCCCTATGAATTGCCAGATTATATTGAGAGTTATCAAGTCTTTGCTGACCCTATCTATTTTATTCAACACAAAAATCGTAAATCAAAAGAAATTGATAACGGCTCCTTATTGATGCTTGAACAAGGTCATTGCCTTCGTTCCCATATTTTACAAAACAACGAAATTTCTACTAAGCACATATCCAACTTTTCTTGCACAAGCATTTCTACACTTGTTGCAATGGTAGATACGAATATTGGGGTGAGCTTCTTGCCAAGAATGGCAATTGATTTTGGAGTACTGAGTCACTATCCAAATATCAATATAGACCTAAAATCCACTAAAGCTAAACGAGATATTGGCGTCATTTACAGAAAAAACAACCCGCAAGAAGACAACATTATAAAACTGGCGCAGCTTTTAATGGCAAGCTGAGATAGGACTAGTTGTATGGGTTGCTAATGCCAAGCTTGTCTAAAAAATCAATCTCTATTGACTCCATTTTATACGCTGAGGTTATATCTTCATGATCATGTCCAATCAAATGAAGAATGCCATGAACTGCCATATGGGTGAGATGATCTGCAAATTTTTTGTCACCAACTAGTGCTTCCTCCCTCACAACGTCTACACAAATAACAACATCACCAAGTATTGACTCCTCAACCTCATCTGGAATCTCGCTCTGGAAAGAGAGTACATTGGTAACCTGATTTTTATTCCTGTACTCTTTATTAAGGACTTGAATCTCAACTGGAGACACAAGACGAATTAATAATTCAGACTGTTCTAAAGCATTCTCATTTAAAAAATCTTGACATACCTTGCTAAGATTATCTTCGTCAACGTTTGTATCGTTAATGATATTTTGAATAACTACCATGGCAACTTAATATTGCTAAAATAGTTATTTTATCCCTAAAACTTTTTTATTTGATGCAAATCACTGAAGTTGCAATTCCAGTCCCATTACACAATACGTTTGATTATTTGTGTAAAGAAAAAGTGGTCATTGGCTCAAGAGTAAAAGTTCCATTTGGATCTAAAAAAGTGACAGGTATTGTTCTCTCTCACAAGGACAAAAGCAGCTTTTTAAAACTTAAAGAAGTTGAAGAAGTAATAGATCATGAAGCGCTCTTATCAAAGGAAATTCTTGAATTCTTAACTTGGTCTGCTAACTATTATCACCACCCAATTGGTGAAGTTCTTTCCAATGCGATACCAAAAAACCTAAGAAATGGCAAGCCAGCACTTCTTAAAAAGCCGAGTGAAGCCCATGTAAAGGTGTCGTCAACTGACATACAGCTAACTACCGAGCAAAGTTTTGCAATTAATGAAGTGCTTAAGAGTTCTTCTGAGTTTAATGGCTTTTTGCTTCACGGCGTAACTGGAAGTGGCAAGACAGAAGTCTATCTCAATATCACGGAGCGACTTTTAAAAACAGGAAAGCAAGTTCTTGTTTTAGTTCCTGAAATAGGCCTAACCCCTCAAATGATCTCACGTTTTGAGGAGAGAATAGAAGGCCAGGTCGTCGCAGTTCATTCTCAGCTGAATGACACGCAAAAACAAGATGCCTATCTACTGGCAAAGAATGGCGATGCAAAAGTTATTCTTGGGACTCGTTCTGCTATTTTTACACCTATACCTAATCTTGGACTCGTGATTGTGGATGAGGAACACGACAACTCCTTTAAACAACAATCAAACTTTCGATACTCTGCAAGGGACCTCAGCTTTATGAGAGCTAAATTTGCCAACGTTCCACTCATACTTGGAACCGCAACACCTTCTTTAGAAACCTTGAAAAATGTTATAGAAAAAAAGCTCGCTCGACTAACCCTGACTTCTCGCCCTGGCGAGGCAATCATGCCAAGCATTGATCTAATTGATATGAGAAGCCAACCTTCAGAGCCATTATCAAAGCCGCTCATTGCTAGAATCAAGCATTACCTTTCAGAAAGTAGACAGGTCATGCTATTTATCAACCGGAGAGGTTATGCGCCAATATACTATTGTACAGAGTGCGGTTGGCAGTCAGAATGCACCAGTTGTGACTCAAGGCTGGTATATCACCGGAGTATTAATCGACTCAAGTGTCACCACTGTGGATTAGAAAAATCTCCCGAATCCTCTTGTCCTTCTTGTAGCAGTAAGGAGCTCAAGATTCTTGGTTATGGAACAGAAAGGCTTGAAGAAAATCTAGAATCATTCTTTCCAAGTACAGAGGTCATTAGAATTGATAGAGATACCACGCGCAAGAAAAAAGCTTTTGCGACTCACTTAAAAAAAATTAACTCAGGTGAGCCCTGCATCATTATCGGAACTCAAATGCTCGCTAAGGGGCATGACTTTTCTAACCTGGCATTTGTGGGTATTTTAGATGTTGATGTTGGACTCATGTCAACTGACTTTAGGGCCACGGAACACTTAGCTCAACTACTTGTTCAGGTTTCAGGAAGATGTGGAAGAGGGAAATATAAAGGAGAGGTCAATATACAGACCCGTTACCCGAATCATCCTATATTCAACTTTGTGAAAGATTCGCGCTACACCGAATATGCCAAAACCCTTTTATTGGAGCGCAAAGACACGAAACTGCCACCTTTTGCTCATCAAGCGTTAATTTGTGCAAATGCTAAAAACAAAATTTTAGCAGAGAATTTTTTGACCGAAGTGGCCCAATTAATTAATAGCATTGAGATTGAATCAGTCGAAATTTGGGGTCCAGTTCCTGGAGTCATTGAACGGAAATCAGATTACTACTACTTTAATCTTTACTTGCAATCAGAAGACAGAGGACAGCTTCGTAGATTAATTCAGACTTTTTATCAGCATGTTGAAACTATCAGGGTGAGCTCATCAGTACGATGGTTTGTCGACATTGACCCTGTTGAATAGATAGATTACTCTAGCGAGTCGCCAACAATATTAGCCATCGCCTGAGTAATAGCCAACAACTCTTCGTCAGATATTACAAAGGGCGGCATAGTGTAGAGTAACTTCCCATAAGGCCTGAGCCAAACCCCAGACTCAATCAGCTCTTCCTGAGTTTTTTTCATATCCAAAGCTTCATTGAACTCTAAAACACCGATTGCACCAAGAATCCTGACGTCAAGTATAGATTGATGACTCTTAAGAGGCATCAATTGATCCCTTAAAATCGTTTCAATTTCGGTGACTCTTTTTTTCCAGTTGCTCGTTAACAGAAGATCAATACTTGCAATCGCTGCAGAACAGGCCAAAGGGTTGGCCATAAAGGTTGGTCCATGCATTAGTACGCCAACTGTTTCAGAAACATCTTTGTTAGTTATGGCAGCAGCCATTGTCATATAGCCACCTGTCAAAGCCTTTCCTACGCACATAATATCTGGAGAGATATTAGCATGATTACAACCAAAAAACTCACCTGTTCGCCCAAACCCAGTGGCTATCTCATCAACAATCATAAGGACGTTGAACTTGTCACATAGTGCTCTAGAACCTTTCAGGTAGTCTTCATTATAGATATTCATTCCTCCAGCGCCCTGAACTATTGGCTCAAGAATCATAGCCGCGATTTTTTTATGATTTTTGCTCAGCCTAGACTCCAAATCAGCAAGTGCCTCATCAGTGTTATGAGGTTTAGGCTGCATAACAAAATAATGCTTCGGTAAAACTTCACTAAAAAGGTGGTGCATACCCTTGTTTGGATCACAAACGCTCATAGCGCCAAAAGTGTCGCCATGGTAACCACCCCTTGGCGTTAAAAAATATGACTTTTCTTTTTGACCTTTGTTTTGCCAGTACTGAATAGCCATTTTTAGAGAAACCTCAACTGAGACAGAGCCTGAATCAGCAAAAAACACCTTATCTAGGCCTTTGGGTGTCAAATTGATTAGCTTTTCACATAAGTCAATGGCTGGTTGATGAGTCAGACCCCCGAACATCACATGCGACACTTGATCAATCTGAAACTTAATGGCATCATTTATATAGGCATTATTGTAGCCATGTATCATGCACCACCAGGAGCTCATCCCGTCAATGACGCGTGCTCCATTCGTGAAATTAAGATACACCCCCTTTGCACTCTCTACATGGTATGTTGGGACCTTGTTTGGGATATTGGCATAAGGGTGCCAGATATGATTTTCTTCGATATTCACTAGAGGTAGTCTCGCAATTGCTTCATTGAATCGATTACGAGGTCAGGATTTTCATCAGCAATATTGTTGCCATGATTGTAACCATATGACATGCATATAATCTGAAAATTTGCTGCTCTAGCGGCCTTCACGTCACTAACTGAGTCGCCTAGCATTAGGCACTCATTGGGCTTAACATTAAAAAAGTCAGCACTATGAATCAGTGGCATTGGGTCTGGCTTCTTTCTTTCTAAAGTGTCACCAGAAATAACCACTCCAAAATAGTCAATAATCCCTAAAGATTTAAGTAATGGAAGAGTAAACTGCTCGGCTTTATTTGTAACACAGCCTAAAAGATAGTCCTTAGATTTTAAATAATCTAAACCCTCCATTACCCCATCATAGAGAGTAGATCTAAAGGATGAATTTTGGGCGTACAAATCTAAAAAAATTGGATACGCTTTGTCGAATGCCTCTTTACTTGGAGAGCCATCCAATTCACCTGTCAAAGCCCTTTCAACCAACCTAGGAACCCCGTTTCCAACCCAGTGCCTAACTGCATCCTCTCCTCTTAATGGCATATCCAGAGCAACCATCATCTGGTCAACACAATAAGCCAAATCAGGGACACTATCGACCAAAGTTCCGTCGACATCAATCATTACTAGTTTTGGCTGAAATATTGTCATTAATGTTCTATATTTATTACAACTTTGGTAGAATTGAATTAAGCATTCAATACAAAGATATTTTATATGGAAAACAAAACAGTCATTGGATTTATTGGCGCTGGTAATATGGCCTATGCTCTTATTAAGGGGCTATTGAGTGATGGCTTTGAAGCCAAAAATATTAATGTTAGTGACGCCAATCCTGAGCTTCTAGAAAAACGCAGCTCTGAACTGGGAGTAACTGCCCAACCAGACAATGTCTCATTGTTAAATAACAGTGATATTGTCGTTTTTGCAGTTAAACCTCAAGTCCTCTCAGTAGTTTGCCATGAGCTCAAAAATAAAGCCTCAACAGATCAGCTCTTTGTCTCCATTGTTGCTGGCATCAAAAGTAAAGATATTAATCGATGGCTTGGCGGTGACTTTGCACTCGTTAGAACAATGCCCAACACGCCTGCTCTTTTTCAGTCTGGAGTGACAGGTCTTTATGCGAACGAACTCGTCAATGACCTCCAAAAAAAATCAGTAAACTTGTTGTTATCTGCTGTGGGGGAATGCTTTTGGGTCAATGAGGAAAATCTATTGGATGCAATTACAGCTATTTCAGGGAGTGGACCCGCTTATTTTTTCTTAATGATGCAGTCCATGAAGCAGGCCGCTATGGCCCTGGGCCTGGATGAAGATACAGCTGATGCTTTGAGCATCAAAACCAGTCTAGGTGCAAGCATCATGGCGACGAACTCTGGCAAAGATTCGCGCACCCTTCGTGCGGAAGTTACATCACCAAATGGGACTACGCAATCAGCAATCGAAACCTTTCAAGATCAGAACTTTGAGGGAATTGTTGCAGCTGCAACAAGAGCTGCCTACGACCGTGCACGGGAGCTCAGTCAAGAACTAGGCAACATTGAATAAGACTTTATTTCCTTTTAGCTCCCCCATAGCAACTGCATATTAGCAATTGCTGCCAGTGAAGCAGTTTCTGTTCTCAAAACCCTCTTTCCAATATGGACTGACTGATATCCCGCAAACTCAGAATCACTAACTTCTTTTTCGGTCAATCCACCTTCTGGCCCAATCAATATCGTTGCATTTGAAGTTTCCTGCACTTGACTGAGTCCGATTTGTGCTCGGTGGTGCAAAACAAAGCCATTGTGGCTCGTCTCTTCTAATAGCCCTTCGAGCGAAACTGGATCAGACACGCTGACAATGACTGAACGACCTGACTGTTCACAGGCATGGTTAGCAATTTTTTGCCAATGATCAATTTTTTTTTGAACTTTTTCCTCTCTTAACCGAACAACACAACGCTCTAATTTCATTGGTATTATTCTTGTAACTCCCAACTCAACCGCTTTTTGGATCAAAAAATCCATTTTTTCGCCTTTTGCAATCCCCTGGGCGAGAGTTAAATCTAATTTTGATTCTGAATTATTTCTTGCCTTAGAAATGATTTGAAGGCTGGTTGTTTTTTTGGCACCTTGAACTAGCGCTTTGTAATCGAAACCGTCACCGTTAAATACTGTAATATTTTTACCGACTGGAAAACGTAAAACCTTGTTTAAATGGTGACTATTATCACTATTTAATTCAGCTGTTTTACCCTCAGTAAAAGGTGTATTTTGGTAAAGTCGTATCGTTTTCATGGTATCTTTCTTGCGTTGTATATCTAAGAATTAATACACCAAATAAAATGATACATCAAAAAAGAAGAGAGGAGTTGTTAAGCATGTTGGCTCATGATGCCGTGGTCATTGTGTCAACCAATAGCGAACAAAAAAGAAACAGTGATGTGACTTATCCATTTCGTCCAGATAGTAATTTTTGGTATCTAACTGGATTTATAGAGCCCGATGCAATAGCTGTATTTAGCAAAGATAGCTATGTCATGTTCTTAAGACCGAAGGACGAGACCAAAGAGATTTGGAATGGAATCAGACTAGGAGCTGAACTTGCTCCAGAAATTTTGTTAGTGAATCAGGCATATGACATTGATACTTTTTTTGATCATATTGACTCTTTTACTAAAAAAGGCTCTGCCATTTATTATGATGCACCGGCAGGTGGTGGCTGGAAAGACCATTCCAGCACAAATATTCATAATAAACGCATTCATTCTCTTTTTGAAAGCAGACTAAAACCTTTAAACCCTTTTGTTTCAGAAATGCGACTTATAAAAGACAAGGAAGAAGTGAAAAATATGCAGGATGCAGCCGACCTAGCATCTGAAGCCCACATAAATGCAATGAAAGAGTCTATACCTGGACTTTTTGAGCATAATATTGCCTCTGTGTTTGACTCACATTTTAGAAATAGCAACTCTGAACACTCCTACCCTCCAATCGTTGCAAGTGGTGAAAATGCATGCATTTTGCATTACACTGAAAACAATAAAGAGCTGAAAAATGGGGATCTACTTTTGATTGATGCAGGTTGTGAGATTAACGGCTATGCCTCAGATATTACGAGAACTTTTCCGATTAATGGAAAGTTTAATGATGCTCAAAGAGAGATATATGATCTTGTTTTGAGTGCGCAAAAATCTGCTATTCAATCTATTAGGCCTGGGGTCAGCTCCAATAAGCCGCATGAGACTGCCTGTCAAATAATAACGGATGGCCTTATCAAGCTAGGAATTATGAAATCGCCTGAGGATTTAACTAAATTTTATATGCACAACACTGGGCATTGGTTGGGACTTGATGTACATGACGTAGGCAGTAAATTAGTGAATGGAGAGTTCCGCGAGTTTAAAAGTGGTATGGTAACAACCGTCGAGCCTGGAATTTATATCCGAAGGGATGATAAAATTGACCCTAAATACTGGGGCATAGGAGTCAGAATAGAAGACGATGTTCTAGTGACTGATAAAGGAAATCATGTTCTCTCCCAAAAAGCAGCTAAAGAGATTGATGAAATTGAACTACTAATGAGTCAGCAATAGTTATGAATATAAATGAGGCAATCAAAGCGGTTATTTCAAGACAAAACTTGAATGAAGGTGAGATGCATGATGTCATGAGTAGCATTATGACAGGCCAAACTACCGATGCTCAGATTGGCGCATTTCTTGTTGGCCTTTCAATGAAGGGTGAGACAATTGAGGAAATTACTGCAAGCGCAAAAGTCATGCGAGATCTTGCCACATCAGTCAAAATAAGCAGCGATGAGTACTTGGTTGACACCTGTGGCACAGGAGGAGATGGACTCGGTCTTTTTAATATCTCAACAGCTTCGGCTTTTGTAGTCGCAGCGGCTGGTGGAAAAGTTGCAAAGCATGGAAATCGCTCAATATCCTCAAAATCTGGAAGTGCAGATGTACTGGAAGCTGCTGGTATCAATCTCAATTTAAATCCAGAATTGATTAGTCAGTGTATTGAGGAGATTGGGGTGGGTTTTATGTTTGCACCAGCTCATCATAGCGCTATGAAACATGCAATTGGGCCTCGTAAAGAGCTCGCAATAAGAACAATTTTTAACGTATTGGGTCCTTTGACAAATCCAGCCAAAGCACCAAACCAAATTATGGGGGTTTTTGATAAAAATTTAGTTGAGCCGATTGCTAATGTTTTAAAGGGTCTTAATTCGCGCCATGTTATGGTGGTCCACTCTGAAGATGGTCTTGATGAGTTCTCCATTGCCAACAAAACTTATGTGGCAGAGCTAAAAGATAATAAAATTTCAAGGTATACTGTCCATCCTCATGATTTTGGGCTAGAGGAAGGAAGCCTAGATTCAATTCAAGCTGAAAATGCTGAGCAATCTCTTGCTTTGATTCATGAAGCATTTTCTGGAAAGCAAGGTGTAGCTAGAGATATTATTGCATTAAATGCTGGCGCTGCAATTTACGTGAGTGGCCTAGTAAATTCATTAGAAGAGGGCATCACAAAAGCCAATCAAACATTATCAGACGGTTCAGCACAAGATAAGCTTGATGCATACATTCATGCAAGTAATAAGTAACCATGAATAAAAAAACCAATCTAATCTGGATAGATCTTGAAATGACAGGGTTAGTTCCCGAGAGTGACGTCATTATTGAAATTGCAACTGTTGTGACGGATGCCAATCTTAATGTTATTGGTGAGGGTCCATCTTTAGCAATTCATCAAAAAACTGAATTGCTAGATGGTATGGATGATTGGAATACCAATCAACATAACCGCTCTGGATTAGTGCAGAGAGTTAAAGAAAGTTCAGTTTCAGTCGCACAAGCAGAATCTCAAACACTTGATTTTCTCTCTCAATACGTTGATTCGGGAGCTTCTCCTATGTGCGGCAATTCAATTTGTCAAGACAGAAGATTTTTGTATAACTATATGCCTACCCTTGAAAAGTTTTTCCATTACCGACATATCGATGTCTCAACACTAAAAGAACTGGCTGATCGCTGGAAACCAGACATCATCAATAACTCATTCAAAAAATCTAGGCACTTAGCTTTGTCAGATATCTATGACTCCATTGATGAATTGAAGCACTATAGAGAGCACTTTATAAAAGCATAAATTGACTTACCTATCCCCCGCAAAAATCAATTTATTCCTTCACATTACCTCAAAAAGAGATGATGGGTATCACAACTTACAGACCATTTTTCAGCTATTAGATTTTTATGATGAGATTGATTTTAGTTTAAGAGATGATGGAAAAATAAACCGCATCTCAGGCAACGAAGATATTCTTATCAGCAATGATTTAATGATTAAGAGTGCTAAAAAGTTAAAACAATATAGACAAACCAATTGTGGAGTGGATATAAAAATTTTAAAAAAGATACCTAAGGGCGGAGGACTGGGAGGCGGGAGTTCAAATGCTGCAACCACTCTGATTGCACTTAATAAACTTTGGAATCTAAAATTAACCAATGCAGAACTGATCTCAATAGGAAAAGATATTGGTGCAGATGTTCCTGTTTTTATTGAAGGAAGAAGCTCTTGGGCAGAAGGAATTGGTGAAATTCTTACCCCATTAAATTTGCCAGAATACTTCTATCTGGTCGTTTCAATCAATAAACAAATCTCTACGCGTGAAATATTCAGCCATAAAGCATTGACAATGTCACCTCTACAAAGGAAAATAACCGATTTTTCATTAGTTTCAAATCCACATAACGACTGTTTGGATGCTGCAATAGACTTGGATAGTGAGATAAAAGATGCTTTGATGCATCTTAATTCAACTAGAAAGCATGTTGATGAAGCAAGAATGACAGGAAGTGGCTCATGTGTTTTCGTAGCATTTGAAAATGAAAGTGATGCATTGATAGCAAAGGAAGAATTGCCATCAAAGTGGGTTGGTTTTGTCGCGAAAGCGATTGATAAATCACCGCTATACAATTGGGATGTCGCCAAGCGGTAAGGCAACGGGTTTTGATCCCGTCATTCGCAGGTTCGAATCCTGCCATCCCAGCCAAATTTTTTTTGCTATCCTTTATTAGCTTATCTTCATCAACTAAACACTTCAAATTCATTTGAAGTGAGTACAATTATATTTTTGACTAAAAACTAAAGCTAAAAATGAGCATATATCAATTTAATTTCAACAATATTAATGGAGAAAAAGTTTCACTTAAAGCTTTCGAAGGCAAGATTGTTCTTATAGTCAATACAGCTAGCAACTGTGGTTTAACTTATCATTACAAGGGTTTAGAAGGCCTATACCAAGAATATAAGGATGCCGGCCTTGAAATTATTGGATTCCCTTGTAATCAATTTGGAAAGCAAGAGCCAGGAACAGCAGATGAAATAAAAAGCTTTTGTAAACTTAACTATGATGTTAGTTTTCAATTGTCCGAAAAAATTGAAGTCAACGGCTCAAATGCTCACCCAGCCTTCAAATACTTAAAATCAGAGCTGAAAGGTAAATTAAATGACAGCATCAAATGGAATTTCACAAAGTTTCTAGTTGATCGCAACGGGATACCTGTTAAACGTTTTAGCGCAACAGTTGAGCCTAAGGAAATAAAGCCATTTATTGATCAACTTATTTAAAATAAAACGTCTTACTAGAAAACTACTTGATTCAATCGTATGATTTCTTTGTATAATTATGCAATCATCCAATAAGAATCTAAATAGATGTCTTTAGATAGAATAAAAATCTTTAGCGGCAACGCAAACCCTGATCTCTCTTCTGAAATAATTGAAAATCTTAACATAAGCCAAAGTAAAGCTTTTGTTGGCCAATTTAGTGACGGAGAATCACATGTAGAAATACTTGATAATGTCCGTGGTTGTGATGTTTTTGTTATTCAGCCTACATGTGGACCTTCTTCAGCAGAAACGCTAATGGAGCTTCTTATCATGGTTGACGCTCTCAAAAGATCATCTGCAGGAAGAATAACAGCTGTTGTTCCTTATCTTGGATATTCAAGGCAAGATAGACGATCTCGCCTTACTCGAGTTCCAATTTCTGCTAAGCTTGTAGCTCAAATGATTGAGACCTCTGGGGTGAACCGAATTCTTACTATGGATCTTCACGCAGATCAAATTCAAGGCTTCTTTAATATACCAATTGATAACATTTATGCTCAACCCGTTCTTGTTCAGGACATATTGGATAATGAATATGACGATGTTGTAGTTGTATCACCCGATGTTGGAGGCGTTGCAAGAGCTCGAGCTGCAGCAAAAAGAATCAATGATGCTGATCTTGCAATCATTGATAAAAGGCGTCCAGAGCCCAATCTAGTTAAGGTTATGAATGTGATTGGTGATGTATCTGGAAGAACATGCATTATGATTGATGATATGGTTGATACTGCTGGAACACTTTGTCAAGCCGCTCAGATTTTAAAAGAAAAGGGTGCTAAAAAAGTAGTTGCATATGCTACTCATGCAGTACTTTCTGGAGGCGCTATAGATAATATTTCTAATTCAAAACTGGATGAGTTAGTCCTCACAAACACTATTCCTTTGAATGGAAATGCGAATAAATGCAATAAAATTAGACAACTATCTATTGCTAAAACGCTTGCTGATGTTATTCGCCGAATCAGTGATGAGCAATCCATAAGCAAAATTTTTGCTGAATCTAACTAAATCAAAGCTATTGCAGCGGTCAATTATTGACTAAAAAATATTTTACGAATTAGGTATAATTCGACCTCTGTTTTTAAAAAACAAAACTATGAAGACAACTACTGAAGCTCATAAAATCGCCCTTAACAGTCTTATTGTCATTGGAAAGGAACAAGGCTACCTAACCTATTCAGAAATTAACGACCTTTTGCCTGAAGACTTATTGACGCCTGAACAGGTAGAACCTATTGTTACTATCTTAGAAGAATTAGATATCGTTGTTGCTGATGAAGCACCTGATGCAGATACTTTGGTTATGCATCAAGGTGGTAAAGCTGAGGCGAATTCAGCGGAGGTTGCTGTTGCAGCCCTTGCAGCACTTGACTCAGAATTTGGAAGAACAACTGATCCTGTAAGAATGTACATGCGTGAAATGGGAGTTGTTGAACTCCTAGAGCAAAGTGATGAAGTTAGAATCGCTAAGGAAATTGAAGCGGGTGTCTACCAAATAATGCAGGCTATTTCTCTTTATCCAGAGATTGCAGACCACTTTTTTAAGGCCTACACTAGGCTTGAGGAAGGTAAATGTAAAATGACTGATGTCGTTATCGGCTACCAAGGTGATGCTGAAGAATTTGAAGAAAAACAAGCTCTTATTATTGAGAAGCAAGCTCTCTTAGATGAAAAACACGCGAAATTAGAGGCAATGGAGCTAGGTGAAGACGAAGAAGAGTTAGAGGATGAAGATGAATTTGATGAATTGGAGTATACTGGTCCAGACGAAGGTGAGGTATATGAGCGCTTTGACAAAATTCAAAAATCCTACAAAAGTTATGTCAATTCTTGCAAAAAGAATGGCTATCTAGACGCAAAAACAGTAAAAGCAAGACAAAAATTCTCAAGCTGTATCTCAGAACTCAGACTTGCGCCAAAGCTTGTTAGTACAATGATGGATGTTGTTTCTACTAGAGTTACTCTTGTCAAAAAAGAAGAAAATCTAATTCGTAATGCTTGTGTTGATGCTGGAATGGCATCAGAACTTTTTTATAAACTATTCACTGGTAATGAAACTAACTTTGATTGGCTCAAAAGCAAAGAGATTGATAAGACAACCCTGAAGTCTCTAGAGAGTTGCAAAGATGAAATCTACTATTCTCAGAAAAGTCTCTTAGAAAACCAAGAGGCGATGCAAATTACAGTTGGAGAGCTTAAGGAAATCAATAAAAAACTTAGGCAAGGTGACAGAAAAGCTAAAAATGCTAAGAGTCAAATGATTGAAGCTAATCTAAGACTTGTAATTTCTATTGCAAAAAAATATGCAAATCGTGGATTACAATTCTTAGACCTTATCCAAGAGGGTAACGTTGGACTCATGAAAGCAGTGGATAAATTTGAGTATCGTCGTGGGTATAAGTTTTCAACTTATGCAACCTGGTGGATTCGTCAGGCTATTACAAGATCAATTGCAGATCAAGCACGCACTATCAGAATACCTGTTCACATGATTGAAACAATCAATAAACTTAATAGAGTTAGGCGTCAACTTTTACAGAGATTTGGAAGAGAGGCAACACCTGAAGAGCTGTCTGTGGAAATGGAACTGCCAGAATATAAAATCAATAAAATCCTTAAGATTGCCAAAGAGCCACTTTCAATGGAGAATCCTGTAGGAGATGATGAAGATTCTACTATAGGTGATTTCATTGAAGACGAAAAATTGTCTTCACCAGTTGAAGTAACAACAAGAGAGAGCTTAAAAGAAACTACTGGTGATCTACTTGCAAATTTATCACCAAGAGAAGCAAAAGTTCTCAAGATGCGATTTGGTATTGATATGAGTACTGACCATACACTTGAAGAGGTGGGAAGACAATTTGATGTCACTCGTGAACGAATTCGACAAATTGAGGCTAAGGCACTTCGTAAGTTACGTCATCCTTCTCGTGCTCACAAACTTCAAAGCTTTCTAGAGTAGCTCTTTACCAGGGCCTATAGCTCAGTTGGTTAGAGCAGTCGACTCATAATCGATTGGTCCTTGGTTCAAGTCCAAGTAGGCCCACCAATTAAAAAACCTAGCTTTAGCTAGGTTTTTTTATTAATTAAGTTACTTAAAGATACTTTGGCTCAATGATTGATTCGTTGATAGAGCCATTTTTTTCACTGACGTAATATGCCTTGGCTTTGGGTAGTGATGAAACACAACCTTCGAGTTTGCCATCAACAAAATGAGCTGCGACTCCATCATCGCATGCAATGCCTTCCATCATAGTACCATTTAAAATCGCCTTATGATACTCTGGTCTGCGTTGTGACTCAGTATCAAAATGAGGACAATTACTGTTTGGTAAAAATCCTAAACAATCAAGTGGCAGAAGCTTTCCAGTAACTGAATCAGTTAACCCTTTTTCGAACCAACAAATTGAACCCGCACTGAGCCCTGCCATAATAGCACCTTGATTCCAAGCCTCTTTAAGATACTCATCAAGACCCCACTCTTTCCAGAGAACCATAAGGTTACGAGTATTACCCCCACCAACATAAAAAATATCTTTGTCTAGAACAAACTTTCTTAAATCACCTTCAGGTGGCCAAAACAGTGATAGATGACTCGTTTCACAGTTTAATTTTTTATAGGATGAATAAAATCTTCTTCTGTAGCTTTCATCATCTCCACTTGCTGTTGGAATAAAACATACTTTAGGATTCTTTTTGCCAGATAAAGACAAAAGATATTCATCTAACTTTAGGTTTTCAGGTTTTGATGTAAAACCACCTCCACCCATAGCCAATACTTGTTTTTTCATATTGAAGTTAATAATATATTTAAGAAAAAATAAATTTTACTTAAGATTAAGCCTGACAAAAAATAAATACGATTCTCAATGTTATAATAATTGTATGAACCCTTCATTACTCTCCCAGCTCATGGAGCTTACTACTAAAGCTGGTGAAATAATTATGAATTTTCACAAACACTCTTCTAATTACTCAATCAAATATGACAATACGCCACTAACTGCTGCTGATAAAGCATCACATGAGTTTTTAGTAAATACTCTAAAAAAATTAACACCAAATACTCCAATTCTTTCTGAAGAGTCATCTCATATTCCATTTTCAGTTAGAAAATCTTGGAATGAATACTGGTTAATTGATCCTTTGGATGGAACTCGAGACTTTATAGACGGATCTCCAGACTTTTGTATCAGCATTGCGCTAATTAAAAAAAACTATCCAACTTTTGGATTAATTTATTCTCCTTTTAATAAAGTGCACTACTATAGATTAGCTCGGGAATCTTCAATTAAAGTTATAAATAGAGAAGCATTTAAAATTGTTACATCAAAACCTAAAAGATGGGAAAAAATTGTCATTGGAAGATATTCAAATAATAATAAGGGACTTAAAGAGCATCTAAAACTAAAAACAAATTTTGAAACTTTTAAACTTGGAAGTGCACTTAAGTTTTGTCTGATCGCAGAAGGAATCTACCATTATTACCCAAAATTTGGGCGCTGCTCTGAATGGGATACTGCAGCAGGTGTATTTATACTTGAAGGTGCTGGTGGAAAAGTGGTTGATCTTGACAATAAAGCATTGAAATATAATTTAACTAAAGATATTATTAGTCCTTCATTTAGAGCTCTTGCCTAGGCTAAGAATCTTAAAGAAAGATCTATTGACCTAATATCTTTAGTAATAGAACCAATCGAAATATAGTCTACGCCTGTTTGGGCGTAGTCCACAATGTTAGTTTCAGTAATTCCTCCAGACGCCTCAATAGGATATAAACCTCTTGAAATCTTAACCGCCTCTATGAGCTCTTTGATTGAAAAGTTATCACATAAAATACGAGTAATATCTTTCATTGAGAGAGCAGATTGAAGTTCTTCAAGGGACTCAACTTCAACAATAACAGGAGTTTTAGGAAATTTTCTAACAGCATTTTTAATTGAATCTTCAAGAGAGTCAATTGCTAAAATATGGTTCTCCTTTAACATAATGCAATCATATAAGCCCATCCTATGATTAACACCACCACCGCACTTAACAGCATACTTTTGAGCCTTTCTAAGTCCAGGGATTGTTTTTCTTGTGTCAAGTAATTTTGTTTTTGTGCCACGAATTAAATGAACTAATTCAGCAGTTTTAGTAGAAGTAGAACTCAGGATTTGTAAAAAATTTAACGCGACTCTCTCAGCAGTAACAATTGCTTTTGCATGGCCACTAATTCGACATAAAATTTCACCAGAGCTAACAATTGAACCGTCTCTGACATTCCAATTAATTTGGATTTTGGGATCAATTGAGTTAAAACAAAGATTCACAAATTCAATACCGCATATAACTGCGTCTTCTCTACAAACTATCTCGGCATCAATCAACTTGTTTTCTAGTAAAGCCGAAGTTACATCTCCTCCTCCAACATCTTCTGAGATAGCTAATTCAACAATTTGTAAAGCTTCACTATTCATTTATAAAATCAATAACTGCTTTAGCAGATTGAGAACTAGAATCTTGATTTAACAAACTATGGATCTTGGCTAACTCATTAACAAGCTGAGTGTTATCAGACTCTAATAATGTCATTGCATGTTCAGAAATATTTTGACCATTCGCATCATCTTGTATTAATTCTGGAACAATCTTTCCGCCTAAAATTTTATTAGGAAGTGATATTTCATTAGTGTGAAGCAAGCGGCTTGCAATCTGATAGCTCAAAAAAGAAAGTTTATAGACAACTACCATTGGAACCGCTAATAATCCAACCTCAAGAGCTGCAGTTCCTGATGCGACAAGCACTAGATCTGAATTACTAATTTTTTTGTGTGCATCTCCGACAGATAGAGCGATATCTAGTCCTTTAATTCTATCATTAACCCAGTTTAATTGATGATCATTTGCAAGAGATATATTAAAAATGAGAGTGTCATCTTTTGCTTTCATTAATTCAACTGCTTTCAATAATTCTGGCAACAGATACTTTATCTCAGATTCTCTTGAGCCGGGCAATAAGAGAACCCTTTTATTTGGCTTAAAGTTTTTTCGGGGCTTCAAGATTTCAGCTAAAGGGTGTCCAACAAACACTGCTTTTTGACTATGTTCTCTGTAAAAATCGACTTCAAAAGGAAACAAACATAGAATTAAGTCTGTGGATTGTTTGATTTTTTTTATTCTTTTAGATCGCCAGGCCCAAACTGAAGGACTAATAAAATGAATTGTCTTAATGCCTTTATTTTTGAATATTCGCTCCAATTTAAAATTAAAGTCTGGAGAATCAACACCTATAAAAATATCAGGCTTATTTTCAAGATAGTGCTTTGACATTCGTTTTCTTAGTTTTAAGATGGATGGTAACTTTCTTAAAACTTCACTAAGGCCCATTACATTGACTTCACTCATACTCCAAAGCCTATTACAACCAGCTTCTAACATCTTTTCTCCAGCCAAACCATCAATCTCACAATTAGGTTGATTTTGCTTTAAAGCAACTACTAATGACGAGGCAATCAAGTCACCTGAGGTTTCTGCAGCACTGACAGCAATCTTCATGTATTTTAATTTTAACGAAGGTATATTAAACTTTTTTAAGTTCTTAAAAACTTAAGATCTAGGCAAGATAATATCAGGGTTATCCTCAAAAGGCCGATAAATCACTAAAACTCCGCCTATAACTTGAACTATTTCAGCATGAGAAAATTCTAATATTTTCTCTATGATTTTTTGTTTCTCATCACGATCTTCAACCCTTAACTTGATCTTGATTAACTCATGCTTTAACATTGTAGAGTCAATTTCAGCTATCACTGACTCACTCAAACCATGCTGGCCAATCATCACAAATGGTTTCAAATCATGGGCCATTGATCTTAAATATTTTTTTTGATTATTAGTGAGTTTCATCTTCAAATAAAATCTCGTTTTCAAAAAGGGATTCGATTGTTTCTCTCTTTCTTATCAAGCTATGTTTATTACCACTAACCATCACCTCTGGCACTCTTGGCCTTGAGTTATAGTTAGAGCTGAGTACAAAGCCATAAGCACCAGCAGTCATGATTGCAATATAATCTCCTTTTTCTAAAGTAAGATTTCTATTTTTAGCTAAGAAATCTGTAGATTCGCAAACTGGGCCAACAATATCCCACACATCATTAATCCCTTTAGAATTATTATTAATTAAGACAGCTTTATGATATGACTCATAGAGAGAAGGTCTTATTAAATCATTCATAGCTCCATCTACAATTGCAAATGACTTCAGATTATTTTGTTTTAGATATTCTACTTTTGTTACAAATATGCCAGCGTCTCCAACAATTGAACGACCTGGCTCAACCAAGATCTTCATCGAATCAACTCGCTCAGTCACAGTATTTAAATAATCTTTGATATCTATGGTTTGCTCTTGGTCATAACTGACACCAACACCTCCACCAATATCCAGATGATCAATTAAAATATTTTCAGACTTTAACTTTTCAATAAGCTCTAATGCTCGATCAAGCGCTTCTAGGAAAGGTGCCACATCGGTAATTTGAGATCCTATGTGGTAGTCAAGACCACAAACTTGTAAATTTTCTGATGCTGCTGCTTTCTTATACATTGCTAAAGCAATATCAGGTCCAACTCCAAACTTATTTTCAGTGAGTCCTGTAGATATGTAAGGGTGAGTATTTGCATCTACATTTGGGTTCACTCGAATTGATATGGGTGCTGTCATGTTCATAGAGAAAGCAACTGACTCAATACGATCTAATTCATCTTCAGATTCAACATTAAAACAGTAAATGCCATATTCAAGTGCTTTTTGAATTGAATTTTCATTTTTTGCAACCCCTGAAAAAACACATTTTCTTGGGTCTCCACCAGCAGCTATAACTCTCTCTAACTCACCTAATGAAACAATGTCAAAACCCGAACCTAGCTTAGCAAGAATATTTAGCACTGCAATGTTAGAGTTCGCTTTTACTGCATAACAAATTAAATGAGAATGATCTTCAAAAGATTTCTTAAATAAATTCCAATTGAATTCTATTTGACTTTTTGAGTAAATATAAAGTGGTGAACCATAGGAATCCATTAAGTCTGAAACTTGTAAAGACTCTGCATAAAGGCTATTATTTTGAAAATTGAATGAGCTCAATTGTTTTATTTTAACTACTAGTTGTTGCTTCAACTGAAGCAACTTGTGACTCATTGACCGGGACTAGATCACCCATACGACCACAAGCTGTTATCGTAACAACTATTGAAACTAATAAATAAAGTTTAATTTGGTTTCTCATAGTATCACCTTATTAAAGGTATTATTTTACACAAAGGCTTTAAGCTGTTTCATAAACAAATCTCTAGGCATATTAAATGCACCCAAGCTTTCTAGATGTTTATTCTCTATCTGACAATCGATTAATTTATAGTCACTGTTTTGAAGTAGATAAGCAAAAGCAATTTTGGAAGCATTGCTAACTAATGAAAACATAGACTCCCCAAAAAAAACGCTTCCCATTGCCACTCCATATAAGCCCCCAACAAGCTTATGATCTAAGAAAACTTCGTAAGAATGAGCATAGCCCTCATCATGAAGATTGCAGTAGGCTTTTATCATGTCATTATTTATCCAAGTTCCTGACTGTCCAGACCTATATACACTTTGACAATGTATTATTACATCTGAGAAAACTGTATTCACTTTGACAGTATATTTCGATGAATTAATAGTTTTTCTTAAGCTTTTTGACAGATGAAAGGCCTCAGGTGTAATTACCATTCTAGGGTTGGGTGAATACCATAGAATTGGTTCATCTTTTCCATACCAAGGGAAAATTCCATTTGAATAGGCGTGAATTAATCTATCAGAAGACAAGTCTCCACCTATCCCAATTAAACCATTTGGCTCTTTGAGAGCTTGATTTAATTCAGGAAACTTTAACTCATTAATGTTAAGCCAAAAAGACGATGGTATTTCAATCACTTTTTCCGACTATTGATAATATCTCTTGCCATATAAAGGGCAAGTATACTTCTTGCCTCAGTTAAATCTTCGTTATAGGTTAGTTGATCTAGATCTGAGAGTTTTTTTGGAACAATCTCTAAAGGTTCTGGCTCATCACCTTCTGCTGTTTCTTCATATAGATCTTCAGCCAAAACAATATGCGTTTCACTAGACTGGTAACCTGGAGCTAAGGTAATGGTTTTTAAAAAAGTCAGTTTGTTTGCTCCATAACCGATTTCCTCTTTTAACTCCCTTCCAGCAGCCTCAACTGGTGTCTCTCCTTTATCAATTTTACCTTTGGTCAGACCTAACTCATATCTTTCAGTTCCTCCAGAAAATTCATAAATCATTAAAACTGTCTCATCATCTAACATTGGAATAACCAAAACAGCTCCATTACCTCTTGACATTAATCTTTCATAAACTCGAGTTGCTCCATTAGAAAACTCAACATCCATTGATTCAAGATTAAAAATACGACTCTGAGCGACAGTATGAATATTAGTTAGCGTGGGTTTTTTTCTCATAGTCAATATTATGCCATTGGTTAAAATTATTAATTTAAAAACTAATAGATAAATTAATCATTATTTTACCATATTAAAGACTAAAACAT
>ERZ802822.324-NODE-324-length-34296-cov-8.000468_pt1 | contig 34296 bp, 25 predicted proteins | sample MGYA00345649_ERZ802822 | MGnify/ENA primary metagenome ERZ802822 (study PRJEB30503, sample SAMEA104212359) | marine metagenome | biome: Westerlies Biome; feature: [SRF] surface water layer (ENVO:00010504) within the epipelagic zone...; material: water...
CGCCTCAATCATTTATGTGGCTTTCGAAAATCTGCGAAGCGAACGGCTTCATGCTGGACGGCTTGTGGTGATTTTCGTGTTTGGCCTTCTTCATGGTCTCGGTTTTGCCAGCGTTCTTGGCGATATTGGCCTTGCCGATGGTCAATTCATTATCAGCTTGATCGGCTTTAATATCGGGGTTGAACTTGGGCAGCTTGCCGTTCTTGTTCCGGCCTTTTTGCTTTTTGGAGTGGCGGCTGGAAATGCGCTTTGGTATCGACGATTGATTGCCATTCCAGCATCTTACCTGATCGGCGCAATTGGCTTGTGGATGTTGATAACGCGCCTTGTCAGCTAGCGCGATTTAACTATTTATTAGCGCATGGGCATGTTAGTTCACAAGAGAGAAAAGGGCGAGGGCATTTGACGATTGACGAGATGCAGAAACGTGTTAACGCCAATAGACGATTGGTGCATCAAGGGCGCTGGGTCAATTTGACGTTTGTTCTTGGCGTTGGTGATGATGATCATCTAATCACCATTGTCGCAGGCAAAATCACCAAAATCCGCCAGAGGCATTTACCTACCGATACTGGCAGCTTTTCCATTCGCGCCAGTAATGAGAGCTGGGCCAAACATTGGCAAGCCGTGCCACCGCGCGATTATCACGATCTTTTTGCGATGTTGCCAAAAGGGATTGTAGAGATTGATGGCACCTTATTGCCCCTAATGCAGAATTTACAATATTTCAAAGATATCATTGCAGTGATGCGCGGCGATAAAGGAGACGAAAATGGCGGTTGAATTCGAGCCTATGAAAGGCCGCTATTTCACGCTGAACATTGCCGGAGATGACTGCCGGATTTATATGGAAGAGTCGGGAACTGGTATTCCGCTGTTATGTCTTCACACCGCCGGATCAGATGCGCGGCAGTTTCGGCATATTCTGTCGGATCCCGACGTTACAAGTCGCTTTCGAGTGATTGCCTTTGACCTTCCTTGGCATGGAAAATCAAACCCGCCAAAAGGATTTCGCGACAGCGATTATAAATTAACCGTTGATGGCTACAAACGGATCATTAGCGATGTATGTTTTGCACTAGATTTGCAATCACCGGTGGTTATGGGCTGCTCGATGGGGGGACGTATCGTTTGCCATCTGGCCTTGGAAAATCCGGCCTATTTTCGCGCGATGATCGCACTGGAAGGCGCTGATAAATTAGAACCTTATTATAACCTAGAATGGCTGCACCGACCTGATGTTCATGGCGGCGAGATACAGGCCGCCTTTGTCTCATCACAGGTGGCCCCAACCAGTCCCGATGAGTATCGATGGGAAACCTTGTGGCATTATATGCAAGGCGGGCCAGGCGTTTTCAAAGGCGATCTGCATTTTTATTGGCTAGATGGTGATTTTGATGAACGTTCACCACAAATCGACACAAAAGCCTGCCCAGTTTATCTTATGTCCGGTGAATATGACTGCTCATGCACACCCGAACGCACATTAGAAACAGCGAGCCGAATAAAAGGTTCAAAAGCAACCGTTATGACGGGCATAGGGCATTTCCCTATGAGCGAAAACCCAGCTTTATTTAAGACCTATTTGATGCCAGTTTTATTAGAAATAGCCAATAATGCCGCATGACAATTTCAAAAGTTAGTTAAAGTTCGTTGCGTGACGCCTCATAATTGTCAATGATGTTGATTCATAAATAACAAGACAGTCAAAATGGGTAAGACTTAGGCCATAAATTAGGGTCAAAGTTTCAAAAAAGGGAGGAATTTATGAAAAAATTTATGACTATTTGCGCAATCAGTGCAGCAATGAGTGCCGGAACAGCATTCGCTGAGTCGGTTAAAATTGGCTATATGACCACATTGTCTGGTGGGGCTGGCATTATTGGCAAGCAGATGCAAAATGCCGTTAATCTGGCAATGGAGCATAAGGGCGGCAAGCTTGGCGGCATGGATGCCGAAGTCATTTTTGCTGACGACCAACGTAAGCCAGATGTAGCCAAGCAATTGGCCAACCGCCTGATGAAAAGCGACAGGGTAGATGTTGTGGCCGGAGTTATCTGGTCTAATCTACTAATGGCAATACACAAGCCAGTGACTCGCAACGGCACTTTATTAATTAGCTCTAACGCCGGCCCCTCGCCGATTGCTGGCTCCCAATGTAACAAGAATTTTGTCTCAATGTCATGGCAGAATGACCAGACCCCTGAAGGTATGGGAAAACACATGCAGGATGCCGGGATTAAATCTGTTTATCTGATGGCACCAAATTATCAGGCTGGCAAGGATATGCTGGCAGGGTTTAAACGCTACTATAAAGGCACCATCAAGGGTGAGGTCTATACCAAACTTGGCCAATCAGACTTTCAGGCCGAGCTATCCGCTCTTCGCGCGGCAGGAGCCGACGCGACTATGATCTTCCAGCCAGGTGGCATGGGAATTAATTTTGTTAAACAATGGAAACAGGCCGGCATGGACTCGGTAAGCAAGCTATACACCGTCTTCTCGGTTGACGGTGTGTCATTGCCAGCGTTGAAGGATGCAGCTATTGGAATTCTTGGCACGCAAACTTGGTCACCTGATCTAGACAATGCCATCAACAAAAAATTTGTTGCTGACTACAAAGCTAAATTTGGGGGCTACCCATCATTCTATGCTGCCCAGGCCTATGATACAATTCTAGCAATTGATCATGCGATTGCTAAGTCTGGCAGCAAGGACACAGGTAAAATGCGTGCCGTTCTGGCTGCAGGCAATATCCCAACAACCCGTGGCAATCTGAAAATGAACACGAACCAATTCCCCATCCAGAATATCTATCTTCGCGAAGCGGTGAAAGATGCTGATGGCGTTGTTACAACCAAGGTAACCGGAACAGTCTTTACCGACCATGCCGATTCCTACGCAAAACAGTGTAAATTCTAATCATCTCCGTCAGCCAGCGGTGCTGGACCATTGCTGGCTGACCAAATATTGCCCGATAAAAGCGTATATAACGCGAGCGGTTTCGACTTATGACTTTTACTCTTATACTCGAACAGACCTTCAACGGCCTGCAGGCTGGCGTCACCTTATTTTTGGTTGCCGCCGGTTTAACCCTAATTCTCGGAATTATGGATTTTGTGTTTCTTGCGCATGGCTCACAGGTAATGATTGGTGCTTACGCCGCTGCAGCCATCACCCAAGCTAGTGGTAATTTTTATCTAGGTGTGTTGCTGGCTATACCAGTGACTTTTGCCAGCGGCTATTTGTTGGAATTTCTAATCATCCGGCATTTATATCGGCGTGATCATATGGAACAGGTTTTGGCAACTTTTGGCCTGATTCTATTTTTTAATGAAGCAATACGTGTCAGTTTTGGGCCTGCAGCATTGTTTTCTGACTTGCCGCACTCACTTTCTGGCTTTGTGGAAATTCTACCCGCAACGCCCTATCCAGCTTATCGCCTAGGGGTAATTATTGTTGGGCTTTTATGTGCGGTTGGCATTCATTTGCTCGTTTCACGAACCCGCATTGGTGCGATGGTGAGAGCCGGTGCCAACAACCCGGAGATGACTGCTGCATTGGGCATTAACATTAAAACGCTGTTCCGATTAATTTTTGCCACTGGTGCCTGTCTTGCTGGTGTAGCAGGGATGATGCTGGGACCGCTTACAGCAGTGCAATCCGGCATGGGGGAACCACTTTTGATACTTTCCTTGGTGGTGATTATTATTGGCGGTATCGGTTCGGTGCGCGGTGCGTTTGTTGCGGCAATTATTGTAGGATTGGTTGACACGCTGGGGCGGGTTTTTTTACCCTCAATTCTGCGGTTATTTGTCGAACAGGCAACTGCCGATGGAGCTGGGCCAGCACTGGCGTCGATGCTGGTCTATATCCTGATGGCGGTAGTGCTGATCTTCCGGCCAACAGGCCTATTTCCAGCAAAGGGTTAACCTCATGTCTGGTTTGTCACAATTTCTAGCACTTGCCGGTGATGGTATAAAAGCCAATCGGCTGCTATGGCTGTTGATCGGTGGGTTTGCCGTATTTCCCATTTTTACTCATTTTGCCGATTTGCCATTCTGGAATGATGTGGCGATGCGGATCATGCTACTTGGAATGGCGGCTATGGGACTAAATCTCGTGCTTGGATATGGTGGGATGGTGTCTTTTGGCCATGCCGCCTTTATTGGCATTGGGGCTTATTGTGTTGGCATTGGGGAGTTCTACGGCCTTACAAATGGCTGGGCGCATATTCTGCTTGGGATGATTGTTTGCGGGCTAATGGGGCTGATAATTGGCTATTTGGCGCTAAGAACAAGCGGTATTTATTTCATTATGATCACCCTGGCTTTTGCACAGATGCTGTTTTTTTTATTCGTTTCACTAGAACAGTTTGGTGGCGATGACGGGATGAGCATTGATCGTGCCGAATTTGGCCTGATTGATCTTTATGATCCGTTACGACTATATTTCCTGATCTGGGTGGCGCTAGCACTGGTAGGGCTGGGGTTGATGTTTATTGTCCGCTCAAGGTTTGGGGTGACTTTGCGAGCGATCAAGAGCAATGAATCGCGTATCGAAGCAATGGGTTTAGAGCCACTTCGTTTCAAGATCACCGGTTATGTCATTTCAGCAGTAATTTGCGGGCTTGCGGGCGTTCTATTTGCTAATTGGCAGGAATATGTATCACCCGATATCATGCATTGGACGCGTTCTGGTGAACTAATGATTATTATCATTCTTGGTGGGCTTGGCACCTTAGCCGGCCCGTTGTTGGGCGCAATTGTGTTTCTATTACTGGAAGAAAGTCTACCGATGCTGCTGGGTGCAGTTGCGCCGGCCTATGCGGAAAACTGGATGATCCTGTTTGGCCCTTTGCTGATCATGGTAGTGCTGTTTGGTCGGGGGGGTCTTGTTGGCTTAATAGCTACCCGAAATCAATCAACAAGCAACCAAAAGCGTGGCAAGGCTGGGCAATAATATGAGCCAGCCCATTCTAAACCTGCTAAATTTAAACAAATCCTTTGGCGCAGTTAAGGCAACAAGTGATCTATCATTGACTGTCATGCCTGGAGAGATCCATGCGTTGATTGGCCCAAATGGTGCTGGAAAGACAACCCTAATTCAGCAAATCTATGGCGCGCAGAAGCAAGACAGTGGACAGATCTCCCTAAATGGCAGTGAGATTACCGCATTGTCGGTGCCTGATCGAGTTAAGGCAGGCATTGGCCGATCATTCCAGATCAGCAATGTGCTGATGGATTTCACGGTTATGGAAAATGGTATTATTGCCGAGCAGGCACGCCTTGGGCAGAGCTTTCGGTTTTTGCGGCCTGCCTTTTCAGACAGGCAATTGATTAGAGGCGGAAAAGCCATTTTGGAGCGGGTGGGGTTGGAGAAGCGCGCGGAACAGCGGGTTGGCGATCTAGCCCATGGCGAACGACGCATGCTAGAACTCGCCCTTGCACTTGCCACATCGCCAAGCCTACTTTTATTGGATGAACCAATGGCCGGTGCCGGCCCTGAAGACAGCCAACGTATGGCAGATATTATAGAGGGGTTACGCGGCACAGTTGCCATTTTGCTGATAGAACATGATATGGATGCCGTTTTTCGCCTTGCTGACCGATTGACGGTAATGGTTGAAGGCGCAGTGATTGCCGCCGGCACAGCTGCAGAAATCAGCGCCAATGAAGCAGTTAAACTTGCCTATCTTGGCGGTGAGGAGTAAAAAATGCTTCAACTTCAATCAGTTGAATCCGGCTATGGGATGGGACAAGTTCTTTTTGACGTTTCTTTGTCTGTTGCCCCTGGCGCCTGTGTATCGCTGATGGGTCGCAATGGTATGGGCAAAACTACAACGGTTCGTACCATCATGGGACAGTTGCCCCTAATTGGCGGAAAAATTCACCGATTTGGGGATAACCAGCCAGATATTATGCCATTTGAAATCGCCCGTGCCGGTATTGGCCTTGTGCCAGAGGGACGGCAGATCTTTTCCAATCTGACTGTGGCAGAAAACCTGCAAACCTTTTTTCGACCGCCACAGAATAAAAGCCAATCGCACTGGCATTTCGAACGGGTACTGACGTTGTTTCCAAGGCTTGCCGAAAGAGTTGATCATTCAGGCAATCATCTGTCCGGCGGCGAGCAACAGATGCTGGCAATTGGGCGAGCCTTAATGACCAATCCAAAATTATTGATTCTAGATGAAGCCACCGAAGGATTGGCCCCCATTATCCGCAGGCAAATCTGGGATTGTTTGAATGCGCTGAAAGCCGAAGGCCAATCTATCCTAATCATCGACAAGAACGTAAAAGCAATAGCCAAGCTAGCTGATCACCATTATATTCTGGATAAGGGACGTACTGTCTGGGATGGTGACTCGGCATCCTTGCTGGAGACGCCAGATTTGACAGCCCGCTATCTTGGCGTTTGAGCGTAAGCCAAACTGACTAGCGGTATTGCAGGCAGAAAGACACCATGGACGCATTTATATGTGACGCAATCCGTACACCAATCGGCCGCTACGGTGGAGCCTTGGCCAAGATGCGCCCCGATGATCTGGCTGCTCATGTTATTAAAGGATTGATGGACCGGCATCCTTCACTTGAACCAATGGCAATTGATGAGGTGATTTTTGGTGCTGCCAATCAAGCCGGCGAAGACAATCGTAATGTGGCGCGAATGGCCCTGCTTTTGGCCGGGTTGCCAGTGGAGGTTCCGGGAAGCACGATAAATAGACTATGCGCATCAGGCATGGATGCAGTGGCCACTGTCGCGCGAGGGATCCGCGCCGGTGATTATGAAGTGGCCATTGCTGGCGGAGTTGAAAGTATGAGCCGCGCCCCTTTTATCATGCCAAAAGCAGATACTGCCTTTAGCCGCAGTAATCAGATTTTTGATACAACTATCGGCTGGCGTTTTATCAACCCTAAAATAGAAGCCTCCTTTGGCGTCGACTCCATGCCAGAAACAGCCGATAATGTCGCGTCTGAATACAAGGTTGCAAAAGCCGATCAAGATGCATTTGCGCTGCGGTCTCAGCAGCGCTGGGCTGCCGCAGATGCGGCCGGTATTTTCGCTGATGAAATTCTACCAGTGCACATTGAGCAGCGGCGTGGCGACACGATTGTAATTGACCGAGATGAACATCCGCGCCCTAAAACCAGTCTGGAAAAGCTGAACAAGTTAGGCGGGATCAACGGACCTAAATCCACCGTTACTGCTGGCAATGCATCCGGCGTGAATGATGGCGCAGCTGCCTTACTGTTGGCATCAAAAAAGGGATTAGAAACCCATGGTTTGAAATCAATAGCACGTATATTGGGCGTTGCCGCCGCCGGAGTTGCTCCCCGGATAATGGGTATTGGGCCTGTGCCGGCAACACGTAAAGTGATGGCTATGACTGGCCTTGCCATTGATGATATGGATGTGATTGAAATCAATGAAGCCTTTGCAGCTCAGGGGCTCGCCTGTTTACGGGAACTGGGCGTCGCCGATGATGCATCGCATGTAAACCCAAATGGCGGGGCAATCGCTCTTGGCCATCCTCTTGGCATGTCGGGGGCGCGGTTGGTGCTGACCGCAGCCTATGAACTAAAACGACGAGGTGGCCAATATGCACTTTGCACCATGTGTGTCGGCGTAGGCCAGGGCGTGGCGATGATTCTTGAGGCCTGTTAAACCCAAATTTGCCATGGGCATCTAATTGCCCGTGAAGTTGGCCGGCCGTTTAGCCAGAAAAGCTCTCACCCCTTCGGCATAATCATTCGATCGGCCGGCTTTTTGCTGTTCCTGTGCCTCGGCATCTAAATGCGTATCAAAGCTGTTGGAAAGGGCCGCGCGCATCAAAGATTTGGTGCCCGCATAGGCCGCGGTTGGGCCATTGGCAAAATTAGCTGCAAGCGCGGTAGCTGTTGGCATTAATTCTTCGTCTGGGCAGCTTTTCCAAATCAACCCCCACTGGGCAGCCTCGGTTGCATCTAGCGGATCACCTGTGAGGGCTAGACCCATTGCCCGCGCAAGGCCAACCCGGTTTGGCAAGGCCCAACTACCACCTGCATCCGGCACCAGTCCAATTTTTGAAAAGGCCTGAATAAAACGGGCAGTATGAGCCGCGAGAACCATATCACAGGCCAAAGCCAAATTTGCCCCAGCGCCAGCAGCAACACCATTCACCGCGCAAATCACCGGCATTGGCAGTTCGGTGATTAGGCGCACCAACGGGTTGAAATAAGCGGTTAGCGTATGCCCGAGATCAGGGGGCCAATCCTCACCATCAGGATTGCGGTCTCCAAGGTCTTGACCCGTGCAAAAGCCACGACCAGCTCCAGTGATTAGCACCGCGCGCGTGCCATCACAATTTTCCAATGCGGCACGCAACGCCATATGCATTTCCAAATTTAATGCGTTCAAGCGGTCGGGCCGGTTCAAGGTTATTTTTACCCATTGGTCAATCTTTTCGACAATGACAGTATCGCTCATAAATGCCTCATTTTTAAACTCGGTCGCCGGCACCGTTAATTAATTGCCACCTTTTCAGCAAAGAGTGGCCCAAGCAAAGATCCATTGTCAAAGAACAAATATCCTGCATTAATATGTTTATAAATTTTTGCACTAATAGAGACAGCTGGCAAAGTTATAAAAAAAGACCGTCAAATCAGCGCGTGAATGTCACGGCCTTGTCCAAGCCATTGCCGCCAAGACGGAAAATCGGCCGAAAAGGGGGATCCAGCGCATGCCAGAATCAAATCACAACGCTGCGCATTATTTTATCGAAACACACCTCGCAGCTGGTCGGGGCGAGAATATAGCCTTTATTGAATCTACCAGCGGCAAGCGTATTAGCTATGGCACATTATCAGCCAATAGCGGCAAAGTTGCTGGTGCGTTAACTAAAGCCGGCATCAAGCGTGAAGAACGCGCTGCTATTTTGATGCTGGATTCTATTGATTGTGTTGAAGTTTTCTGGGGCTGTTTAAAGGCCGGCGTGATCGCCGTGCCAATTAATACGCTCCTGGCCAGTGCCGTCTATGAAACAATCCTTGGTGATTGCCGCGCGAGCTGCCTTTTTGTGTCAGCCGCCTTGCTGGAAGTGGTGAAACCAGTTTTGGCCAAAAACAGCCACATACGCAAAGTAATTGTGGTAGGTGATCACGTGCTAAAGGATGGATTTGAGAGCTATGAGAGCTTTACCCATGGGGCGCATGAACAGGAAGCTGTGTTGGTTAGCGCTGACGAGCCAGCCTTCTGGCTATACTCATCCGGATCAACCGGCCAGCCAAAAGGTGTTCGGCATGTTCATGGTAACCTTCAAGCCACATCAGACACCTACGGCGCCAAAATCCTGGGCTTAATTCAAAGTGACGTTGTATTTTCCGCTGCAAAATTGTTCTTTGCATATGGTCTCGGCAATGCCATGACCTTTCCAATGGCAGTTGGCGCAACCACAATCTTGTTTGATGGGCGCCCAACTCCACCTGCGGTAATGGAGATTTTTGCTGGAAACCCAGCCCCAACAATCTTCTGCGGCGTGCCAACACTGTTTGGCGCAATGCTTGTGCATTGTGATCCGGTGGAGAAGCCAGAACATCAACTACGATTATGCATTTCCGCTGGCGAGGCCCTGCCTGAAGAAATTGGCAAAAAATGGGAGCAAAAATTTGGTACCGAGATTTTGGATGGGGTTGGGTCAACCGAAATGTTACATATCTTTTTATCAAACCGACCAGGCGATGTTGTTTATGGCACATCAGGGGTGGCTGTACCGGGCTATGAATTGCGCCTTGTAGATGAGGCCAATAGAGATGTTGGGATTGGCGAAATAGGCGAACTTTTGGTGTGCGGCGACTCCGCAGCCGAAGGCTATTGGAACCAACGAGCAAAAAGCCGCGCCACTTTTGAGGGCCGGTGGACCCGCACAGGCGACAAATATGAGATTAATGCAAAAGGTCGCTATATCTATTGTGGCCGCACCGATGACATGTTCAAGGTGTCTGGTATCTGGGTATCACCTTTTGAAGTCGAACAAGCTCTTTTAACCCACCCCGCTATCCTTGAAGCCGCCGTGGTTGCCGCGATTGATGACGATAAATTATTAAAGCCAAAAGCCTATATCGTGCTCCGAAATAGCGCTAGCTCTGATGGGCTGGAGAATAGCATAAAGACCCATGTGAAAGAACAGGTTGGTAAATGGAAATATCCACGCTGGATTGAGGTGATGGAAGAATTGCCAAAAACCGCAACTGGCAAAATTCAACGCTTTAAATTGCGGTCGCAAAACTAATGTCAGATTTTATTTGGTCAGAAGATCCGGTCATTCAGCTAAAATCTAACGGCAAATCATTGGAATATAGCTGTTTTGGGCCAAGCCCAGATCAAGCACCGACAATCCTTTTACTTCATGAGGGGCTTGGATGTGTTGCGCTTTGGCGCGATTTTCCAGCAAAACTAGCAAAGGCCAGCGGGTTCGGTGTCATGGCTTATTCACGTGCTGGCTATGGCCAGTCAGACCCAGCAGACCTACCCCGACCACTTGATTATATGACAAGAGAAGCCGTTGACTCTCTCCCACAATTAATCGCTGCTGCTGGATTGCAGCAAATTATATTGCTTGGACATAGTGATGGGGCCAGCATTGCCGCCATATATGCTGGTAGTGTTGAAGACCACAGGGTACGCGGGCTAATCCTTATGGCGCCACATTTTTTTACTGAAGTCATGGGGCTTGCATCAATTGCCGAGGCCAAAGTGGCTTATGAAAACACCAACCTTTCAGCCCGTATGAGCAAATATCACAACAATCCAGATAACGCTTTTTATGGCTGGAATGACAGCTGGCTACATGCAGACTTTAAAGAATGGAATATTACAGATGTGATTGATTATATTCGGGTTCCGGTTCTGGCGATTCAAGGGCGTGAGGATCAATATGGAACCACCGCTCAGATTGAAGCTTTAAAGGCTCAACTTTATGCCCCTTTGGAAACAGTATTATTGGAAGATTGCCGGCACTCACCCTTTTTGGAACAGCCTGATCTGACCTTGCGTTCCATCACCAAGTTCTGCACAAGGCTACATGCTATCGACACTGCATAATCCCCAATCCGATGAATCCGCATAAGCAGCAGGCCAGCTTGAGGACTATGCTGCGCAATGAATAATTTGACTGGTGGTTGTATAAGAATAATGGAAATCGATAATTCAGATGTAACAATTTTGCTAGGCGGATTAATTGATAGATTGACAAATGCTTAAGGGGTTATTGTTCTGTGTTATCCAACAAAGTAATTATTGCCTAACATGCAAACCGAATTTCTGAAGGTTTTGAATTGCGACAAGCTGCCCTTTATGACCTTAAGGAGATAAGAATGGATATACGAAATGTTATTCAAAGCCAACTTAAACGAGTGGTTGCTGAACATTCACCAATGCCTTTCCCAGAGAATATAGAAGATGATGACGAGTTGGACCTCTTTGGCCTCGATTCATTGGCATTTATGGAATTACTTATTGGTGTCGAAAAAGAGTTGGGTTACATCCCGCGGACAATTCTTGAGGGCGACCTCTATCCAGAAACTTTTGGCGAGTTGATCTCAGCCTATGACGCTTAAGGAACATGATGAAAGCGGCAGACCTCCCAATATACTACAATATTTGTGAGATACTTGAGCATAATCTTGAGCATCGTGGAGATAAGATCGCGCTGTTTAGCGAGAACGGCTCCTTTACTTTTCGTGAGGTCTCAGAACAAGTAAACAGAGTAGGGAATGCCCTCATTCGATCAGGTGTACAGTTTGGCGAATGTGTTGCTATTTTATGTCCAGATCGGCCGGAATGGGTGAGCGTATTTTTTGCTACAGCCAAAATTGGTGGGGTTGCTCTTGGGCTGAACACGCTTCTTAAGACTGATGAATACGACTACATTCTCAAAGATGCACGTGTCAAAATCCTAGTGGTCCATGATAGTCTTAAAGCATTAGTTGAACCTATCATTAAAAAACATAACACCTTGATTAAGGTTATTATCATTACAGATAATAAAAGCATGAAATGCACAACTTTTACTGACTGGATCGGCGGGGAAAAAAGTGAACTTGATTCAGCGACCACGCATCGCGAGGATTTTTGCTCACTACACTATTCGAGTGGTACAACAGGTGTGCCAAAGGGTGTCTTGCACATGCACAAGGATTACCCTTTGATTGCGCAGTTATCGGGTGTAAACCTATTCGGCATCACCGAGAATGATCGAACATTTTCAGTCGCTAAGCTATTCTTTGTCTATGGAATTGGCGGAAACCTGATCTTTCCGTGGTACGTGGGAGCAAGCTGCGTTCTCTATGCTGGACCACCCCGACAAGCAGCAGCGGTTCTTAAAGCGATCACCACTTTCAAACCCACTGTATTTGTCTCCGTCCCCACCATTTACAGCGCCATTCTTTCTTTACCCAATTTTTATAAACGCTACGATATTAGGTCGCTAAGGATGTGCATTTCTGCCGGCGAACCGTTGCCCTTGCAGACATGGAACACCTGGAGAGACACTACCGAGATTGAGATTCTTGATACGATCGGATGCACTGAAACATATCATACTTTTATGGCAAATAGGCCAGGAGAAGTGCGGCCAGGCAGCAGTGGCAAACCAATAAGAGGATATGATGTACGACTTGTAGACGATGAAGGTAAAGATGTTCAAGCAGGCGTGGTCGGCAACCTGATGGTTCGGGGAGAATCGACAGCTCTTTTTTACTTGCATCAGTCAGAAAAAACACGGCACTCATTTCGAGGTGAATGGCTGTTTACTGGCGATCAGTATTTGCAGGATAAGGATGGCTACTATTGGCATAAAGGGCGCGTAGATGACATGCTGAAGGTTGGTGGACTCTGGGTTTCGCCGATTGAAATTGAGGAAGTGCTGAGCGGGCATGACAGTGTTGCTGACTGCGCAGTTGTCGGACATTATGACAATGCCGGACTTTTAAAGCCCAAAGCTTTTGTTTGTCTGCGGAATGGAGTCGAGCCTTCAGACGAGTTGTTCGAACAACTCGTCAAGCTATGCGCAAAAACTCTTGACGCCCACAAGCGCCCAAGATGGCTTGAGTTCAATAATGATCTGCCACGCACCTCGACGGGCAAGTTACAGCGTTTCAAATTGCGAGAGCAATAACCTATGGCTAAGGAAACACAGCAACATAAAAACCAGGCAAGAGCACTCAAAGACGCAAATGCTGAAATAGCACGTTTACGCGCAAAGGTTTCCAAACAAGCTGATGGAAAAGGCTTACGGGAACCTATTGCGATAATTGGCATCGGCTGTCGTTTTCCCGGAGGCGTCCGCACGCCTCAGGACTTTTGGAGCCTGTTGAAATCAGGCCGCGACGTGTTGCGCGACATTCCAAGTGATCGTTGGGACATCGATGAGCACTATAATCCAGCTGTGACTGTCCCCGGTAAAATATATGTTCGACAAGGTTATTACCTCGACAACATCGACCAATTTGATCCGCAGTTCTTTGGTTTATCCCCCCGTGAAGCAGAAAGCCTTGATCCACAACAACGTTTGGTCATGGAGGTCTGCTGGGAGACTTTAGAGCATGCTGGAATAGCACCCACCTCACTCAAAGGTGGAAAAACTGGGGTTTTTGTCGGCCAATATTGGGATGATTATTCATCACAGCGGATCTATTGCACTGATAATCGTGACATTGATCGTTACGCCCAACTCAGTGCTCTTCGTGGTCTCACGGCAGGTCGAATCTGTCATATTTTAGACTCACACGGTCCAGCAATCCAGTTGGACACTGCGTGCTCATCTTCGTCTCTTGCGGTACATTTGGCATGCCAATCCTTAAGAAGCGGTGAGAGCGACGTTGCGCTAGCAGGTGGCGTTAGCTTAATACTAGCGCCGGAGCATTTGATCGGCATCTGTCAGATGGCGGCGTTGTCGCCAGACGGGAGGTGCAAGACTTTTGATGCGCGCGCTGATGGGTTTGGACAGGGTGAAGGCTGCGGCATGATCGCATTGAAGCGGTTAGCCGATGCGCAAGCTGATGGAGACAATGTGCTTGCCGTCGTCCAAGGATCTGCAGCTAATCACGACGGTCAAGCCCGCACCGTGACGACACCAAGCGGGCCAGCCCAACGCGCTATGTTGAGGGATGCACTCAAGGATGCAGGAATAGAACCACATCAGGTTGATTTCATTGAAACTCATGGCACGGGGACGCCACTTGGTGATCCGATTGAGGTCAGCGCAATTGGACGAGTGTTTTGTGAAGGCCGAGAAAATGCGCTTTATTTAGGAGCAGTTAAGGCCAATGTCGGACATCTTGACTCCGCTGCTGGAATCGCAGGTTTAATTAAAGTTGTATTATCACTACAACATAAAACCATACCGCTACATCGCAATTTTTCTGAACCTAACAGGCATATCCCATGGGATGATTGGCCCATAAAGATTCCATTAGAAAACACCGCTTGGGAGGGCAAAGAACGCTTTGCTGGAATTAGTGCGTTTGGAATGAGTGGCACGAATGTTCACATAATTGTTGGGGAAACTCCAGAGCCAAGCATGCCCAATGAAGAGCAGCGCTCAACCTCTAAAACGAAACAGCTGTTTACGGTTTCTGCTCGTACAGAGGGAGCTTTGTCTGATCTTGCAAAACGTTATGCTGATATGCTGGGCGCTGAAGGGAGTTTGGAAGAAGTGAACGTTGCGAGCCTCTGTTATTCAGCGGCCACTGGGCGATCTCATTTTTCTTACCGAGCTGCGTTTGCAGCAGACGATCCGTTGAAGCTCGCACATGCACTAAATGATTTTGCGGCTGGCAGAGCTACACCCGGCGCAATAACTGGGGTCGCCGGACGTCGGGCGCCTAAATTAGCTCTCCTTTTTACCGGCCAAGGTGCTCAATACATAGGGATGGGCAAAAAGCTCTATGAAGCTCACCCAATTTTCAAAGCGACACTTGACCGATGCGCCAAGCTTTTTGAAAGCCACCTAGAGCATCACCTGCTCGAGGTTATGTGGACAAGTGAGACTTTGCATCAAACTGAATATACGCAACCTGCTCTTTTCGCGATCGAGTATTCACTTGCAAAGCTCTTTGAAGAATGGGGCATAGTACCCGATTTGCTTTTGGGGCATAGCATTGGTGAATATGCAGCTGCATGTGTTGCTGGCGTATTTACACTTGAGGATGCGGTTCGTATGGTAGCTGCGCGGGGGCGTTTAATGCAGTCCTTGCCTATGGGCGGGAGAATGATAAGCGTAGTCATTGATGAGGTCTCCGCCAAAGCTGCTATCACCGAATTTCCAACTGTTTCTATTGCTGCTGTAAACGCACCACAAAGTATTGTTCTTTCGGGTGAAGGCCAAGCAATTGATACGATTGTGGGCCGTTTAGACAGTCAAGGCATCAAAACAACTGAACTGAGCGTCAGCCATGCGTTTCACTCACCATTGATGGAACCGATCCTTAATGACTTTCGTATTATTGCGGAAAGCGTAGATTTCAGCCCACCAAACATCACACTACTCTCTAATGTCACAGGCAAACCCTGGAATGATACTCAACTTTCGGCTGACTACTGGGTAGAACATCTACGGGCCACAGTTAGATTTGCAGCCGGTATTGATTATGCAAAGTTCAAGAAGTTTGAGGTGTTTGTAGAAATTGGTCCTAAACCAACTCTTCTTGGGTTAGGCCGTAACTGCGTTCCGCCTGAATTTGGTACGTGGCTACCTAGTTTGAAACCGAACTCCGAATGGTCAACGTTATTAGACTGCTTGCGACAACTTTATGTGATCGGTAGTGATATTAATTGGGAAAAAATTTTCACACTGTCTAAATTAAAACGCACTCAATTGCCAAACTACCCCTGGCAGTATCGCCGCTGCTGGACTGAAGTAGTTTCGAGTGGTAGGAGTGAGCCAAGACTTCATCCACTAATCCACCAAAGAATTGAAAATGCTAGCAAGAGTAGAATTTTTGAGTCGACCTTAAGTGCCAATAGTCCGGCTTATCTCAGTGATCATCGAGTTTTTGGCACTGTAGTTTTCCCTGCCAGTGCATTTTTTGAGATGGCGACAGCTGTTGCTAGTTTGATTTTTGAACAAGATGAGGTCACATTAAAAAATGTCACTATAGGTCATGCTTTAGTGCTATCTGACGAGCCAATTAAGGTGCAGACAATCGCCACACCAAACGGTCACCATTTCGATTTTGAAATTTTTAGCCGTTCTGCCAAAGACACCAAAGGGGAGTGGACTCGGCATACAGCAGGAACACTCGAACGCAGGCTCCCAAGCCCAGCGGCCTTCATCAATATCGACGAAGAATTAACGCATTTCACCCTGCCAGTGGACATAGATGAGCTCTCAGCGTGGTTTGAGGCTCGAGGCCTGGAGTATTTGCCACGCTTTGAGGGAATCGAAGCTATATTTATGCAAAATAGAGAGCCTAATGATAAGTTTGGTAGCGCCATGGCACATATCAGGCTGCCAGTTGAGGCTATCTTGACTGGTGATACTTACCACCTGCACCCCGTAATTACCGACTCCAGCTTCAGGATTGCGGAAGCCATTTTTCAAGAAGAAGAAGCTAATCGGGTCTTCCTACCGTTTGGTGTATCAGGTGTCAGCTGTGACCACTCCACCACTGGATCGGTTTGGGTTAAAGTAACTGCGCGGCAAAAAGCCAAAAGTCGAGTTGTAGATCTACAACTCTTTGGTGAAACCGGCGAACGCGTTGCTACAATAGAGGGGCTAACAATGCGTCCCGTCCCCATTTCTAGTCTGAAAAATAGTATAGCTGAATTTAATACAAAAAGCGCCGCATTTACTGATCTCTTGTATTATCCCGCATGGGAAGAGGTAGAATTATCTGAGCCCACTGCGGAGGCAGGAAACTGGCTCTTATTGCCAGACAATGGTTACGTATCTGAGCCTCTCTTTTCAGCGCTAAAAGAAGCCGGGCACAAGGTGCATATTGCCACCTCAGCAGAAGCTGCATGTGAATTTTTAAGCTCAGAAAAAGCGCACGAACTAAATGGGGTTCTGCACCTTTGGGGAATGGACTTGAGCGCAGAAAATCCAGACGCCTCTCTTCTCGCAAGCTTAGTAGTCGTACAATCATGCATTGAAAATAATGTTTCTGTAAAAAACTGGTTTATAACAAAAGGAGCACAGGCAGTTGTCTCACACGACGCCGTATCGCCCTGGCAGAGCCAGTTTTGGGGCTTTGGACGAACATTGCAAGCCGAGAATCCGGGAGGGTTTGGTGGTTGTATCGACCTTGATCCAAATGGCACCAAAACATTGAGCGGGCTCAAAATGCTTATCAGCGAACTATGTTGCACGAGTGGCGAGACAGAAATTGCTTTTCGTCAAGAGGCGAGGCACATTGGATACCTCTCAAAATCAGGGCCTTTCAAAGGCCTGCAGCCTTCCTTGAAACTAGACCCAAATGCTTCTTACCTAATAACCGGTGGGCTAGGTTCACTCGGATTGCAAGTGGCAAAATACTTGGCAACTTGTGGCGCCCGTCACCTGGTTCTGACAGGTCGCAGTGGCGTTTCAACCGAATATCAACGTACTGCACTGCAAACTATAAAGGCAGTCGGCGCTAAAGTTAAGGTCGTTTCCACGGACATCAGTAGCGCTGAAGGTGTCAAAAAGTTGCTAGCAACTCTGCCACGCCTGCAGGGGATTGTTCATGCGGCAGGTGTTTTAGCTGATGGAATGTTAATGCAACAGAGCTCTGAAAGCTTTCAAAAAGTTGCTGGGCCAAAGGTTAGAGGCGCTTGGCACTTGCACACGCAAACCCAAGATCGACCGCTAGACTTCTTTGTCCTTTTCTCTTCCGTTGCTAGTATTATTGGATCCCCGGGCCAATCAAATTACGCTGCTTCTAACGCTTTTATGGATGGATTAGCTCACTTTCGGAGAGAGCAAGGGTTGGCAGCAACCGCTGTAAATTGGGGGCCTTGGGCAGATGTTGGTATGGCCGCTTCTGATTTAGTAATGCAGCGTTTGATAAAAGATGGCTGGCAACCCATGAATGCTAGCGCGGGATGCGATTACATGGCACAACTTTTGACAGCACATGATTTACCGCAGGCTGCCGTTTTGCCAGTTGACTGGAAGCAATTCGTCGCAAGCACCCCTGGAGCCAACCAATGGAGCTCATTAAAGCATTGCGTTCTTAAAGAGCAGGTAAGCCCGTTAGTTGATAATTCAGCAGAGGTCGCGGCACAGAATGTAAGAGATGCCGCACCTAATCAGCGCGTTGGCTTGATAAGCTCTTATCTTCTCAAACGTATCGCACAGACCTTGAGGGTTCCCGCTACTGACCTCGATGAACTTGCGAAACCTGGGGATTTAGGTGTCGATTCATTGAATGCCGTGGAGGTCCAAATTTGGGTCAAGAGTGATCTAAACGTAGAGCTCGGAGTTGAACAGCTTTTTACAACGTCAAGCATTAAAGATCTTGCCATTTCTATAGATCAATTATTAAGGGGCGATCCGGGTGGAACTAAACTAGGGATAACGCCTTTATCTTCAAATCAAACTCGCTGGGTGATTTGCCCTCACCCTCGTCCAGCGGCGAAGCTTCAGCTCTTTTGTTTTCCATACGCTGGAGGAGGGGCATCCACATTTAAGGCATGGGGTGAGACATTTTCTGATCAAGTTGAACTTTGTCTCATTCAAATGCCTGGACGTGAGGAGAGGCTCAGTGAACAATTGATTAAGGATATGCCACAGCTGGTCGACACCTTAGCGCAAGAGATCACGGCCTTTTCAAAAAAACCATTCGCTTTTTTCGGTCACAGCATGGGTGCAATCGTGGCCTATGAAACAGCGCGGCGGCTAGAGTCTATGAGAGTTAGCCAACCGATACATCTATTCGTGTCAGCTCGAGCCGCTCCTCATTTGCAGGAAAATACTGATCTCCTCCGGTTTCTTGATGATGAGACTTTTGTCGATAGGTTACAGAAAACTTATGGTGCAGTCCCAGAGGCTATTCAAAAAAGTCCGGAGCTGAGAAAAATCTTTCTTCCTGTTCTTCGAGCCGATGTGGAGTTACTTGAAAAATATGAAGAGGTCTCCTCGGAACCTCTTGACTACCCTATAACAGCACTGGGTGGAATTAGTGACACCGCGATATCAAGAGCAAATCTAGAGGGTTGGCAGGCCCGAACAAGTGCCAAATTCTCACATCATGAATTTCCAGGCAAACATTTCTACATAGATGACGAGCGCGAGGCAGTGTTGGCAGCCATCACAAATGATCTCGCTCACAGCCTCTAGCAGACAGGTCAAGACATTATGACTGATGATAAGGTGATCATTGCCGGAGGGGGGATTGGTGGGCTGACTTTAGCCTTAACGCTTCACCAAATTGGGGTACCGTTTCTAGTGTTGGAAACATCGCATACCATGCGTCCGCTTGGGGTAGGTATAAACATTCAACCTAATGCGGTTAGGGAACTGTTTGAATTGGGCCTTACTTCTGAAGTGCTGGGCACAATCGGCGTGTCCGCCAAAGAGTGGGCCCTGGTTGGACTAAATGGCCGAGAAGTCTACTCAGAGAAACGCGGTTTGGATGCTGGATACAAGTGGCCCCAATTCGCTGCCCACCGCGGCGAGCTACTAATGCTCCTTTATAGAACTTTGATAGAGCGTGCAGGCGCAGAGTCTGTGATGCTGGATGCGAGAGTTGATAAATATATCAAGCGACCCTCCGGAGAGGTGGACGTATCAGTAAAAGGAAGTGATGGTTCACGGTTTCAAATTTCAGGTAGCTTGGTAATTGGTGCGGACGGGATCCATTCTGCCGTGCGTGCCCAAATGCACCCAGGTCAACCCCCAATCCACTGGGGTGGTGCTATCATGTGGCGCGGCACAGTTCGCGCAAAGCCTTTACGCACAGAATCATCCTTCATCGGTCTCGGCACCCATCAGCATCGTATGGTGATTTATCCGATTTCAAAGCCAGCGGCTGATGGAACGGTTCTTACTAATTGGATTGCTGAACTTACAATTGATAGCAATGAAGGCTGGTTAGATGACACTTGGTTCAAAGAAGTACCAATTGATAGCTTTGCACACCATTTTGAGGGTTTTCGTTATGATTGGCTCGACGTTCCAACAATGCTGAACAAATCAGAATGCGGCTACATGAACCCAATGATTGATCGTGACCCAGTCGCAACTTGGGTGGATGGACCAGTTGCATTGATGGGTGATGCTGCACACGCAATGTATCCAACAGGATCTAATGGAGCGAGCCAAGCAATAGTTGATGCTAGGGTTATAGGCGCGGCGATCCTCGAACAGGGTTTAACTCCTGATGCCCTCAAATCATATGATGACCTATTGTGTAAGAAAGTATCAGAACTAGTGCTCCGAAATCGATCGGCTGGCCCGTTTGGCCTGCTTGATATTCTGAACGATAGATGTGGTGGGGTTTTCGAAAACATAGAGACCGTAATTCCTTTGGAGGAAAGAAACGAGTTTATGAGCACATACAAGACGGCAGCTGGCTTTGCAATCGAGGCTTTAAATGAAGCGCCGGCAACGATTGCTCCAAATGCCAAGTTCACGCAGCTCGAATGATAAGTGCCATCAACGGCTAAGCTGGCGCGCTACCAAATAATTTATTCATGATAATGGCGCTATCAGTCAATTGCGAATTTGTTGGCCAAATACACTTGTCTTTGCTTTACAAGCATATAGTTATTGCCAAGAGTGAAAATATCGATTTTTGCTCTGAGACCAGTGGAGAATTAAGTGTTAGAAAGTTTTTTTCCTAAGCCAAAACAGTTTTTCTTTTGTGCGGTAGCGTGGGCTTTGATAGGTGTCTTTTCATGGTATTTTGGCGGTAAGGAATTAGGGCAACTTTTTGGCTTTGATTTTCCCAAAAATGATGCCCCTCCGATAATTGGCTTAGGGCATTTCACAACGCCAGATTTCTTGTGGTTTTATATCTACTACTTCTTTTTCACCCTAATCTTTTATATCTTTTGGGCATCTTATTCTCCTCATAAATGGCAAGTGTGGTCTATTTTGGGGTCCGCATTGATATTATTTTTTACATATTATCAAGTCCAAGTGGCAGTTGCGGTCAACAATTGGTATCGCCCATTTTATGATGCAATTCAAAATGCACTGTCGGGCAGTTCTACGACTACAGCTTCTGATTTATATGGGTATATTTTCAGTTTTTTAATACTTGCGATGACTTATGTATTGATCTCAATAGCAACGAGTTTTTTTGTAAGTCATTATGTATTTAGGTGGCGTACCGCGATGAATGATTTTTACACAGCCAGATGGACATTGGTGCGTCACATTGAGGGCGCCTCTCAGCGTATTCAAGAAGATACAATGCGTTTTGCATCAATTATGAAATCCCTTGGTGTTTCAATCGTTGACGCAGTCATGACGCTGATAGCTTTTCTACCAGTGCTACTACAGTTATCGGAAAACGTGAAAGAGCTGCCTATAGTTGGCTCGATAGCTTACCCTCTCGTTTATGCTGCGTTATTTTGGTCCATCTTCGGTACGATTCTAATGGTTGTTGCTGGCATTAAACTTCCTGGACTGGAGTTTAAAAACCAGCGCGTAGAAGCCGCCTTTAGAAAGGAGTTGGTTCTTGGTGAAGATGATGACAGCCGAGCGGAACCGCTTGCACTTAAAGAGTTGTTTGACAATGTTCGTAAGAATTATTTTCGTATATATATACACTACACGTATTTTAATCTGTTTCGAAATTTTTACTTTCAACTCAATAATCTTTTTGCCTACGTCCTTCTCATACCAACGATAGCATTAGGCCTAATTACCCTCGGTATAATGAACCAAATAATCAGAGCATTCAGTGAAGTAACCAGTTCTTTTCAATATTTGGTTCGATCATGGTCAACTATTATAGACTTAATTTCTGTATTTAAACGACTGCAGGCCTTTGAGGCAGCCTTTCTGGGCAAATCACCGCCCAAGCTGGATTTAGAATATATCAACACTGAAGGAAGGGTAGACAAATAGCGCACACTAAAATGGTAAGGCTACCAATTATTCTTTTCGAAGTTTGGGTTGTCTTTGCGCGCTACCTTTTTTGTGGCAAGGTCTCCTTATGATCACGCCTATGGCCATTGAAATTCCTACCGCTGCTGACAGTCATGCAACGCGGTTTTCTACTGCTATCACCCGTCTTCCAGCGGCTTCTGCTATTAATGGCCTGAGAACCCAAAACACCGGTGCAGTTGATATTAATTTGATGGCCAAGCAGCATAATGATTATCAAGAAGCACTGCGTTTAGCTGGCGCATTTGTTTTGGAATTACCTGCTTTACCTGAGTGCCCTGATGCTCAGTTTGTTGAGGATACAGCTCTTTGTTTACCCGGTTTGGCAGTGATGATGCGTCCTTGGGCCAAAACCCGAAAGGACGAAGTGGCACCCATGCGCGGCGCTCTCTCGCAATTCTTTGATGATATTGTTGATATTGTTGCTGGCTTTGTGGAAGCTGGCGATATTCTAGTCACACCATCAGAAGTGTTAGTGGGGCTGTCGGCTAGAACAGATCAAGCAGGGGCTGATCAATTGCAATCTATTCTGAAGGCTCGCGGATACGGTATGCGGGTTATGAAAACACCGCCTGACATTTTGCATTTTAAAACTGATTGCAGCTTGATTGATGACCACTGTATTCTGGCCACTGAACGTCTCACATTCAGTGGTTGTTTCGATGGCTATCAGACATTACTGGTGCCACCTGGTGAAGAGCCTGCCGCTAACGTGATACGCTTTAACAATCATATCATTATGCCCGCAGGTTACCCTAAAACAAGGTCCATGTTGCGGGTGGAAGGCTTTGAGGTGCTTACCGTAGGCAATAGTGAATGTGCCAAAATTGATGGTGGGATGTCTTGCCTATCCCTGCGCTTTTAGCGCTGTATTTTCACCTCACAAATATACCTTTCACTGGTTTATTGGGATCAAACTTATAGATAAAAATTAGATTAATCCTAAAGAGAATTGGCATCAAATTTTTATGATTTTCTCAAAATTAAATGCTAACGAAGTTTTTCTTCAACTTCATTCCACAAGTTTCTTAAGAGATCTTGCGCATTTATATCTTTGGCAAGGCTCGCTGCCTGCCCGGCCCACGCTTGCATACTATCTATTTTGTTTTCATCTGAAGCCTTAAGACGCATTCCCTCTGTCAGGGCACGTTGCACCGGATATGAGGTCGGAATTGGACTATCTTTTTTATGTGCTGCCTCAGTATAGCAATTTCTTATAGCTCGACCCGGCTTTCCAGAAAATGCTCTTGTTGTAATAGTGTCCTCGGGCCGGGTCACTTTTATTGCGTCTGCCCAAGATGATTTAATAGCTGCTTCTGGCGTCCTTAAGAGCCCCGTTCCAATCTGGACTGCTGACGCTCCCAACAAAATAGCTGCGGAAATACTCCTGCTATCAACTATTCCACCAGTAGCAATAAGCGGTATATCTACAACATCTGCGACCACTGGCAGCAGTGCCATTAAACCTGCGGACTGATCATAGGCAGTGTAAAAGTTACCTCGATGCCCACCCGCTTCAGAGCCTTGGACAACCAATGCATCAGCGCCTGCTTTCTGGGCCAATATAGCCTCGCTAACAGAGGTAACAGTTGCAAACCATCTAATACCCTGCTGTTTCATCTTTTCAATGAAAGCCGGCTCATACAATCCCATTATAGACGATATCACATTTGGACGGGCCTCAAGCATTGCTTCGCACTGCTCTTCAAAAGATATCTGTAAGTTACGTGCGTCAATTAAGGGGACTTCAGGTCCAAAATCAGACAAGAATTTCTTTAAGAGTTCCTCATGATTATAATCACGGGTGGGCTCTGGGCCAGGTATCCAGCTGTTGAGCAAAAAAGCGCCATTTGTTCCAGATCTGAACTTCTCCGTCCAAATAGATATTTGGCCGGGCGTAAGAGGAAGCACGCCACAGGCACCCATACCACCAGCATTGCTGACAGCAGCAGCAAGTTCTGCCGGGCATGCACCTGCCATCGGTGCCATAATGACAGGCATACCAAGCCCATAAGCACTGCAAAACGCTTCAGTTTTTTCAAAGTTCTTCATATGTTTTTCGTATGTTTTTTCAGTTGAAATTTGAGAATTTTTCAACATAACTTTTTAGCATAGTTAGCATTCGCTGGTCTGTATAGGCGATTGTCAAAGGCTAACAACATATTTCAATCCGCCAACCAATCAAGTAAACCCCAGATGCGAGATCACTCATCCTCGGGCATGGGCCGCAGGCACGCTTGGTGCTTTAGTTTGTTAGGATAATCCAACAAACAGATTGGATAGATGGATTTTCTAAACTTGAACTTGCCTCGCCTAAAAATCGAACTTATCCCCAACCAGCAATTTCCAATGGCCAATATTACATTCAGACAACGTTAAGAGGCCATTACTGGTTTTTGCCGACCTCAGTACAACACCGATAAATGAAACTGCTTAAACACCTCAATAAATGAAATATAAAGCATCAAACTGATTTAAATCCCCTGATAATATGCTTAATTTTTTATTAAACAGCATCATAATGCATCAAAAGTTTGACGATCGGGTGAAGGTCGGTTAGCCTCTTCAATATATTAGGAGAGATTTTTTTATGAGTGACATAATCAACTTTGAGACTAATCCGTCTCGATACCGTCACTGGCGCGTCGAATATGACGATGATGTGGCGCAGCTTTTCATGGATGTCGATGAAAATGGTGGTCTGTTTGACGGCTATGAGCTGAAATTAAACTCATATGATTTGGGTGTTGACATCGAACTAGCTGACATTGTTCAGCGTATGCGGTTTGAGCACCCAGAGGTTCGGGTTGTGGTTCTCAAGTCAGGTAAGGATAAAGTATTCTGTGCTGGGGCAAATATCCGGATGCTAGCTGGTGCAGCACACGCTCACAAAGTCAATTTCTGTAAATTTACTAATGAAACACGAAATGCAATTGAAAATGCTGAATTTGAGTCAGGCCAGAAATATGTTGCCGCAATCAAAGGGGCCTGTGCCGGCGGTGGTTTCGAACTCGCACTTGCCTGCAACCACATTATGCTTGTTGACGATGGTGCATCCACTGTAGCTCTACCTGAAGTTCCTTTACTGGCGGTGCTGCCGGGCACCGGCGGTCTAACACGCCTGACCGACAAACGGCAGGTCCGCAGGGATCTTTGCGATGTGTTCTGCGCGATGGAAGAAGGAGTGCGTGGCGCCAGAGCCCTTGACTGGCGCCTTGTTGATGAAATTGTTAGCAATTCTAAATTCAATGATGTTGTTGACGAACGAGCAGCTAAATTTGCGTCTGAATTGGTTAAACCATCTCACGTCGGTATTGCGCTGACGCCGCTTCAAAAAACTATTGCTGAGGAAGGCTCAGTTCATTATTCGACTCTTACAGTAGAGGTTGATCGAGTAGGCGGTACTGCAACACTGATGATAAATGGTCCCGATACTGCGCCGCCTGCAAACATAGATGACTTTGTGAAGGCTGGCAGCGATTCCTACATGCTACGTCTAGCGCGGGAATTGGATGATGCCATCTTACACTTGCGCATGAACGAGCGTGAGGCGGGCCTGTTGATTTTCCGCAGCCAGGGCAATCCGGCAACTCTCCTTGAGCATGAGGAACAACTTCATAAAAACTCTGGTCACTGGTTAGCCAACGAAGTGCTGTTATATTGGAAACGTATTCTGAAACGTGTCGATGTCACCTCACGCTCGATGGCTGCATTGGTTGAGCACGGTTCGTGTTTCGCGGGACTTCTGGCCGAGCTGCTTTTTTCTGTGGATCGTACCTACATGATGGAAGGTGAATTCGAGGGCGACAACCGTCACATCGCTTCCATAACCTTGTCATCGTCAAATCTGGGCACGATGCCGATGGCCAACGGGTTAAGCCGTCTAGCAACGCGGTTTCTAGGCGAACCGGAAACACTCACTGCAGTGGAAACCTCCGTCGGCACCCCGCTGGACGCCAATGCTGCAAGTAACCACGGCCTTGTGACATTCACCTATGATGATGTGGACTGGGAAGATGAAGTGCGGATTTTCATCGAAGAGCGCACTAGCTTCTCACCGGACGCGATGACTGGCATGGAAGCAAATCTTCGCTTTGCTGGCCCAGAAACGATGGAAACACGTATCTTTGGCCGGCTGACCGCTTGGCAAAATTGGATTTTTCAACGGCCGAATGCGGCTGGGGAACAGGGAGCACTGCAGCGTTACGGCACAGGAGTGCGAGGCAAGTATAATATGGAGCGCGTTTAGCGGCAGCGTAGTCACTGGATGCAGTAACACCGATAACGTTATCAGATAAGGACTTTGGGCCATGCAAAATGTAATGAGTGTTAGCTACGACACAAAAATACCCAACAATGTCAATCTATCCTCTGACCGGCGGGTATTGAAGGCGCTTGAGAAATGGCACCCAGGATATATTGATTGGTGGTCTCGGTTGATTCCAAAACAGTTCCAGGACGCAAATGTATATCTGCGCACTGCCGTAGGCGTTGAGACTGGTGGGTGGGCAAAGTTTGATTACGTGAAGATGCCCGAATACAGATGGGGTATTCTTCTTGCGCCTCAAGTTGAGGATAGACAAATTGCTTTTGGCGAGCATTCTGGTGAGAAGGCTTGGCAGGAAGTGCCAGGCGAATACCGCGCTATGTTGCGCCGCTTGATTGTCATTCAGGGTGATACCGAGCCCGGCTCGGTTGAACAGCAACGTTTTCTTGGGCTGACCGCGCCGTCTCTTTATGATATGCGCAACCTGTTTCAGGTAAATGTCGAGGAAGGCCGTCACCTTTGGGCAATGGTCTACCTCTTGCAGAAATACTTTGGCGCAGACGGACGTGAGGAAGCAGACATGCTGCTTCGCCGCAGTTCGGGTTCGGACGATGCGCCGCGTATGCTTGGTGCGTTTAACGAAGAGACGCCAGACTGGCTATCATTCTTCATGTTTACTTACTTCACTGACCGTGATGGCAAGATGCAGTTGGAAAGCCTGGCCCAGTCCGGGTTTGATCCGCTTAGCCGAACATGCCGCTTCATGTTGACCGAAGAAGCACATCACATGTTTGTGGGCGAAACTGGCGTTGGCCGTACCATTCAAGCAACTGCCGAGGCGATGAACAAGGTTGGCATCACCGACCCATATGACATTAATGCTATTCGGGATCTTGGGGTAATTGATCTGCCGACCATCCAGAAAAAACTAAACCTGCATTATTCGCTGTCGCTTGACCTGTTCGGTCAAGAAGTATCGACCAACGCGGCAAACGCGTTTAATGCCGGTATTAAGGGCCGTTATATGGAGCACCGCCTGGCAGATGATCACAAGCTGTCAAACGACACCTATGACGTGAAGGTGGTCAGGGACAATCAGATCATTACCGAACAGATGCCTGCGCTCAACGCCATCAACATGCGCCTGCGTGATGACTATGTGAATGATGCATCGGGTGGCCTGAACCGGTGGAACAGAACACTAAAGCGCGCCAACATTGATTTTACATTCACCTTGCCGCATGAAGGGTTCAACCGCAGCATCGGCGTGTTCTCGGCAGTGAGTATCAACCCGCAGGGCGACATCATTTCAGCTGATGAATGGGCATCACAAGCCAGCAGCTGGCTACCAAGTACATCTGATGCTGCGTTCATTCAGTCGCTTATGAAGCCTTGCTTTGAGGCTGGTCAATATGCGAGTTGGATTGCCCCTCCCAAGGTTGGTATCAATAACCAACCGGGTGATTTTGAGTATGTGCAGCTTCACATGGCTTAAGCACTTGATGATGTGTTCGTTCCAATGCCTGCCAAACCTTGCTCTCACCTTAAAATTAGGATGAAAATAAACCCACAAGTGTAAGGTGATCGGGAGAAATAAATGAAGATCAATATTGTTTATGCAACGATCCTAGGCACCTCGCAAATGGTAGCCGAAGAACTGGATGACGCATTGTCAGACAAATATGAAATTGATGTACAGGACATTTTGCAAATCAGTCCGGCCGAGCTTAGTGGTGACGCATTTTATGTATTCATCTCCTCCACAACTGGTCATGGCGATATGCCTGATTCAGCATATGATTTTGTTGCTGCAATAAACGAAACAAAGGCCAATCTCTCAAAAATCAATTTTGCAATTTTTGGACTTGGTGATCAGGGATATGCCGACACCTTCAATATGGGCAGCGAAAAACTGGCCGATTTGTTAAAAGGCGCAGGTGCTAAGCAAATTGGCGAACGTGGATTGTTTGATGCCTCAACTCTCGATATGCCAGAAGACATCGCCATTCCATGGCTAAAGGATATTCTTGCTGAAATGTCAGAACTTGCTGAAGTGGGATAGGTACGGTGCGAGCGACTGTGCAGCCGGATAAAGCCAACCCAGAACTTGCCGAACTATCACTGCGTATTGGGGGTTACGTGCGCACATTGCGCCAAGCCCGAGGCATGTCCCGACGCATGCTAAGCAAAATTTCCGGCGTTTCTGAACGGTACCTAGCGCAACTAGAGACCGGTAACGGTAATGTTACCGTTGGCATACTTCATCGCCTTTCCCTTGTATTCGGCTGTGCCGTGGAGGATCTGGTTGCAGGTGGCGCGAAGCCAAATTTAAAAAAGGGAAATCGCCTGGCGCTTATGGGGGTTCGAGGCGGAGGCAAGACAACACTTGGCACGGCGATTTCTGTCAAACACGACGTACCCTTTATCGAAATTTCCAAACAGGTCAGAGCCGTCAGTGGGATGGATGTCGGCGAAGTGATTTCTCTATACGGTCAAGAAGGTTTTCGCCGGTATGAGGAAGAGGCCATTGCCAGCATCATAGAAAACTATGACAAAGTGGTTATCGCAATTGGTGGCGGTATAGTGGAAACAAGGGAAAATTATAATCTTTTGTTGCATCATTTTCATACTGTATGGATAAAGGCGAGCGCCGCGGAACATATCGGGCGTGTTCGCGCCCAAGGTGATGAACGCCCGATGGCAGGGTTTGCCGCAGCAGAGGAACATTTGGCCAATATGCTCTCGCAGCGTAAAGCCGAATTCAACCGTGCTGATCTCGTTATAGATACCGGCGGAGTTCCTATTGACTACTCTGTTGCGAAATTAACGGAGTTAATAAGTAGCAACGCTATCTTGTAATTATTGTTCGCGGCTAGCGTACAAATCTTTTTATATGCAATGTTTATGAACCTGACTTTGGAGATCTGAATGGCTGTCACATTGCATAAACAAGCAAATTGCGGCTTTGTCATGCTAAATAGCCCACCGGTTAACGCAATCAATCAAAAAATGCGAGAAGACCTTATCGATGCGGTGACTTGGGCTGAGAGTGAAGGGCTAGAGCGAGTAATCTTATCCGGTATGGGTCGGAGTTTTGCCGCTGGTGCCGATACAAAAGAATTCGATCACCCTGCCATTTCGCCTCACCTTCCCGATGTTGTAAACCGGATTGAGACAAGCACTGTTCCATGGATTGCAGCTATTCATGGAACCGCGCTTGGCGGCGGCGGCGAATTAGCGCTTGGATGCCAGTACCGTATCGCCCGAGCCGATGCCACGATCGGGTTTCCTGAAGTGATTCTTGGCCTTGTACCTGGCGCCGGCGCAACGCAGCGTTTGCCACGCTTGGTCGGGCTTGCCGAAGCACTAAAGTTAATCCCAACAGGAAAAACCATTTCTGGCAAGGCAGCTATGGCCATTGGATTGGTTAATGCGATTGATGATGATCCGGTTGCTGCAGCAAAGCTGATCGATCAGAAGATATTAAGTGAAGCGGTTCCGTTAAGCCTGATGAAGGCAGGAACAGATAAGACGGTAAGTTATGACACCGCCCGACAACTTGCCATTAGAAGAATGCGCGGTCAAGAAGCACCTTTAACGGCGATTTCATTACTGGAGACGGCGCAAACAGCTACCTTTGACGATGGCATGCAAAAAGAACGCAACGCGTTTCTTGCCTTGAGGGCATCACCCCAAGCCCGCGCCCTTCGACATATCTTTTTTGCCGAGCGCGCTGCCAAAAAGCCGCCAAAAGCCATTGAAACGCAAAAACCCACACTAAAGCCGCTGAACCATGTGATTGTTATAGGTGGCGGCACAATGGGAAGTGGCATAGCTTATGCGTTTTTGAATGCCAACATCAGAGTAACAATCCTGGAGTCTGATGATGCCGGCATGCAGCGGGCAAACACCGCCATTGACACAATCATATCCGCCAGCCTCGCCTCTGGCCATATTGATCAGCAAGCTGCCACCGATCGGCGCAATCTTTTGAAAGTGATGATGGCCCAGCCCGATTCCGATGCGGGAAAGCGGCGTAATGACGATCTAACTAATGTTGACCTTGTGATTGAGGCCGTTTTTGAGGACCTTGCGATCAAGAAAGAAATTCTACAAGCCATAGAACCCGCTCTTGACCCTAATGCTATTATAGCCACCAACACATCTTATCTTGATGTAAATAAACTTGCCGCATGCCTCGATAATCCATCACGGTTTGTCGGACTACATTTCTTTGCCCCAGCGCATATTATGAAGCTTCTTGAAATTGTTAAAGGTAGCGAAACATCACCAGTGGCATTAGCAATGGGATATGCTGTTGCAAAATCACTCGGCAAGATGCCAGTGGTGGCTGGGGTATGCGATGGTTTTATCGGAAACCGCATTCTTGCAGCACTTCGCGAAGCCGCCGACGCAACTTTAATGGATGGCAGCACACCTGCCGAAATTGATAGGGCTATGGTTGGTTTTGGCTATGCGATGGGACCTTATGAAACACAGGACCTTTCTGGCCTTGACATTGCCCATGCAAATCGGCGGCGCCTTGACCCAAGCCGCGATCCGTCCCGCCGTTATATTCCTATTGCCGATTGCCTAGTCACGGAGAACCGGCTTGGGAAAAAAACTGGCGCCGGATGGTATCATTATCCAGATGAAAACAAAACTGTTGACCCAACTGTTGAAGATATTATCCGCCGCGAAGCAGAGGCCGCAAACATCAAACGTCGTCACTTCAGTTCAGATGAGATCCAGCAACGTTTACTACTAGCCATGATTAACGAGGCTGCGAATATTCTGCATGAAGGCATTGCCACCTCCGCCGCAGATATTGATCTCGTGCTAGTTCACGGATACGGATTTCCCCGCTGGCGCGGCGGATTAATGCATTATGCCGACCAATTAGGCGCATCGCTTATTATGGCTGAACTAACTAAACTATGCGATGAAGACCCAATATTCTGGCAGCCCAGTCGGCTCATAGTTGATTGTGCAAAGACTAGACAAAATTTTGCATCATATAATAAATAATTCGGCAGCCAACTTATCGTTTAGTTACTCATTTTGACACATCTTGCGGGTGAAAACTATCGCCGCTGACCCTATGCCAATAGGCGGCAAGGCGCGGATCATCAACCGGTTTGCCGTCGATTAACGCGTTAATTTCAACCCGCGGGTATATTTGGTCAGCAAGTAAAATTTTGCTTGCTGAAACTCTGCGTACAATATGACGTCGATTCAACTGACTTGGATGCTCCAAGCCTGCTGACTCAAGCATTTCCGCAACCGCCTCTACACTATTTTTATGAAAATTGAATACTCTCGTTGCCCGGTCTTCAACATCAATAACCCGGTACCTCTTAGGGTCCATTGTTGCGACTCCGCTTGGGCAACGGCTTGACGCACAGTCACGAGCCTGAATACACCCAACCGCAAACATAAATGGTCTTGCCATATTGCACCAGTCAGCTCCAAGCGCGCAGTGCCGCACAATATCATAGGCGCTTACAATTTTGGCCGAGGCAGCAATTCTTACACGGTCACGCAAACCAGCTCCACGAAGACAATTATCAACAAAAATAATTGCATCACGTAGGGGTGAACCAATATTGTCTGTGAATTCGACTGGCGCCGCTCCCGTTCCACCCTCAGAACCGTCAACAGTAATAAAATCGATGACCACTCCGCCATCAACCATTGCCTTAACTATTGAGATAATTTCCCAAGGATGGCCAACACATAATTTTATACCAACCGGTTTGCCACCCGACAAATCGCGCAGATTTGCGGCAAAGGCCAATAATTCATTTGGCGTTGAAAACTCGCTGTGTCTAGATGGTGAGATCACATCTTGGTAAGCTGGCACACCTCTAGCCTCAGCAATTTCTGGCGTTACTTTCGGTGCCATTAGCATGCCGCCATGCCCAGGCTTTGCACCTTGGCTTAGCTTTATCTCAATCATTTTTACTTGATCCAGTGAAGCTTTTTCTTTGAATTTCACTGGGTCAAATCGTCCATCTTCTGTTCGACAACCAAAATAACCTGTTGAAATTTGCCAAATTGTATCACCGCCACCAGCCTCATGATATTTTGATAGGGAACCCTCCCCGGTATTATGAGCAAAACCACCAAGCTTTGCGCCTGCCGAAAGTGATTGAATAGCGGGTGGGGACAACGCACCAAAACTAGTGCCAGAAATGTTTAGTACCGAAGCGTCATAGGCATTATCACCTTTACCAACACGAATCCGAAAATCCTTCGATTCAATATGTGATGGGACCAAAGAATGGTTTAGCCAGTTATAGTTCTCAGCATACATATTCTGATCAGAGCCAAATGGCCGGGTAGCCATTATGCCCTTTGCTCGTTGGTAAACCATGGAGCGTTGGTTCCTCGAATAGGGAAGTTCGTCAGTGTCAGATTCCCAAAAGTACTGACGCAACTCTGGACGAATTGACTCAAAAATAAATCTGAACCTGCCGATTAAGGGATAATTTCCGAGGACGGCTCGTTTTCTCTGCGTGTAATCTGAAATTCCTAGTAGCCCTAAAACCCCAAGAACGACAGCGGGAATTAAAAACACTTTATCAGCTAAACTAAGTGTAGCCAGCGCAACGGAACCTAATACCGAATATGTTACTATAGAAAATCGTCCAAAAAAGTAGTCCATGATCACCCCACACCCATAACCTAACTCATACGAGCAAAAGTGACACAAATATGCAAGGGTGGCGGTAACATGAATTTAGAGCTGCATATTTATTATTTTTGCAAAAAACCTTTCATTTTCAGAAATCCAAGCATGTGCGGGCGTGATTCCTTGCTCAGCATACCCGACATTTGTTCACTCCAGCTTTGGTATTTCTTGTTGCCGGTGCGGGTCTGATAATAATAGCGGATTGCTTCATCATAACCTGCTAAGTGATCAAGATCCAGGGCATCGCCATAACTGTTTTCACGAAGCACAACCTCAAGCGGCAGGCGTGGCTTTAACTCAGGGTCTTGATCAGGCCAGCCAAGGCAAAGGCCAAAAACTGGATAGGTGTTTTGCGGCAGTTCCAAAAGCGATGACACCTCGGCTGGATTATTGCGCAAGGCACCAATATAGCAAATGCCAAGGCCAGCTGACTCAGCCGCCACCACAATATTTTGCGCAACAAGTGATGCATCAACGGTTGCGATGATGAATTGTTCGGTAAAGCCAGTATTGGCGCTGGCATTATGCCAGTCACAACAGCGCGCCGCCCGATTCATATCGGCACAAAACACCAAAAATTCGGCTGCAGATTCAATATAAGACTGGTGATTAGCCAAGACGGCCAAGGAGGCGCGCTTTGCCGGATCACTAATGCGGATGATCGTTACAGCTTGTAAAAAGTTAGATGACGCCGCAGCCTGACCAGCTTGAATAAGTTCATGCAACAGATCTGTTGCGATTGGCCGATTCTCAAATTTTCGTATCGACCGATGCGCCTTTAATAGCTCAATTGTTGGAGTCATGATGTTTTTCCTTATCGGTTGGCCAAGGTAATTTGGCACCAGTTCAAAAAACCGGTACCAGGATGGCAAAATCACCATTATGCTACCATGTTATTTATAGCAATAAGGCAATCCGGCAACGCCACCCCCGATATTATAGTCTGGTCTTTATGACCTGGTCACGATGCCCTAATCGTTACGGGCGCGGATCACATCAATGATAGCGGCGGTCACTTGATCCGTTGTGGCTGTCCCACCAAGATCGGGAGTATGAAAATCAGGATTGGCCGTAACCACTTCGATAGCTTTCATTAGCCGGGTCGCCGCAACAGTCTCGCCCATATGTTCAAGCATCATTGATGCGCTCCAGAATGTGGCAACCGGGTTGGCAATGCCTTTTCCGGTAATGTCAAAAGCCGAACCGTGAATCGGCTCAAACATTGACGGGCTGGTACGTTCCGGATTCAGATTGGCC
>ERZ802822.325-NODE-325-length-34272-cov-14.241263_pt1 | contig 34272 bp, 32 predicted proteins | sample MGYA00345649_ERZ802822 | MGnify/ENA primary metagenome ERZ802822 (study PRJEB30503, sample SAMEA104212359) | marine metagenome | biome: Westerlies Biome; feature: [SRF] surface water layer (ENVO:00010504) within the epipelagic zone...; material: water...
CAGCGATCAACGACCACTGAAATTGAAGAGGTAGTGGTCACCGCGCAGAAGCGCGAAGAGAACATGCAAGACGTGGCTATTTCCATGTCTGCCATGGACGCCAACACGATTCAAAAGACGTTTTCCAGAACGATCGATGAAATCACCGGCATGTCACCGAACCTGGTGATTAACCCGATTCTCGGTAACGGCACGGTGGGTGTCTCCATCCGCGGTATGCAGCACGCCGAGGTGGAGAAGAGTTTCGACCCCGCGGTGGCGATCTACCAGGACGGCGTCTATCTTGCGACGACAACGGGCGCCCTGCTTACCGTGTGGGACGCAGAGCGCGTTGAGGTCCTGCGCGGCCCCCAAGGCACCCTCTTCGGTCGCAACACGATCGGCGGCCTTGTTCACGTTATCCGCTCAAAGCCTACCGGCGAGTGGGGCGGAAAGTTGATTGGAACGTTTGCGCAGGACAACCAGACAGACCTGAAGGGCCTCATCAACCTACCTGAAATGGGCGGTCTGTCGGTTAAGCTTTCAGCTTCAAGCATTCAGGGTGGTGAGTACATTAAGAACGCGACTCGCGGCACGACTGACGGCGAGAACGACCTGACTATGATGTCGGTGGATGCTTTGTTTGCGCCGACTGACAATTTCGATTTTCGCATCATCTATGATCGCATTGACGATAAGACACCCACCCGCCCAGTAGTGTCGATGACGACAGCAGGAGAGGCGATCGGTGGAGCTGGTTTGGGAGCCGTTGGTAAAACCTCTGACGAGCTTTATACGACCTACACGTCTCAGGAGCAGTACGCGGCACTGCGTACCGACGCAGTTACAATCCACGCCAACTGGCAGTTCTCTGATAACCACAAGTTTGCGCTGGTCTTTGGCGATCGGCAGACCGATGAATTGGCTCGCCAGGAGTTTGATGGTGTCGCGGCTGACCTCTTCTGGACAGATCGACCGACCGAGGAAAATCAAACCAGCTACGAGTTGCGCTTGGAGTCTGATTGGAGCGACAGCGTCCGCTCAACGGTGGGGGTCTTCTACTGGGATGGCGACTACACACTGCAGCAAAATACCGCACTGTTTAACGTCGTTAACCCCCTGATGGGTGGTGCGGGCAAGGACTCAGGCAACATCTCTATCGCAGACCGATACGCCGTCAACTACACGGCGTCGCCGCTCTACAGTCAGGACGTTGAAACAACAGCGGTTTTTGGCCAAGTAGATTGGGATGTTACCGAGCGCTTGATGTTGAGTGTTGGCGGCCGCTGGCTGGATGAGGAAAAGAATGCCTGCATGACCGTTTCCGGATATCCGGTGAACCCACTGCAGACTATCTTGGGATTGCCCCCGGGTTCTGTCGCCAATACTGATGTAGCGGGTTACGACAAAACGTTGGATTCATATCCGTTCTTGACGGGCGGTGCACTTGCCGCGGGCGCATGGGGCGAGAATTGTCCCGATTGGGCCTCGTCTGTTTATGACCCCTCATTTGACGGTAGTGCCTCGTTTGATGACTTCACACCCAGAGTCAGTGCGCAGTACGGATTTGAGAACGGTATGGCGTATGTCACTTACTCAGAAGGGTTCCGCTCTGGCGGGTTTAATGGCCGCGCGTCGGCGCCTGACAACACTGGCCCTTACGATCCCGAGTCAGTGAAGAGTTGGGAGGCCGGTGCCAAGTTCACGATGTTTGATAATAAGTTCCAGCTGAACTTAGCGGCGTTTACTGTGAAGTACGAGGACAAGCAGGAAGACATCGTCAAGCCCGGCGAGGATGGACAAGCGACGCTCACGATCGTAGAGAACGCGTCTAGCGCGACGATGGAAGGTTTGGAAATGGACTTCACCTGGATTATCGCCGAGGGCTTATCGCTTCGGGGTAACGTAGGTTTACTCGATGCTTCTTACGACGACTTCCTGACGTCTAGCGCGACTGGAATGGTTGATAAGAGCTCTATCGAGCTTCGCAGAGCGCCAGACATGACTGCTGGTTTGGGGCTGTTGTTCGAACGCCCCTTGGCTGCTGGGCATTGGTTCGTCGCTTCGATGAATTATACCTGGAAAGACGATTACTACATCTCAGCCCCAGCCAACGCGGATCACTCGACAGCTGGTTACATTGACAATCCCTCCAAGGTGGACGCGTTTGGACTGCTGGATGCCTCTATCAATTGGGAGACTGAAAACTTTACTGTTTCCCTATTTGGCAAAAACTTAACGGACGAAACATATTTAATGTCCTTCCTAGATGTAGGTGCCAATGTGGTTGCGGCAGGGCCTAACGACACTACGCCAGTTTATGCACCGGGAAGCTGGTCCTTCGGCACACCCAATCGGCCCCGTTACTTCGGAGTTGAGGTACAGCTGAAGTTCTGATCCAGGCTTTAATCTAAAAAGGGCGCCATCAGGCGCTTTTTTTTGTGCCTACGGGAATGTGTCCCTATCGCTCTTTGTTTTGGACGATCCTGTCGACTATCAATGGTGCTGTGCTGACGTATTTGGCAGGGTGAGCGCTTCTTAAAGCGCCTTGGCGATGTCGTAACCTTCGCGGGTCGCGGACATCAACGACCGGGGTGCCTTGCAGTCCCCCACGGGGATGGCGCCCAGTCCCTCGGCTAAAAGGGGTTCGAGTAGAAAGTCGTTAGGCACCCGGCTACTGGCGTGGATCACTGTAGCCACGGATTCCAGTGTCTCGAGCTTGCCGTTGTAAACGTTCCGCAGGGTGAGCTGGCCCGCTTCCAATTGTGCGACGTTCTCTGGCTCGACATGGCAAATCAGTTCCACCTGACGCTCAAACAAGCGCTTCAAAATGCCCTGCCGATTGATCAGTGATACATCGTGCGCGAAACGCTCACGCGAGGTGACCAACGTAATCTGGTCAAAGTAGTTCGCCATCCTCAGTGCGGTGGCGTAGGTCATTTCGGTGTGATCCTGATCGACGATGACTGCGCGGCCGGGCGCTCGCCCCATACCCTGTGTCAGCTGCTTGGCCATATCACGCAGGCTGGGGATGAGCCCCTGGGTAAACCACGCTTCGGGTAGCCAGTTGGGTCGAGCAGATCGAGAGCCGGTTGCCAGCAACACCACATCGGGGTCGCAGGCTACGACGTCGTCAATGTTGGCCCGCCTGCCCAGTTCAAATTTCACGCCCAACTGCTGTGCTCTCAGGTACTGGTAGTCATACACGCTGGACAGATTTTCTCCGCCAGGCATCTGAGCGTGAAGGCGTGTTTTACCCCCAAATGCCTCGTGGTCGCCGAGCACGGTCACCTTATGTCCGTTAGCTGCCGCCGTGTGAGCGGCTTCCAGAGCAGCGACCCCAGTACCGACCACCACCACATGCCGATGCGTGGCGACAGAGGTGGCGACAGAAGGTGCCGCAACGAGGTGCTCGTCCGGCTCACCCACTTTGGGATTGTTGTCACAGGCCAATGCGCCCGCTTCGATGATGCTCCGCCAGCAACTGTTACAAGACACGCAGTAGCGGATATCCCCAGTCTTACCCTCAGCGGCCTTGTTCGGAAATGCAGCGTCGGTGATCAAGGGGCGCCCGAGAAACACCACGTCACTCGTGCCATTAGTCAGGGCGGTCTCGCATTCGACCGGGTCCGTGAGGTAACCAATTGCGCCTGTCGCGATGCCCGGGTGTTCAGACCGCAGCGCTTTGATGTGCTCCAGGTATGGGTGCCGGGGGCCATGGGCATCGGGCAAGTGCAGATGGAGCGATCGGGCATGCGCACCCCAGACCCACGTCCACAGATCAAAATCTTTGGCATGCTCTGCCAGCCGCGTATTAATTGCCGACGCCATCTCAAGATCAATGCCCCCCGCCATATCGTCGTCACCGGGAAGCTTGAGGGCGATGATGAAAGGGCGGCCACACTCACTGCGTATCGCTGAGACCAGCTCGGTAAGGAATCGCGTCCGGTTCTTCAAGTCGCCGCCATACTCGTCAGTTCGCCGGTTAGACCAGGGAGATAAGAATTGATGGAACAGATGTCCATGCCCTGCTGAAATTTCGACCCCCGAAAAGCCGGCCCGTTGCAGTCTCCGCGCACCTTGCGCCCAATGGTCGATCATTTCCCTGATGTCACCCGGGGAGAGCACCGCCGGCACGGTCCAGCTCAGGTCATCCGGCAGTGGAGACGCCCCCACTGCTTCGTTGTTGCGCCCGACCGCGTGTCGGCCGCGCCCCGAGTCCTGAATTTGCCCCAACACGTGCGCACCCGACTCATTGATTGTGGCAGCGACCCGCTGCAACTGATCAAACCCCTCGTCGTCCCAGCAGCGCAGTCGAGAGGGCAGTCTGCTGAAGCGCGTCATGGCAATAGGTTCGGTCACGATGGCAGCCGCGCCACCCGCAGCGCGGGCACGGTAATAGTTAAGCAACCTCTCGGTCGGTGCGCCGTCTGCAACGTACTGGGTGACAATGGCCGCGTGGATGATCCGGTTTCTCAGCGTCACGCCACCGATATCAATCGGGCTGAACAGGGTTGGGAAGAAGGCATTCGTCGTCATGGATGTGACCAATCTCTCCGCATATCGTCGAGGCTGACATCATGTCAAAGGGGCCGTCAACAGCGAGCCAGTCCGCTCAATTGCCCCATGAGTTTCTCGAGCACAAATTATCAGCATCGACGCTGTGTCTTTTGTATGCTCCTGAGCTCATCTCGATCAATGACGTGAGGACTGAGCGATGACCACCATTGTAGTGCTGTTCAATTTATTGCCAGAGGCGGATCCAGATGCTTATGAGAGCTGGGCCAGAAACGTTGATATGCCGAATGTCCGCCGGTTGCCGGGGTGTACTGATTTTCGGGTGCTCAAAGTGGCTGGTCTGCTGGGGTCTGAGGCCCCCGCCCCTTATGCCTACAGCGAGTTGATTGAGGTCGACGACATGTCTGCCTTTGGCGAGGCAGTCGGCACAGAGGCCATGCAAGAGGTGGCTGCGCAGTTTCAGCAGTTCGCCGACAATCCCATTTTTATGGTGTCCGAGTCGCTGGATTGATCAGGACGGCCCAGTTTAGGAGAGAGGGAGGTCTGGCTCTCCCACCTTCACCATTCTGACCCCGATATTTTTTCCGAGATACAGGTCGGCTAGCGCCTGAGGCATCGTTTCAATCCCCTCGGAGATGTCTTCGACGGGATGCAGTGCGCCGGCGCGCACCCAGTCGGCGAGCGTTTCAATGCAATCGGGGTACACCTGTTCGTAGTCAAAGACGAAGAACCCCTCCATCTTGGCGTCCTGGCGTCCTAGGTTCTGCAAGTTGACGAACCGGTGCTTGTCCTTACTGTCGACAAGATATTCAGAGATGGAGCCGCAAATGGCTATCCGCGCGCGGCGTCGCAACCTCCCCAGTACATTGTCCAACAGCGATCCTCCGACATTGTCGAAGTAGAGATCGATTCCCTCCGGGAAGGCGTCATCCAGTGCCGCGTCGACGTTGTCGTGCTTGTAGTCGATGACAGTGTCGTAGCCCATTTCCGTTGTCAGCCGCCGGCACTTCTCAGGCCCGCCAGCGATGCCCACGACGCTTTGCGCGCCCAGTGCTTTCGCGATCTCCGCGACATGACTGCCAACGCCGCCCGCTGCACCCGATACAAGAATGCGATCTGTTGCCTTGACCAGTCCAATCTCCCGCACCCCAATGAGCGCAGTGATGCCTGAGAGTGAGACGGCACCAATACCATGGGATAACGGCAGGTCGGTCGGGAGCAAAAAGGGAGCAGGCCGATCGGAAGTATCGATGAGCGCGTATTCTTGCCAGCCGACCCGCGCTTGCACGATCGCCCCCACGGGCAGGCCGTCACAATCGCTCTCAATCACCTGTGCGACGCCCCGGCCAGGCATCACTGAACCCAGCGCCAGCGGTGATTCAAACTCTGTTTCATTGCGCATGTAGCGCAACATAACCGGCGCCACACCGAGGTAGAGTGTTTTGACAACGGCCTTGCCAGGCTCCAGTGCCGGAATGGAGACTTCGGTCAACTCAAAATGAGAGGCATCGGGAATGCCTTCCGGACGAGCCGCTAAGCGCCACTGTTTTTGCATTAGCGACGCCGTCGCTTGTTAAAGCTTGACGCCAAACCAGCGACGCAGGGTGGGTGTGAATACTTGGGAGCCCGACGATTCAATTGAGACCCGAGGGGGCTGGCCATGCGACATCGGGAGTTGCTTGATCAATGTCGGCAGCGATCTTCCACTGGCCATCCTGCTTCTTATAAACGAGCAGTGACCGCCCCGCATCCTTATAGATGGCACCCGTCTCTTTATCGATCGCCTTCAGCCAATACTTGCTAATGATGTAGGCGATGTCTCCATGCGTTTCTCTGAGCTCATAATCCAGCTCAAAAATAGACTCTGCTTTGCCAATCCGGGTTGAAAAGTAGTCTCTGATGGCACCAATGCCGAATAGCGCGGGCTGACCGTGCAGCGCGACCACGGCGTCATCCACGTACAGGGTCATCAGGCCTTCAAGATTTTCCTGCTCATAATATTTGGCCCATTTTCCGCCTTCAGCTGCGATTTCTGTTTCGAAATCTGCCTGGGCGGCGGGCACCAATATTGCGCTGAGCAAAATCGAAAGGAGCCACCCGAGGTGAGCCGGCTTCTTCTGAAAGCAGCGCCGAAGCGTCACTTGAATACCCCGAGCGCGGCGGCAATCAGTGCGAAAGCGTAAATTGCCAACACCGCGATATAAACCGGAGAGAGCGCTTTTGAGTAGGCCGCATTCAGTTCTGGATCATCTGGCGTGGCGGCGAGCCCAATAAACAGATCGACAGCAGGCTTGAACAGCAGATCCAGCAGCACGCCTGCACAAAAGATAGCGCCCACGGCAAGCACCTTGAGCGCTAGCCAGTCCGCTATCTCGCCCTGCAGCAACAGCATCATGCCGGTGCCACTGACAGCTAATGCCAATATCAGGTTGAGAAGCCAGTTAATCTTTGCGGACTGCTCCTGAGTCTTGGGGTCGGCCGACAAAAAACCTCGCCAGAGTATTGCCATCCAAATGGCGGCGAATGCCCACATTCCCAACAGGTACTGGGCCGGGATATCCAGCCAGCCACTGGCCACTGCCAACTGACAGCCCGATGGAATGATCAAGGTCAGCGCTGAGCGCGGTAAGCGGTCCAGCACCATGCCGAGTTGCAGGACGGTTTGCCTGGTTTCCATGCTGAGCGTCGCACGCTCTGACCACTTTGCCGCAATGAAAACGCCAACGTCGGTTCCCACCCAAAAAACCAGCAGCAAGATGTGCAGATATAGCCAGAAGGCATCCATGGTCCGTCCTCTTTATTGTTTTTTGGTGATATTCGCCCCAGATTCCAACACGTCTTTAATAAGCTGAAACCGGTCCAGTCCCCACTCCGCATCCTGAGCCTCACTGGGTTCGAACGTATCGAGCGCCTCACGGGTAATTGCTCCAGATTCGATCAATAGTGATTCCAGCGTTTTGACCCGTTCACTCAACACCGAGTGTTCGGTCATGAGGCGCACGATGATGGCCAATAAACGATCGATCTCTGGGTCCGAGAAAAAGGCCGGGCGTCCCGCCTTGACTGATTTTTTGTCGCCCATCAGCTGGCGCTACTTTTTTGAGCGCCAAAGGCGTACCAGGTGATGGTGTCGGAGAGGCGACCCGTATCCGCATCGAATGAGGCCGCCGCACCCGATGCTTCAGCGAACTCCGCTTCGCTGACATAGGTAAATCGTGGCATTGTCGCCTCAAAGAAATCCTGCTTCGCAAATCCGGCGCCAGAGCACAGGCCCGAATAGCTGAGGTCGCGAAAATCTTTATAAAAAGGCTCGTTGTTATAAAAGCAGTCCCAGTCGAGGTAAAACGCGTCGTAGGCACCCAGCGCGTCATTTGGTGGCAGCTCCATATTAATGAGAACGCCTCCCGGCTTGAGGACGCGATGGGCCTCGCTGAAGAAAGCCCTGATCAATTCGGTTGGCAATTCATGTAAAAACATGGACGAAAACACCACGTCCACACTGCTGTCGCTGTAAGGCAGTGCGTCACAGAGTGCCTGTTTGAACTGAATGGGGATACCCATGGCTTCCGCCCGGGCATGGCCATATTGCAGGCAGGGTGAGGCGGCATCCAGGCCGTGCACCTCGGCTTCCGGGAAGGTTTGTTTCCAAGGCAGCGTGTTGTGTCCGATTGTGCACCCGACATCGACAATCAGCTTGGGATTCAAATCGGGCCACTTTAGGCGCGTAAAGTTGGCCATCGAGTGACCGATGTCATCGAGGTTCTTTCCCATTACACCGAAAGAGAAAACGTCCAGACCATTGTCATAGACAACACCGGCCTCGGCACCTTGACTGTGACCGCCCTGATAATTGCCGGGCATCAGGTGCACATCCATTTGATCGGTGTAAGCAGGTAGAGCGGCCTTCTCGTCCAGCGCCAGAGAGCCACCGTGCTGCGGTGAGGTTATAGCGCTAATGCTTTTGACGGAATCGGGGTCGGACTCAATAGCGCGCAGCACAGACTGCCACACCAATTCCTGAGTCGCGCAGCGGAGGCTGGAGTACCACTTAAATAAACCCCGCTCCTTCAGAAATTGATGAACCGCCTCACCCGAATTATGGCTTTCACCCGCGTCGATACTGGCTTGCTCGTAGTCAGCTTGCATTTGTGCAGCGAGATCGGTCAGCACCCAAGCCCGCATGGAAGAGGTGAACCGTTCGCGTGCGCGCTGATTAAGATCTTTGTTTAGTGCCAGGGAATGTTGCAGTCCTGCCATGAGTTAGCTCCTCTGGATGCTGAGTCTGGGCTATTTGTCGCTGGCCAAACTCGCAAGCTATCTTGCTCGACTGATAGTGATAATGATATACGGATATAACAAAAGCTACGTAATCACTTTACGCGCGGCAAAAACAAGCATCTAGGGGAGTCATTTTATGAAAAATTATTTTCAGCGGTCGGGCCTGCCAGTGCTCGTTTCAGCGGCGATTGTGACGGTAGTACCCAGCATGGCCTCTGCTCAGCTTGAGGAAGTGCTTGTCACTGCCGAGCGACGAGAGGCGTCCGTTCAGGATGTCCCGATTGCCGTCAGCGCCTACAGCGAAGAAATGATAGAGCGGCTACAGATTGACGACACGCTCGACCTCATCAATGTAGTGCCCAACCTGTTTGGCGGAAACAACACGGGCTTGGGAACCGCCAACATGTACTACCTGCGTGCGCAGGGAAACGACGAATCGATCTCTACATTTGACCCGCCAGTTGGCACCTACGTCGATGACGTGTATATCACCCGGCAGAACGTCAACAACGTTGCTTTGTTTGACGTAGAGCGGATCGAGGTGCTGCGCGGGCCGCAAGGTACGCTTTACGGGCGCAATACCACGGGCGGTGCGATCAGCGTCGTTATGAAAAAGCCCTCTGACACCATGCAAGGCTATGTCGAAGCCGGTGCAGGGAATTGGGGTAAGACCATGGTGCGCGGCAGCATTGATTTGCCGCTGAGCGAGAATGTCTTGACTAAATTCTCGGCCTACTACGTTGATACAGACGGTTACCTTGAGAACCGCACTGATGGCAAAGACTACAACGAGGCGGACCTTACAGGTATCCGTGCCGCATTGCGTTGGCTGATTTCGGACTCAATGACCTGGGATATCGCAGTGGATGGTGGAAAGTCAGAGGTGGCCAATATCCACGGCTTTCTGGATGGCGATGATCGTTACTCGCTCTCCGTTCTGGGCAGTGGGCTGCCAATGGGCGGCGGCATGTCTGACTATGGTAACGAGGTCGACACGCTGAATATCACTTCCAACCTTGCTTGGGATGCCATGGGCGGCACGGCCAACCTAATTTTTGGTTCGCGTTCGATAGAGCAAGACTTTCTGCTGAACTTCCCTTTCTCGCTCGATTTCTTCCCCGACTTTTTCATCATCGATAATCAGGGCGAGCACGATATGTACTCGGCTGAGTTGAAATGGTCAGGCGATATCATGGACGGGCGGGCGTTCCTGCAGACCGGCGTCTATTACATGGACGAGGACAACACGGTCGACTTTGTTGACTATCTAGACCTCGCAGCCGTCGGCGTCCCCGCGCCGCCTTCGACTGCTTTCTTGACGCTGGCAGATCGCGTTCTGAGCAACACCACAGAGAGTTTCGCTGTCTATGCGCAGGCTGATATCAAGATCGGCAACAATGGCACCCTGACTTTGGGTGCGCGTTATACCGATGAAGAAAAAACGGTTGATTTCCAGGGAACAGTGAACTCGGCGGGGATGGTGGCTGCGGGTATTCCGCTCTCTCAAAGTGAGCAGGAGATAACCCCGCGGATTGCCTACGCACACAAGTTCACTGATAACTTGATGATGTACGCCTCGGCAACCAATGGCTTCAAGTCTGGCGGTTGGAACGCTCGTGGCTCTAGCTCTGCTGCGCTACAGGCATTTGCCCCTGAGACAATCTGGTCTTACGAACTAGGCATGCGCGGAGATTGGATGGATGGTCGACTGCGGACCAATATCACCATGTTCTACTCTGATCTCGAAGACTTGCAGACCACCTCTGCCACGCCAGATGGGCAGTTCCTGACCACCAATGCGGGTGGCTTGGAAGTGCCCGGGATTGAAGCTGAGATTACTGCTCTTCCAACAGATAACTGGCAGATCTTTGCTGCGCTGGGCTGGCAGAATGCGGAGTATCAGGACTTGCCTGGCGGCTGCGTGACGCCTAACGCCAACCTTGCCGCCTATGATGCGGACTGCAATATCGCTGAACCCAAGCGTAGCCCTCATCAGACCTACACCCTTGGCACTTCGGTCGATTTCTCCTTGGGGGGTGTGACGGTGACGCCAAATATCATGTTCCGATACTTGGGCTCGCAGTATCCCGGCACACGCAACAGTGGCTATAACGAGTCGGTCACCTTACTCAATGCTGGCGTCAAACTCTCAATGGCTGATTCGCGCTGGGAGTTGAATCTTGAGTGCAAAAACTGTGGTGATAAGACCTATACACAGTCGTTCCTGTTCACGCGCTACTACAATTTGCCGGTAACTTACTTGGCGACATTAAAGTACCGATTTGGCGGCTAACATCATCTTATTGACACCCTTTATGGGTCGCAGGGTCAGCAATCGCCCCGCCGAGTCAGCCTCGAGCGGGGTTGTTAATTTCTAGATATTTCTAGCCCAGACTGTTGAGCCGACTTTTATTAACTTAATGGCGCCTGCTTACAGTTCGGCAACAGTGCAACAGTGTCAGTGCATTTCTTCGCCGCCACTCACGTTGATCGCTTCACCGGTGATGAAGCTTGCATCGTCGGATGCGAGAAAGGCGCACATTGCGGCGGTATCGGTGGCTTGTCCAATACGCTGTAGCGGGATGCGAGCGGCCATCTCCTCGAGATAGGCGGCTTCCGTCAGGCCTTTGAAGGCAGAAAAGTAGGCGTTTTGTGCGCTACCAAGGCCCGTAGTGACGTGGTTTGGGCATACCGCGTTGACGGTGATGCCCGCCGCACCGTAGTCGATGGCGGCTGTGCGTGTCAGGCCAATCACGCCATGCTTGGCAGCGCAGTAAGGAGCCATATGCGGGAATCCGGACTTCGCTGCCTGACTGGCAATATTAATAATCCGTCCTCCGGAGCCCGCGGCCTCCATATGTGCCGCGGCCGCCTGAGTGCAATGGAAGACGCCACTCAGGGTGACATCGATCACCAGATTCCATTCATCTGGTGAGACTTCTCGCGTGTCCTTCATCACAAAACCGATACCGGCGTTGTTGATCAATACATCCACCCTGCCAAAGTGCTCCATCACTGCATTGAAAAGTTGTTTGACCGACTTGGCCGAGCGGACATCGCAGGGATGACTGAGGACGTCGGCGCCCTCGGAGCGCAAGCTTTCGGCGACGGATGCCATTTCGTCGAGCTGCGCGAGGTGGTCGGTCCCCGAGCCATCCACATCGGTGACGACGAGACGGTAACCCTCCTCACCGAAACGACGGAGAATGGCTTCTCCTAAACCGCCAGGTCGCCCGGACCCTGTGCATACAGCGACCTTTTTTTCTGTCATCAGATTTTCTCCTTCGTGTAACCCATCTAGCTCGGCAACGCAGAGAAGGGATATCTATGTTGCTGCATCGATGCGGCCGAATACGGCGCTGCACTTAGCCCTCACGATGTGCCAACCACCAGCAGAGCACAAAACCGATGCCTGCTCCACCAAAACACACCATGATCAGCGCGGGCTCGGATTCATAGAGTGTTGCGCCCAGCCACGAGAACAAGCCCGCCATGGTCATGCCAACGGAGCTGGAGAGTCCCGCCGCACTGCCGCTCCAGCGAGGCACAGCATTGACCGCGCCATACATGGTAGTGGGCGTGAGGATTCCCGACAGCAGCATGGAACTGGATAGGGGTAGTACAACAGCGACCAGGGTCAGTCCCTGCCAAGCGATCAGCCCGGGCGCGCTGAGAGACACCAATAACATGCCAAGCACGGCGCGATGCTGCCATTGAGGTGTGCCCAGTGACGACAGATGACTGAGCAGGAAGGAGCCGAAAACGTACACCATCGCAGAACTGCCCCAAACCAGGCTGAAGCCCTGCATCGACAGTCCGAACTGCTCCTGAAACAGCACGCTGCCCGTGGCCAGCAAGGTGAAGACCATGCCCTGTAAAAACCCAAAGGCGCCAGCGTGACCCCAGAACCGCGTAGAGCGAAGTAATGACAGGTAGCCCTTAAGCGACGCCGTCTGGCCCTCACCTCGGTCGACAGGCCCGTCATGGGGAATGGATTTGACACACAGGAGCAGAAGGCCCGCCCCCAGTAAAGCCAACACGACGAACACGGATGCCATGCCCAGTAGCGACGCCAGATAGCCCCCCACAACAGGGGCGATCACGGGCGTGAACCCCATTGCAGCCGTCAACAATGCGAAGGCTTTCAGTGCCTCGTCAGGGGGTAGGTGGTCGCGGATGAGGCCCCGCGCAACGACCGTGCCGACGCCGACGCCGACGGCCTGCATAAAGCGGAGGAAGATCATTGCCCCCAGCGTGTCGACAAAAATCAGCAGGATGCTCGCGCCCACGAAGACGGCAAATCCGCCCAGCAGCACGAGTCGCCGGCCGATGCGGTCGGTGACCAATCCAAACAGTGGTTGGCTCACGGCGAGGCCAATCACGTAAATCGAGAACAGATACTGCAGGTCGCTGACGCTGCGATCGAGAGAAATGCTCAGCATGGGCACCAGGGGCACCATGATGGATATGCCAAAGGGCGAGAGGCTGCTGATGGCGGCCAGCAGCCAGCGCGACACGCTCAAAGGTGATTGATTCAAGTGGTTGTCAGTCAGAAGCTAACAACATGAAGCCCGAGCGCGGCGTTCACGAACAATCCGATCCAGATCACCCAGACATAGCGCCGCACCACACCCATATGGGTGATCATGGCGGTATTGCCGGCATCACTGGGCCCCTCGCTCACCATGCTGGCATAGGCGATAGCAAAAGGCTTGAGCGCAAAGCGGACGGCGATACCGCAGGCCACCAGTACGGCGAACACGGCGATCTTCAGCGCAATCCACCCGGGCAAACCGAGACTCAATCCGTAGGCACTGCCTCCCAACAGACCGAGAACCACGGCAAATCTCAGTCGCAGGTCCCATTGTGCAAGAGAGGGCAGCCGGTGACCCACCGGGCTGTGAATGGCGGCGACCAGCCCCACCCAAATCGCTACCAGCAGCCACCCTCCGAGCGCGACGTCGCCTGGCAGCAAGGTCGGCCAGCGTAACGCCGCAAGATGACATCCTGACCCGAGAATAATCGGCATCGCGAGGCGCGGCCCCATGTCGCACTCCATCAGAATCTTGAAAGCGGTCTGACGTGACTCGACGCCGAGGTCGCTGCGCAGTACGTGTCTGCTGGAGAGAAATGTGCCGAGATCGCCCCCCAGCCAATACACCAGTGCCAATACATGGACATAAAGTAGAAGGGTGTACATGGGTGTGCTCCTCTGCGTGTTGGGGTTTGCCGCGACCCTGCCTCGGCCTCAGTCAGCTGCCGCAAATAATCGATCTGTTTGCCTTGATCTGAAGTCGGCCCAGCGGACATTTACCGACTACGCCAGCCCCGCAGGACAAAGCCACTCTATGCGCTCGCCGTCGGGTGTCTCGATATCGTAGCAGTCGAGATCGGGTGTCACTGAGCGTTGTGTCTCACTCATGCCACTTGGGGGCGGGCACTCACGACGCAGGGAGAGCGAATGCCATCCGCAGGGCATAGCGCTGACTGAGTCCTGCGGCCGAACTACCCATTGGTCCAGTTCAAACAGTTGCCCGGGGCCCAGCGCAATCGGTGCGATGTCGTGACGGTGCTCCTCATCCAAACCATTGGTGCGCGACAGGATCGAGACCCGCGCAGGCATGGGTGATGGGGCGTCGCACTGCAAAAGACCTGCATAGAAAGCGATTGACCGTTGGATATCGGTAACGGCATTGATCATCACGAAGCACTGGTTCACTTGGCGCGTTGGAGTGGGTAGCGCGAAGCCCGGTACCTCACCTGATACCTCGGTGAAGTAAATGAGTTCTCCTGCTGGGCCAGCCACCTGCATGGCGCGAATCTGGTCAGAAAATGACAGTGCAGCCGGCGGGTTCAGCACCGTGAAGGCGGCGGGCAGCTGCTCGAACAGCGTATCCAAGTCCTTTACCAGCACCTCCATTGCGGACCAGCCCGGCACCGCAAAGGGTGTGGGCACTTCACCTTGCCATTCCACCATGGTGAGTGTTTGAAAGGGGTCCTCCGACATCACAATGCTGTGGTGAGGTAGGCCCTCCAGCGCGGGGTCAGACAGCGCAATGGTTGCAGCAATGCTCTCTCCGGCGTCCTCATACCCCAGCGCGTGATAGGCCGCCACAGCCTCTGTCAGGGATGGCACGCGTAAGGTCATATTCTCGATCATCGTGGGGCCCCGCCGGTCAACACACTCACGGGGTGTCCTCAATAGTGAGCTCGGTGAGCTCGTAGTGCGTCTGCATATAGCCTTCGGCGCTCGCTCTGAGGAGCAGGTAATCATCGTCAGCGGTGCACCACACGTCGTAGGGTGGGTGCTCTTCCGGCAAGTTGCCCGCCGTGCCGGTCACCTGAAAGTGCCGTGCCTGAAATTGCCCCGCTGCGACTTCGATAGTCTCCTCACCGACATAGACCAGATCGAAACTGGTCACGAAAAAGAAGGGTCCGGTGGCGCCGCGATGGTCGGGCGAGGTCAGGAAGACGTTCTTCAATGAGTGAACGCCGGGGCCTTGTTCCAATGGGTAAAGCCGCATGAGCAGCGCATCGCCGATGATGGGGTGGCTCTGTAACCAGCCGACCTGACCCTCGGTCTCAAGCTCCTGACTGATCCGCCCGTCCCGCGCGTTGAAGGTTTCACACTCGGCGTAACCCTTGGCAAAGCGCATCCAGCCCGAGCCCTCGAACTGGCCGCCAACCGATAGCCGCACCGAGCAGTCAATCGGACTGGAGTCGGCATGCCGCAGCGCGAGGCAGACGTCTCGCGTCACCTTGGGGGCGTCGTCAATCTCACAGTGAGCGAGCAGTACATCCGTGCCGTCTGGCTGGCAGCTGAGCGAGAAGACCTCGCGTCCTCTGACCTCACCCATTCGCTCTGGTTTGCGGCTGGTGTACTCGATCGCTCCTCGGATAAGCTTGTGTCCCATGGACCCCCCTGTGGGTTCTGATGGCCTGATCTGTGACGTCAGATCTGCCTATGTATTAATGATATGTTTTTATATCATGCCGATTCGCGCTCCAGCAAAACAGGAATAACAATGGAAACCAGTGACCTCACCGCGCGTCAGATCTACCAGCAAATCAAGGACAACCCCAGCCGCGCGCGCTTCGGGTTTGGCAAGAAAGCCATCCTCGTCAACGTGGATCCACAAAAAGCCTATACCCGCACGGACCTGTTCAAAACCGCCTACGAGACCGATCCCAAGCAGCTGGACTACGTTAACCAGTTAGCGACTGCGTTTCGGGCGCTGGATTGGCCGGTGGTCTGGACCTATGTGGCGTTCATGGAGTCGGGCGAGGACTGCGGTATCTGGGGTACCCGTACCGACACCCCAGACTCTCTGCAGAACATCAAGTTTGGCTCCGAGCGTGCCGAGTTTGATGATCGTCTTGAGATCAATCGGGAGAAGGACGTCATCTATTGTAAGAAGATGCCCTCGGCTTTTTTTGAGACCGCGCTACAGTCACTTTGCGTGTGGCATCAGGTAGATACCCTGATCATTACCGGTGGTTCCACCAGTGGCTGCATCCGCGCCACGGCAGTCGACTCCCTGTCGCGGGGGTACCGAACGATCGTGCCGGAGGAATGCGTTGCGGATAAACACGAGAGCTACCATTTTGCGAACCTCACTGACCTGGCTATTAAATATGCGGATGTACTGGGTGTGAGTGAGGTGCTCGACTGGCTTTCTCAGCAGGGCTGAATATGAGCGGTAGCGCACAAAACGCCGAGCTCGAGCTGTATGAGTACAACCCTTACGAGGGGCGGCCGAAAATAGAATGGCCCAATGGGGCGCGCCTCGCGTTTTGGGTGGCGCCCAATATTGAGTTCTACGAGCTTGACCCCCCGACCAATCCGCATCGCAAGCCCTGGCCACACCCTTACCCCGCAGTGCCGGGTTACAGCATTCGTGATTACGGTAATCGGGTCGGTCACCAACGTCAGATGGCGGTGCTCGATAAGTACGGCGTGCGCGGCTCGATCAGCTTGTCCGCTGCCTTGTGTGAGCACCACCCCGAGATCATTGCGTTATGTGCGGAGCGCGACTGGGAGTTCTTCAGCCACGGTATCTATAACACCCGCTACACCTATGGTCTGACTGAGGTTCAAGAGCGCGAGATGATCGAAGATGCCATGGCAACGATTGAGCGCGCGGTCGGTCAGCGGCCCGCAGGTTATCTGGCGCCGGCGCTGTCACACTCCAACCACACCATTGATCTATTTGCCGAGGCGGGCGGGCGCTATACCTGCGATTTATTCCACGATGATCAGCCTACCTGGGTGAAGACTCGCAGCGGCAAGCCCTTTGTGTCGATTCCCTATTCGCTGGAACTCAATGACACCATCGCCTATGTGGTGCAGAAAATGGAGCCACGGCGTTACGGCGAGATTATTCGCCGTGCCTTCGATCAGCTCTATGCGGAGGGCGCTGAGAGCGGCACGGTTATGTGCATCCCGACTCACAACTATCAGGTCAGTTGCCCGCATCGGCTGCGCGCCTTTGAAGAGGCGCTCGAATACATCACCGGGCATTCCGATGTGTGGGTCACCACCGGCAGGGAGATCGCTGAGTATTCACTCTCCCATCTTCAGGAGCAGATCGGTGGCGGTGCGGAGTCGGCGACATGAGCGACGAGCTGCTCGAATACCCGCGACGCCATTACGGCATGGACCACGATCGCTATGAGTGGTCGATGTTGCAGGACCGCAAGCCGGTCGCCTGGCCAGGCGGCAAACCGCTGGCGCTGTGGATCAATATCTCGCTGCAACATTTTCCGCTTTCAGGCGATAAGCCCGCAGTTCCTCCGCCGGGTGCACTGACCATGCCTTATCCTGATCTCCGCCACTACACGCTAAGGGATTACGGTAACCGGGTGGGCATTTATCGCCTGCTCAAGCTCATGGCTGAGTACGAGGCGAGTCCGTCTCTGGCCATTTCGGGGGCGCTTGCTGAGCGCTACCCGCAGTTGCTGGCGCGTCTGGCCCAAACGCCTTATGAGTGGTTGGGCCACGGGTGGAACATGCTCTGCATGCACGCCGGTGAGGTGGATGCCGATACCGAGGCCGGATGGATCGCTGACTCTCGCCAAGCGCTGGAGCAATTTACCGATCAACCTATTAAAGGCTGGCTGAGCCCCGGCCGCCTCCAGACAGCCAATACGCCCGAGCTATTGGTGAAAAACGGCTTCACCTATCAGTGCGACTGGGTGAACGATGAACTGCCCTATACCTTCAAAACCACCGAGGGTGACATGACTTGTCTGCCCTCGTGCCTGGAGCTCGACGATGTGTTTGTGCTGAGCCAAAACCTGCACAGCGAGGACAGCTTTGCCCAGCAGGTGATTGACGCCGCCGATCTGTTGATCAAGGAAGGCCGCGAGCAGGGGGGGCGCCTACTGGCCCTGAATGTTCATCCGTGGCTGGTGGGTCAGCCGCACCGCGTTCGCACGGTGCGGGAGATTCTTGAAGCACTGTTGGTAGCGCGCGGCGAGGCGATATGGCATGCCTCGCCGGCTTCGATTATCGAGGCGGCGTCAGCCTAGCCCGGATTAAACGGCCTTCGTTGCGCCAAAGAATGCAACCGACGCGATCGTGATCCAATAGAAGTAGGCCAGTCGTTTGCCTAGGGCGAGGCTCTTCTCTAACTGATTCTCTGCTTCCTGATTCGGCCCCTCGGCCAGTACGCGAAACAGCGTGGTCCACTCCCTCATGATGAAGCGCAGTTTCAAACCAATCATCAGCGTTACGCTATAGAGCAGAATCTTGATGGAAAACCAGTACTGCATCGGCCCGACATTGAACGGCCCATAACCCAGTAATGAGCTGATCGAGGTAATCACCATTACCGGGATCAAGACAAAGCGTACCCGCTCATCCCACAGTGTGAGCTGAATCCCTCGGTCGGTCTCTCGGTAGACATAAGCTGAGATGCACAAGGCTAGCCAGCCGATCGCGAGCACCCATACCGCCACAAGGAAGTTGCCCCCATAAGGCTGCACACCCCAGAGGTAGCCCATATGCAAGCCAAGCGGGAGGAGGCTGATGATGCCTATTCGCGCCAGGATGTCGATGTTGTATGCCGTCTGCATGTGCCGGCGCCGCTCTTCCATCGACAGGTTGCGATTAATGACGTGGGTCGACGTGTTGAAAACGCCCCATTCGCCGCCCAGCCAATACACCATGGCAATGATGTGTAGCCAGCGCAACACGGCTAGTTCGGTGATGCCCATCAGTTCTGCCCCCACAGACTAAAGATATAACATTATATCAAAATGATCGGCGGTGCATGTGCCTCGCCAGCGCTTGAAAGCGCTACAAAATCTGAACAGTAAGCCCGTCCAGTGTGTAATACACCTATTTTGATATATCATTAGGTCTTATTGGCTGTTGCACTGCTTAGGTAAGTGGACATGGACGACATTTTTAGCTCACATTTGATTGGCCAGGTATCCAAGTCCTCGCCGACGCCGCTTTATCACCAACTCTATTCCCTGCTCAAAGCAAGAATTCTCGATGGCACGCTGGCGCTGGGGCTTCGATTGCCTCCTGAGGAGCAGCTGGCCGACCTGTTCAAGGTGTCGCGCATCACGGCTAAGCGCGCGATGGATGATTTGGCCACTGAAGAATTGGTCGAGAGACGGCGTGGTCGCGGGACCCATGTGATTTACCAGTACTCGCCAAAACCCGTGCAAGCACCGCTGACAGGCATGCTGCAGGAGATTGAGAGCATGGCGCGCAACTCTTCGGCGCGGATTCTCGATTACGGTATGCTGGTGCCGCCCCGGGCGATCCGTGAGGACCTACGACTCGCTGACGGCGAGACGGCGTTGCATCTGTTGCGGGTCCGCGAGCGCGATGGCATGAAGTTTGGGCACTACAACAGCTGGACAGCCGGGGTGGACATGCCCGCAGATCCGGCGATTTTTGAGAATACCCCGCGACTGAGTTATTTCCGGCAACAGGGTTTGGAGGTCAGCCATGTGACCCAAACGCTGTCGGCGGTCTCCGCTGATGCGTCGGTGGCGGGTGCTCTGGATGTCGCTGAGGGCAGTCCGCTACTGAGTCTGACCAGACGCTCTTATCAAAAGACAGGGGCGGGTGACGAACAAATTCTGGATTTTCTCGAGGTGCTGTATAACCCCGCCCACTTCCAGTACTCAATGGACCTCACCCTGGACTGAGCGATCAGATCAGACCCGCTTTTTTAAGGCGGTCGATCACCGCTGATTGCTGTCCCATAAAGTGCGACCGGTCCGGCACCGTAATCGCACCTTCCTCGTTGACCAAGTTATCTTCGGGATAAAAATGCGGCTGCTCGTACGTTGAGCGGAACAGCGACAGCCGTTGTCTGGCGAGCAGGTTGGTCATGGCAGGTTTACTGCGGGCTTCACGCAGTCGTTCGATATCGATGAGCGCATGGCCCACCATCGACTCGCCGGTATACGCTTCGGTCATCACTTGCCCTTTAAAGTCGACGATCTGCGAGTGACCCTGAGTCGAGTTCTGCGGCACGGGCGAGTGGTGGATCGCCGAGGTATTGCTGGAGATCACGTAACACATGTTCTCGTAGGCCCGCGCGCACTTGGCGATGTTTTTGGGCGTGGGGCGCGGACTGCCGACCTCACTTGAGGAGTGCAGGATGACCTCGGCGCCGCGTGTTGCCAACGCGCGGGACACTTCCGGGTACAGGATTTCCTCTGATGCGACACAGGCCAGTCTGCCCAGCGGTGTGTCAGCGACGGGAAAGAGCCCTTCGTCTCCATACACGTCGCGATATTGCGACAGCACGTCGTGGGGCGTGGGGGCGAACATCGAGATCAGTCTCCGATAGCGGAGGATGACCTCGCCTTCATCACTGATGATGAAACTGGTTTGAAAGTAGAGATCAGGAAAGTGCGGATCGATCTCGTAAGCATTGCCCGATAGATACACACCGCGGTTGCGGGCGATCTCACCCATGTGCTGATACTCGGGACCATCCATCTCGATGCAGGCCTTGGTTCGCCACTCGGGGATCGATTCCCCCATGGGAAAGCTGGTCAGGAAATATTCCGGTAGGACCACGAGGCGCAACGTGTCGCCACTGAATGTGCCGATGAAACCCTTACTCCCCGCAATCAACTGGTCGACACGATCCAGTGTGCTCGACATCGCCTGCCCGACCGCCGCGCGATCGGCGAGACCGTTCACAGCGTGGCAGTCCATCTGTAGCGCGAGTGCGGAATAGGGTGTCATGGCAGGTTACTCCAGCGGTGTCTGCTGCAGACCGTCTACCAGCATGACGCGAAATTCGCCGGTGCCGGCTCGCAAAGGCTTTGCTGCCTCATAGGCGTCGCTGTACCAAAAAGCTCTGGCCTGCTCTGCCGATGGCCAGCGGTGCATCACCAGTCTTGTGGCACCCCAGTCGCCTTCGAGCGACGTCTGCTCCCCGCCGAGCACCAGATACTCACCGCCGAATTCCGCGACGATATCGGGAACCACTTTGGCGTAGGCACCAAACTTTTCCGGGTCGTGGAGGACTGCTTCAACGATGATATAGGCGGTCATGGGCGCACCTTGCCTGCTTGGGCTCAGCCATTATTGTTATGCAAAGCAATATAGCATGGGCGGACAGTTCCCTGATGAGAAGCCCCTGACGTACCAGCTCAGGACAGACCGAGCGCCCCCGGGTTCATGATGCCGTCGGGGTCGAGAGCGGCCTTGATACCGGTGACTAGATCGAGTGCCGGCGCCTTTAGCGCGCTGTGGTAGTGATAGGCCTTGCCCAATTGCATGTGGCTGGCGCCCTCCGCGGACAACACATCAACCACTTCGCTCTTGACCTTATAGACCGCATCCCACGCGTCTGGCACCGCATCAAACTGATTGAGTCGCGCAAGGTGGTCGGGCTCGAGGCTGTGCTTGTGCAGCGCATTGAGTTCGTCGGGCCAAAAGAAGACCGGCTCGAGTACGGTGATCTGCTCACTGACCACGGCGATCAAATAGCCCGTCTCGATGTTGAACTGCTCCAGCGTGTCGCGGTTGCGCTCATACACCGCCTCTACCTCGGCCAGTACCGCCTCGCCGCGCGAGTGGGGTACCAGACCATGAACCGGTAGCCAGCGCTCACCCTCTGCGCCCACCATATTGTTGACCGGACCGAAGGGGTTCGCGGCCAGTATCCGTGGGATGCTGTCGGGTAGTTCTTTGCCGCCCTCTGATGAACAAATCTCACGAATCCGCTTGGCCTGATGGTCGGCTTCCGCTTCTGTTCGGCCTTCGCTGATCGTGAACATGGCCCACTCAACATCGTCCATGAAGCGTCGGCCAGAGAGCGCGATCTTGGCACCCTGTTTGATCTTGTTCACGATGCCTGACTCGCTCTGTAGGACGCCTGAAAGTTGCTGGGCATCGGCCGCGAGGCTGGCGCGCTTCATGCGCTGATGCTGCAGATAGGGATCGAACCCAAAGCACTCGGTGGTCAGGGACTCGCGAGAGATCTGGGCCATGGCGCGGAGCATGGGGCCCGACTCGTCAAAGGCAAAGCTGGTATAGCCTTTGGCCCCGGCCAGCGGCAGCAGTGGCAGTGTGGCGCGAACCTTGATGCCGAGGGCGCCGCAGTCTCCCAGGAACACGCCCGTGAGGTCGGGACCAAAGTGTCGCGTAAAGGGTGCTGCGTGCTGTTGAGCCGCCGAGCCCGTCTCCAGCAGATCGCCTTTGCCCGTGACAACACTGACCGAAAGGACATTGTCAGCGGCGGTGCCACGCTGACCGCTGCCCCAAAAAATACTGTTTTGTGAAAGGCCACCGCCGACCGTTGCATAGCGCCCGGACAGCGTGCCCCAATAGGCAGTGCGGACACCGAGTGGCGCGAGGTGCTCATAGAGTTTCTGCCAGCTGCACCCGGCCTCGACCGTCACATAGCGATCTTCCAGATTGACCTCAACGATGGCATCCATGCTGGCCATATCGATCAACACGCTGTCGGGGGCGTTGGCGATATAACCGCTGGTATAGCTCATACCGCCCCCGCGCGTGACGATGGGCGTGCCGCGCTCTAGACAGGCGCGCACCAGTGCCTGTACCTCATCGATGTTGCGCGGCCGCACAACCGCACAGATCGGCGGTCCTACGGTGAAGACATCCTGAGAGTACAGCGTGATCTGCTCGGGATCCGTGGTGATAATCTCGGCAGGCAGTAATTGGGTGATGGTGGATACCACTGCGTTCATTCAGCGCCTCCTGACCCATATCAATAACAGGCTATGAGCTATGAAGGGTAGCAGACGTTCGAGTATGTCGCCCGGTGCATTGGGCAATAGTGACAGCACCACGGTGAGACCAAACCCCATCCAGATCCCCGTCACGCGATAGCTGTGCGGAATCTGCCAGCCCAGTAAACGCGCGAACAAAGTGGGCCCTAGCGCCGCCCCTAATGCGCTCCATGCGAACAAGACCCGAGAGAAGATGGGAGCTGGCAGAAAGAGCGCCACCAACACCGCAAGGACCACGACGATGACCACCGCCCATCGGCCACGACGCAATACCCGCGGGCTACCTTTTAGTGCCTCATCGGTCAGATCATGGGAGAGTGTGCTGGCGCAGACCAGCAGCTGGCTGTCGGCGGTGGACATGATGGCTGAGAGCACCGCAGCGAGCAGCAGGCCCGCCAGTACCGGGGGTAGCACCTGTTCCGACAGGGCAAAAAATACCTGCTCATTATTGTTCAGTGAATCGAATGCGCCGCGCCCCACCAGCCCGGTGAGGACCATTCCCGAGAACACAATCAGATACCAGATGAGGGTGATGCGTGCCGCGGAGCGGCGCGCGCGGTGATCCTTGAGCGCCATAAAGCGCACCATCAGATGTGGCTGCCCAAACGTACCGAGACTGATGGCCAGAGACCCGATGACAAAGCCGATCACTGATAAGGTCGCCGCATTGGTGCCTCCACCGCGTTGGCTGCCGAGGTCGATGAGCTCAACAACGGGACCCAACCCTCCCAGCGAGATCACTGTCCCAAACGGCAGCGCGATCGCTGCCAGACACATGACCACACCTTGTATGGTATCGGTGAGACTGACCGCCCAATAGCCGCCCAGCCAGGTATAAATCAGAATGACGAGAGCGCCGCACACAATCGCCAGCGTGTCGCTGACGGCAAACACCTCGGTGACAGCCAGCCCCGCCCCCTGGAACTGCGCGGCGACGTAAAACACGAAGGCGACCAAGATAATGACGGCCGCGGAACGCACTAGGGACTCGCTGCGGTGGTTGTCGTTCGGGTCACGGAGAAAATCGATGAAGGTGGTCAGCTGATGCTGATGGCTTGCTGCCAGTAGCCTCGGTGCGATCCACCACCACGCCACGACCATTCCAGATAGGCTTCCCAAAGCGACCCACACAACAGATGGCCCAATGACAAAGGCGGCGCCGCTGACGCCCAACAATGTCCACGCTGAAGAGGCGCTGGCGCTGTAGGAAATGCCGGTCACCCAGGGGCCCACTTTGCGGCCGCCCAGAAAAAAATCGCTACTGGATTGCGTGCGACGCGACGCCCAGAGGCCCACTGCCAGCAGCAGACATTGGTAACCCACGACGGCACTCAATACGATGGTGCTGACGTCGGCGGTGGTATTCAAGATAACGCGCCTCCCGTCCGGTTGGCGTTATGATGCCACTCAGTCAGAGATAAAGGGGACTCCGTTGAGAGAGACTGGCTTCTCCCACGTGGTGATCACCACCGCGAACGCGCCTCAGCTGGGCGGATTTTTTGCTGCGCTGGATTGGCACCAGCAAAGTACCCCTGTTTCTGCCGATGCGGCTGATTTTTGGGGCGCGGATGGGACCCAAGCGGCCGAGCGCTGGGTCGCGCCCAGCGGTGCATGCGAGGTCGTGTTGCTCCCCGTTGCGAACACAGCGCCGGTGCTTCGCCCTGTGGATTGCGCAGTGACCACCCCGGGCGGGCTTTTCGACATCAACATGCGCACTTGGGACAGTGAATGGGCGCGCGATTTTTTGCACGCGCATGGTTGGCGGGAGTTGGTCCCGGCAGTGGCCTGGCAATTTGGCGAGGTGCACACAAGTGAGGGGCTGTACATTCAAGATGACGGCATTGTCATGGCCGTGATGCAACGTCTGAGCCCACCCCTAGAAGGCATCGAGTTCGACCGCATGAGCGATGTTTTCAACTCCACACAAATGGTGAGCAACGTCGAGGCAGCGCTCGCTTTTCTCAAAGTCTTGGGATTTGAGCGGTTTATCGATCATGCCGGACCGCTGCCCGGGGAGGGTCCCCGGGTATTGCAGCTTGAGCAGTATCCCGTCGAAACCGCCGGCATCCACCTGAGCATTGCGCATCCAGAGGCAGCGATGTCGGGTTCGATTGAACTGATCGACGTGCCGGAGCACCCTTTGCCTTGCCTCTCGGTACCGAGCACGGGCGGCCGCGGCCTGCGCGCACTCGCCATTCCCTGCAACGATGTGGCGGAAACCTATGCCGCCGTCAACGACAGCGAGTGGTCGACACAGGTGTGTCAGCCACTGGGAAAGCGCAACCTGCCTGGACTGCTGGGCGGTCAATGCTTTGCCGTGACCGCGCCCGATGGCGGGCGACTCGATCTCTACCAAATAACTCACTGAGCATGAGCCTATGTTGAAGTCGATCTTGATGGTCTGGGTGCTGGCGCACAATCTGGCACTGACTCAGGAGGCCTATGAGGATTATCTAGGTTATCGATCAGTCGATGCGGGCGTGATGTCCGCCGAGCTGGCAGCGGCGATCGACCGACCCGAGTTGGCCGCTAGACGCTTTGTGACCATGATGCCGCGCTCGGGTCCACAGGTGGGACTCCGTCTCGTCGAGGGAGACACTTCCGGCTATGTGCCCATGAAGCGGGTGGGGTGGAGCGCGATTGAGCTGCTGGTGAAGGACCCCGAGCAACTTGAGTCCGAGCTCCCCGGTTCAGCGTTTCGTCACCTGCAGGGCCCCGATTTTTTGACAGAGCAGAAAAATATTCTGGCGATGCAGGTGACCGGACCAAATCAGGAGCTGTTTTATCTCACCCATATGATTGATCCGTCGAAATCCTTTTTACGGCCTCAGCCGAGCCTGGAGCCCGTGGGCCACACCTTTATCATGGTCATGGGCAGCCCGGATCTGGAGGCCAGCCTCGCCTTTTGGCGGCGGTATTTTGGTAACGGTATCGTCGGGCCGATCCCTTATCGCATCGGTGTCCTGTCGGATGCTTATGATCTGCCCGGAGAGACGCTGCATCCCCTGGCGCTGGTGTCCATGTCTGATGGATATGGCATTGAAATCGATCAATACCCTGACGAGGCCACCGCGGTGCCCGCACCCGAGGATGAGCGAGGTGGTGTGATATTGGTTAGCCTGAGTGTCGATCCCGAGGGCCTCAAAGCCCCTCTGCCCTGGCGGCTGCCTTATACCAATGCCGCCGGAGCCGTCGAAGGTGGTGTGATGATTTTGCCATCTGGTGCGCCCATCGAGATCGCATTGACTAACGCTATGTTGCCAGCGCCCGCTCCTTAGGCTTATTGTTATATTGATATATCTTTTACAGGGTCTTCCGCCGATTCAGGCGTATTGAGGCCCGCGGGGGTTAACGGGTTCGTTGTGGGCAACACGCTCTTTGACAAGCTATGGCAAGCACATGAGGTGACGACGCTGTCAGAGCGTCAATCTTTGCTGTATGTCGATCGCATTTTTCTGCACGAGCGAACCGGTAGCGTGGCATTGAATGGTCTGCTCGAGAAACAGCGCTCGGTACGCAGACGCGAGCATGCGTTCTGCACCATGGACCACATCGTCGATACCTTGCCGGGGCGTGGTGACGACACCCTCATGCCCAGTGGCCGGGATTTCATCGTCGCAACCCGACACGCGGCTCACGAAACCGGCATTCAATTATTTGACATAGTGGATGCTGATCAGGGCATCGTGCACGTGATCTCGCCCGAGCTCGGGATCGCATTGCCCGGGTTGTCACTCATCTGCCCGGACAGCCACACATGTACTTTGGGAGGACTCGGTGCGCTCGCGTGGGGTGTGGGTTCGACTGAAGCCGAGCATGCGTTGGCGACCAGCACGCTCCGTGTGACAAGACCACAGACCATGCGCGTCAGCTTCGCGGGTCTGCTCGGCGCGGGCGTCTCCGCAAAGGATCTTATTCTGTTCACTATCCGCGAATTGTCAGCCTCAGGGGGTGCGGGTTACGCCATTGAGTTTGCCGGGCCCGCTATCGATGCGCTGCCGGTAGAAGCGAGGCTGACGCTCTGCAACATGACCACCGAGCTCTCCGCCTTTACCGGGCTGATCGCTCCCGACCAAAAAGTGCTCGACTATTGTGCGGGCCGCCGCTACGCGCCGCAGGGTCAGCTCTGGGATCAGGCCGCCCAACACTGGCAGTCTTTGCGCAGTGATGAGGGCGCTGCGTTTGATCAGGAACACAGCTTTGACATTGGGTCACTCAAACCCCAGCTCAGTTGGGGCACCAGTCCGCAACACTGTGTCGACTGGGATGATGCCATCCCGCATGTCAGGGATGCGCCTGATGCGTCGGCGTCGGCGGCTTGGCAGCGCGCGCAGGACTACATGGGGGTGACACCGGGCAGTCAGTTATCGGATTACGCCCTGGACGCTGCGTTTATTGGCTCATGTACCAACAGCCGATTGTCCGACTTACAGCTGGCGGCCGCGTATTTGGTGCGCACCGGCCACAAGGTTGCAAAAGGGGTGAAGGCGCTCTGCGTGCCTGGCAGTGGTCAGGTGAAGCGGGCTGCTGAGGCCGAGGGGCTAGACGATATCTTCCGCAGTGCCGGCTTCGAGTGGCGGGAGCCGGGTTGTTCAATGTGCTTTTTCGCTGGTGGTGAGAGCTTCGGCAAAGGGGTCCGGGTGGCCTCGACCACCAATCGTAACTTCGAAGGTCGGCAGGGGTTGGGTGTCAGGACACATATCGCCAGCCCGCTGACGGTGGTGGCCAGCGCCTGCGCCGGACATCTCGTGGCGGATACCACCGCATGACGCCTTTCACTCAGCATCGCGGTGTGGCGTTGCCGTTGCTGCGCGACAACATCGATACCGACGCGATCATTCCCTCACGGGAAATGCGCACCGTGTCACGCTCTGGTCTGGCAGCGGGGCTGTTCGCACCCTGGCGTTACCTTGATCCGGACGCTCGCACTCTCAATCCGGAGTTCGCGCTGAACCAGTCTGAGTACAGTGGCGCCTCCATTCTGCTTGCCGGCAATAATTTTGGATGTGGTTCCTCGCGCGAGCACGCCGTGTGGGCACTCATGGAGAGCGGTTTTCGCGCAATTATCGCGCCGTCTTTTGCCACGATTTTTCGCAACAATGCCCTGCGCAATGGATTGCTGACGGTAGCGCTGGAGCAGCACGACCTTGATGAGTTAGTGGACTGGATCACTGTGGATCCTGCCGCGCATATGATTCAGCTGGACCTCGAGGCATGTTCGATTGAGTTCGATCCTGAGCGAGACAAGAAGGTATTTTCGGTCGACCCTGCCGCGCAGGATATGCTGTTGAAGGGCCTCGATGAAATCGGACTGACCGAGCAATCGATGGATCTGGTGGTGCGCTTTGAAGAACAGGATCAGGCGCGAAGACCCTGGGTCTACCTCCCAAGCGATTAGCCGCTGAGCACGCCCTCGCGGGTCAGTGCGGCGATGGCTTCATCGTCCAGTCCCAACTCCTTCAAGACTTCTGCATTATCGGCGCCGGTTTTTGGCAAGTCCCGATGCAGCGGTGGTTTATGGTTGCCAAACTCGACGGGCAAGCGCGGCAGGGTGGTTTGCTCGCCTGCGTGATCACCCTCGGTCAGGTGCACCGGTAGCAAGCCGCCGGATGCGGTTAGGTGCGGGTCATCAAACAGGTCGCCGGGTGTGTTAATGGGAGAGAAGGGTAGCCCTGCCCGCTCGAGGCGCTCGCTGAGCTCCGCAAGCGAAAGCGGCGCAAACAGCTCGCGGATGGCGGGCAATAAGTTGTCCCGCGCCGCGACACGGCCCGCGTTGCTCGCGAGCGTCACATCCGCAGCCCAGTCGGTGAGTCCGAATTCCTCGCAGAGGCGCTGCCACAAGGAATCGCTGACGATACCCACGAACAGGCGCTCTCCTGAGTTGAGTTCGAAAATATCGTAAACAGCCCAGGCGGACTGTCTCACCGACATGGGCGGCGGTGCGTCACCGCTGACGGCTTGCTGTGCCATGTGCTGGCCAACCAGAAACGCGGTGGTCTCAAATAGGGCGCTGGTCACGTGGCTACCTTCACCGGTTTCACGACGGCGGTGCAGTGCCGACAGAATGGCAATCACGCCAAACATTCCGCCGGTGATATCAATCACGGATGAGCCGGCGCGGAGCGGACGGTCCGGTAAGCCGGTCATATACGCCAGCCCACCCATCATCTGGGTGACTTCGTCGAGCGCAACCCGATTTTCGTAAGGGCCTGAGAGAAAGCCTTTCAATGAGCAATAGATCAGACCCGGGTGATCGGCTTTCAGCGACTCGTAATCGAGGCCCAATTTGGCCATGGTCCCGGTGCGGAAATTCTCCAGCACGATATCGGCGGACTGAATCAGTTGCCGCGCCACATCAAGGCCTTTGGGGTGCTTGAGGTCGAGGGCGATAGACCGCTTGTTGCGGTTGTACATCGGGAAGTAACCCGCTCCGGACCCTTTCAGGCGCCGGGTATTATCCCCTTTTAAGGGTTCGACCTTGATGACGTCTGCCCCGAGATCACCCAGAATGACGCCCGCAGTGGGGCCCATCACCATATGGGTAAATTCGACAACCTTGATTCCCTGCAGTGGAGCCGCTTGCTCCTCCGCCCCCCGGGACCCCGTCATTACTGCCTCTCCGGATGATTTGTTATGATGTTATATCATTAAGCTCTTTCAGCTGGCAAAGCCGCACATGACAGATAAACTTGACAACACGGCCGTCATTCTAGCCAAACGCCCTGAGGGTTTACCCAACCCCGACGATTTTGCGCTTGAGAATCGACCGCTGGGCGATCGCCCGTCAGGGCAGGTGAGGTGTAAGACGCTCTATTTGTCTCTCGACCCCTATATGCGCTCCGTGATCGCCGGTAGTCACATGGGGCATGGCATAGACCCCGGTGACGTGGTCGCCGGCGAAGTCGTTGCCCGAGTCGTCGACAGTGATGACCCCGACTGGCCGGTCGGGACGGTCGTGCGTTGCCATGGTGGCTGGCAACAGTTCACCGATCAGTCACCTGATGCCTTGTCCCGGGTGCCTGCGGCGCTGAGCAGGCCGTCGCTGGCGCTGTCTATTTTGGGTATGCCCGGGCTCACCGCCTGGGCCGGTATGGTTCAACAGGCCAAAGTCCGCGAGGGCGACGTGGTCGTCATTCCCGCCGCAGTCGGCGGGGTTGGCGCGATGGCCGCACAGCTTTGCAAACGCGCTGGCGCCACCACCATTGCGATTACTAGCGGCAGTGCGAAGCGGCGTATCGCCACTGAAGTACTGGGCTACGACTACTGCATTGACCGCATCGACGAGGACCTTGCAGAGGCGCTGACGAGGACTGCACCGGATGGCGTTTCGGTTTATTTTGATCTGGTGGGAGACCCCACTTTGACCACGGTGGCACAGCAGCTGTCGATCGGTGGTCGTGTGGTGTTGTGTGGCTTGATCAAAGACTACAACGGCGACCACAAGACGACGGGTCCACACCCCGGTTTATGGATTACCAAGCGTGCGACGGTCACCGGGCTGGTGGTGTATGACTATGAATCACAGCGCGCGGCCTTCGAGGAAGAATTTGTGCCCCTCGCCGAGGCTGGCGAACTGGTCGCTAATGAAGAAATACACGACGGGCTCGCTGCCGCCCCCGACGCCTTCTGCGAGCTGATGCGCGGGCGTAATCATGGCAAGGTGGTGGTGCGAGTCGGCGAGTGAGCCACCTCGACACCCGTCAATAAGGGAAGCGTGATGACACAGATTACGATTAGCGAGGTCGGCCCCCGCGATGGCCTGCAGAGCGTTGAGACAATCCTCTCGACGGAGGGAAAGCTCGCATGGATCGAAGCAGAGTATGGCGCGGGTGTGAGAGAGATCGAAGTCGGCTCCTTTGTCTCTCCGAAGCTGTTGCCGCAGATGGCCGATACGGCGGCGGTGGTCAAAGGCGCGCTCCAGCACAAAGATTTAGTGATTGTGGTGCTGGTGCCCAACCTGCGCGGCTGTGAGGCAGCGGTGGAGGCCGGTGCCCACAAAATTTCGATTCCCCTGTCTATGAGCGAGACCCACAACATCAAAAATGTGCGGCGTGATCACGCGCAGATGCTCGAGGAGATCGCGGCTTGTCAGGCGCTGGTCGATCAGGTGCCGGAAGCAGACCGCCCTGACTTCGAGGTGGGCCTGTCGACGGCGTTTGGCTGCACGATTGAAGGCGCCGTAGAAGAATCCTTCGTCATTGATATGGCGGAGCGTGTGTTGGGGCTGGGTGTCGCCGAAGTGGGTTTGTCTGATACCACCGGCATGGGCAACCCGGCTCAGCTGGAGCGTCTGGTCACGGGTATTTGGCAACGCTGCGGCGAGTCCCATCTCACCGGTGTGCACCTGCACAACACCCGGGGTCAGGGTCTGGCCAATGCATTGCGCGCCGTCGAGCTGGGCATTACCACGCTGGACAGTTCCCTCGGTGGCCTGGGCGGTTGCCCGTTTGCGCCCGGAGCCAGCGGTAACATTGTGACCGAAGATCTGGTGTTCATGCTGGAGTCGATGGGCTACCACACGGGGATCGATCTAGAGGCGTTGCTGAGTGTGCGGCAGGACGTAGCCAAGCTGTTGCCAGAGGAAGAGTGGTTCGGTTTTACCGCGGCGGCGGGGTTACCCAAACATTTCGGTGACCTGCCACTGCAGGAAGCCAGCTGACATGACGGCGCCGATGTTGCCGGTCCGCAACCCGCGAACCGGGGAGTGGGATCACGAGATTCCCATTACCTCACCCGAGGACATCGCATCCATTACCACCGCTTTGCGCGCAGAGCAGGCCCAGTGGGTCGCAATGGGTGCATCAGGCCGCGCGGCCTGCTTAAACCGGTTTGCAGACGCGGTAATGGCCGAGGTCGGCCCGCTGGGGCAGGCGCTCTCGATCGATACCGGTCGATCTACCTTCGCTCAGTTTGAGGCGATCAAGTCCGTCGAGCTGATTCGTATGTGGGCCGAGCGCGCGGGGCCTATCCTTGAGGAGCTGGCGGGCGCCGGCCAGTCGGGACAGGTCCCCGCTGTCCACTATCAGCACCGGCTGATTCCTTATCAGGTGGTCGCGGTGATCAGTCCCTGGAATGTGCCGCTGCTGCTCGCCATGATCGACAGCCTCGCGGCGCTGTCAGCGGGCTGCTCCGTTTTGCTCAAGCCTTCGGAGGTCACGCCACGATTCATTGAGCCCTTGCAGCGCGCACTCGACGCCGTACCCGAATTGGCTACGGTCCTGCGCATTGTCACGGGCGGCCCTGAAACCGGCATGGCGATGATTGAGCAGGTAGATGCCGTCTGTTTTACCGGTAGCGTCAAAACTGGCCGGCAGGTCAGCCAGCAGGCAGCAGCCTGCTTTATTCCGGCGTTTCTCGAGCTGGGCGGCAAGGACCCCGCCATTGTTCTACCCGACGCCGATATATCCCTCGCCGCCCGCGCTATTATTCGTAGTGCCATCGGTATGACGGGTCAGGCCTGTCAGTCGCTCGAGCGTATCTACTGCCATGAAAGTATTGCCGAGCCTTTTACCGAAGAGCTCCTCGCGCAGCTCAAGGTGCTGTCTTTAACCTGTACCGAAGATGGTGCTGGCGATATCGCGCCGCTGATTTTTGAGCGACAGGTGGAGACCATACAGGCGCAGGTCGACGACGCGCTGGCAAAGGGCGCGAACTGTTTATTGGGCGGCAAGCCTGTTCATGCCGGTGGCATCTGGTATCCCCCGACGCTCCTTACCAACGTGAACCACGACATGCTGATCATGCAGGACGAGACGTTTGGTCCTGTGATTCCGGTTGTCATTTATGGCGATGTGGAGGAGGCCGTTGCGCTTGCCAACGATTCGGCTTTTGGACTTTCTGCGGCGGTGTTCTGTGCCGACGCTGACGCCGCGAAGGCCGTCGCCGAGCGTCTTCAGGTCGGCGCCATCAGTATCAACGACGCCTCGCTTACCGGCATCGTCAACGACGTGGAAAAAAACAGCTTTCGGTTTTCCGGCATGGGCGGGTCGCGTATGGGGCCCGCCGGACTGACGCGGTTTTTACGCAAGCGCGCCTTGCTCATTCAGACCGGTGAGCCGGCGCCGGTACAATTATTCTCGGACACTGCACAGACAGAGACATAACAAGGGGAAACGCCATGACTATGGTATGGGTCGATCTAAAACCCGGGGACGGGGGCTGTCAGCCTATCCTCGATTTTCTGACGGAGATTTTGCCGGATACGCGTAGCTTTGATGGCTGTCAGGATCTCAAGGTTTACATCGAGGGTGATGGCGAGGGCATGGTGTTTATCGAGTACTGGGACAGCGCTGAGCACTATCAGCGCTACCTGAACTGGCGCACCGAGACCGGGGTGTTGGATCGCCTCGTCGAGATGCTGGCCGCACCGCCGGTCATCCGAATTGCCGAAGACTCGGGTGTCTAGCCTGGTGGATAGCCGATGTCGACTCCCCCACGTATTTCTGGCCGCGGCTTTTTTGCTTTTTATTGGAGTGGGTCTGCCGGCAGTCGCCACCGCGCAAGCCATCACTGCCTGCGACTGGGAGGTAGGCCATCCCTCTGACCCGAACCGCGTTGGGCCCGGTGTGTCCTCCTCCAAAGTGGATACCGAACGTGCCATGGCGGCTTGTCGGGGCGATCTCGCGACGGACCCTAACAACTCGAGGCTGCAGTACCAGTTGGGCAGAGCGATTGTCTATCACGCCGATAGACACGGTACCTCCTACGAGGAGGGCATGGTTTACCTCGCCCAGTCCGCGGCCGCCGGCCACACTCAGGCGATGTTTGTTTACGGGCTGATGCTGTCCCGGGAATCGCGAGCCTGCGAGGCGGCGCCCTGGATGCGACGCGCAGCTGAGGCGGGACTCAAGTCAGCGCGACTGGCCTACGTCGACAATGCGGTAGGTGGTCGCTGGTCGGACTGTGGCGTGGTGCTGGATATGGATCTGATGGCGGGATTTCTCGACGCCGCCGCGGATCAGGTGTCGGGTTATTACGAGAACATGTTACTGGGCGCTCTGCGGCGAGAGCTGGCCGGTCTGACATCACCCTGAACGGGCTCGCTCTAAGGTAAAGCAGCGCCAGCCAGTGTGTTGGCGTTGAGTGAATTGTCTCTCGTTAAGACACGAAGCCGTACAGCACCCCTGCAATTTTCCGCAGCTGGATTTCCTCAGCACCCTCGGTGATGCGATACCGTCGGTGGTGCCGGTAGATGTGCTCGAATGGTTTGTGCCGCGAATAGCCGATGCCGCCGTGAAATTGCATCGCGGTATCAGC
>ERZ802822.326-NODE-326-length-34263-cov-9.355760_pt1 | contig 34263 bp, 29 predicted proteins | sample MGYA00345649_ERZ802822 | MGnify/ENA primary metagenome ERZ802822 (study PRJEB30503, sample SAMEA104212359) | marine metagenome | biome: Westerlies Biome; feature: [SRF] surface water layer (ENVO:00010504) within the epipelagic zone...; material: water...
GTGCCCAACGCGGAATATCACGGCCAAACCCGCTAACAAGACTCACCCCTGCTGGGGCGAGAGTTTGATGCGGTAGGGTCCGCATTTTCATCTTTCGTTCACTCGACGTTTGAAATCTTGTGGTCTTTCATCGGAGCCACGCTATGACTCGTCTTATGACATCCTTGATTACAGGAGCATTGCTGTTTGGCTCAGGCCTAACCCATGCCATTGAATCCTTGGCCTTCAACGTGGTGAACACGAGCAACAACATTGAAGTACGTCGCTATGCGCCGCATCTGCTGGCCACCGTCCGGGTTACCGGTGATTTTGACGACGCGGGCAGCGTAGCGTTCCGGCCGCTGTTTGATTTCATCAGCGGTGACAATGCCAGCAAGGAAAAAATTGCGATGACGGCCCCGGTGCTGCAACAACCCGACTCGCAGAGCGGTCGATGGCTGGTGTCTTTCGTGATGCCCAGCGACTTTGATCGAGAGTCCTTGCCCGTGCCGTCTTCTGATGTGGTCAGTGTTTCGGAACAGCCGCCCATGCTGATGGCAGCCCTCCAATATCGGGGCGGATGGTCTCAGTCGCGCTACCGCGAACACGAGGCAAAACTGATCGGTGCCATGAGCGACATGTCACTGACGGCCTGTGGCGAAACACGCTGGGCACGTCATGATCCACCTTTTATGCCGTGGTTTATGCGCAAGAACGAGATTCTGATCCCGCTGTGTGACCCAACGGTGGAGCTGTGAGCAGACCCTACCAAGGAAGCGTTTGACCATTGAGCGTCAGAAATTGCCCCGACTGACCGCTGTCTAGTGACTCGACCAACAGCTTAAGCTGCCGAGCGCAGGCTGCCGCGCTCTGCACCGGGGCTTTGCGCGTCTTTGTAAAGGCGCGTGAGAGATTGGTTACCGTCGTACCCGGATGCACTGCGACGATGACCGGCGCACTGCGCCAGCGAGCGCACTCTATTGCCAGACATCGCACTCCCATATTCAGAGCCGCCTTGGACATTCGATACCCATACCAACCGCCCAAGCGGTTGTCCTCGATACTGCCTACCTGAGCCGACAAAAATACGGCTCGCATATCTTCCGAGCGCAAGTGGTTAGCCAAACTGGAAAAGGCCGTTAACGGGCCCAGCGCATTCACTTGGTAATCGAACGGCAGCTTGCCCGACGAAAGTTGTCTTAAGGTCTTCTCCGGTTGGCCGTGAGCCCCGGCGAGAATACCCGTACAACTGATCCACCGATGGATGGGCTGATCGATCTGGTCGGCCAGCGCCGCGATCGACGCAGGGTCGGACATGTCTAAGTGCAGCCAACGAATGAGAGGAGAAACACTGCTGACCTCGCAGTGGTGGGTAGCATAAATGCGGGCAATATCGGGTGCCGACGAGTACGCCTCAAGCAGCGCTCGTCCGATACCACCCCCGGCCCCAAGAATCATCACGTTCATACTCACTCTCTCTGTGATTCGTTTTCTGTCTCACTTATAAATTAACCAAAACATGATCAAATCGGCGTGATTTAGCTTTTTCGCCATAATTGTCTAGAAATATGTTGACTTTACTGGCTGCAGAGCAGATTTTAGTTAGACATGTTCAACTTTGAGAGCGACCAGCTATGACACAATCTAGACGAGACTTTATTAACTCGGGAATCGCACTTTGGGCCGCTTCCTTGATCCCCTCCGTATCCGTCGCGGCAGGGCCAGCAGAATTGCAAGAGACAGATCCTATCGCCATAGCGCTGGGATACAAGAAAGACGCCAGCGCCGTGGACACCGCCAAATACCCTAAGCGGGCCGGAGACGCAGGCGCCACGCAATTTTGCAGCAACTGCGCGCTGTATTCTGCCGGCGAGAACGGGCTTGGCGGCTGCACGGCGATCCCGGGCAAGCAAGTCGCCGGCGCGGGCTGGTGCCCGCCAGACCATCCGTCATGGTACGCCGAGGCCAAAAACGCCTTTGCTGGTAAGCGGGCCGGGCACCGGGCTTGGTGTGGCGGCAATCATGCCTGTTGGTGATGGTGTGGCGGTGATTGAGGGTGAAGGCGGGCATGTCAGTTTTGCCGCGCGGCATGCAGATGAACGGGCGGTTTTGGATGTGTTGCAAAAACAATGGGGCCATGTATCTGCCGAACGATTTGTCAGTGGCCCCGGGCTGGAATCGATTTATCATGTGATGACTGGCCAGGCTGGCAAGACCGCCGCCGAGATTGGTGCAGCCGCGATAACCGCAGACGGTGCCGCACGCGACGCTGTCGCGCTTATGCAGCGCGCGTTTGCAACCGCATTGGCGAATGCGGCACTGACCTTTGGTGCCGGATCGGGCATTGTCATCGCTGGCGGCATCATGCCGAAACTGATCGAGCTGTTGCCAACAAGCGGGTTTTTTGAGCGGCTTGGCGATCATGGCCGTCGCAGCCAGTTTCTGCATGACCTGCCGCTTTATCTGTCGGTGGATCCATATGCCGGACTTTCTGGCGCAGCTGTCGCCGCCAAAACAGCGCATTTGGCGCACCGATGGCGGCCTGTCGCATAGGGCACTGTCACTGACCGCCTGATGGCAGCCGCGACAGCTTTCGGCGGTGCAACAAAACTGTAGCAAAAGCGGCCTATCTTTGGGAGTCTTGCGCTGGGTGTATATATGCAGCTACATTTGGTCGCGGCAGCGCCGTCAACGGGTGCTGTTCAATAGCAAAAGATGGTATTATCGCGTGATGGATTCTATTCAATTCACCAGCCCTATTCTGGATGATCTGACCGGTCAGGAGCGATATTTCAATCGTGAAATCAGCTGGGTGGCTTTCAATGAGCGGGTGTTGTCATTGGCCGAACAGGCTGATATGCCGCTTGGTGAGCGGCTGCGTTTTCTGACGATTTCTGCGGATAATCTGAACGAATTTTTCATGGTGCGTGTTGCCGGGTTGCTACAGCTTGCCAAACGCGGCTTTAAATTGGTGCCATCGGATGATATGCCGCTTGATCATCTGCTTGAACAGATCATCAGCCGCAGCCGCACGCTGGTGCACCGACAGCATCAGATTATGGCTGAGCTGACCGGTTTGTTTGCCGATGAGGATATCAAAATTCTGGCAGAGATGCCGGATGATGTGGCCGACCGCGAATGGCTTGATGACTGGTTCGTTGACAATGTTCTGCCGCTGATCACGCCAACCACGCTTGATCCGTCGCACCCGTTCCCGTTCTTCCATAATGAAGGCAAGGGGATGATACTGGAACTGGTCAGCCCGCAAGACAAGCCGGTGCAGGGGGTGATCCTGCTGCCAGCCAATTTGCCGCGATTTGTCAGACTGCCGGGCAGCAGTCTGCGGCTGTTGCAGGTCGAAGCGGTGATCAAAGCCAGTCTCAAGAAAATCTATCCGCGCCACACGCTAAAAGCCGCTTCGATGTTCAGCATTTTACGCGATTCTGAAATCGAAATTGATGATGAAGCGAATGATCTGATCAATGAGTTTGAAACAGCATTGCGGGCACGCCAGCGCGGCAATGTGGTGATGCTGACCTTGTCACGCGATGCGCCAAAATCAATTCGCCGTTTGCTGAAAGCGGCGATGGCCATTGACGAGATGAATTTTTTTGACAGTGATGGCCCGCTCGCGCTGGATGATTTTTCCGAAATTCTGAACTATCTGCCGAAACATTTTCTGTACCCGGCGTTCAAAGCCCGCTTCCCGCAGCGGATCCGTGATTTCAATGGCGATTGTTTTGCCGCCATTGCGAATAAGGATATTGTTGTTCATCACCCGTATGAGAGCTTTGAGGTTGTCGTGCGCTATTTGCAACAGGCCGCAAATGATCCAGATGTGCTGACCATTCGCCAGACCCTGTATCGCACAACGCCAAACTCACCGATTGTCAAAGCGCTTATCGAGGCGGCTGAAAATGGCAAAAATGTCACCGCGGTGATCGAGCTAAAAGCGCGTTTTGATGAAAAGAATAACATTCAGCTGGCGCGTGATTTAAGCCGGGCCGGTGTTCAGGTTGCTTATGGGCTGACGGATCTGAAAATCCATTTGAAAATGTCGCTGGTGGTGCGCCGCGAGCATGGCAAGCTGGTATCCTATACGCATGTCGGCACCGGCAATTATCACCCGATTACCGCCGGCATCTACACTGATCTTTCGTTTTTCACCTGTGATAAAGATGTGGGGCGGGATGCCTATGAAATTTTCAAATATCTGACCAGCCATGTGGCACCGGAAAAACTCAAACGCAGTTTTGTCTCGCCGCATCAATCCATCCCGTCGCTCGAATCGCTGATCCGCGCTGAAATAGACTCCTGTGCCGCTGGCAAGCCATCGGGTATCTGGATCAAATGTAATGCTCTGGTTGATCGCCGGATTATCGGTTTGTTGTATGAGGCCTCGCAGGCTGGTGTGCCGATTGAAATTATCGCGCGCGGCATTTGCTGTTTGCGCCCGGGCATAAAAGGGCTGTCCGAGACGATCACCGTGCGCTCAACGGTGGGCCGGTTTCTGGAACATGGACGCATCTATGTGTTTGCAAATGGCAGTGAATTTCCTTCGACAAAAAATCATGTCGTCATATCGTCAGCCGATCTGATGCCGCGCAATCTGCGGCGCCGTGTTGAATGTTTTATGTCCTTGACCAACCCAACGGTGTGCAAACAGGTGTTGCATCAGATCATGGTAGCGCATTTGCGTGACCAGAAAAATTCCTGGTTTTTGCAGCCTGATGGCAGCTATGTGCGGCCGGAAATTGAGACAGACGCCTTTTCCTGCCATGATTATTTTATTTCCAACCCCAGCTTGTCCGGGCTTGGTAGCCGGGCACAAGATATTTAACCGAGGTCAGGGGCGGTCAGCATGTCATCTGCCACATCCAAATTAGCGCGCATCGAAGATGGCAAGAGATCTTACCCACAGTCTCTGGATGCGGTGCCGCCAAGCGACCGTATTGCGGTCATTGATATTGGCTCTAATTCGGCCAGACTGGTGATCTATGGTAAAAACGGCCGCTATCCGACACCGCTGTTTGACGAGCGTTCAAATTGCCAGCTTGGTGCGCGGCTGGATCAGACCGGTCATCTGGTGCAAGACCGGATTGATGCGACGCTTGAAACCATCACCAGATTTGCGGCGATTATCCGCGCCATGCAGGTGACAGCCTGTTATCCGATCGCCACAGCGGCGGTCAGGCGGGCGAAGAATGGTGCCGATTTTTATCGGCCAGCCGAAGACATCCTTGGCATGCCGATTCAGATTCTATCACAGCAGGATGAGGCCAATTACGTATCGCGTGGCCTGACCCTGAATATCCCTGATGCGGATGGTCTGGTGGCTGATCTGGGTGGCGGCAGTATTGAAATTGTGCTGCTTGATAAGGGTGTGGCCACGCATGGCATCAGCCATAATTTTGGGCATTTGTCAGATGTTGATGAAGCGGACGTGTTAAAAGCCTTTCAAAACACCGATTGGCTGGCCGCATGCAAGGCCAAGCGCCTATATGGTGTCGGCGGCAGTTTTCGGGCATTTGGTGCGGCGTTTTTCCATCGGGTGTCTTATCCGCTGGCGGTTTTGCATGGCACCAAAATCAAGGCCGACTTTGTGCGCGGGATGTGCGACGAATTTACCAGCGTGACGCCAAATCTGGATGGGGTGCCAATCTCGCGGCGTAACAGCATGCCGATTGCGGCAAAAATTGTGCGGGCGCTTCTGCAGGAATCTGGCGTCGAACAGCTTGTCGTCAGCGGCACCAGCATCCGCGATGGGGTGATTGCGATCAATGAATTAAATGATGCCCAGCGGGCGGATTTTCTGCTGGCAATCAGTCAGGAAATTGCCGAAGCCAGCAACCGCTTTGCCGGCGTTTCAGAGGCGCTGAATTTATTGCTGCAGCCATTGGTGCAGATCAATCCGACAGCGGCCTTTTCAAGGCTGGTTGAAGTCGCCTGTAATTTGGTTGAAATATGCTGGCAGGAACATAGTGATATGCGCGGCGATCTGGCCGCCCGCCGGATTCTCGGATTGCCGGTGAATTGCATGACGCATAAAGAGCGTGTCTGGCTCGGGGTGGCACTTTATCACCGCTATGTTGGCACGAAACAGAATAAACCGCGGCCAGCAGAGCTGGAATCACTGCTGGGAGAGCGGCACCGGGCGCAGGCCATTACCGTCGGGCTGGCATTGCGTTTTGCCCTGATTTTTACCGCAGGCACGAAAAATTATCTGCAGGATATCCGGCTTGAACTGGATGACAGCATGATCACATTGCATGTAAACAAGGCGGCACGGCCGCTGTTTGATGCAGCTTGCGCCCGCCGTTTTAACGCCTTGGCAGAGAGCGCCGGACGACAGCCACAAGTGGTGTTTTGCGAAGACCATGACGCAGCTTGACGATTCCGCATCACCCAATAGTGTCGCCACAATCGGACAAATGGCCGATCTGCTGGATGAGGCCTTGCTGCTGACCGATGGCAGCGGTGTGGTGTTATCGGCAAACGCCGCGGCGCGTCAGCTATTTAATGATCATATCATTGGCCAGCTTATTTTTGAGCTGATTGAAGATGCTGATTTTGGCAAGGCGTTTCATAAAACCGCGCTGAAACGGGCCGAGCTTGAGATTTTTTATCACCCCAAAAGCGAGATTATCCGGCGGGAGTTCAAATTGCGTCTCAAACGGCTTGGCGACGGGCCGATTGCGCTGTTGTTTCTGGATATGACGCGGCAAAAGAATCTGGAAAATGTGCGGCGTGATTTTGTTGCCAATGTCAGCCATGAACTGCGGTCGCCGCTGACCAGCCTTGCCGGTTTTATCGAAACCATGCTGGGCAGTGAGGTGCCTGATGAAGCCATGCGGACGCGGTTTCTGACGATTATGGATGAAGAAGCCAAACGCATGTCACGCCTGATCGATGATCTGCTGTCGCTGTCACGGGTCGAGGTGGATGAGCATATTGTTCCCGATAATCAGGTTAAATTGCTCGATGTTTTATTAACTGTGCATGATAGTCTTGCCGGGCGTGCCGCCGAGCGCGGCATGGTTATCAAGCTAAACGATCGGCGCTCCGATAAAGTTTCGCATCCGCTGATGCTAGGTAGCTTTGACGAAATCACCGAGGTCTTTGTTAATATCATCGAAAACGCAATCAAATACGGTTTTGCAAACACCGATATCGACATATGTATTTTCGAAGTAAGTAAAAATCGTCTGCAAATTGACGTGATCAATTACGGCGAGGGTATTGAACAGCGGCATTTGTCGCGCTTGACCGAGCGGTTTTACAGGGTTGATAAAGCGCGGTCGCGACAGATTGGTGGCACCGGTTTGGGGCTTGCCATCGTCAAACATATTGTGAATCGACACCGTGGCACATTGTCAGTGTCCAGCAACCTGAATGAGACCACTAAATTTTCTGTGGTGTTACCGCTTATTCGCGCGCAAAATAAGAATTAGGCTATGATTTCATTAAGAAAATGATACCAAAAGGCGGTGTCATAAAAATGTAATAAATCTGAAAATCTTTTGTCACGTTTTAGGCTTAGCTAGGGTTCGTCGTAAGTTTTCTAAGCAACCTTCGCGACTTTATTCTAAGACAGGAGATGTCAATGCGTTTTTCTATCATCACCGCTGGCGTAATTGCTGGCATGTTGGTAGCGGGCAGTGCACAGGCCCGTGACCAAATTTCTATTGTTGGTTCGTCAACAGTGTATCCATTTGCAACCATCGTTGCTGAAAAATTTGGCCAGTCAAGCGGGTTCAAAACCCCTGTGATTGAGTCAACAGGTTCAGGCGGCGGTATGAAGCTATTTTGTAAAGGTGTTGGTGTAGAACACCCCGACATTACAAATGCGTCGCGTGCTATGAAGAGCAAGGAAGCAAAACTTTGTAAAGATGCCGGTGTTGAATACCAAGAGTTTGTTGTCGGCAACGACGGTATCGCCGTATCAAACAGTCTCGCAACTCAACGTTACAGCATTTCTATCGCCCACGTTGCCGCAGCACTTGCGGCTGAACTGCCAAACCAGAGTTTTGGTGGCGAGAGCCCAAAAGCTAACGGTCTGAACACTTGGGCTGAAGTTGACGCCTATGTGTCAAAAGCAACAGGCACAGCTGCCCTTGGTCTGCCAGCTCAGTCTGTCAAAATTATGGTTCCTCCGCCAACTTCAGGTACCCGCGACGCAATGGGTTCACTGTTCATGAAGGCTGGTTGGAAGAAACTTGGCCTCGAGGGCAGTGGTTACAAGAAACTTCGTGAAGACGGTCGTGCGATCGAGGTTGGTGAGAATGATGCGTTGATCATCGAAAAGCTGGTGGCCGACAAAGACATGTTTGGCGTCTTCGGTTACTCTTTCTTTGACCAAAACCGCGACAAGGTTCAAGCCTCTGTTTTGGATGGCGTTGAGCTGAATTTTGAAAATATCGCTTCGTATAAGTACCCAGGTGCCCGTCCGTTGTTCTTCTACGTGAAGAAGCAGCACATGGGTGTAATTCCAGGAATGAAAGAGTTTATCAACGAATTCGTCTCGGAAAAAGCTATGGGCATGGACGGCTATTTGTTCCCAGCAGGTTTGGTGCCGTTGTCAGCAGCAGATTTTGCAAAGCAGGTCGCTGCCAAAAATAGCCTCTAATTTCAGGCTAAAATTTTTGTGGGATGCTGGCTATGGCTGGCATCCCGCTAAGTTTCTGATTTTTGGACTCTCATTTGTGTAATCGAATACGCGATATATTTTGTTTTCAGTTTTTTGCTTATTTTAAATTTTTTTATTTGAAAATATGATATTCCGCGTTTAACCGCACCGCGACGTTGCTGATTGATATGGTTTGGGAGGCCGGGTTTGACCTTTTTCACAAATGATGTGACTTTGCTAGTTATCACAATCCTGTTTGGGATAATGGCTTATAAACTGGCACGGGGTCGGATCGAAACAAGCGTTGCTATCGCAGGTGTAAAACCGCACTCGCTGGTTCATTATTACGGGGTTTATGCAGCACTTTGGACATTGGTGCCTGCTTTGATTTTGTCTCTGATCTGGGCTTTTGCAGCTGATCCGTTAATTTTAAACACGGCTGAAGCTCGTCTTCGTATCGCTTATCCAAGTTTGCCTGCCAGCTTTCTAGACCTTAAAATGGCGCAACTTCAAAACGTGGCAGCCGGTTTTATCGATGCGCCAGATGACATCATGGCAATCGAGGCCGAAAAACTTAGAGCCTCGATGGATCGTGTTGATTTTGCACGAGTCTTAACGCTGCTATCGGTGATGATGATTGGATTTCTGTTCTCGTTTAATCGCTTGAAACCTCAGCTTAAGGCTCGGGTGGCATATGAAGGGTTTTTGCGAAGGAGCTTTTTCGCCGCAGCCGTACTGGCTATCCTAACCACTATCGGCATCATCTCATCGCTGTTGTTTGAGGCTTATCGGTTTTTCAGTGAAATATCGATGATAGATTTCTTTTTTGGTACTCATTGGTCGCCGATGGTGTCACTCCGTGAAGGAGTTGAAGGCGCGGAAGATGAGGCTGTGGCTGGCTCATCTGGTTCGTTTGGCATGGTCCCAGTTATGCTGGGGACATTATTGGTAGCGATAATTGCAATGCTGGTGGCGGTTCCAATAGGCCTGTTTTCTGCCATCTACACAGCGGATTTTGCTTCCAGCAAGGTTCGCAACGTCATCAAGCCCATGCTAGAAGTTCTCGCTGGTATTCCTACCGTTGTTTACGGATTCTTTGCCGCTTTAACCGCCGCGCCATTTTTTCGAGATGCAGGCCTTTTGGTAGGGCTTGACGTCTCCTCTCAAAGCGCTCTTGCGGCGGGGGGAGTGATGGGAATCATGATAATACCTTTTATTTCTTCGTTGTCTGACGATGTTATCACTGCGGTTCCACAATCGTTGCGAGATGGAGCGCTTGGTCTTGGCAGTACGAGGGCCGAGACCATGCTACGTGTCGTCTTGCCAGCAGCCTTTCCTGGTCTTGTTGGCGCATTTCTGCTTGCCATCAGCCGTGCTGTAGGAGAAACGATGATTGTTGTTATGGCGGCGGGTGTGGCTGCCAACCTTACAATCAACCCACTTGAGGCCGTAACCACGGTAACGGTGCAGATTGTGATGCTGCTTACAGGGGATAATGAATTTGACTCGGTGAAAACCCTGTCTGCCTTTGCTTTGGGCATTACACTGTTTATTGTAACTCTATGTTTAAACATCGCCGCATTGCATGTGTCGCGCAAATTGGGGCAGCGATATGAATAATCGAAGTGATAACACGTTGTCATCGATGGGCGTGACAAACCTATACAGCGCTACAACTGACACACGGATGGCACATATTGAAGCTGGACTAAAAAAACGCCGAGCCGCATCTCGTAGGCTGCGGCTATACGGTGTTGCAGCGATTCTCACCGCGATTGGATTTTTGTGTATTTTGCTGACTACGATCATAAGTAATGGTTACACGGCTTTGCAACAAACCGAAATTGCCGTAGCAATTGAGGTCCCTGCCAACGAAATTCTTGATGATAATGGTTTAATAGATAAAGAAAAATCTCGGAACTATAATTGGGGCGGGTTGGTTAAGCGCAGTTTCAGAAAAGAATTTCCAGAAGTTACAGGAATGCTCGATCAGCGAAGTCTTGGCGAATTGCTCTCGGCAAATGCTGGTTACGATTTGCGTATTCAAATTGAAAAAACTGGCAGTGTTGAGTCCGGCACCAATATCTATTGGGTAAAAGCATCTGATGACGTTGACATGCTAATGAAAGGCCGTATGGATCGCACAATAGACGAAAAAATGCGCCGTATTAAAGATAACCAGCTTGTCTGGTTTGACAAGATTGTGGCTGATGGTTCAATTCGCTTAGCATTTAATTCAACATTTTTCACCGCTGCTGACTCCCGAGAGCCGGAAAGCGCTGGGGTGCTGGGCGCTATTGTGGGTTCAGCCATGGCACTTATTGTTACAGTCATGCTTGCGCTTCCGCTCGCGGTTATGGCTGCAGTCTACCTTGAATATTTTGCGCCACCGGGCCGCCTAACTGATTTTATTGAAGTTAATGTGAACAATCTGGCAGCGGTGCCGTCTATTGTCTTCGGCCTGTTGGGTCTTGCCGTGTTTTTAGGATTTTTCGGCATGCCGCGGTCAGCACCACTTGTTGGTGGTATGGTTTTGGCGCTGATGACTTTGCCGACCATAATAATCGCAACAAGGGCATCAATCAGGGCGGTGCCAACCTCAATACGCGATGCAGCCCTTGGACTTGGAGCCTCGCCAATGCAAACAGCGCTTGATCATGTTTTGCCATTAGCCGCACCTGGTATCCTGACTGGCACGATCATCGGAATAGCGCAGGCACTTGGCGAGACTGCGCCGTTGATCATGATCGGCATGGTAGCATTCATTGTTGATGTGCCGGCTAGTTTTACCGACCCGGCAACGGCCTTGCCTGTGCAAATCTTTATTTGGTCAGATAGTGCTGAGCGAGCTTTTTACGAGCGCTCGTCTCTAGCAATCATGGCATTACTATTGTTTTTGATATCAATGAATCTGACCGCTGTTTTGTTACGTCGTAAATTTGAAAAGAAGTGGTAAGCGAGATGGACACATCTGTCGATATGATCCCAGAGAACAAACTCAAAGCTCAGAAAGTCAATGTTTTTTATGCTGAAAAACAGGCGCTTTATGACGTGACCCTAGGAATTGATGAAAAATCTGTTACATCTTTTATCGGACCGTCAGGTTGCGGCAAGTCAACTTTTTTACGTTGTTTCAACCGGATGAACGACGTCATCCCAAGCTGCCGGGTGCAGGGCCAGATTCTTTTGGATGATGTGGATTTGAATAGCCCTAAAATTGATCCGGTTTTGTTGCGTGCGCGAATTGGGATGGTGTTTCAAAAACCGAATCCATTTCCAAAGACAGTTTATGAAAATGTAGCTTATGGACCGCGTATTCATGGTTTGGCGGCCAATCGTCAGGAGATGGACTATATTGTTGAAGATAGCTTGAAAAAGGCGGGGTTGTGGAAAGAAGTATCTGACCGATTGAATGATCAGGCGACTGGTCTATCAGGCGGCCAACAACAGAGATTGTGCATCGCTCGGGCGATTGCCATTGGGCCGGATGTTTTGTTGATGGATGAGCCGTGCTCGGCTTTGGATCCAATTGCCACCTCCATCATTGAGGAACTTATCAGCGACTTGCAGAGTCGATTTACTATTCTGATTGTTACTCATTCCATGCAACAGGCAGCGCGTGTTTCTCAAAAAACTGCTTACTTTCACCTTGGTCAGTTAATTGAGTATGGCGATACAAAAGAAATCTTCACGCGGCCACAAAATGAACAAACTGAAGCCTATATCTCAGGCAAAATCGGTTAGGAGATGGATGTGAAAGATAACCAACATATAGTTACAGCATTTGATGATGACCTCTCGGAATTGAACATATCTTTGCAAAATCTTGGCAAAATGGCGATAACACAATTTGAGCTGTCTATTGATGCATTAGCCACACAGCATCAAAATACTCTTGATAAGATTATCAAAGACGATGTTAACCTGGATGATCTCGAGGCTGCGATACACGAAAAAGCGTTTGAAATTATTGCCGTGCGTTCACCGCTTGCACAAGACTTACGACACGTTCTTGTAGCATTGAAAATTGCTACGATCCTCGAACGCACCGGTGATTATGCGCGCAATATAGCCAATCGTACCAAGGTGATTGCGACGGCCGGCAATGAAAATATTCCGGGCGTTAATATTGGGCGGATGGGACAGGTCACCCGCGACATGTTGCAGGATGTAATGCGCGCTTATGCCACGCGTGATGCTGATAAGGCGCTTGATGTGTGGCGTCGCGATATTGAAGTGGATCACATGCACACCGCCTTTTACAAAGAAGTGCTGGCCTCAATGTCACGTGACCCAAATGTTGTGGCAACTGGCGCTCATCTGCTGTTTATTGCTAAAAATATTGAACGTATTGGTGATTATGCGACAGGCATTGCTGAACAAATATATTTTCTGGTGCATGGCGCTGTACCTGAAGACTCGCGCCCCAAGGCAGACCGTACGAGCAGGGTGGTTGGCGTATAGTCAATGTGATGACAAATGGCAGTAACGATCTTAATCGCAGATGATGAACCAAATCAGCTTGAGTTATTGTCCTATAATTTGGGGCAAGCAGGTTTTGTTGTCTTGCAAGCCATGGATGGTCAGGGTGCATTAAGGCAAATCGAAGAACATCACCCGGATCTTGTCATTCTGGATTGGATGATGCCGCATATGTCGGGGATTGAGCTATGCCGCGCCCTGCGGTCGCGCGCTGATACCAAGCTTTTGCCAGTGATTATCCTGAGTGCGCGCGGTGAAGAAGGTGACCGGACATTGGGTCTGGATACCGGTGCTGATGACTATATGTCAAAGCCATTCTCGCCGCGTGAACTTGTATCTCGGGTCAAGGCACTGTTGCGGCGCTCGCGTCCGGCATTGATGAATGATACGCTGGAATTTGAAGATTTACAGCTTTTTCCGAGCCGGATGGAGGTGCATCGGGCCGGTCAGATGGTGCCTTTGGGGCCAAAGGAATTTCGTCTGTTATCGATTCTGATCGAACGCCCCGGTCAGGTGTTTAGCCGCGCACAGCTTCTCGATCTTGTCTGGGGGCATGGTGTGTATGTTGAGGAACGCACGGTTGATGTGCATCTCAGCCGTTTGCGCAAAGCCATTAACAAACCAGACGGCCGGGCTGAAATGCCAAATTTGATCCGCACCGTTCGCGGCAGCGGCTATGCCTTGCGCGCTCCGCATTAAGCGGTAAAGCGCAGCCGCCATCCAACTTGGCGAGACTGAAATATCGCTTTGCACCTGGCGGCAATGGCTGGTACCACTGGGCACGGACACACAGCAGCGGCAATGCGGCTATTGTTGGCGACACCACAGTAAGGCAGGGTTATGTCTCGTTTAACATCAAAAGACGCGGCAACGTCAAAAGATGCGGCTGATCAGCTGTCCCCGGCGCATTTCGTGCCGCTGGCAGATATTATGCAATCCCATGATGGGGCATTGCTCAGCTATATGCGTGACACAAATGCCAGCGATGTTGTTGTCACCATGCCGATCAGCGTTGAAATTGCCAATAAGGACGTGCAAAAATTCTTTGTCACGGTGGCGGTGACAACACAGTTTGACTCGCCTGAACCACTGTCTGACGAAGCCCGTCGCATAACACCAAAACATCATCAGACGGTATTTGCATGGATTCCGGCGGATTGCTATGGCACCGATGATTTTGGCATTTATATTGATGAAGTTGCGATTGGCGAGACATTGAAAAACGGGCTGGTTGGCGAAGTCATCGATAAAGCCGCAATCGAAGCCGCTGTGATCGCGCTGGCCGAATCATGCTAACCGGCTAGGACTGATGTCGGTAATTTATGTTGATGCTGATGCCTGCCCGGTCAAGACCGAGGCCGAACAGCTGGCAAACCGCCATCAGTGCAGCATGATATTGGTATCAAACGGCGGCATCCGGCCATCAGCCAACCCGCTTGTCGCGCTGGTGATCGTTGATGCCGGGCCGGATGAGGCCGACAAATATATCGCCATGCAGGTGCAGCCGGGTGACATTGTGATCACCAGTGACATTCCACTGGCAGCAAAAGTGCTGGCGGCAGGCGCGGTGGCGTTGCGGCCGAATGGTGATATCTTTACCGCGTCGAATATCGGAATGCAGCTCGCCACCCGTGATTTGCTGGCAGATCGGCGGGCAGCCGATGTGTTTATGCAGGAAGGCGGCAAACATCGCGGTAAGAGCTTTTCCGCCAGAGACCGGTCACAGTTCCGTAATGCACTGGAATTGCTGTTGCGGCAGGCAACCAGCGGCCGGGGTTAAGCCGATTTGCCGGATTGGCAGCGTTTTGAACAATAGCGGACCTGCGGCCAGTCACGTTCCCATTTTTTGCGCCATGTGAATGGGCGTCCGCAATGGGCGCATATTTTTGTTGGCAGGTTGGCTTTTTTTAACATCTTTGTCATACTAGACCTGTATCTTAAAAATATTCACAAATGTAAAGGGTTGGTATCTCGTGACCGCATCGACCGCACCGCTTCATGTGTTATTTTTATGTACCGGAAATTCGGCGCGATCGCTGATTGCCGAGGGGGTATTGCGCACTCTGGGCGGCGATGGTTTCCGGGTGTTTTCGGCTGGCTCATTTCCAACCGGCATGCCAAACCCGCACGCCATTGCGGTGTTGCGCCAGCATGATATTGATACCAGTTTTGCGCGTTCCAAAAGCTGGGATGAATTTTCCGGCGCTGATGCCCCGCATTTCGATTTGATTGTGACGGTTTGCGATAACGCGGCTGGCGAAACCTGCCCGGTCTGGCCCGGCCGCCCGGCAACCGCGCATTGGGGTCTGCCTGACCCGGCCGCTGTTGAGGGTGATCGGGATGAAATTGATGCGGCCTTTAAGGCCACCTATGACGTATTCGTACAGCGCCTGACACAGCTGTTGGCGCAGCATCCGAATGCCGCAAATATCGGCAGTCTGGCGCAACAGCTGCAAAGCCGTGAGGCCAGCTGATGATCAGCCTGTCACGCCGGTTATTTGCCGAATGGTTTGGCACGATGATGCTGGTCGCCACGGTTGTCGGGTCAGGCATTATGGCCGAGCAACTGGCGGGTGGTAATGTGGCCATTGCCTTGCTTGGCAATACCATTGCCACCGGTGCTATTCTGGTTGTGTTAATTACAATTCTTGGCCCGCTATCCGGCGCGCATTTCAACCCGGCGGTCAGTTTTGCCTTTGCCCTGCGCCGTGAAATCACGCCGAAAATTGCCGCGCTATATGCGATCTGGCAAATTATTGGTGGCCTGTGCGGAACGGTTTTGGCGCATCTGATGTTTGAACAAACGGTCTGGCAGACCTCGGCGCATATGCGATCCGGGATGGCGCAATATGGGTCTGAATTTGTCGCCACTTTCGGTCTTCTGGCGGTCATTTTTGGTGGCATTTGTTATCGCCAGACAGCCGTGCCATGGCTGGTCGGGCTGTATATCACGGCTGCCTATTGGTTCACCGCATCGACCAGTTTTGCCAATCCGGCGGTGACCATTGCGCGCTCATTTACCGATAGTTTTTCGGGTATTTTCCCCGGTGATATGCCGTTTTTCATTATCGCGCAGATGCTTGCTGCGGCCGCTGCCAGCCTTGTTTGCGGCTGGCTTTTTGCCGATCAGAGTGTGAAATAGTCGGCTGGCGTGTAAAATAACGCTTTCCATTACTGTGTATTGGCAGTAGGAATGCGGCGCGGGCCCGATATGACGCCAAAATAAGAGACATTTATATGACCCAGGAATTGCGCAATATTGCCATTATTGCCCATGTTGACCATGGCAAAACGACACTCATTGATTCGATCATGAAACAAAGCGGCATGTTCCGCGATAATCAGACGGTCGATGAACGGATGATGGATTCAGGTGATCTGGAAAAAGAACGCGGCATCACCATTCTTGCCAAACCGACATCCATTATGTGGCGCGATATACGGATCAACATCATCGACACCCCCGGCCATGCTGATTTTGGCGGTGAGGTCGAGCGTGTTCTTGGCATGGCGGATGGTGTGATTCTGCTTACCGACGCTGCCGAGGGGCCAATGCCACAAACGAAATTTGTTCTTGGCAAGGCGCTGGCACAAGGGCTACGGCCGATTGTCATCATCAATAAAATTGACCGTGGTGATGCCCGCCCGGAAGAAGTCGTGGACGAGGTTTTTGATTTGTTTGTGGCGCTTGATGCGAATGAACAACAGCTTGAATTTCCTATTCTCTACGCGTCAGGCCGTGATGGCTGGTGTGTACGCGAGCTGGAAGACCCACGCGACAATCTGCACCCGTTGCTGGATGTGATCCTCGACCATGTGCCGCAGCCTGATGTCGCGCATGACGCGCCATTTGCCATGCTGGCGACCTTACTCGACTCAGATCCTTATCTTGGGCGCTGTCTTGTCGGTCGGGTGATGCAGGGCCAGGCATCGGTCAATGACTCGGTGCGTGGACTGAGTCTGGATGGCCAAATTGTGGAAAGCGGCCGGCTGACAAAATTATTGCGGTTTGAAGGCACCAGCCGGGTGCCGGTTGATAAGGTGATGGCGGGTGACATTGTATGTATTGCCGGGCTGACGAAAAGCTCGGTTTCCGACACGATCTGTGTGCCCGAAGTGACCGAGCCATTACGCTCAACACCGATTGATCCGCCAACAATGTCGGTCAATATCACGGTCAATGATTCGCCGCTTGCCGGCCGCGAGGGCAAAAAAGTGACCTCGACGGTGATTCGGGAACGATTGCTGGCCGAGGCAGAAACCAATGTGGCGATCACCTTTACCGAAAGCAGCAACCGTGATGCTTTTGAAATTGGTGGGCGTGGCGAATTACAGCTTGGCGTATTGATCGAAACCATGCGCCGCGAGGGTTTTGAGATGACCGTGTCGCGGCCGCGTGTGTTGTATCAGCAAGCCGAAGATGGCAGCCGCCTTGAGCCAATTGAAGAAGTGACCATTGATGTTGATGAGGAATATGCCAGCGCTGTTGTTGACAGTCTGAACCGGCGCAAAGGCGAAATGCTGGATATGCGGTCGGCTGGTGCCGGCAAAACCCGGCTGTTGTTTCTGGCCCCGTCGCGCGGGCTGATTGGCTATCAAAGCCGGTTTTTGACACAGACCCGTGGCACCGGCGTATTAAACCGTATTTTTCACTCATTCGGGCCGCATAAAGGGCCCATCGAAAGCCGCCGTAATGGTGCTTTGATATCGACTGATTCCGGCATGGCTGTGGCCTATGCGCTGTTTAACCTGCAGGATCGCGGGCAGATGTTTGTGGGGCCGCAAACCGCTGTCTATCAGGGCATGATCGTTGGTGAACATAGCCGTGGCAATGACCTGGAGATCAATGTGCTCAAAGGCAAGCAATTGACCAATGTGCGGGCGTCGGGAAGCGATGACGCGGTCAAGCTGGTGCCGCCGTTACGGATGTCGCTCGAAGAAATGATGGCCTATATCAATGAAGATGAATTGCTTGAAGTGACGCCAACCAACTTGCGGCTGCGCAAACAATATCTGTGCCCACATGAACGCAAAAAAGCAGCGCGCGCCTGATCGCGCCGGTCTGTCGGCTGCGTCAATCAGATAACACGATAATGACAAGCCGGGCGGTTATCGCTATGATGCCCGGCGCGGCGCGGTGCTGCGCAAGCAATGACAGAACCAGTAAAGACAAAACCAGTAACAGGATGGCCAGATGAGCGATTATTCAGCAGGCGGTGATATCACATATGTTTATGACAAAGCCGCGATGGCCCGGTCTGTGGCGCGCATGTTGCTTGAAATTGATGCGGTATTATTCCGCGCCGACGAGCCGTTTAAACTGACCTCGGGGATGGTCAGCCCGGTCTATATTGATTGCCGCAAAATCATTTCATTTCCGCGGATGCGGGCGGCCATGATGGATTATGGCGCAACGGTGATTCTGAATGATATTGGCTATGAGTCGCTGGATGCGCTGGCTGGCGGCGAAACCGCTGGCATTCCGTTTGCCGCATGGCTTGCCGAGCGGACGCATCTTCCCATGCAATATGTACGGAAAAAACCAAAAGGCTTTGGCCGCGATGCCAGAATTGAGGGCGACATTAAAGACGGCCAGCGAATCCTGCTGGTTGAAGATTTGACCACCGATGGTGGCAGCAAGCTGAATTTTGTTGAGGCCTTGCGCACCGCCGGTGCTGAAGTCGCGCATACCTTTGTCATTTTCTATTATGATATTTTCACCGACACGCCCGATCGTCTGGCCGAGGTTGGTATCAAGCTGCATTATCTGGCGACATGGTGGGATGTTCTGGCAGCCTGCAAGGAGTCGGGTCGGTTTGACACGGCGACGCTGTCGGCGGTTGAGGCGTTCTTGCATAATCCGCGAGACTGGTCACACGCGCATGGCGGTGTCTAGCTGCGCGTAATCGTACGGAATTTTTGCAGCCGGTGATTTTTCGCATTGCAAAATGGGCCGGTTTGACCTCACTCTGCAACAAAGCTTGCATCACACGGACATGGCTGCCAGTGGCACAGCATCGATGCGGTTGGTGGGGATAATGACAGCATTTGATTATATTATTGTCGGAGCAGGTTCAGCCGGATGTGTGCTGGCGGACAAGCTGAGCGCGGATGGGCGGCACTCGGTTTTACTGCTTGAGGCAGGGCCGTCGGATCGCCGTTTCTGGGTGCAGACGCCAATCGGCTATGGTGCGACCTTTACTGACCCATCGGTAAATTGGCGGTTTCATGGGGTGCCCGAGGCCGGGCTTAACGGCCGCAGCATGTATATGCCACGCGGCAAGGTTTTGGGGGGATCCGGCTCAATTAACGCGCTGGTCTATCACCGCGGGCAACCAAGCGATTATGACGACTGGCAGCGGGCTGGTAATGCGGGCTGGGATTATCAGTCTCTATTACCTTTTTTTGAGCGTTTTGAGAGCATTGTCGGCCACGATCAGCTACCGCAAAATGCGACTGGCAAGCTGACAATTACCGATGTTGCTGATCAATATCATCCGATTAAATCGGCATTTTTTGCGATGAGCCGCGAGTTGCAGATACCGCATGAAGAGCGCTGTCAGATGATCGGCGAAGGCGTCTACCCCTATTATATCACCACTCGCAATGGCAAGCGCTGTTCATCGGCAACAGCGTTTTTATGGCCAGCGAAACACCGGCAAAATCTGAAGGTTATGGCCGGTGCTACGGTAACCAAACTCATCATACGAGACGGCGCTGCGGTGGGGGTGGCGGCAGAACAGCATGGCCAGTCGCATATTTTTTCGGCGCGTGCCGAAATCATCCTGGCAGCCGGTGCCATCGGGTCACCCCATATCTTGCAATTATCCGGCATCGGCCCCGGCGTATTGTGTCAGTCGCATGGCATTGAAACTGTCTGTGATCAGCCAAATGTTGGCCAGCATCTGGCTGATCATCTTGGCATCAATTATTTCCATCTGGCAAACCGCCCGACATTGAATAATATTTTGGGCAGTTGGCCGCATCTGCTGCTGGCAGGGGCGCGCTATCTGTTCCAGCGTCAGGGGCCGTTATCGATTGGCGTCAACCAGCTTGGCGGGTTGGTGCGGGCAACAGCAGACGCGCCGCGACTGGACACACAGCTTTATATCAACCCGATTACCTATCGTATCCCCGATGATAACAAGCGCCGGCTGACAAAACCGGATCGCGCCCCCGGCTTTGTTCTTGGCTTTAATGCCTGCCGCCCCTACAGCACCGGATCGGTGTCGATAAAATCGCCGGATGCCACAGTTGCCCCGGCCATTCATGGCAATTATCTGGATGATCAGCGTGATCTTGATGATGTGATCCGAATGGCACGATTTATTGGGCGTATGCAACAAAGCCCGGCGGTACAGCAATTGCTGGCGGCACCGCCAGAGACTGATTTGCAGGCCCTGTCAGACGCGCATATTCTTGATGATTTCAAAGCGCGAAGCAGCACGGTGTTTCATCCGACTGGCACCTGCCGGATGGGGCCTGATCAACGCCATTGTGTCGTTGATCCACAGCTTCGTGTATATGGTGTTGACCGGCTGCGGGTGGCTGATGCGGCGATCTTTCCAAACATCACCTCGGCCAATACAAATGCGCCGACAATTATGGTGGCGCATAAGGCCGCCGCATTGATTCTGGCAAGCCGGAGATAAGCTGCCTGTCTTGCAGCGGTGGGTAAAACAACTTATATAGACACTCGGGCAGACCACGTTACAGATGTCTGGCAAGGCGGCAAAAATGACTTCAAAAAAATCTTATATTCTGGCCGGGGCGGTGGCGCTCGGCGTTACCGCGTGGATGCTGTCTGACAACATCTTTGGATCGGCGCCGACAGCCGAAGCTGAGATAGAAATCGCGGAAGACACGGCGAAAAAAACTCCGCAATTTATCGTGTCGGCTGTCCGCGTCGAAAACCAGCCAATCACCCAAGTTGTGCGTGCCAATGGCTTTAGTGAGGCCGAATTTGTGGTGACCGTGTCGGCGAAAACTTCAGGTGAGATTGTCAAAATCGGCAGCAAAGAGGGAAGTGACGTAAAAAAAGGCGATGTTCTGGTGCAGCTTGACTCCGGCACATTGCCCGAGCAAATTCGCGCCGCACGGGCCAATCTGGAGGTTGCCAAAAAACGCCAGGAAGTGGCGGCGCGTTTGGCCAAGGAAAATTTCAGCGCCCCGCTTGAACAAGCAGAGCGTGCCGCCGATTACCAGAATGCGCTGGTGCAACTGACGCTGCTGCAAGAGCAGCTTGATGACACGGTGATTGCCTCGCCGGTGTCGGGCCATCTTGAAACCCTGCATGTTGAGGCTGGCGAACGCATGCGCAGCGACATGCCGGCGGCGACCATTCTGGGTCTTGATACGCTGTCAGTGGTGGTTGCCGTGCCACAGACAGACATCGCCAATATTAACATCGGCAACGCTGTGACATTGCTGGTGTCCGGCGTCAAACGTCAGGGCAAAGTGACGAAAATTGCCGCCCAGTCAAATGCCGCAACGCGGACATTTGAGGTGACCATCGATATGCCAAATAGCGACCGTTTGCTGCGCGCCGGCATGAGCGTTGAAGCGACCATTGATACCGGCGTGGTGACCGCTTTTGGGGTGTCGCCAGCGCATTTGTCGGTTACCGAAAATGGTCAGCTGATGGCCAAGGTCAGCCGCGGTGACCTGGTGCATCTTGTACCGGTTGAGGTGGTGCGCACCGGGGCTGAACTGGTCTTTGTCTCAGGGCTGGATGACGGCACAATTTTATTAACTGTCGGGCAGGCTTTTGTGTCTGCTGGCGACGCTGTTACCTATAGTCTGGCTTCGGCATCATGAACAGCATCATCAATGCGGCGTTTTCGCGAACCAGTGCGGTATTGGTTGGGCTGTTGCTGTTATTTGCAGCCGGGGTGTCGTCCTATTTCAGCATTCCGAAAGAAGCCCGGCCTGATATTGATATTCCGGTTGCTTATGTTTCGGTCGGCTATGAGGGCATTTCGCCGGAAGATGCCGAACGTCTGTTGGTCAAGCCACTGGAAAAACATTTACGTTCGGTCGAAGGGCTGGACAGGATGTCATCGGTGGCAGCCGAGGGGTATGGATCGGTGTCGCTGGAGTTCGCCGCTGGCGAAGATATTGATACCGCCATTGCCGATGTGCGACAGGCGGTAGATGATGCCAAGCCGGATTTGCCGGCAGATGCCGATGAACCAAAAGTTATCGAGGTCAGCCTGTCGTTGTTTCCGGTGTTGACGGCGGCGCTTTACGGGCCGGTGCCGGAGCGCGAAATGGTGCAGGCCGCGCGGCGTATCAAAGACCGTCTTGAATCACTGCCGGGTGTTCTTGAAGTTGAGATTGGCGGTGATCGCGAAGAGGTTTTGGAAATTCTGGTCGATGCGTCGGCGATTGAGGCCTATGGCATTGACCCGGCTGAAGTCAGCAATCTGGTGCGGCAGAATAACCAGCTGGTGACGGCCGGGGCGATTGATGATGGCGGCGGCCGGCTGGTGGTCAAGGTGCCGGGGGTGATCGAAACGGTTGACGATCTGATCAATATGCCGATCAAAGCACGCGATGGCCGCAGCATCAATTTTGGCGATGTGGCGGTGGTGCGCCGCACCTTCCGACAGGCCGAAGGCTGGAGCCGGGTGAATGGTGAGGCGGCGATTGTGCTGGATGTCCGCAAGCGGGTTGGCGCCAATGTGATCGAAGTTGTTGAGGCGGCACGCACAGTGATCGACAACGCCGCGCCGAAAATCAGCCCGGATGTCAAAGTCAGCTATCTTTTTGACGATTCGCAGGAAGTGCGCCGCATGTTAAGTGATCTTGGCAATAATGTCATGGCGGCGGTGATCATTGTGATGATCGTGGTTCTGGCAATGCTGGGGTTGCGTAACGCAACATTGGTGGGTCTGGCCATTCCCGGATCATTTTTTGTCGGCATTACGGTGCTGAACGCGGTCGGTGTGACGATGAATATTGTCGTGCTGTTCTCGTTGATATTGGTCGCCGGCATGCTGGTTGACGGGGTCATTGTCACCACCGAATATGCGGATCGGCAAATTGCCACCGGCATGCATCGGCGCGACGCTTACCGGGCCGGTGCACAGCGTATGGCCTGGCCAATTATTTCATCGACAATCACCACATTGATGGTGTTTTTGCCATTGCTTGTCTGGCCGGGAATTGTCGGGCAATTTATGAAATATCTGCCGATGACCGTGGTCGCCGTGTTGGTCGCATCCTTGCTGATGGCGTTGATTTTTATTCCGGTATTAGGGGGGTTGATTGGCAAACGCCATATTGACCGAACCGCGGTGGTGGCAACAGCGCCGCAATTCTACCGGCGGGTTCTGAAATTTGCCGTGCGCCGGCCAATCATCGTGATGACAGCCGTTGTCAGTATCATGACAGCCAGCTTTATGGGCTATGTGTCAGCTGGTCTGGGCGTTGAGTTTTTCCCGGATATTGAGCCGGAACAGGCGCAGGTGCAGGTGCTGGCACGCGGTGATTTATCGGCGAAGGAACGTGACCTGCTGGTGCAGGAAACCGAAAACAGCATTTTGTCGGTGGCCGGGGTGCGTGATTTTTATGCCCAATCGTTCCGCTCGGGCACTGCCGGACGACAGGAAGCACGTGATTCGGTTGGCACAATCCGCACGGTATTTGATGATTGGCAGATGCGTGAAAAAGCCGATGTGGTGATTGCTGAGATGCGGGCGCGTCTGGCCGGTCTGGCGGGCGCAGATATCAGCATTTTGAAACAGCAACAGGGCCCCGGGGCGGCAAAGCCGATCAAGGTTGAAATTATCGGGCTATCGCTTGACGAGCTCGCCGCGGCGACAAGTGATCTGGTGGCGCGGATGGATCAGCTTGGCGGATTTGTTGATGTCACCGACAGCCGCCCGCTGCCGGGCACCGAATGGTCGCTGGTCACAGACCGTGATGCGGCCAGCCGGCATGGTGTGTCGATTGCCGGGCTTGGCACGATGATCAAGATGCTGACCCGTGGCATGCGTATCTCGGAATATCGCCCGGATGACGCTGAAGACGAGCTTGATGTGGTCATGCGGTTTATGGGTGATCAACGCAATCTGGACAGGCTGCAGGAACTGCGCGTGCCGACAGCCAGCGGGGTCTTTGTGCCATTGTCGGTTTTTGCCAAACTGGAACCGCGCGTCAAGGGTGGGGATATCGAGCGGCTGGATGGGCAACGCTATATGTATGTTGAGTCATCTGTCGATGTTGGTGTTCTGGCTGGTGAACGGCTGGATGCGCTGCGGCAGTCATTGGCCGAAACACCGCTTGCCGGAAATATTGAGGTCAAATTTAGCGGTGATGACGAAGATATTAACGAGACCCGTGGCTTTTTGATCAGTGCGTTTGCGGTGTCGCTGGTATTGATGCTGATCGTGCTGATGGTGCAGTTCAATTCCGGCTGGCAGGCATTTGTCACGATGTCGGCGATTGTCCTGTCAACTGGCGGCGTCTGTCTTGGTTTGTGGATTACCGGTCGGCCATTTGGCATTGTCATGTCGGGTCTTGGGGTGATTGCGCTGGCTGGCATTGTCGTCAATAACAATATTGTTCTGATTGATACTTTCAATGAATATCGGCGGCGTGGATACCGCGCCAGAGACGCTGCATTTCGGGCTGGTCTGGTGCGGTTTCGGCCGGTGTTGCTGACCGCTGTCACAACAATTTTGGGGCTGTTGCCAATGGTATTTGAAATGACCATTTTGCTTGTTGACCGGCAGATTTTGATTGGCGCCCCCTCGTCACAATGGTGGACGCAATTATCCAGCACCATTGCCGGTGGTTTGACTTTCGCGACGGTTTTGACGCTGGTGGCGACCCCGGCCATGCTGGTAATGGGGGCGGGGCGCGACCGGCAAGGGGCAAACTGGCTTGGCACCCGGCTGCGCCGGTTATTCCGCCGACCGGTCGCTGCCTGAAGCGATAGGCTGATTATTGCCGGTGGCTGGCGGTGCCTAGCCTGCTGCCGCCAACGCCGCCTCAACGCCGGCCGCAATTGCCAGCAGCCGCCGGTCATGCTGGCGTGAGCCGATCAGTGACAGCCCTACCGGTGCGGTGCCCGGCGCATGACAGGGCAGCGTAATGGTCGGCCGGTCAAGATAATTAGACAATGACGTATTGCGCAAACAGCGGGCATTTGCCGCGGTTTTAGCATCGATGCTGTCAAGTGTTGCCAGTGATGGTGGCAGAACTGGTGAGGTTGGCAAAATCAACGCATCAAAATGCCGGGTAACAGCCTGAACATCAGCCCAGATTTGTTTGCGGGTGGCCAGCATATCAATATAGTCACTGGCCGAAATATCGCGGCCGCCGGCAAGCCGGTGCGCAATATACGGGTCATATCGCGTCACCGCGTCACTCTCCAGACGCTGCCGGTGCAATGCATAGGCCTCGGCAGCGACAATGCTTTTGGTGTTATTGCTGGGGCGCATGGCCTCAATCGGCGCAATGCTGGTCTCTTCAATCACGGCACCGGCCGCGCTCAGCCTATCGATAGCGTGGGCAAAACTGCTGGCCACATGATCGTCAAGCTGGTCAAATAGATACCCCATAGGCAAAGCCAGTCGCAGGCCTTTTAACGGAAAACCGGCTTCGCTCTGGCCCGTTCCGCCAGCCATAAGACTGTCCAGCATAGCACAGCAATCAACGCTGCTGCCCATTGGCCCGGCCGCGTCGAATGATGTCGATAGCGGGAACACGCCATTTGCCGGCATCCGACTGGTGGTTGGTTTTAACCCGACAATGCCACAAAAAGCCGCCGGTGCGCGGGTCGAGCCGCCGGTATCTGAACCAATGGTGGCGGCGGCCATCTGATCGCTGATAGATACCGCGCTTCCTGATGACGAACCGCCGGCAACCCGGCCAGCCTCAGCATTTTTCGGATCGCGTTCAAAGGGGCTGCGCGGGGTGCCGTAATGCGCATTGGTGCCCAGCCCGGAAAAGGCAAATTCGGTCATATTTGTGCGGCCGATGACGATAAAACCGGCAGCTTTCAAACGCGCCACAACAACCGCGTCGGCAGTTGCCGGTACGGCATCTTCCAGCACAATTGATCCGGCTTTGGTGGTGATGCCGGCCTCGTCAAATAAATCTTTGATAGATAGCGGAATGCCGGCAAATTGCGGCACCGCCCAGCCATGCTTGCGGGCATGGTCAACCATATCAGCCTGCTGACGGGCCTGTTCATGATAGGTGCTGATAAAGGCACGCTGGCCTTCGCCATCCGGCGCGTCAATGGCGGCCAGACAATCCTCGACAAGTTGACGGGCGCTGATGCGGTGACTGTTTAAAGCGGCGATAAGATCTTTGATTACATATGTCATGGCGAAAATTATGCCGCGAAGAATGCAAAATTGCATCAGCTTTTTTCTGGCGTGCGGTATCTTGACTTGCGGCTGGTTTGCCATGGATAGTGACCGACATGACCGAGATATATGATTATATCATTGTGGGTTCAGGATCGGCAGGCAGCGCGCTTGCCTACCGGCTTGGTGAGTCAGGCAAACACCGGATTTTGGTGCTTGAATATGGTGGCAGTGATGCCGGGCCGTTGATCCAGATGCCGGCAGCCCTGTCCTATCCGATGAATATGAAACGCTATGATTGGGAATATCTTGCCGAACCTGAAGCCAGCCTTGATGGCCGCCGGCTGGTATGCCCGCGCGGCAAGGTTTTGGGTGGATCAAGCTCGATCAATGGGATGATTTATGTGCGCGGCAATGCCGGTGATTATGATCATTGGCAAGAGACTGGCGCGGATGGCTGGAGCTATGCCGATGTATTGCCATATTTTCGGCGTATGGAACATGCGCATGGCGGCGCGGCTGGCTGGCGGGGCAGCGCCGGGCCACTGCATGTGACCAGAGGCCCGCGTGATAATCCGCTGCATGATGCGTTTGTCACCGCCGCAACCGAAGCCGGCTATGCGGCGGTTGACGATTATAACGGCTATCGTCAGGAAGGGTTTGGCGCGGCTGATATGACGGTGTGGCAAGGCCGCCGCTGGTCGGCGGCTAATGCCTATCTTCGGCCGGCCTTGCGCCGCGGCAATGTAAAGCTGGTCAGTGGGGCGCTTGTTGAAAAGATTCTGATCGATGGCAAAACCGCTACTGGTGTGGCCTATTGGAAAGCCGGCAAGCGGTATGAGGCGACGGCCCGCGCCGAAACTGTGCTGGCCGCCGGCGCCATTAATTCGCCGCAGATTATGCAGCGCTCCGGGGTTGGGCCGGGGGCTGTGTTGCAGGCTGCCGGGGTCGATGTGATATTGGATCGGGCCGGGGTCGGGGCGAATCTGCAGGATCATCTGGAGGTGTATTTCCAGATTGCCTGTTTACAGCCGATCACCCTGTTCAAACATCTTAATCTGGCGTCAAAGGCATGGATTGGCGCGCGCTGGCTGTTGTTCAAATCCGGGCTTGGCGCGTCCAACCAATTTGAAACCCTCGGCTTTATTCGTTCGGCGGCGGGCATATCTTACCCGGATATTCAGTTTCATTTTCTGCCAGTGGCGATCCGCTATGATGGCAAGGCACCGGCCGAGGGCCATGGGTTCCAGCTGCATGTCGGGCCGATGCGGTCAAAATCGCGGGGCCATGTCAGGATTCTCGATGCCAGCATTTCCCGGCCGCCACAAATCAAATTTAACTATCTGAGCCATGATGATGACTGGGTCGATTTCAGACGGTGCATTCGGCTGAGCCGGGAAATTATCGCGCAGCCGGCGATGGATCCGTTTCGTGGACATGAAATTCAGCCCGGCGATGATCAGACCAGTGATGCCGATATTGATAGCTTTATCCGGGCGCATGCGGAAAGCGCCTATCACCCCTGTGGCACCATGCGCATGGGCGCGGCAGATGATCCATTGGCGGTTGTTGATCCGGATTGTAAAGTGATTGGCATTGACCGGCTGCGGCTTGCTGATTCGTCGATTTTTCCGCGCATCACCAACGGCAATCTGAATGCGCCATCGATTATGACCGGGGAAAAAGCAGCCGATCATATTTTAGGGCGTGCGCCATTGGCACGGGCCAATGATACGCCGTTCCGCCACCCGCATTGGGAAAGTCAGCAACGCTGATGTGATTGTTTTATCATGCTTGAAATGCGCGGCAGATTTGTGTCATCGTTAGCGCTTGGCAGGCGGGTAAAACACGCTGCAATGGTAAATGGAGACAGGTCATGAAAACACGCGCAGCGGTGGCGATAGAAGCTGGCAAGCCACTTGAAATTATGGAGGTTGATCTTGACGGCCCGCGGGCTGGCGAGGTGCTTGTTGAAATCATGGCGACCGGCATTTGCCATACCGATGAATTTACCCTGTCAGGGGCAGACCCGGAAGGCATGTTTCCAGCCATTTTGGGACATGAGGGCGCCGGTATTGTGCGCGAAATTGGCGCCGGTGTGAAAAGCGTCGCGGTTGGCGATCATGTGATTCCGCTGTATACGCCGGAATGCCGTGAATGCGATTACTGCCTGCATCCAAAAACCAATTTATGTCAGGCGATTCGCAGCACTCAGGGTCAGGGTGTGATGCCGGATGGCACCAGCCGGTTTTCACTGAATGGCAAACCCATCCTGCATTATATGGGCACCTCTACATTTTCCAATTTTACCGTATTGCCGGAAATCGCTGTTGCGAAAGTCAACAAGGCCGCGCCTTTTGACAAGATTTGCTATATCGGTTGCGGGGTGACAACGGGCATTGGGGCGGTGATTAATACCGCGAAAGCCGAGCCCGGATGTGTCGGTGTGGTATTTGGTCTGGGCGGTATCGGGCTGAATGTGATTCAGGGGCTGCGGATGATCGGCGCAAAAATGATTGTTGGTGTCGATCTGAATGACGATAAAAAATCCTGGGGCGAAAAATTTGGCATGACGCATTTTGTCAATCCGTCACAGGTGAAAGGTGATCTTGTCGGCCATATTGTTGAACTGACCGGTGGCGGGGCTGATTATTCATTTGAATGTATCGGCAATGTCAATGTGATGCGACAAGCGCTGGAATGTGCGCATAAAGGCTGGGGCGAATCAATTATCATCGGGGTTGCCGGTGCCGGCCAGGAAATTGCCACCCGGCCATTCCAGCTGGTGACTGGGCGCAGTTGGCGCGGCACTGCCTTTGGCGGGGCGCGGGGCCGCACCGATGTGCCAAAGATCGTTGATTGGTACATGGATGGTAAAATTGATATCGACCCGATGATTACCCATAAGCTGGCATTAGAAGATATCAATAAAGGCTTTGATTTGATGCATGCCGGCGAATCAATCCGCTCGGTTGTTGTGTTCTGATAATTGCCGATGGTGACGACAAATTTGTTGGCTGGGATGCTGGATGCTGTGTCTTGCCCGGCGTAACCTATCGTGACTGACTGTTGATGGCGCGGTGGTGTGCGCCGCTGGAACAAGGATGAGCATGTATGCCCCCGGCATTTTTAAAAGCTGAATATGATGACCGGCTGGCGCGGCTGCGCGCTGCCATGCAGGCGCGCGGCCTTGATGCGCTGGTGATCGGCGATCCGGCGAATATCAACTGGCTGACGGGTTATGATGCCTGGTCGTTCTATACGCCGCAGATGATGTTTGTGGATTTAGAGGACGGGCCGTTCTGGATGGGGCGTGAAATGGATGCCGGCGCGGCCAAATTCACCAGCTATCTGAGCGCCGCGCAAATTGTCGCCTATCCTGAATCGCTGGTGCAGCGTGCGGATACCCATCCGTCAGTATTTTTGGCCGACTGGATTCGCCAGCACGGTTTTGCCACCGCGCATATTGGCTATGAAAGCGATGTGTATTATCTGTCACCACGCGCATTATCCGCATTGCAAGCCGGCTTGCCCGATGCCACATGGCATGATGCCGATTTGCTGGTCAATTGGGTGCGTCTGGTGAAAAGCGATGCGGAAATTACCATGCTGCAAGCGGCGGCGAAAATTGCTGAACTGGCGATGCAGACAGCTTTTGATGGCGCCCGCCCCGGGGTGCGTCAATGCGATCTGATGGCGGATATCGTTGCCGCGCAAATTCGCGGCACGGAAGAATTCGGCGGCGATATGACAGCGATACATCCACTGATTCTGGCTGGTGAGGCAGCGGCAACAGCCCATCCAATGTGGACTGACGCGGTGCTGGAAGATGGCCAGACAATCGCCTTTGAACTGGGCGGCTGCCGCAAACGCTATAATGCGGGTCTGGCGCGCACCCTGCATTTAGGCAGTCCACCGCAAAAATTACAGGACACGGCGAAAGCTGTTGAAGAAGGCATGCAGGCGGTGATGGATAGCCTCTATGCCGGCGCCATTTGCGGTGATGTTCATGCCGCCTGGCAGCGTGTGCTTGACCGCTATGGTCTGGAAAAGAAAAGCCGCATCGGCTATTCAATCGGTGTTGCCTATGCGCCTGACTGGGGTGAACATACGCTCAGCTTCCGGCCGGATGAAACTGAGGTAGTACCAGAAAATGCGGTGGTGCATATTATCCTTGGCATGTGGATGGATGGCTGGGGCATGGAGCTCAGCGAAACCCTGCATGTGCGGCAACATGATTGCCGGCGGCTGGCGGATTTTCCCCAGCATGTCCATCTGGTGCCCTGATGCGTGATCTGCAAGCCACCGCCGAAGCGCTGCTGGCAGATCTGGTCGGTTTTCCATCGGTGACCGGGACGCCAAATGGCGCCATTGTCGGCTATATCAAAGACTATCTGGAAAATCTCAATATTCCGGTGCGTATCGACGCGCATGAAGATGGTGAGAGGTTTAATCTTTTTGCCACTATTGGCCCGCAAATTGATGGCGGCATTGTGCTATCCGGGCATACCGATGTGGTGCCGGCAAACAGCGCTGGCTGGACTGGCGATCCCTTCACGCTGCGTAAACAAGACGGTCGGCTATATGGGCGCGGCGCGGTCGATATGAAAGGGTTTTTGGCCATAGCGCTGGCGCTGGCCCCGCTCTTTAAACAGGCGGAAGGCGAGATGCGGCTGCCGTTGCATTACGCCTTTACCTTTGATGAAGAGGTGGGCAGTTTCGGTGCCGCGCAGATGCCGGCTTTTTTGCAGAAACACCAGATTAGACCGGCCATTGCAATCATTGGTGAACCCACCGGCATGCGGCCCTTTATCGGGCATAAAGGCGGGCTTGAACTGATTGCCGAATTGCATGGCACCGCCGGCCATGCATCAGATCCGCGCGGCACGGTAAATAGCATCTATTATGCGGCGCGGCTGATCAGTTTTATCGAGGAAAAAGCCAAGTCGCTGGCAGCCCGGCCCAATGCGCAATCGCCGTTTGACCCGCCCTATAGCACCTTGTCAGTTGGCCGGATTGAGGGCGGTGAGGCGCGGAATATTATCCCGAATAGCTGTCGTTTCCTGTGGGAAATCAGGCCGCTGCCAGATGATGATGCGCATGCTATTCTGGCCGAGATTCAGCATTATGTTGATCAGCATTTATTGCCGGAAATGAAAGCCATTCACGCCGATGCCAGAATTGAGCTGATTATTGACTCCTGGTGTCCGGGCATGCAGGCGCGGCCGGATTCGGCGGCGGCGGCACTGGTGGCGCGGCTCTGGACAAACGCCGCGCCGCAGGTTGTGTCATTTGGAACAGATGGCGGACATTTTCAATCTGCCGGCATCGAAACCATTGTTTTCGGGCCGGGGGGAATGACCGAAATGCATCAGCCTGATGAATTCATCAGCTGTGCGGCGATTGCCGAAGGGCTGCAGTTTTTAACCGCCTTGCATGGGTATATGGTCAGTGACCAATAGATTTGGGCGCGGCGGCTGGCACAGGAGACGCGCATGCAGTTAAAGCATCTGCTGATTGCGCTGCTGGTGCCGCTGACATGGGGGTTTGGTTTTACCTTTGCAAAATCCGGCCTTGGGCATTTTCCGCCGCTGTTGCTGATGGGCATGCGCTTTGTTCTGGCGGCGTTGGTTCTGGTGTGGTTTGTGCCGATACCGCGTGGCTATTTATGGACGATGTGCTGGATTTCATTCATCGCAGCGACCTTGCAATATGGGCTGACATTTTCCGGTCTGGCGCTGATGCAGGCAACGCCGGCGGTGCTGCTGGTGCAAAGTGAGGTCATTTTTGGCGTGATCATTGCCGCATTGGTTTTGGGCGAAACCCCCAATCTGCGGCAATTTCTGGGTATGGTGATTGCGCTGGTCGGCATTCTTGTCATTCTGGGGGCGCCGGCATTAGATGGACAGATGCTTGGCGTCACGCTGGTCTTGCTTGGCGGGCTTGTCTGGGCATTTGGACAGGTCTTGATCAGGCGACTGGATGGTGCCTTGGGCGGGTTTCAACTCACCGCATGGCTGGGTGTGATGGCCGGGCCACAGATGCTGTTGGCGTCCTTGTTGCTGGATGGCAATCCACTGCCAGCGATTGCCGCAGCGCCAGTTTCGGCGTGGTTAACGGTTTTATATCTGGGGCTGGTAATGACGGTGATTGGCTATTCAGCCTGGTATTATGTTTTGGCCCGCTATCCGGTGCCGGTTGTCATGCCATTGTTACTGTTGTTGCCGGTTGCGGCTATTCTGGGCGCTGTAAGCTGGCTGGGTGAGGTGCCTGATAGCATGGTGCTGGTTGGCGGGGCGGTTGTGATTGCCGGGGTGGCTATGGTCATTATCGAACCGGCGCAGCTTCTGGCAAGCTGGCGCAAAAAGAACACCGGCTAGTCGCTGACCAGCCGGTGCCCTCCCCCCGTAGAATAAGCGCTATCAGGCGCCGGTAAAGGCTTGCAGGCCGGTTTGTGCGCGGCCCAAAATCAGCGCATGCACGTCATGTGTGCCTTCATAGGTATTGACGGTTTCCAGATTCATTAGATGCCGCATAACATGATAATCTTCAGAAATACCGTTACCGCCATGCATATCGCGTGACAATCTGGCGATATGCAGCGCCTTGCCACAGTTATTGCGCTTGATGATCGAAATATTTTCTGGCGGGCAATTGCCCTCATCAAGCAGGCGTCCAACCCGCAGCGCAGCCTGCAGACCAAGTGTGATCTCAGTTTGCATATCGGCAAGCTTGAGCTGAATCAGCTGATTGACCGCCAGCGGACGGTTGAATTGCTTGCGGTCGAGGGTATATTGTCGCGCCGCGTGCCAGCAAAATTCAGACGCGCCCATCACCCCCCAGGCAATGCCATAACGGGCTTTATTGAGGCATGAAAACGGCCCTTTTAAGCCACTGACATGTGGTAATAGATTCGCCGCCGGCACAAATGCATTATCCATCTGGATAGATCCGGTGATCGACGCCCGCAGGGACAGCTTGCCCTCAATTTTCGGCGTCGTGAAACCGCTTCCGGCGGACTCGCGTTCGACGATAAATCCACGGATAACACCGTCAAGCTTGGCCCAGACAACGGCGATATCGGCATAAGGCGCATTCGAAATCCAGGTTTTTGCACCCGACAGATGATAGCCGCCATCAACGGGCACTGCCTTGGTCACCATGCCGCCCGGGTCTGATCCAAAATCAGGTTCGGTCAAACCAAAACAGCCTACAAGCTCGGCGGTTGCCAGCTTTGGTAAAAATTTCGCCTTTTGCTCATCACTGCCAAAGCTGTAAATCGGATGCATCACAAGCGATGACTGAACCGACATGGCTGACCGATAGCCCGAGTCGATTCGCTCGATTTCGCGGGCGGCCACACCGTAAGCCACATGGCCAAGACCGGCACCGCCAAATTCCTCGGGAATGGTCGGGCCAAGCAAACCCAACTGACCCATTTCTTTCATCACTGCCGGATCAAAGGATTCTTCGCGGAAATCCTGAATAACCCGCGGCAACAACACGTCATTAGCAAAGGCGCTGGCGGCTTCGCGCACCATGCGCTCTTCATCCGTCAGTTGCGCATCCAGAAAGAACGGATCGTCCCATTGAAATTGTGGTTTTGAATCAGCCATCTGATCATCCTCTACACGAAAAAACATACCTGACCGGAGCCTAGCGCATTTTGTCTGGTTTTTACATGCCTGCACGGTATTTTTTGCTGTGACATTTCATCGCCAGAACAGATCGCAAGCGGCGGTCATACCGGGCGGTGCTTGTGTTTTAAGATTATTGCAAGTAAGTAAAGGCAATTCGTTGCTCTGCCGGTTTTATCAGGATGGTGTTATATGTCACAGAATTTGATCATTGCCC